>WNFD01004094.1_pt1 | contig 19340 bp, 20 predicted proteins | sample 5400491 | NCBI WGS metagenome assembly WNFD01 (sample SAMN13153343, study PRJNA577476) | soil metagenome | isolation source: 120 cm saprolite under Douglas fir tree site 2 hole 2 replicate 2 | place: USA:California | collected 2015-04-18 | reverse complement strand
TTGTTTCAACCGAATGCTACCCGAGGTCATGGGTTTGCGCAAATTGCCGGGTAGTAATAATTTCGGGCTTCCAGGCCCCCGAGTGTGTGAAACGAACTACGAGAGATGGGTGCCCCATCCTTCGCGTTCTTTGCGAAGGGCGGGACGCGATGCTCTCTGATTCGATGGTGCAACATTCACACGGTCACGGTACCAGCCGGCACGACCTTGTTCCGATACGCAGAGGCCGAGGAAGGAAAGAGGGTCTGCGCAAATCTTCCGAGTGTCGACCGGATGCCGAATATAATGAAACCCGCACAAAGTAACAATCATGGAATCGCTGCTTCGAGATATCGTTTTGTCGTACGCGCCGGAGGAACTGCGCCGTCTGTTTCGGCCGGCCTCCACTGAACGGTTACGTATCATCGCCCTGGTGAGCGGCCTGCTGCAGTGCGTAACTCTGCTTGTCTGGCTGCTGGTGGACGCCCGGAAATTTATGGCTCTCCAGTATTCGCGATTGTCCCCCGCAGTGCCTCTCGACGAACATTTCATGTCGACTTTTATTTTCTTCATTTCTTATCTTCTCTATCCCGCATCCATCGTGCGAATCTACTTCATCGCAGAAGGCGCATTCCGGTGGCTGCTGGCGTTCCTCAACGGCGATTCCCTTCCCTCGGGTCCTTTTGTGCTGGGGTGGAAGGCATTTCGCCTTGTCCACCGCCGGCGCTCGGAAAAGATCTTTCGGGAAACCGCCCTGAAAGACAAAGTGGAAAGCTTTGAAAACGGCAACCGCCTGATGATCTCGTCCTCCTTCCCTCGTCCTCACTGGAATGAGAGCATTACCATCTCCATCCGCGACGAAAACTACGAAGTTGAAAAGAACCGACCGGGCATGGCGCCCTATGCGTACCTGTACGTATTACGAAAGGGCCTCCCCGACGAAGATCAGGCGTGGATTCGAGGTCTACGAACCGTTGCAGGAAATACTGCCTGCCAAACAAGCCAACACCTAAAGACTCAGCTTGCCGAGATCTCCCGGGGGCTTCCCCATCCGGGACCGTATGCCCCTTGATTCCCTATTCCAAATTCCCCAGTCCAACCCTTTGAAAAAAAGATGGAAGGATTCCTCCCAATCCGGCAATGGAAGACAGGAGCCCAGGCAGCAGCCCCGAGCAAACGAATGGCGGACCCGCGTATCGCAGAATCGGCCAGGCCGATGGATGACGAAGACCGAAAGTTGTTCCGGCAGCTCATTCAGGGCAGTCAGCCGGCTTTCGAGACCTTATATGCGCGGCACCAGGGACAGATTTATCGCTTTGCGCTGCACATGAGCGGCAACCCGGCCACGGCCGAGGAAGTAACCCAGGAAGTTTTTATGGTGCTGATCGATAGTCCGAAGGGATACGATGCCGCGAAGGGTACGGTAGCCGCCTGGCTCTATGGCGTGGCCCGCAACCTCACCCGGCGAAGAATCTCACAGGTCCGCCTCGACCTTCCGCTGATCGAAGAAGCGATCGAGAATGACGACAGCCGCGACGGCAGTTTTTGCTCAGGTTCCGACCCGCTGGCGGAACTCAGCCAGTCGGAAATGCTCGATCTCCTGCGGAAAGCGGTGTTGACGCTGCCGGAACCCTATCGTGAAGCCGTGGTGCTGTGCGAACTGGAAGAGATGAGTTATCCGGAGGCCGCATCGATTCTGGAATGCGCTCCGGGGACGGTGGCCTCAAGGCTGCACCGGGCCAAAGCGATGTTGCAGACGAAATTGCGCGCCAGGCAACGGGGCGTAATGTGCGGGAAATGACACCGCGGAAAATGGCATTGAAAAATTAGAAGATGAAACCGAATATCACAGACGATCGTTTCTCCGAAGGGCATCTGTCGCAGGCCCTTGGCGAGCTGGCGCAGCACTCCCGGCGTTCCGCCCCGCCGGAAGTCGGCGCGGCGCTGATGGGCGCATTTCGGCGGCGTCAGGCTACACGCCGTCGCGCACAGACGCTGCGCATGACCGCGATCGCCGCCCTGCTCTGCTTCGCCGTCGGCCTGATCTTCATGACAAGAAACCCGCGACCGCATCCGGCGCCAATCGCCGCTGCCATTCAAGCGCCGATGCCGGCTGCGCAGGCGACCGATAGCACGCCGCCCGCTTTGAAAGCCGATTTCACTTCAGGCGGCACGCAGCCTCACCGGACACAGCATCGTCAGCCGATATCCGCGCGGGCGGCTCAACGCGCCGAACAATCGTCGGATTTTATGGCCCTTCCCGGCTGGTCCTCCGCCACCACCGGAGAGCAGTTGCGAATTGTTCGCATGGAACTGCCGGCTTCGGCGCTGCGCATGGTGGGTGCGCCGGTCAGTGAAGAAGTTACGGAACGTCCGGTACTGGCCGACTTCGTCGTGGGCCAGGACGGAACACCTTATGCGATGCGTTTGGTGCAGCAATAATCTTTGGAATTAAAAAGGAGAAAATAGCGATGCGCAATTTCAATAGAATGGCCGCAGTTGTCTGCCTGATGAGCGCAACAGTATTGGCCCAGACCAAAGTCATCACCGTGGAGTCCGGTTCGCAGAACGGGAATGTCGTGTTCTCCGGGGCCGGAACAGGAGAGGACGGATTACATCGAATTCAGATGCTCGGGCCGATGGAGGGCGAAGCTCCTTTCATGGTGATGGATATGGGCGGCGGGCAGGTCAAGGGCGCGCCCTACACGGCCACCGCCGTGACCGAGTCGGTGCAGACCCTGAGCGACGGCAATCGCATCACCCACAAGAGCACCGCCTCCATCGCCCGCGACGGTCAGGGACGCACCCGCCGCGAAGAATCACTGAGCAAGATGGGCGGAATCTCAGTGGATGGATCGAATATGGTCATCATCAACGATCCCTCGGCGAAGAGTGAAGTGATCATTCATCCGAAAGAACAAACGGCCGAGAGCATGAAGTTCGATTCCGACACTGTCAAGGTCAGGACTTTTCGAAAGGAAAGAATTGAACACGCCACAAAAGGCTTTGCCTACAAGATAGGCACGGGCGATGCCGGTGAATCCAAAAAAGAATCGCTCGGTACACAGACGATTGAAGGCGTGAGCTGCGAGGGCAACCGCATCACGCGCACGATTGCCGCGGGCGCCATCGGCAACGAGCGTCCCATTGAAATCGTAACGGAGACGTGGTTTTCGCCCGAATTGCAGACCCTGGTGATGAAGAAGAGCAGCGATCCGCGCTCCGGTGAGACCACTTACCGTCTGACCCAGATCAAACGCGGCGAACCCGATCCTGCGCTCTTCCAGACACCTGAGGGATTCAAGGTGATTCCCGGGAGCGGACACTACGTCATCGAAAAGCACATGGAGTAAACGGAGTTGGTTGTTGGTGCAATGCGGCCCGCGTCTCAGGCTTCACCAGGGACGCGGGTTGCAACGCAGCCGCGGCCAAAGTCAAACCCGTAAACCTTGAAACGCAGCGCGACGGAGCCGCAACCAAAACAAAATCAAAAACCACAAACCCTGAAACGCAGAGGAAGCGGAGGAAGCAGAGGTTTTTTGGGGGTATTGCCGCGAACTCTGCAATAATCTCGCAGGCGACGAAAAGGGTTGGGCCAACGTTACAACCCCAAAAAACCTCTGATCCCTCCGCTTCCTCTGCGTTTCAGGGTTTATGGTTTTGACTTTGTTTTTTCTGCGGCTGCGTTGTTTCTGAACAATTCAAACATCCAGCCCCACGGATTTCATCAACTCCACGCCGTTGCTGGTTGTCACCACCCCCGGACGCAGCCGGTAATCGAACGACAACTTTCCCGCCTCGAATTTCTCCTGGAAATGAACGTTGGCAATATGCCCGGGAAACGCCTCCTCCAGTGCCGTGAGGCTGAGGTCGTGGGTGGTGATCAGGCCGATCGCTCCGTTTTTCAGCAGCGTATTCACAATTCCCTGGGCTCCCGCGCGGCGGTCGTGAGAATTTGTGCCTTGCAGAATCTCATCGAATAAAAACAGCGCCGGCCCCTGCTTCGAGAGGTCCACCACCTGGCGGATGCGGCTGATCTCAGCGTAAAAGTGGGACACGCCTTTCCGCAGAGAATCCGAGACGTGAATGGAGGCGCCCACGGACAATGCCGGCAACCGCATGAAAGTTGCCCGGACCGGCGCTCCGATGGTGGCGAGCAGCGTGTTCACCCCCACCGCGCGCAACAGGGTGCTTTTGCCCGACATGTTCGAACCGCTCACCAGCAGAATCCGGCCGGCGCCGCCAAGACTCAGGCTGTTGCGCACGCACGCCGCTCCGGACAGCAGCGGATGTCCAATGTCGTTCACCTGAAGTTCCGCCGTCGCGCCCGGCGACAGAAATTCCGGGAACGGATCTTCAGGATGCTCATACGCATAGGTGGCGAGCGAAATCAGCGTTTCGAATTCACCCAGCGTATCCAGCCAGGTTGCGATATGCACGCTGTGGCGGAGCCGCCATCGTTGCAGGGCAAAACCCAGATGCAGGGTATAGAGAAGAGGAAGATCGATGAGACGCACCACCATGTTGTGCCGCGAGTCTTCAAGATCGCAAAGCGTTCCAAGCGCCTCAATGGCCCGGGAAGCCGGCAATTCTCCCGTCAGCAGCTCCGCGTGCAATGACCGCAATAGCGGAGCCTCAAATTTGTGCCCTTCGATCAGTTCCAATACATCGGCGATGGATTTCAGGTTGTGGCTCGCCTTATCCAGGCCGGCCATCAGAGTTTCCATCCGCTTGAGGGCCCATGGCCACCATCGGCGATATTCAAGACTTACGACGGTTGCCGCCCATTGTTTCAGCCCCGGGCCATCGGCGTTGATGGTTTCGTTCTCTCCGGCGGTAAAGACAGCCTCGCGAAGGTCCGGCTTCATTTTGAGCTCCGCCACGGCGGCCTGCCAGGCCTCGATCTGCGCAATCCTTTCCGGGGATGCCCCCGGCCATTGCAGCCGGCGGGCCAGACACTCCTTACCGATTCGCGACCGGGCGACGCACAGCAGTTGAAACAGGCTGCCGTCGCCGAAGAGATCGAGATCGTCGGCGTAGACATGATCGGGCGCTCGGAACTCCTGCCCGGTGTCGCCCGTTCCGGTCCAACGGTCTTCCATGCGGGCCTGGCCCTGTCGGTACCACTTCACCGCCCGCACAGCCTTCTCCATGTCGTCCTGAATCCGATTGTGCCGAATTCCCAGCACAAGAAAGGCCACGAACCCGGCCAGCAGCCACCATGCGGAGGGCCTGCCGTTGCGGATCATGATGAACACCAGCCCCGCAAGCAGCACAAAGACCGCCAGCCGAAAGTTGCCCATCCGGAAATGGCGGCGACCCAGCAGTGCCGCCGCTTGTTGGCGCGCAGCCAGACGCTGGGCATATTCGGCGGCTGATTCGGAGCTTGTCATGTGCTCAATCAGTCTATCCGAAGCCGGCGGGCCTGGCGGCGTCGAGGGCAATCACCGCGTTCCTCTCAATATCGGAGTGACAAATCGGTACCCGGTATAATGGAATCCGATCAGAGTTCATCCCTTTCGCGATGTGGCGGGCAGCCAATTCAACGAAAAGGAGAACTCCCATGAAGATCGAATTCGAAGACAGTTTCGAACCCATGAGCAAGCGCCGTCGCGGATTCCCCTCCGAAACCCACGTCAAACGCGGCTTTCAGGACCATCCGGGGCGGACGTAAAGAGCTGCTCGAAAAACTGGGAAGAAACGACCTGTGCCCCGGCCAGTCAGGACGCACCTTTCAGGAAGTGCTGCATGAAATCCGGGCGGTTTGACGGAAGCAACCGGCACTTCTTCACCCGCTAAAACCAGCCCGAGGGGCATCCGCAAAACGGATGCCCCCTTACCCCAGCCTTGTACTTTCGTTTGTCGGGGCGCGTTGTGCGCACGGCCTTCTGTTTGCTACAGTCGTTTTGTGGTCCTTCGGAGGTAAAAATCATGCAGCGTATTTTTTTGAAAATGACTTATCTCCTGTTTCTTCTTCTCGCGGCCGCTTCTCTGAACGCCTGGTCGCAACAACCGAAGGATGCGGAGGCGCCAAAAGCCGACGCCGCCAACTCCGCCACACCGGCAACAACCGCCCCGGCGAAGCCCGCGGCGACCACCGGCACAGACACGAAGGCCGAGCCGCCGAAAGCGGAGACGATTTCGCCCGGCGTGCGGCTGAACCAGGCCCGCACCGTCTATATCAAGAGGCTGAGCGGCAGCGACATTCCCTACACCGTGATCAGCGACGGCCTCCAGGGATGGGGCCATTTCGTGCTGGTCAACGACCCCGAAAAGGCCGATATCGTGCTGGAAGTGGAATCGCCCGAAGACACCAGCAGCCTGACCATCAACAGCGCGGCCAAAGCCCCCGGTCTCACGGGGGAACCGGAGCCGCCCAGTTCTTCGTGGGGAATCACCCGGCAATCCGGCTCGAGCGATGTAAAGCTCTCCGTGCGCGATACCAGGAGCCGCAACGTGCTGTGGAGGGCCGTCGAGCCGACCAGAACTTCAATAAAAAAAACCACCCGGGAAAACAGCCTGGTCGAAGCGGGCCAGCACCTGTTCGTGAAGTTCCACGACCGCATCGAACCGCCGCCGCGGATGAAGTAGTTCCGGCAAAGTCAAAACCTGAAACACGGAGGGAACGGAGGAATAAATCTGAGGGAACGGAGGAATTCTTAAAGGGATTTCCTGCGAATCTAAACGCATCGTCGGCCGCGAGAACATGTCATCAGCATCGCGATTTTTCTTTTTAAGAATTCCTCCGTTCCCTCAGATTTATTCCTCCGTTCCCTCCGTGTTTCAGGTTTTGACTTTGATCAGATCAATGAAGTTCACGCCAACCCGCCTGCCGCGATAGAATGCTCATCACGATGGAACCTATCTCGCATTTCTTCTACTCCGACCGGCTCAAGCTTCAGTTCTGGGATTACGGCAAGGATGGCAAGCCCGCCCTCGTGCTGGTGCATGGCGGCCTCGATCACGCCCGCAACTGGGACTGGGTGGCGCGCTCGCTGCGCGAACACTATCACGTCTACGCCCTCGATCTGCGCGGACACGGCAACAGCGCCTGGGCGCCCGGCGCGATGTACAGCGTTGTGGAACACGTCCTCGACCTCTCGGCCCTGCTCGATATCATCGACGAATTCCCCATTCGCCTCGTCGGCCATTCCCTGGGCGGCATCAATGTGCTGCATTATTCCGGGGTCTATCCCGACCGAGTGAAGAAGGCGGTTTCCATCGAGGGCATCGGCTTCCCCTTTCCGCATCGCGTCCACGGCCCGGCCTCCGAGCGGATGCGCCACTGGATCGAGGAAATCCGCGCTCTGGAAAAGCGTCAGCAGAAAAGCTATCCCGATCTGGATACGGCGGTGGCGCGCATGAAAGAGGCCAATCCGCATCTCTCCGACGAGGTGGCCCGTCATCTCACCCGCCACGGCACCAACTGGGATGCCGACGGCTCAATGGTCTGGAAGTTCGACAACTACGCCCGCGCCATCTCACCTCACGGACACAACGTCGAAGACACGGCGGAATTGTTCGGCAAGATCACCTCGCCCGTCCTGCTGTTCTGGGGCATGGAAAGCCGCGCCCCCGTGCCGGACGGCGACCCGCGCGTGGCGGCCATTAAGAACTGCCGTCTGGTCAAAGTTCCCAAAGCGGGCCACTGGCTGCACCACGACCAACTGGAGATTTTCCTGAAGGAGACGACGGCGTTCCTGGCGGAAGATCAAAACCAAAAAGCCTGAAACACGGAGGGAACGGGGGAAAAAACGAGGAAACGGAGGAGTTCTTAAGATAGAGTGTTGGCTCAGGATTGTCGCGGATTACCCGGCTTTCGAGCAGCCGAGGAACCCATTCAAAGAATTCCTCCGTTCCCTCATCTTTTCCTCCGTTCCCTCCGTGTTTCAGGATTTCTGGTTTTGACTTTCTTCTTATTTTTTCGGCTGCTGCGAAACCAGTTCCTTCGTCCTTCCCAGGACGCGGTTCAGCGAATTCTTCGGGAGCGATGTCACCAGCGGACGCAGCAGCCATCCGAGGCCGGTGGGAATATCGCGGGTCAGGGACAGCACCTCGCACTGAACGTAGACTCCTCCGTCTTTTTCCTGAAAGCGCCAGTAGGTGTTCAGCCGCCAGAGGTAGCCGCGGTCTTGGCCCGCCGGCAGTTCCCCTCCATCGGGATTGTTCGTGTCCTTCACTTCCGCGATGCGCGAGCTGATCGAATCGGAGGTGTATCGGGTCGCATCGAATTTGCGCCAGTGGATGTCGTACTCCGTATTGAACATGATGGTGGTGAACTTCTTCTGGAACAGTCGCAGGAAAATCTTGTAGTCGTCGCCGTTGTGCGCGAGCGTGCGGGAAACCGTGACTTCCGGCTTGTAGAGTTCGGCGCGGCGGTCGTAATCCTGGGCGATGGCCAGCGTCTGGGCCATGTTGACGCCCGGAATGAACGACACTCCGACCCAGTGATGGATGATTCCGTCGGGCACGCTGATCTCGCGACCCTGATCGCGAGTTTCCAGCTTGTAGACAAGTACCTCGCCGCGCTTCAGATCCTCATAGGCATGGGCGCTTTCCGCGGCGGGCAGGCCATCCACATAAAGAAAAGCTCCGCCGGGCTGGAGTTCGTTGGCAAACCTTGCCTGGGTGGCGGCCGCGTATTGATTGAAGGCGGCGGCTGTCTTTTGCTTGAGTTCGGTCGCTCCGGCGCTTAAGCACAGCGCCAGAGCCACCAGAGTTGTAACCGTTACGATCAGTCTGGGTTTCATCATTTCGTGGGGGGCGCGAATACGGCAACTCCCGCGGCGGCGCACTGGCCGTCATGTTCACTGGAATCGCCCGACAGACCGATCGCGCCGATAATCTTCCCGTCGACCACAATCGGCAGTCCGCCTTCCACCGGCACGGCCCCTTCAAGGGCCAACACGCGCATTCCCGCGCCGCCCGTGGCCAGCGCATCCTGGAAAGCTTTGGTTGGACGCTTGTACAGCGCCGCCGAGCGCGCCTTGTTAATCGACACATTCGCGCTGCCGGTCTGGGTGTTATCCATCTTCGCGTAATAGACCAGCACGCCGTCAGGATCGACAATGGCGACGGCCATGGTCCAGTTGTTCTTGCGCGCTTCAGCCAGCGCCGCATCGGCCGCCTTTTTCGCATTTTCGAGACTGACGGGCGTTCCATAGGGATTGGGCAGCATCTGGGCTCCGGCGCTTAACGCGCATGACACAAGAAAAAGGCTTATAAGGTATTTTATCAGCAGTCGTGACATAACCGTTTTATTCCTCCTGCGATGCGCTCAGGGCAACGCGGAACCGGAGTCTATTTGGCTGTGCTTCCCCTGTCAAGGAAAACCAAAGTCAAAGTCAAAACCAGAAATCCTGAAACACGGAGGGAACGGAGGAAAAAATCGGAGGGAACGGAGGAATTCTTAATGGGTTTCGGGCAAATCGAAAAGGGTCGCGATCTGCGAAGACATCGACCCGACGACATTATCTTCTTATGAATTCCTCCGTTCCCTCCGCTCTTCCCCCGTTCCCTCCGTGTTTCAGGATTTCTGGTTTTGACTTTGGTTTGCGCAACGACTCTCTCAGTTACACGTCAGCTTCGCCGTCCCCGCAATGGTGTTGTTGTTCGCGTTCGGTCCGGTGGCGGTGATGGTCACGGCTGCGGCGGTGGCGTTATTGCATGTCGCCAGTCCGTAATTGACGCCCACCGTATTTCCGATACTCACACTCGCGGGATCGGAGGTAGTCCATTTCAAATCGGTCCGCATGGCCTGCGTGATGGCTACGCTGACACATCCGGCCGGAAGGAGATTGGTGGCATCGGTGCCGAAAAATTGCGCCTGATTGCCCGGGGATGCGGAAACATGATTGGCGGTGGCGGTCGCCGGGCTTATGTTCAGCGATCCCACAATGCAATTCGGCGGGTTTCCCCGGCCGCCGCAGCCGGCCACGGTTGCGGAGATCGCCATGATTGCCAGAAAAATAAACGGGATGAAAAACGGGCCGGCGCGCCCGCATCGAGGGTTCACAACTCTTGTCCTCCTGTAAGGATAATTCTACCGGAAGGCATTCACGGGTAAATCGCCTTTCGGGGCACGCTTTTCAAGATGAACCTTCGGAGCCGGAGCAATCCTACCCATCAGAATGGCAGGACGCATCGTGACGCTGACCTCGATCGCCTGGCGGTCCGCAAGGACGAACGCCTGGCGATCGATCTCAAAGCCGGCGGACGTGACCATCAGCCTGTACTTCCCGGCCATCAGTGACTGAAGACGCGCCCGACCGCGTTCGTCAGTGAAGACTTCGCCCCCAGGCGCTCCCCGCCTGCCGAGCAGAATCACTCGCGCATGGGCCATAACCGTGCCGTGAATGTCCTTTACCTCTACAGCCACCGAAGCATCGCCGTGGGCGGAGCTTCCGGCTGCCGCGCCGCTTTCAGCCTGCGCCTGCTCAATATGTTCAGACCACGACAGGGGCTGCGCCTCGGCGGAACCGATGACCGTAATGGCGGAAAGCGCCGCGCCTGCCCATCGGGAAAGGCGTCGCACAACGGCCCGCAGTCCTTTAGGGCAATCCTGAGTGAGCATCGTTCCATCCGCCCGGCGGTAGAACCGCGCACACAACCGGCCCTGCCGGCTCGCGACCAGACGCTCGACTTCCTTCCACGTCATTTCAGAAAAATTATAGACATTCAGATTGCACTCGGTGCAGTGCCGCATCCAGTCCGTGCCTTTCATTTCCTCCCACTTCGCGGAGCAGGGTGAAGCGATGCGCAGATTCTTTCCGGACTGGCCGCCCGCCCCCGGTTTGACCCTGTTTTTCTGAGTGAAAGACCACCTCATCGTGCCTCCTGCTTCATCTTATGGATTATTGACGCATGGGTACGGCCGGCCCTCTTTGTGGAAACTGAACGGGCGAAGACGAACCGCTCTGCCGATCCACCGGCATCATGTGGATCACCTGGCTCGACGATGTGTCGATGAAGGCAGATTCCTCATCTATGAGTACCCCCACCGTTACGGTTTCGACTTTGGGATCGATCGCCAGTTTCAACTGCTCCGCCGAGTGGTCTTTGACCGTCATCTCTTTCTTGTATGTCTTAAAGTATTTTGAAATGGCTTTGACCTCGTAGAGTCCTAGCCGAAGGCCCGCAAACCGCACACTGCCGGCGGAATCGGTCGTGGCTTTCAACTGAATCACGGTCTCCGTCTTTTTGTCTTTTTTCCCGCCGGCTTCCTTCTTTTCCATCAGGACCACTTCCACTCCGGGGATCACTGCCCCCTGCGAATCGACCACCGTAAACCCGACCTCACCGGTCGGCGCGCTCTCGCCTTCCTTTTGCTGTTGCGGCGCGGAAGCCGCGGAAGCAGGAGTCTGCGCGACGGCAAAGTTCAGGCTCATCGCCGCGGCGAAAGCGGCTCCGGCCACGCGGGAAACCCGCCGTATCACAGCCCGCAGCCCTTTGGGACAATCCTGCGTAATCATGGTCCCGTCGGCGCGCCGGTAGATGCGCGCGCACACACGCCTGCCCTGCCGGTTCGCAAGAAGCTCTGCGATTTCAAACCCGGTCATGGCCGCGAAGTTGTAAACGTTGAGGTTGCACTCGGCGCAATGGCGCACCCGGTCGTCGCCGGCCATTTGTGCCCAGTCCGATGTGCAGGGCGAGGCGATTCGCACGTCCTTTATATGGACGAGGTCAGCGAAGGCCGGAACCGGCCTGGATCGCCCGTGGAGGGCTGTCCATTTGAACATACGTCCCCCTGATGCTGTGCTGGAAGGAGAACGCTCCAATTCCGAAAACTTGCGGAAAAAATCTTACGAAAGGGCAAAAATGTATAAAACCGCTAAAACTATCTAAATCGCCTCCTTCCAAGGGTTACTCTTTTGCTTTTTATTCTCCTTTCTATTGCCTCATGGGGATTCCCGGCCGCGACCCGCCCATGGGAGGCGGCAGCGGGGGAGACATCGAAGGGTCGTGTGTAATCGTGGTAGTGCCCTGCACCAGCGGCGCCTCACCGACCACAATCGTCTCTGATACCGCCTCTCCGATCTGCAGTTTGACCCTCACTTCGAGAGTCTTGCCATCGTCCAGAATCACCGCACTCTCGGCGCGCCTGAACCCTTTTTGACTGACGACCAGAATGTAGTCTGACGCCTTAAGGTTTTGGAGTTGCAGCCGGCCCGCTCCGTTCGTCGCGCCTTTTATTTTTTTCCCGCCATCCCGTCGAACCAGGACGACCTGAGCGCCGGAGACGAGAGCGTCCTGAGGATCAACCACCGTGATTTCCAGCCCCGAATCATGCCGGACGGCCTGCGCCGAGGGAGAACAGGCTTTCGGCTGGACCTTCTGCCAGGCGGCGGCATGAACGCTCATCAGCGCCGCGACCGCCAGACCAGCCACCCGCGAAACCCGCCGCGCCACAAGAGCGCACAGGCCCCAGGGGCAATCCTCAGTCAGCATCGTTCCATCGGCCCGGCGATAGATGCGAACACAGAGGCGGCTGCCCCGGGAACCCGATACCAGATCGTCGATCTCGTCCTGAGTCATGGCCGAAAAGTTATACACGTTCAGGTTGCATGCGCTGCAATGCCGTATCCTGTTGGTGCCGGTCATCTTCGACCATTCCGCCGGGCATGGAGAAGCAATGCGAAGTTCCGGGCGTTCCGGCGTTTTGTGTTTGCCAGTCGGTTTGAATCCGAGCATGGGCCCTCCTGAATTTACCTTGCTGGAGATAGAACGGGCGGCTGAAGGAAACTTGCGGGAAAAATCTGAAGTATGAAACGGCTTTGCCGGACCTCCGTGGGCGGCGGAGCAGGTTCCTCACCCTTGGCACGCGGCTTCACGCCGCGAGCCGAGCGTTCGGAATGACAATCGGCATGGTGAGATGGATAGCTTGATTCGCAACCATTCGATCTGCGTGTTAATCTCAATCCATCGAGACCTCATGGAAGAAGCCCCCAAGATCGAACTGATCCGCGAACCGGATGACGAGCGGGACTCCCCGGCTTCAGGTTCACCCTCAACCGTACGACTCAACCACTGGCTCGCCCGCCTTGTGGAGCGCGGAGGCAGCGATCTGCTGCTGGTTCCCGGCGCGCCCGCGAGCATCCGGCTGCACGGCGAAATCGCCGCCATTGAATCGTCTCCGTTGCAGGGACATGAAATCGAAAGCTCTGTGCTTCCGGCCCTCTCGGAGCACGCCGCGCGTGTGTATGCCGAGTACCGCATCGCCGATTCGTCCTACCGGGTCGCCGGGCTGGGACGTTACCGCATCAATCTCCATCGCGAGCGCGGGCAGGCAGCCGCTACCATTCGCTCGCTGCCCGTGAAGATTCCGATGCTGCGCGATCTGAATCTGCCACCTTCGGTTGAAGCGCTCTCCCGGCTGACCCGCGGTCTTGTGCTCATCGGAGGCCCCGCCGGTTCCGGAAAGACGACCACCATGTCGGCGCTGATCCACGAGATCAACCGCAACTCGGCCCGGCACATTCTCAGCATCGAAGATCCGGTGGAATATGAGCATCAGCATCTGCGCAGCGTGGTCGAGCAGGTGGAAATCGGGACCGACGCCCCCGACTTCCCCACCGCCCTGCGTGCGGCCCTGCGTCAGGCCCCGGACGTTCTGGTGGTGGGCGAGATGCGCGACTCGGAAACCATGCGCATCGCCGTGGCCGCCGCCGAGACCGGACATCTGGTCTTCTCGACTCTGCACACCACCGATGTGGCTTCAACCGTCGCGCGCATCTGCGATTCTTTTCCGGCGGAGCGGCAGAATACCATCCGCCAGGAACTCGCGCTGGCGCTCTCGGCGGTGCTGACCCAGGTGCTGCTCCCCAGCAAAAACGGAGGCCGATACCCCGCCGCCGAACTGCTGATGGTGGGCTACGGCGCGCGCCAGCACATCCGCCGGAACGCCCTTCAGCATCTTCACCAGGAAATCACCCTCACCAAAAAGAACGGCTCTTTCGGTCTGGAAGAATCTCTGCTGCGCCTGCTGCAGAGCGGACACATCTCCCGCGAAGACGCACTGCAATGCGCGGTGCATCCCGACGATCTCGATACCATGCTGCGAAATAACACGCGGGTATGAGCAAAAATCAAAACCTTAAACCCTGAAACGCAGAGGAAGCGAAGGAAGCAGAGGTTTTTGGGGGTATTATCGCGAACTCAGCAATAATCTTTCCGACCTGCGAAAAAGGTCTGACCAATGTTACAGTCCCCAAAACCTCTGCTTCCTCCGCTTCCTCTGCGTTTCAAAAGGGTTTTAAATTTCAAATTTTAAATTTGAAATTTAAAATCTTCTTCCTGTGTTACGCTGGTGCTGATTTTCAGGGGAGCACATGCCCGAAAGACAATATGACGTAGTTCTCTACGGCGCAACGGGTTTTACAGGACGACAGACTGTGCAGTACTTCGCCCGCAACACCCGGCCCGACGAACTTCGCTGGGCGATTGCGGGACGCAATCCTCAACAGCTGGCCACCGTCAAACAGCAGGCGGGCGAGGGCGCGTCCGGGGCCGACATCATCATCGCCGATGCCCGCGACCAGAAGGCCGTTGACGCCATGGTCGCAAAGACGCGCATCCTGCTCAGCACCGCCGGACCTTTTTCGCTGTATGGCAGCGGCATCGTCGATGCCTGCGTGCGGCTTAAGACCCACTATGTCGATATCACCGGCGAAACACCGTGGGTGCGCGACCTGATCGACCGCCATCATGCGCAGGCCGCCGCCGACGGCACGCGCATCGTTCCCTGCTGCGGCTTCGATTCGATTCCCGCCGATCTGGGCGCGTATCTGGTCGTCCGTCATATGCAGCAGGAGCTGGGCGTGAGCTGCCGTCAGGTCAAAGGCTACTATCGGTTCTCCGGCGGGCTCAACGGAGGCACCTTCGCCTCGGCGCTCAACCAGAATCAGTCCGGCGGCATCGCGCGCATGCAGGAAATGTTCCTGCTCAACCCGCCGCGTGAACGCAGCGAAGACGAAAAGCGCAACAATCACGATTCCCGCAGCGCGCAGTTCGATCCCGACATTCATGCCTGGACAGTTCCCTTCTTTATGGGGATGACCAATTCGCGCATCGTCCGCCGCAGCGCGGGCCTGTTTGAACAATGGCAGCAGGCCTATGGACCGGAGTTCGGCTACCAGGAATTTCAAAAACTCAAGTCGGGCCTGCGCGCCAAAGGCCTTCTGCTTTCGCTCGGAATGTTTCAACTCACGATGCGGAACGGCCTCGGACGCCGTTTTCTGAAGGCTCTCGCTCCCAATCCCGGTCAGGGCCCGTCGGAAAAGACCATGGATAACGGCTTTTTCCAATGCGAACTGGTGGGCATCGCCACCGACGGAAGGAAGGTACGCGGCGAGATTTCCGACAAGGGCGATCCCGGCAACCGGGCGACGGTGAAGCTGCTATGCGAATCGGCGCTGGCTCTCGCGCTGAATTTCGATTTCCTGCCCGGAGGCGCGCGGCGCGGCGGCATTCTGACACCCGCTACCGCTCTTGGCGATGTAGTCGCGGGACGGCTGCGCAAAGCGGGGATGAAAGTCGAGGTTGGTCAGTAGCGCTTAGAGCGAATTTAGTAATTGTGTAATCTGGTAATTGAGTAATTGAAGCGCTGCGCGGTACTCAATTACCAAATCACCAAATTACACAATTACCCAATCCGCTTTAGAGTATCGCCACTCGATCTCGTCCGCTGTTCTTTGCCTGGTACAGAGCGGCATCGGCCACTGCCAGGACCTCTTCCGCGGAGTTGTTATCGGCGCACACCGTTGCGCCAATGCTGGCAGTTACCTCAGGCGATGAATTCAACGTCTGCATCGGTGTGTCTCCGATGGTCCGGCGAATTCGTTCCGCGGCCTGCCGGAGCTGATCGCTGTCGCATCCGGGCAGGACAATCAGAAACTCCTCCCCGCCATAGCGGCCCACCAGATCATAAGACCGTGTGCTGCGCACCACGCGGTTTGCGGCTTCCTTCAGAACGTCGTCGCCCGCCAGATGTCCGTGGGTGTCGTTGATTCGCTTGAAGTGGTCGAGGTCCAGCATGAGAACGGCGACGGAGCCCTGCGATCGAAATGCGCGATCCAGTTCCCGGCGCAGCATGGCCACGATCGCTCCCCGATTCCAGATCCCGGTCAGCGCATCGTGGGTCGCCTGAAACCGAAGGTTCTCGCGGGCGTGAATCAAATCCTTCTGCAGCGTGAGAATGCGGCTGCCTGTCCTGAGGCGGGCCCGCAATTCATCCCGGTCAAACGGCTTGGTCAGATAATCGTCCGCCCCCGCCTCCAACCCGTGCACCACGTCCTGCTTGTCATCCTTGCTGGTCACCAGCAGGATGTACTGATACGGAGAATTTCGCTGCTCTCGAATTCGACGGCACAACTCCATGCCGTTAATCCCGGGCATGATCCAGTCCAGAATGAGAAGCTGGGGCGGACCTTCCTGCTGCAGAATATTCCACGCCTTCGCGCCGTCTTCGGCCACCACCACGCGATAGCCCCAGTGCTCCAGCCAGTTTTCCAGTATTTTGCGGAACATCGCATCGTCTTCCGCAATCAGGACGCTGTTGGAAAGACTTCCAGGCTGCTCGGGGCCTGAAGGCAGTACGGTTGTGAGTTCTTCCACGCTCATTGTTTTCTTCCTGGTTTTTTTCCTGAAGAAGCTGCCCGTGATAACTCGTCCCGCGAGTCGCGCATCGACTCAAGCAGCGCGGAAATCTCCCGGTCGAACGCCATGAAGATCTCTGCGGCTTTCTCCAACTCGTGTTTCCCGCCCAGCTCCTCAAGTTCGCGCGCTCTTTGCGACGCGCGTGAAACTCCCAGATAACCCAGCTCGCCTTTCAGGCTGTGCGCGGTCCTTTCCACGGCTTCCGCGTCTCCCTGCGCCAGTGCGAGCCGCAGGACCTGCAGATGATGGGGAGCCTGGTCGACGAATATCTTTACCACCTCGTACAGGAGCGATGGATCCCCACCGAGCCTCGCAAGAGTCCCGGTGACGTCCCATAACGTTGGCGTTGGCGGCGATAGTTGAGGAGCGTTCATATCCATTGATCTTCTTATCTTTCTCTGAGCCACATCGACAGGTTCAGCCGGAATCATTGCCTTCCACCGCTCGCAAGGGCCGCCAGGCGGGCGCCGATTTCATGGAAACACACCCGGGCCAGGCCCGCGGTTGGCAGGCTAAACTCTGTTGCTTACATCGGCAGGATCGGCGCATCAGTTTAGCGATATTCTTCTTCAGCGCCGAATACCCTGGCAACCCGTGGTTTACAATGCTCCTCGCATGAAGTCCTTATTGTTCGCGACATTATTCGCAACCCTCATTCTGGCGGCCACCCTCGCCATCGCCCAGGAAAAACCCATCGTCCTCCAGGCCGATACGGTCTTCGACGGACAGGGCCACGTGCTGCACAACGTCCGGATCGTGGTTCAGGGCGGGCGGATTCTCCGTATCGACGAGATCGGCAAGACCGCACCCACTTACCGGCTGTCACATCTGACCGTTCTTCCCGGCTTCATCGACGTACACGATCACATCACCTGGCACTTCGGCCCCAACGGACACATCGAAGACAAGGCCGAGACACCGCAGCAGGCGGCCCTGGCCGCGGCCGCCAACGCATGGGCCACTCTGATGGCGGGCTTTACCACCATTCAGAGCGTCGGCTCACCCGAGGATAAAGACCTGCGCGCCTCGCTCCGCAGCGGCGCGATTCCCGGCCCCCGGCTGCTTTCTTCACTTGAGGTCATTGAAGACCCGAAGCTCACGCCGCAGCAGATTCGCGAGTCCATACGCAGGTTCAAAGCGGAGGGCGCCGATGTGGTCAAGATCTTCGCCTCGCGCAGCATCCGCCAGGGCGGCGGACAGACGCTGACCGATGAGCAGTTGCGCGCCGCCTGCGATGAGGCCAAAGCCCAGGGACTCAGAAGTCTGGTCCACGCCTACCGCTCGGCCGTCAGTGCCGCCGCGCTCGCGGGATGCACCCAGGTGGAGCATGGCACCTTCGCCACCGATGAAGACCTGCGCGTTATGGCCGAACACGGAACATACTTCGATCCCCAGATCGGCCTGGTCATTCACAACTATCTCGACAACAAACAAAATTTTCTGGGGAGCGGCAGCTACACCGAAGAAGGCTTCACCAAAATGCAGGAAGCGCTGCCCATCATCGCCGAGATGTTCAAACACGCCCTTGCGACTCCCGGCCTGAAGATCGTCTTCGGGACCGATGCCGTGGCGGGCGCGCACGGCCGCAACGCCGAAGAATTCATCTACCGCGTCCAGGCCGGCCAGGACCCGATGGACGCCCTGGTCGCCGCCAACGCCCGCGCCGCCGAGTCCCTCGGAATGCAGAACGAAATCGGCACACTCGCGCCCGGAATGCAGGCCGACATCATCGCCCTCGACGGCGACCCGCGCCACGACATCACATCGGTACGGCGGGTCGTCTTCGTGATGAAAGGCGGAAGGATTTACAAGAACGAGGCGCCCGGACAGGAATAGAAAAACAAGAAGATTTTAAATTTTAAATTTCAAATTTGAAATTTAAAATCCCGATTCTTCCCTACTTCCCCAGCGGCAGCGACAGCGTCGCCTCACACCCGCTGCGATCTTTTCTGTTCGCAAGCTGCAGGGTCCCTCCGTGGGCTTCGGCGATCTGGCGGCTGAGAATCAGACCGATTCCGCTTCCTCCGGTCTTGGTGGTAAAGAAGGGCACGAAAATATTGTCTCCGTTGAGCAGGCCGGGACCTTCATCGCAGACGAAAATTTCCACCGCATGGGGGCCGACGCTCCAGCCCACCGAGACCGCGCCGGGCGACTTCAGCGACGGATCGAGCGAGGCATCCACGGCGTTGCGGATCAGATTGATCAGAAGCTGTTCGAGCTGGTCGGGGTCGGCGTCGACAATCGCAGGCGGACCTTCGATCACCGCCACCGGCAGGCGGCGCTCCAGCGGCGCGGTGCGGCGGACCAGCGCATCGATCTCAATCTGCCTGCGCGAGGGCGCGGGCATGCGCGCCAGTTGTGTATAGGCCTGCATGAAGCGCGCCAGGGATTCAACCCGGTTTTCGATGACCTGAAGTCCCTGCTGCATGTCCTCGTTGATGTCCGGGGCCAGCCCGGAACGCGCCGCCAGCGACGACAGCGTTCCGGCGATGGACTTGATGGGAGCAAGCGAGTTGTTCAGCTCATGCCCCAGCACGCGGATCAGCCTCTGCCAAGCCTGCCGCTCCTCTTCGCGCAGGGCGCGGCTCATGTCCGAGATAATCAGGAGCTGATGAGGAACTCCGTTTTCGCGGAAGGCGGTATGACTCACAGACCAGCGGCCGTGCTTGCCGGGGAAAGTCATCTCCACGGTCTGCGGGCTGGACGCA
>WNFD01008308.1_pt1 | contig 19342 bp, 12 predicted proteins | sample 5400491 | NCBI WGS metagenome assembly WNFD01 (sample SAMN13153343, study PRJNA577476) | soil metagenome | isolation source: 120 cm saprolite under Douglas fir tree site 2 hole 2 replicate 2 | place: USA:California | collected 2015-04-18 | reverse complement strand
TCAGGAGCAAGAGCGGCACCGCGGCGGCGGCCGCGAGTTCGAGCTTCGGCGGATACTGGAACAGGCTCCAGATCTTGGTGGTCATGGTGTGGAATCCGGCTGGCAGCGCCAGGATCGCGGGCGATCCGAACAGCGTCATCGCCTGCAGGAAGGCGATCAATGCGCCCGCGACCAGCGCCGGCAGCGCCAGCGGGATCGTCACGCGCCGCGCGGTGGTCCAGGCCTTGCCGCCGAGGATCGCCGACGCATCCTCCAGTTCGCCCGGCATGGTGTCGAGCGCGTTGGCCACCAGCACGAACACGAACGGGAAAGTGTAGCAGGAGATCACGAAGATGATCCCGGTCATCGAATAGATGTTGAACAGGTGCTCGTCGGATTCCGCCCCGGTCACGGCGCGATAGAGCTGGTTGAGCAAGCCGCTGTTGGGGGCTGCGAGCAGTTCCCAGGCCACCGCGCCGAGAAACGGCGGCGTCACGAAGGAGGCCGTCACCAGGGCGCGGATGGTCTGCCGCCCAGGCATGTCCGTGCGCGACACCAGCCAGCTGATCGGGGCGGCCACCAGGCAGCAGAGTGTCGCCGAAATCGTGGCGATGATCGCGGTGGTCAGCAGCGGATCGAGAAAGTCGGGATCGGTGAACAGCGTCACGAAGTTCTGCAAGGTCGGGTGCCGCGCCTTGTCGGTGAGGCTGTAGATCGCAAGCCATGACAGCGGCAGCACGATCAGCGCGATCAATACGACGGCAAAGAGCCACAGCACGGGCTTGGTGAAGTCGAAGGTGCGTTTTGCGGGGACGATGTCAGTCGCGATGGTCATGCAGACACTCTGTCTCCGTCATTCCGGGGCGCGCAACGCGCGAGCCCGGAATCCATAACCACGATCGGGAGTATGGATTCCGGGCCTGCGCCCAAGAAGGCGCATCCCGGAATGACAGCGGTGGATTGGTTCGCGCCAGCACAAAAATCACACCCGAAACAGCTTGGCATAGCGCGTCTTGATCTCTTCGCTCATCGCTTCCACGCCGGCCGGATCTTCCTTCATCAATTTGATCTCGGAAATCTTCTTCCGTCCCGCCTTCGACTGCACCTGCGCATGCACCGAATATTGCGCGGTGAAATCGATGAAGAATTGCTGCGTCTCGCGCGTGTGCAGCCAGGCCTGGAACAGCTTCGCGGCGTTGGGATGCGGCGCGCCGATGAAGATGCCCGTCGGCCCCGAGATGGTCGGCGTGCCCTCGGTCGGATACACCGGCTCGACCGGCTGGCCGGCCTCCTTCAACAGCACGATGCCGTATTCATTGCCGTCGGCCATCACGGCACGCTCGCCGAGCGAGAGCTTTTTCGGCGGATCGGTCGAGGACTGCACCTGCATCACGCGCTGCTTGGCGAGCTTCTCGTAATAATCCCAGCCCAGCTCGCGCACGAGCTGGTAGGTCGCGGTCATGATGGTGCCGCTATAGGCGGGATGACCCTTCACCATCTTGCCGGCCCATTTCGGATCGAGCAGGTCGGCGTAGCTCTTCGGCGCGTCCTCGGGCTTCACCAGATTGGTGTTGTAGGCGATCGACGACAGCCAGAGCCGCGAGGTCGCGAACAGTCCGTCGGGGTCGCGATATTGTTCGGGAAAATATGTCGCGATGTCCTCGGAGACGAACGGCATGAGCCAGCCGTTCTTCTTCCAGGGAATGAAATGAGCGGCGTCGGAGCTGTTGATCACGTCGGCGGCGTGGATGTTGCTGGCGTACTCCTGCGCGATCCGTTGGAACAGCCGCTCGGAGCCCGAGCGCTCGATCTGCATTTCGATGCCGGGATAGGCCGCCTCGAACGCCTTGCCGAGCTTCTCGCCGACCGGCAGATCCATCGAGGAATAGAGGACGACCTTGCCGTCCTTCTTCGCGGCCTCGATCAGCTCCGGCGTGATCGCGACCGGCGGCGGGGCGGCCGCGCGCGCCGGCGCGGCGAACACCGTGCCGAGCGCAAACGCGCTTGCGCCTTTCAGCATAGTCCGTCGTGAGAGTTTCCTCGACCTCATCGTACGCTCCGTCACCGGCTCAGCGCCCGGCAGCTCTGCGGCGGCAGATACAGCCAGACGAGTGCGCCCTGGTCGACATGATTGTCCGGGGCCGCGACGACGCGCAATTGCGTGCCGTCGGAGGTTTCGACCAGATAATCGCGGGTCGCGCCGAGAAACACCTGCCGCTTGACGCGGGCCTGGATCGCGTTCTGCGGGCTCAGCGGCGCATGCGTCGACAGGCTGATGTCGTGCTGGCGGATCGCGACCGCGGCGTCATGGCCGGCGGTCAGCTTCGCGCCCACGACCTGCAGATTGGCGCCGCCGAATTCGATATGGGTCTCATCGCGCGCCGTGCCGCGAATGATGTTGCTGGCACCGATGAAGCGCGCGACGAATTCCGATTGCGGCCGGCTGTAGATGTCCTCCGGCGTGCCAAGCTGGTCGATCTTGCCCGCGCTCATGACCGCGATCAGGTCGGCGGTCGTCATCGCCTCCGACTGGTCGTGGGTGACATAGACCGTGGTGTAGCGGTATTCGTCGTGCAACCGCCGGATCTCGAACCGCATCTCCTCGCGCAGATTGGCGTCGAGATTGGACAGGGGCTCGTCGAGCAGAAGCGTCTCGGGCTCGACGATCAGCGCGCGCGCCAGCGCCACGCGCTGCTGCTGGCCGCCGGAGAGCTCGCCCGGGTAGCGCTGCGCCAAAGGCTCCAGCTTGGTGGTGGCGAGGATCGCGGCGAGTTTCTTGGCGATGACGGCGCGGTCGAGCTTGCGCAGGCGCAGGCCGTAGACGATGTTCTCAGTGACCGTCATATGCGGCCACAGCGCGTAGCTCTGGAAGATCATCGACATCTTGCGGTCCTCGGGCGGCAAGGTCTTCGCCTTGGAGGACACCACGCGCTCGCCGACATGGATTTCGCCGGAGGACGGCTCCAAAAACCCCGCGATCAGCCGCAACGTCGTGGTCTTGCCGCAGCCGGAAGGGCCGAGCAGGCAGACCAGTTGTCCATGATCGATCTGGAGCGAAACATTATCGACGACGACAAGCGATCCAAACCGCTTGGTCAGACCGCGCAATTCAACCGACGCCAATCAAATCCCCCCGGGTCATTCTTAGTCGTATGCCGCTCAGCCTTTGCCGGGCAGTAAGCACTAAAAATGACGCCCGGAAAAGGCCTCAGGCTCTCACACTTTCGCCCAGCCATTCGATCGCGGCCTCGGTTCCGCCCTTGCCATGCGGGATGTCGAGGGCGCTGAGGCCGACCTCGATCACGCCGAGGGTGCCCAGGATCATCGGCGCGTTGACGTGACCCATATGGGCGATGCGGAACGCCTGGCCCTGCAGGTCGCCGATGCCGACGCCGAGCACCACGCCGCATTTCTCCTTGCAATAGCGATGCAGCTTCGCCGGATCGTGATCGCCGGACATCGTGACTGTCGTCACCGTGTTGGAGCGCTCGCCGGCCTCGGCGATGTTGAAGCCGAGCACCTGGCCCTCCGCCCATGCTGCGACCGCTCGCCGCACCGCTTCCGCGAGCAGCCGATGCCGCTCGAAGACGTTCTCGAGCCCTTCCTCGAACAGCATGTCGATGGCCTGGCGCAGCGCGAACAACAGATGCACCGGCGCGGTGCCGGCATATTTGCGGTAATGCTCGACGCCGTCGCGTTCGCTCCAGTCCCAATAAGGCGTGCGCAGCCCGGCCGTCTTGTGTACGGCGAGCGCGCGATCGTTGGCCGCGACAAAGCCTAAGCCCGGCGGCGTCATCAGGCCCTTCTGCGAACCGGACATCGTGACGTCGATGCCCCATTGGTCCATCTCGAACGGCATGCAGCCGAGCGAGGCCACCGTGTCGACCATGAACAGCGCCGGATGGCCCGACGCCTTGACCGCCTTGCCGATCGCCTCGATGTCGTTATAGGCGCCCGAGGCGGTATCGACCTGAACGGCGAGGATCGCCTTGATCGAATGCTCCTTGTCGGCCGCAAGGCGCGCTGCGACCTCCTCGACCCGGATCGCGCGGCGCCAGTCGCCCTTCAAAACCTCGACCTCCGCACCCATCGCGCGCGCCGCGTTGCCCCAGCCGATGGCGAACCGGCCGCTTTCCAGGACCAGCACCTTGTCGCCGCGCGACAGCACGTTGGAGAGCACCGCCTCCCACGCACCGTGGCCGTTGGCGATGTAGATGTAGGATCTGCCCTTGGTCGCGAATAATTTCGACAGGTCGCTCAGCAGGCTGTCGGTCAGATTGATCATCTGATCGGAGTAGATGTCGAGCGCCGGACGGTGCATCGCCCTTAAGACTTCGTCGGGCATGTTGGTGGGCCCGGGGATGGCCAGAAATTCCCGGCCCGCACGAACTGTCATTTGTCGGTTTTCCTTCAGGCTCGAGAGCATGATCCGGAAAAGTGGGTACCGGTTTTCCGAAAAAGATCATGCTCAAACAACAAGCTGGAGCGCGATGAGCTTCATCCTGAAATCATCGTGCTCCAGGGGTCATGGATGCAGTCTAAGCGGCGGAATTTCAAGGTGCGGAGCGGCTATTTCGTGAGCTTATCGGCGATCGCATGCCAGAGTTGATCTTTCAGCTCGGTTGCGGACGGGCTCGGGATCACGTCAACCGCGTCCGTCTGCCGATGGCAGTCCTCGACCAGGCGCAGAATCCACACCTCGCCATCGGTGTAATAGAGATCGCCGCCGCCGTTGAGCCCGGTCACGGTAGGGCCCACTCCGGTGACCTGATATTTGGCGGTCGCCATCCCTGCGGCTTCGAGATCGGCGACGAGCAATTGCCGTTCGGCGTCGATATCGGGTCCGATATGGTGGGTGATGGCGCCGGTGAAGTGGCTCACGCCGACGCTGCGGTCGAAGGTCGCGGCGCCAAGCCAGACCGGCCGCTCTTCCTGGCCCCGATCCAGCACCTTCCAGAAGCGCACGTGATGGCGATGGTCGGCGCTTGTGCCGGCCGGCTTCTCGAAGGCGAGGTCTTCTCGCCGGTCGAGATAGAACAGGTTCGAGACGGGAGCCTCCTTGTAGGCGCGGTCCAGAAGCACGCTGCCGGCGATTTCGATCGAGGAGCGGAACGTGACGGGATCTGCGGGAAACCACCCGGCCGCGTTCATCGCGCACAGCACCTCCTTCTCGTTTCCGATCAGTCCGACATTGATCGGATCGCCGGGAATGCCCTGCGCGGTCCGCGTCACCATCGGCAGATCGGCCAGCCCCTTCTGGTGCTCGTAGTGAGTCCAGAAGGCGGGCAGCACTAAATAGGCGACGACGGTGTAGGCGGCGAGCAGGGCCAGCAGCAACAACAGAACGCGCTGAAGCCGGCCGCGTTTGGCGGCCCGGATTTGCGCATCAAGCGGTTGATCGGTCACGGCGCCCGCGTGCTCCCGATGCTAGTTACAGGAAAGCTACCGTCTGGTCTCGCGGCAGCCGGCGGCTTCCGCCTCCTCGACCGAGCAGAACCAGCGCGTGCCCTTGCTGATCTGCATCTTGATCTGCGCGTACCAGCGGCTGGTCGGCCGGTGATAGATGCACTCGCCGGCGCGGTTGACATTGCCCTTGATGGTGCATTCGGGCGAGGGCGCGACCGAGCCGGACGCCGACGCCAACAGGATCGCGTGCGCGTTCTCCGGTGGCTTGGCGGCGCCGAGGATCACCGTCTTCTTGTTGCGGATCCGCCAGTCCCACGGCGCGATGAAGGCGCCCTGCCACATCCCGGCCTTGGCCTCGCGCGCGGCGGCTTCGTCGGCCTCGTAGTCGTGCGATTGCCGCGCATAGGCCAGCGCCCAGCCGTTCTGCACCAGCCATTTCTGGATATCCTCGCCCTCGACCTCACAGCGCGCGATGATGCGGCCGCGGCGGTCGGTCCGGGTGGCATGGCAGGTCCAGCTCTTGTTGTCGGCATGCTTGATCAGCTCGTCGCGCGCGGCGACGCCGCAGGTCCAGCGCTCGCCCGTGTTGTTGAGACAGAGCTGGTCGACCGACGGCGCGTCGATACCGTCGAGCCGGATGCGGCTGTTGCCGATCTGGATCTGATCGCCGTCGCGAATCTTGGGGACCCCGGTGATGTCGGCCGCCTGGGCGATGGACGGCAGCAGAAGCAGCAGAACCGCGCAGAAAAATGTCCTCGACATGCCAAGCCATATCCAGCGGTTGAACCGGTTCGACAGATGCTCGGATTGTGATGCGGATTCGATCGGCGCACCAGCCGTCCCGCATCCGATTTTCTCAACTTAATGCGATGCGTCCGTCACCTCGAGGGTCCTCCAGGGCAGCGGCAAACTAGCTAAGTCGCCCTACGCGCCTCTCCCTCTTGCGGTCATGGTCTGGCGCGCCAGCACCAGCCCCATCAGCACGAAGGCCGAGGTGGCTTCGGGGCCGCCGACCAGAATGCGGGTCGGCGTCTTCATCTTATTCCACTCATAGCCGCGGAACGGCCCGTGCCGGCCGCCTTCGCCGACAGCGGCGACGATGCAGGCCAACGCCGGCGTGAAGGTGGCGACATCGGCGCCGAGATGGCCGAGCGCGATCAGCGCCAGCGCGGCATCGAACGCGTTCATCTCGCCGACGATCAGCTCGGTCTGCACATAGGCCAGCACGCGGGTCCGGATCGTTTCGAACGCGCCGTCCGGATCGATCGTCTTCCGAGCCGCGGCCGGCAGCGCCACGAACGCGGCGTAGCAGCGGCCGAAATAGGCGCAATAGAGCTCCGGCAGATAGTAGATGTGGGAGCGTGGATTGGCGAAGGCGCCGCTCACCACCAGCCGCTTCTGGAAGCCGATGATGCGGTGGACGGTTTCCAGCCGATGCGGGGTTTCGAGCACCTTCCAGCGGCTCAGATTGCGGAAGGAGACTTCGAGAACGTCGAGATTGAGCGTCGGATCCAGATCGTTGCCGTAGGGCCGTTCGCCGGACAGGCTGTCGATCCAGGTGGCGATGCCGCCTTCATAGTCGATGTTGTCGTTGAGCGGCACCGTCACCAGCGGTTCGTTGGCGCCGGCGTGCACCTGGTAGCCGGCATAGAAGTCGAGCAAGGGCTGGTTGAGGATCGGATCGGTCGAGCCGGCCTGGGTCGCCGCCGAGAACGCGCAGGCCGTGGTGTCGCAGTCCGGCACGTAGACGCCGAAGCCGAGCTCCTGCTTGATCTGGGTGAAGAAGCGGGAAAAGCGCGGATGCGGCGACGGCGCGAGCGCGGTGACCACGCGCACGGTCGAGCCGTCATGCGACCGCACCTCCTCGGCGCTGGTGGAGAGGCAGAAGTCGACCATGTCGGCGATCGCGCGGCGCGATGTAGCGATGTCGTCGGGCGAGGCGAGCCCGCACGCGATGAAGCTCAACAGCGCTTCGGTGAAGAACGCGTCGTAATAGGCGGAGCGATGGCGGATCTGCACCGGCTCCCAGAGCGGCTCGGCGATGCCCCGCCAGGGCGGATTGATCACGCCGCGGACGGGCGAGCGCGCGATGAAGACCCGCGCCAGATTGAACAACAGCGTGGAGTTCTTGTAGCTGCGCGCGTCCAGGCCGGTCAGCGCCATCGACAGTTCGCGGCCCCGCACGTCGGGATCGCCGATCAGGTTGAACGCGGCATAGGTCGGAATGAAGCCGTTCCTGCCGTAGGAGCGCAGCAGATGCGCGCCGCAGGTGCGGATGACGCTTTCGATCCTGTCCAGCGCGGGCGCCAGTCCCGCGGCCTGCGTCCTTGGCGGCTTGGGATGGCTGAGGTCGATGGTGTCGACCAGCGCTGCGACGGGGGCGCCGATCGCCTGCCAGTCCGGCTCGGCGTCGTCGCGGGCGCGGGTCAGCGCCTCCCGCAACGAGGCAAGACGCGGCTCGTCGTGCAATTCGGACAGTCCGGCCCGGCGCAACAGCGGACGCAGCGCCGGATTGGCGAGCGCGGTCCGATAGAATTTGGAGAGATGGGCGTCACCGTTGCGGTTATTCAGGAGAACGGGGTCGCAAATGTCGTAGAGAGAGGGGCCATGCTTGGCGGCCGTCAGGGCGCGGCAGGCGGCCCCGGCAATATCGAAGAAACTCATCAAACTCTTTCCGCGCGACGGCGCCACGCATTCCTCTGATCTCCTTGCGCCGGCCTCTCCCAAAACCTGCAAGTGAAGCGGGACGCTATATCAAGCGGCCGGAATTATAAATGTGATAAAGATCACAGTGGAGCTTAAGGATTTGGTCACCGTATTTACAGGCGGGAGGGGGGTGGAGCGGGGCAAAAACCGGCGGTGAAAATTAAAAATTTGTGAGCTGTTCCAAGGCCTTATTTGGCAAGCACTCTTCTCTATTGCTGGATGTATTCAGGCAGGTTAAGGGATTGTTTGTTGCGGTGCCGCAAATTGCGCGCAATTCGACGACAACACCTGTCGAATAACCCCAAAAAATGAAGATGCGTGGGCGCGATGCAATCTGCGCGCGCTTGTAGCAGCGACCAAGGAAAAACCGTGATGAAACTACGGCAGCTTCGGATCTCCCGTCGATCGATCGGTATCGCCGCCGCGCTGGTCGGTACCGTGTCGCTGGCGATCGGCGCGCATGCGGCGTTGAACATGCGGGCGCTGGATGCTGCCAAGGCGGTCGCGACCGAGCAGGCGACGGATTCCGTCCGCAACGGCTCGCGCCTCGCGCTGATCATCGGCAACGGCCATTATCCTGATGCCAACGAGCCGCTGGCGCAGCCGATCAACGATGCGCGCGCCCTGACCGGGGCGCTGCGCCGCGACGGTTTCGATGTCGACGTTGTCGAGGACGCCAGCAAGGACGACATGACCCGCGCGATCGACCGCCTGAAGTCGAAGATCAGGCCGGACTCCGTGGTGATGCTGTTTTTCGGCGGCTACGGCGTGCAGGTCGGGCGCGAGAGCTACATGATCCCGATCGACGCCACGATCTGGAAGGAAGCCGACGTGCGGCGCGAGGGGCTCAGCGTCGAGTCCGTGCTGGGCGTGATGAAGACGCAGGGCGCCCGCGCCAAGCTGGTCGTGATCGACGCGTCGCGCCGCAATCCGTTCGAGCGGCGCTTCCGCGCCTTCTCCCATGGCCTGGCGCCGATCGCCGCGCCCAACAACGCGCTGATCCTGTCCTCGGCCACGCCGGGCAAGGTCGCCGAGGATTCGGCGGGGCAGAACAGCGTGCTGGTCGGCGAGCTGCTCAATCATTTGAGCGCCAAGCCGATGGGGGCGGAAGCAGCCTTCAACAAGACGCGCGTCGCGGTCTCGCGCGCCTCCGACGGCGAGCAGGTCCCCTCCGTCTCGTCCTCGCTCCTGGAAGACGTCCGCTTCGGCTCGGCCACCCCCGAGAACGCCGGCAGCTAGTTAAAGGCACGAACCGCCGCTATAGCGCGCGTCGCCCCTTGATTGAATTCGGTGCGCCCCTCGGGCTCGGTCCACCTGCCATCGAAGTCGGATATATCCGACTTCGACAACCAAAATACCCAACTCGGGTAAACCCGAGTTGGGGCGGGGAGAGGTCGATTTGCCAACGGGTCGGCGCAAAGCGCCGCCCGATGATAAACTCCGCAAATCGGGTGAGGGGGCTCGGGACTATCGAGAGACCGCAACCCCTCACCCCAACCCTACGGGAGAGAGGGCGCACTTCCGGTTACGGCTAAAGTTCGTCCTCGCATACCCAGGCGCGCCTAATCCCTCTACTTCTTCACGCTCACGGCGACCGGCCGGACCGGATCACCCTCGCGCAGCAGCGCGCCGGCGCGGGCGACCACGTCGTCGCCTTCGTTGATGCCGTCGCGGATTTCGATCTGGCCGCCGGACATCAGTCCGATCTCGACGCGCTTGGTCTCGATGCGCTGGCGCCGCACCACCTGAACCACGGTGCCGCCGGTGCCGTATTGAACCGCGGTGAGCGGCACCGCGACGCCGCAGCTCTTGCCAGTCGTGATCTGCGCCCGGCCCGACGAGTTCACCGCCAGCCGGCGGTTGCTGGTGATGCCGATGAAGACCTGGCCGAGCTGGCTGTTCGGCTCGACGGTCGGCGCCACCCGGCGGATCTTGCCGTCGATGTCGCCCGCGCCGATGATCTTGATCGCGGCGGGCTGGTTCACCGCCACCTTGGTAATATCCTCGGTCGGCACCAGGCCGACCAGATCATATTCGCTGCGCACCGTCGCGGTGGAGGCGGAGATCACGCCGGCGACGGGCGCCTGGACATTGACCGTGCCGCCTTCGGGCAAAGTGAGCCGCGCCAGCGTCTGGCCGGCGGTGACGGTTTCGCCGGCGTCGGTCAGGACTTCGGAGACCTTCAGCCCCGGCCGCTCCGGGCGGACGGCGCTCTCCTCGCGTGGCAGGATGATGCCGGACACCTCGACGATATTGTTGAAGCAGGATTTGGCGGCCTTCAGCACCGACACCGCCGGGCCCTTCGGCGCGTCGGCCTCGTCGGCGGCAGAAGCGGATTGTGTTGCGAGGCACAACAGCGAAGCGGCGACCAGGGCCGGCCAATGGCCCGAAAGCTGGCGGCGCGAGAGGCGAGGGGCTGCGAAATCACTCATCGAAATTCCCGTCTGAATCTTGAAATCATCGATACCAGATCGCCGGCTTGGACGCCAAGCGGCATCAGGTCCCACGCAGCAATGTTGTGCCGGCTGTCACACAGCCGCAAATGAGGCATTCCCGATTGTGCAGGGGTTGTTGCGCCATTCCGGGCGCCATCGCGCGGCGAGAATGCGGTGTCGCGTCTCCCACCGCTGTCGTGCCCCGCTTCAAGCGGTGCATCCAGTACGCCGCGGCCTCACGGCTCAAGCACAGGCGCCTCTGGAATACTGGATTCGCCGGGTTATCCCCGATCGAGCCGGGGACAGGCGCCGGGGCGACGGCCAGAACGGAAGCGGCCTACGTCCCCTTGCGCCGTCGTGCGGCGGCCGCCGCAGCGGCGTCGACCACGTTCTCGACTTCCTCGCGCCAGCGCAGGATCTCCACGGCGAGCACCGGATGATTGAAGCCCTTCAGCACCAGGTCGTCGATCGGCGCGGCCTCGACCCATTGCTCGACCATGCCGTAGACGCGCCGCGACGCCACGACCTGGTCCGCCTTGGCCTCGTCGCAGAGGCGCGAGGCGAGGTTGGTGACGCTGCCGATCGCGGCATATTCCAGCCGGTGTTCGAAGCCGACCTGGCCGAGCGTGGCGTAGCCGAGCGCGATGCCGACGCCGAAGCCGAGACTATGGCCGCGGTTGCGCCATTTCTGGGTCAAGAGCCCGACGGCGTCGCGCATCTCAACCGCCATCTTGACCGCGCGCTTGGTGTGGTCCTCGAACTGGATCGGCGCGTTGAACAGGATCATCACGCCGTCGCCGGCATAGCGGTCGAGCGTGCCTTCGTAGCGGAAAATCAGTTCGCCAAGTGCCGCGTGATATTCGCGCAGCACGTTCATCGCCTCCTCCGGTTCGGTGGTCTCGGTGAAGGAGGTGAAGCCGCGCAGGTCGCAGAACACCACCGTCACCTCGCGGCGATGGCTGTCGAGCAGTGCGTCGTGCCCGTCGGAGGAGGCAATCAGTTGCGCGACCTGCGGCGCCAGGAAGCGCTCGAGCCTGCGGATGCGCTCGATCTCGCCGAGCTGCTTCTCGACCCGCTCCTCCAGCGACTTGTTCCAGTTGCGCAGTTGCTCGGTCTGCTCCTGCAATTTGTCGGCCTGCTGCTGCACGACGCCATGCGCGGAGGCGAGCTCGCGGCCCTTCTGGTCGACCTCGGTGAACAGCCGCGCGTTGCGCATCGCGAGCACGGCCTGGTTCGCGAAGGTTCGCATCAGCCCGATCAGGCCAGGCGGAAATTCGCCGGCGGCGCGGCGCAGCACCACGAGCGCGCCCAGGGCGCCCTGCTGATCGACCAGCGGCACCACCAGGACCGAATGAAAGCCGGCCTCGATCGCGGCGTCCCGCATTGGAAAGTCCGGGACATTGGCAAGGTCGGGGATTGCGATCGGTTCGCCGCTGGCCGCGGCTCCGCTCAGGATGCTCTTGCCCTCGTCGATGGTGAGATGTTCGCCCTCGACGGATCTGTCGATGCCCTGGGCCTCCACCATGTTGAACTGGCGCTTGGCGGCGTCGTAGCCATAGATCAGCACCGCGTCGGCACGGGTGATTTCCAGCGCCCGCGAGGCCACGGTGGGCAGCACGGCGTTGAGATCGAGCGAGGAGGCGACCGCGCGGCCGACCTCCTCGAGAACCTTCAATTCGTTGATCGACTGCGCGAGGTCGCGCGTCCGTTCCTCGACCTTGGATTCCAGGCCGGCATAGGTTTCCTTCAGCTCGCCCGCCATGCTGTTGAACTGATCGGCAAGCTCCTCCAGCTCGTCATGGGTGTGGACGCCGATGCGGTGGCTGAAATCGCCGGCTCCGAGGCGGCGCGCGCCGGTGCGCAACGCGGTGATCGGAATCAGCATCCGCCGCGCCAGCAGGATACCGGCGAGGATCGCGACCGCGAGCCCGACCCCGATCAGGAGCGCGATGCGCAGGATCTGGTCGCGGATCGGCGCCAGCGCCTGTGCGGTGGGTTGTTCGAAGAACACGACCCAGCCGAGCTTGGGCACCGCGCTCGAGGCCGACAGCACCGAGTTGCCGTCGGCGCCGGTGCCGGATTCCAGCGCGCGGCTGACCGGCGCCGTTTGCGCCGCGACCTGCGGCAGCTTCGACAGATCCGTGGAGACCTCGGGCCCCTTCGAGGAGCTGGCGATCACCTGGCCGCGCGAATCGACCATATAGGCGAAGGCCGCCTTGCCGACCTGCGCGTCGCCGAGGAAGTCCGACAGGAAGCGCAGGTCGATCTCGGCGGCGGTGACGTCGGCATTGAAGCCGGAATGCGCCACCGCGATCGACATGAAAGGCTGTGCGCCTTCGAAATAGATAGGCGAAAAGCTGACGCCTCTGGTCGCGGTCTCGGTGAACCGCGCGTCGCGCGAAAAATCCGTCTGCGCATTGACCGCCACCTTCGTGCGCGACAGCCGAAGCTGCTCGCGGCCCTGGCCGTTGAGCAAATAGAGCCGGTCGACGGCCGGGACCTGGTTGAGGAGCTGGGCATAGTCCGCGCGGTGCTGCTCCAGCGTGTACTGGCTCGCCCGCGTCACCCAGCTGATCTGCCGTTCGAGCTCGGAGATCGCCTGGTCGATCCGCTTGGCGGTGGCCTCGGCCTTCTCGGTCATCGCGTCGGTCAGGGTGGTCTTGGTCGAGCGGTAGCTGATCCAGGTTTCCACCGCGCCGTTGACCGCGAGCACGAACACCACGAGCCCGACCAGCGACACGACGTATTTGGCAAACAGGCCTTGGCGCAGAAACCAGACTTTGTCCTTTACGCCGTTCATCCAAACCCTCGTGCGCGCGACCTGACCGGGGGCGCATCGGCTGCCTTAGCGGGCGATGACGTCAGTATGAAACGTCAGCGCGCTTTGTCATGCCACCGGTTCGATCCGGTACCCACTGCGCTCCGCATGTGCGGGGCGCGAGCCTCTCTTCGGAGCATGCTCCATGGTTGCGGAAGCCCGTGCAATTGGCGGGCCGCATTTTAAGGGCGGCCGTCTCCGCTTTGGCCGGTTTTAGCACAATTCGGCGGGGTTGGACGGGCGGCTCGTGGTTTGGTTAGCGCCGGTGTGGGTTGCACAATTCGACGGGAATAAACCGAAATGGGCTTCAAACACACTCTCGGCCGCCGGCGGCGGAGAGCCTCGATCGGAGGACCTGCCGCGCGGCGCCGAAAGGGCCGCCGGCAGGCGCCAAACGGCCTAGTTTTGCGAGCGGTTGAAGAGCTGCCGCAACACGTCGTTCATGGGCTGGCTATCCGGAGTGGGCTGCGACCCGTTGTCGCCCTGGGCCTCCGTCTGTGCCGGCGGCGGCAGCGGGGGCACCTGAACGGGTGGCCCGGCCTGGGTCTCGGGGGCCGAAATCGGAGGAATACTGCGGTCGCGGCTGCGGCCGCCCAATCCCTGCTGGAGCAGGTTACCCAGGGTTTCGCCAAGTTTGCCGCCGAGCAGGCCCTGTCCGCCGCCGTTTGCGTCGTTTCCGCTCGAGCCGCTGGTCCCGGACTGGTTTCCGCTCAGGCCGCCGAGATTGCCCAACAGGCCGCCCAAGCCCCCATTGGCCCCGAACAAGCCCTTGCCCATTTCCTTCAGCTTGGCGTAGGCCGCGTCGGGATTATCCAGGATGCCGGCCATTTCGGGATAGATCCGCGGCTGCGCCCAGGGCCCGTCGATCACCACGGGAATGCCGAGCCCGACGGGATCGGAGGCGCGGCCCTGACCCTCGGTCGTGAACACGAGTTTGGGCTCGACCCGGAACGCCAGCGTCTTGGTGCCGACGTCGATGGTGCCAGCGCCGGTCATCTTTACCAGCGGCCCGATCAGATTGAGGTCGGTGGTGGTGGCCTGTCCGCGATCGATCCGGAACGATGCCGACAATTGCGAGAGATCGGTGGTCTGCTCCTCCGTCACCTGCCAGCCCGACAGCGTCTTCGCCGTCAGCGAACGGATCATCTGCGCGACGTTCAGGCCGCGTATCGCGCCGTCCTGGAAATTGACGAACGCGGTGCCGCTGAGGTTCGACATGATGGCGTGCTGGCTGGCGCCCGCGGAGCGCGCGGAGATCTTCGCCTGCATCTTGCCGTCGATCCGGTCGAAATCGGCGAGGCTCTTGAGCAGTTGCAGCGCGCGCACGCCGACGAGGTCACAGTGCATCGCATAGGACGGATTGCCGTTGGAGACGTCGACGATCGCCTCGCCGCTGGCCTGACCGCCATAGGCCCCCAGATTCGAAATCGAGGCCTTCATCACGCCGCCCGCGAGTGTCGCGTCGATCGCCGCCGGCGCGAACTGGGCGTTGGCGATATCGAGCTCCGCGGCGGAGATGCGGACCTGGGCGTCGACATAATTCAATCCGGTCAGATTGATCGGCGCGTCGCTCCAGGGTTGCGAGCCCGATTGCGGCGACGCCGTCGCCGACGTCGCGAGGTCGAGCCGTTGGAAGTCGAGATCCACTTTCACCAGCGGCTTGCTGTCGACGTCGACCGACGCCCAGCCGTTGAAGGCGCCGTTGCCGAGCGTGCCGGTGACGCCGTTGATCATCACGACCGTGCCGTTGAGCCGGACGTCCGCCTTGCCGGACAATGGCCCGCGGAGAACGGTCGGCGCCTCCAGCGTGAGTTCGATCGGAACGTTCCGCCGCTCGGCATGCGGCGCGGGCGCAGTCGCCTTGATGTCGAATTTCACCGGCTCGTCGCTCGCGCGCGCGGTCCCGGTCACCTTGATCTTGCGATCGGCGCCGATCGCGACATCGGCGTTGACGTTGTCGATGCGGCGTTCCACGCGGTCGCTCGCGTTGGCGAGAACGATCGCGCCGCCGACGATCTTCACGCGATCGATCGTCACCGCGTCGCCGTCGTCGCGAGGGGGCGCGGACTTGGACGGCGGCGAGGCGATCCGGGTGCGCTCGCGCAACAGCGGGCGGTGCACGACCGGGTTGGTGATGATGAGCTCGCTCACGCGCGGATGACCCGACCAGATGCTCCACGGCGCGATGTCGGCCTGCACGCTGCCGATGGTCACGCGCTTGACGCCGTCGCGGTCCTTCGGATCCTGCACCGTGATATTGCTGAGGGTGACGTTGAGCGACGGCCACAGGCTGATCTTGGTGGTGCCTGCGATGGTCAGCTGATAGCCCGTCTCGCGTTCGACGCGTTCCTCGATGCCCGAGGTCAGAAAGCCCGACGGGATGCCGACGATCAAGCCGAGCGCGACGATGGCGACGATGACAGCGACAACGGCGCCAATGATTTTCAATGCTCTCATATCGACACGTTCCCGGGCAGCGGCACCATGACTGGCCGAGCGGCGATTCCCATCCCTGGCCAGTCCCCTGAGCTTATCCCGGAAACGGGAGGTCGCTCAAAAAGCCCCCTAAAAATAATCAGTGGAGCTGTCGAGTTATGTGACGTATGACACAGTTCTTCTTGTGTAAATGCCCCGATGCTGAGGTGGGGTGATTTGAAGGAATTGGAATGAGTAAACAGGCCGAATTTGCGGTCATCTTGAAGATGAATCCGATGTTCGCGGACCTCGGCGCCGACGAGCTGCAACGGATCTCGAATCTGTGTCATACCCTGAACCTCTCCGTGGGCGAGGTTCTGTTTCAGAAGGGCGATCCCGGCAACGCGCTGTACGGCGTCCGCCGCGGTCAGATCCGCATCGAGACCGGGGCTTCCGACGGCAGCCGGCTGACGCTGAATTTCATGGGGCCGGGCGACCTGTTCGGCGAGGTCGCGGTCCTCGACGGCCAGAGCCGCACCGCGGATGCGACCGCGGGCGAGCCGACGGAACTGTTCGTGCTGCGACGAGAGGATTTCTTGGGCCATCTCGAACGCGAACCGAAGGTCGCGATCAAGATCATCATGCTGCTGTGCCAGCGCATCCGCTGGCAGAGCGAGCGGATGGAAGAATCGATGCTGGAGGCGCTGCCGGTCCGCCTTGCGCGCCGGCTTTGCGCGCTCGCTGCCGATTACGGGTCGGAAGTGCACATTTCGCAGGAGCAACTCGGAATATTCGTCGGCGCGGCGCGGGAAAGCGTCAATCGTCAGCTGCAGGTGTGGCGCAAGGACGGTATCCTGGACCTCCAGCGCGGCCGCATTCTCCTGCAGAACCTGAACAAGCTGACGACGATCGCGCGCAACGACTAGCGCGCAAGGCCGTATCGTCATCCGCGTGCTCGCGGGTGACGAGGTCGGTGGCAGCACGATACCGCGCGACAGGCTCCTTCGGTCTCGAATACTTCTAACGACTCGCGCGGGCGTTTAGCTGTTCCGCGACCACGTATGCGGCCGTGCAGGCCCAGACATCATCCCAATTGAGTCATCCTTCCTGACAATTTGGGACATGAACGTTTTTTAATGAACATAAACGAGTTGTCTGGCAGCTCATGACGGGACCGCCGCCTTCGCGCGCGACGCGAATGGGGAACGGATTTCGTTTGCCTGCCACAAGCGATGAGTTTGTGTGACGATGTGCGATGCATCTACGGTTGCGGCTCTCCGCGCGGAACTTTCTGCCCCGCGCTGGCGAAATTGGCTCCTGAACTGGATGGACGGCGTCGAGGCGGGTTGGGCGATCCCGCTTCTGTTGACCGGCTTCGTCGCGGTCTGGCTGGGCTATCTGGTGATCGCCTATGTCGGCGGCGATCTGCATTCCGATGTGCTGGAGACCTGGACGCTCGGGCGCAGCATCGTGTGGGGCTATTCCAAACATCCGCCGCTGATGGGCTGGGCCGCGCGGGCCTGGACCACGGTCTTCCCGCTGACCAACTGGTCGTTTCAGCTGCTGCCCTTGATCAACGCGGCAGTCGGGCTCTGGGCGGTCGACCTGATCACGCGCCGCTTTGCATCGGGCGACAAGCGGCTGTTCGTGCTGCTGCTGCTGATGCTGCTGCCGGTCTACCAGCTTCACGCGCAGCGCTTCAATGCGAACGCGGTGCTGCTGTCGACCTGGCCGCTGGCCACTTATTGTTTCTTGCGCTCATTCGAAACCCGTCACGCCGGCTGGGCCATAGCCGCCGGTTTGACCGCCGCGCTGGCGATGCTCGGAAAATATTATTCGATCTTCCTGATCGTGAGTTTCGCGGTCGCCGCGATCGCGCATCCGCAGCGGCGCGCCTATTTCAACTCATTCGTGCCCTGGCTTTCGGCGGCCACGGGCCTCGCGGCACTCGTGCCGCATATCTATTGGCTCGCGACCACAGGCGCCAAGCCGTTCGCCTACGCGCTCGAGCGACACACCGGCAAGGCCTTTCTGCCGGCGCTGCTCGAAGCGACGCTGTTCGTCCTTGGTCTCGCCATGCTGCTTGCGGTGCCGGCGGCGATATGCGCCTTCGTGGCGGGCGATCGCCTCAAGACCATCCGCCGGGATGTTCGGACGCTGGATGGCGGCCTGCTGTTGTTGTTTATCATCGGCATCGGGACCATCATGTTTCCGGCGACCACGGCGGCCATGTTCGGAACCGACATGCCGCCGCTCTGGGGGCTACAGGGGCTGTTTTTGTTCGTCATCCTGATGGTCTGCATGCTGGACGATCCGATCCCGCGCGTCTATTCCGCCAATCTCGCGACCAGCGTCATCGGCATCGCGTTGCTGGCGGCGTTCGTGGCGGCACCCATTCACGCGGTGTATCGCAACGATCATCCGCTGCACGAGGGACGCAATTTCTATCGGCAGGCCTCCGACGAGGTCACCCGGCTATGGCATGAGCAATCCGATGCGCCGCTTGCGGCGGTCGGTGGCGACGATGGCCTGGCCTTCGCGCTGGCCTTCTACAGTGCCGATCATCCCGTCTATGACAAAGTGATCGTCCACCCCAACGAGGAGCGGCTGCCGGGCGAGGTCACCTTCGAGAGCGGCTGGGCGGCGTTGTGCTATGGCGACGACATGTATTGTATCGGCTCGATGCAGCGGACCGCGGCACGGTCGCCGCGATTCGTCAGGTCCGACTTCGTGCTGCAGTCGGCGCTGCTCGGTCAGCCCGGCGCCATCCAGCGCTTTACGGCCTTCATCGTGCCGCCATCTCCGGACAAGGCGATCACCCCGCCGGATCCCGGTCCGAGCCCCGGCGTCGCCGAGGATTTCAGCGCCATGCGCCGCGCCCATCCACATTGGAATTAGGCGCGGCGCATCGCCGCCCGTTGACCGGCGTTGCGCAGTGCATAAAGTGCCGCTGCGCAACGCCCGGAAAAAAGATGTCGAACAGGTCTCATCGCAACGCCGGTCATATCGGGATGAACCTGTTGCGGAAGAACGGGACGCTCCATTCGTCCGCGCGCGCCGCCCTGGCGCCGACCAAGGCCCCGACCGCTCATATCATCGCGGTCGGCGATTGCCTGGCGACCTTGCGCAAGATCCCGTCGCAGTCGATCCAGCTCGTGATCTGCGATCCGCCTTACAACATCAATGTCGCCGCCTGGGACGACGTCGCGGACTATGTCGACTGGGCCGGGCAATGGTTGTCCGAGGTCGAGCGCGTGCTGATGCCGTCGGGAAATTTCGTGCTGTTCGGCGGCCTGCAATACCAGGCCGAGGCCGGCAGCGGCGATCTGCTCAGCCTGATGAGCTGGATGCGGCGGCACAGCGGCATGCTGCTCGCCAACCTGATCATCTGGAATTACCCGAACGGGATGGGCGCGCAGCGCTTTTTCGCCAACCGCCATGAAGAGATCGCCTGGTTTGCGAAAACGCCGAAATACTATTTCGACCTCGACGCGGTGCGCACCAAGCTCGATGCGCGGACCTTGGACATCTACAAGCGCGACAAGCGCCTCAATCCCGACAATCTCGACAAGGGCATCAATCC
>WNFD01002272.1_pt1 | contig 19351 bp, 17 predicted proteins | sample 5400491 | NCBI WGS metagenome assembly WNFD01 (sample SAMN13153343, study PRJNA577476) | soil metagenome | isolation source: 120 cm saprolite under Douglas fir tree site 2 hole 2 replicate 2 | place: USA:California | collected 2015-04-18 | reverse complement strand
GCGGAGCGAAAGAGGTTTAGAGAATGAAAGAGACAAAGGACGTTTTACGAGTAGTGGGAATTATTTTGCTGGCACTATTTGTGTTGGCGGTTGGCGTGCCTCTGGTGCTGGCGGCTGCCGGCGTGGCGCTCGGCATTCTGGGATTTCTGATTGGCCTGGCCGTGATGCTCATCAAACTGGCCATCGTCGTAGCTATAATTTACTTGATTGTCGTCGGCATTCGCGCAGTGCTGAAGTGAGAATGGCTGAAATTACAAACTATCCGCCGCCAAAGAAACCATGAGCCCTCCCTTACGGTCGGGCTAAGTGCCACGCTAAGAGGCTCACACGTTGAATCGAAAATTAACCACATCGCCTTCCTGCATGATGTAGTCTTTCCCCTCCAAACGCATCAGTCCCTGTTCTTTGGCCGCCGCGTAGGAGCCGGCCCGAATCAGCACGTCGTAGCCGACAATTTCAGCCCGGATGAAGCCGCGGGCGATGTCCGAATGGATCGCACCGGCGGCATCCTGTGCGCGCGATCCTTGAGGGATCGTCCAGGCGCGCGCTTCTTTTTCACCAGCCGTTAAAAAAGACATCAGACCCAGCACGCGATAAGCGCTCTTGATCAATTGATCGACGCCGCTGCTTTTGACGCCGAGAGATTCCAGATACTCGGTTCGTTCCGGCGGCGAAAGATCGACCAGATCGGCTTCGAGTTGCGCGCAAATCACCACACATTCAGATCCTTCGCTCGCGGCGACCTCGCGCATCGTCTTGACGTGTTCATTCTCATCGGGCGCGCTCAGCGTAGCCTCGTTGACGTTCGCCGCATAAATTGTCGGCTTCATCGTCAACAGAAAATAGTTGCGGGCGATCCCGCGCTCGTCATCGCTGAGCGGAACGCCGCGCGCGGGTTTGAACTCTTCCAGCGCCGGCTGCAACTTGTCCAGCACTTCCAGCTCAGCCTTGGCCGTCTTGTCACCACTTTTCGCGGTCTTCTGCGCGCGTTCGCGGCGGCGCTCGACGGTCGCGAGATCGGCGAGCGCTAATTCGATCTGAATCGTCTCGATGTCGCGGCGCGGATCGATCGACCCATCGACGTGCACAACGGATTCGTCTTCAAAGCAGCGCACGACCTGGACCATGGTGTCCGTTTCGCGGATGGCATGAAGGAACTGGTTGCCCATGCCTTCGCCCTGCGACGAACCGCGCACCAGCCCGGCGATGTCCACAAACTCCATGCTGGCCGAAACGATTACTTCCGTCTTGACCAGCTTCGCCAGCGGCGCGAGACGTTCATCGGGAACCGCCACCACGCCGACGTTGGGCTTGCTGGTCGAGAACGCATAGTTGGCGATCAGCGCGGATGACTGGGCCGTCACGGCGTTGAAGAGCGTCGTTTTCCCGACGTTGGGTAAGCCCACAAAACCTGCTTGCAGCATAATCTTCGGTAAACGATCCCTCCGGAATTCGAAACCAACACTTCTACACTGGCGGCGCCGGTCTGTCCAGCATCGGGCGGCGCCCTCGAGGCTAAATCGGAGCCTGCGGCGAGACTCCCCGGTGCCGGTGACAATTATTTTTCAAGCTGTGCGCAAGATTTTTGCAAGGCAACGCGGGCGGTTTCACCGCCATCGAAAATCGTCCAAATTTGGAAGGTGAGGAGGGGAAAGAAAATGAAAACCATCAAGAATAAAATCCTGGCCTTAATTGGATTAGTGGTGCTGATGGCTGCGACTGCGGTCGCGGATCCCGTCCGGTCCCTGCCATCACGTACCGCGCTTGAAAAGAAAGTTCGCCATGAACTCGTGACCCTGCCGTACTATGGCGTGTTTGACAATCTGGCGTTCCAGGTCAATGGCGGAACGGTGACTCTCTACGGCCAGGTCGTGCAGCCGACGACCAAATCCGATGCAGCGCAACGCGTGGCGCGCCTGGCAGGAGTGAACCGTGTCGTGAATAAGATCGACGTCCTACCGCTATCGCCATTTGACGATTCGCTGCGCCGGCGAACGTACCGCGCGGTTTTTGGGACCGCCGGCTTATCGCGCTATGCGATGGGCGCAAATCCATCGATTCACATTGTCGTGGATCACGGTCGAGTGACGCTGGAAGGCGTTGTTTCGAACTCAGCCGATGCGCAGCGTGCTTACATGGCGGCGATGAGCGTGCCTGGAGCTTTTTCAGTAACGAACAATTTGCAGGTCGAGCAACGCAAGGCTTACTAAGTCGCGAACCTGCGTTGAAAGATGAAAAGCCGGGCGAGACTTAATTCTCGTCCGGCTTTTTTCTGAAGAGCTCGAAAGCGAGGCCTTCACTGTATCTTCTGCATAGTGATCGTTACGGTGGCGGAATCGCCGGCCGTGCGGCTGTATGAAACCCAGTAGCCCGCCTTTGGATATCGAATCAACTTGTAGACTGAGCCGTCAGGTTTTTTCTCAACTTCAGCGCCGAGAACGTCCTTGCAGGAAGGAATCTCGCGGGCGCCGCTCATAAAATCGATCGAAATCGCGTTTACGACCCCGGCCGGGTCGTAAAAAACCTGCACAGCTTGATTGTCGCCGAACATGTAGAAGTCCTGTTCGGTGCTTTTATCGCGCGGGCTTCCGAGTTTCTTGCGCGCTTCATCGGCACGCATGCCGATGCTCACCCCTTTGAAATCGCTGAATGCGGGCCGATGTCCCGCGTCGGAATCAAGCCCGTCTTTTGGTCGCTGGGCGCGCAGTGCGACGGGCGCGAGCGCAATGAAGATCAAAGCGCCGGCACAGGGAAAAGCCAATCTGACGATGCAACTCGAAAAGCGTTTAGGGGAAACGTGAAGCATCTGGTCCTCCTCAAATCGTTGCCGCGTTAGAAATACGCGGCGGAAGGCTCGGAAAAACCCGGCTTGAATGCGACTCACAATATGACATGGCGCGATCACAAGTCAACACTTTTGGGGCCCTGGCGATTTGGCGGCCGCACGCGGGGCAAAATCGCTATTGACTCGCCATTGAATTTGGCATAGAAATCATTCTGATATCTGAAACCCAGGAATTCATCCAGGCAAGGAGAAGCAGGGTTATGAAGAGATTTTTGTTGGTAGTTACGCCGTCGCTGGTCGCGGCGCTGTTTGCTGGCGCGCAATTTGGCTGTGCTGGCCCCCAACCCACGACCTCGTCCAATACGAACATGGCGGTTCCGGCGCCGACGCCGGACAAAGCGGCGATCGAAACGGAGCTCAAGCAGATCGAGAACGACTGGCCGCGCATCATGAAAGAACATGATGCAAGTACTGTCAAACGCGTCGAGGCCGATGACGCCGTGTTCATCTATCCGGATGGATCGATCGGCGACAAAGCGCAGGACGTCAAAGATATGGAATCTGGTGCGCTTTCCGCGGACTCCTGGGAGATTGCCGACCTCAAGGTCAACGTGCTGAACAATGATTCCGCCGTTGTCAGCGGCCGCAGCATAGTCAAGGGCGGCAAGTACAAAATGGGGGACGGCAAGACTCAGGACATTAGCGGCGAGTATCGTTGGATAGATACTTACGCGCGACGTAACGGTCAGTGGCAACTGGTTGCCGGCGCGTCGACGCCAGTGATGAAAGGCCCAGCGGGTAAGCCAACACCGTCATCATCGCCAAGCCCATCCATGAAGGCCTCGCCAGGAGCCAAGGCATCGCCGACAACGAAACCTTCACCGGCGATGAAACCTTCACCGGCGATCAAGGCCACGCCGGCTTCGTCTCCGGCTAAGACGAAGACGCCTAGTCAGTGAGCAGTGAGCAGCGAGCAGCGAGCAGTAAGATAATTGAAAAGGGCACGGTTACGTCGTGCCCTTTTCGTTTTCGGGAGAAACGGTTAGGACCAAATGCCGGGAATGCTCGTCGCGCACGATGGACACTTGCCATCTTTCGGGACTTTCATCTGCTTGATGAGATAGCCATAGCGCTCGACTAATAATTCCTCGCAAGACGGACAATAAGTGTTCTCCCATCGCCCGACTCGACCGGGTAAATTACCCGCATAGACATAACGTAAACCTGCGGCGCGTCCAATTTCGCAAGCGCGCATCAATTGCTCCGCGGTGGTGTTCGCATTCTCAGTCATCCGGTAATCCTGATGAAACGCCGTGATGTGCCAGGGAATGTCGGGCGAAACCGAAGCGATGAAATCGGCCGCGCGTTTCAACTCAGCTTCAGAATCGTTGAAGCCGGGAATAACCAGCGTCACGATTTCTTCCCAGAAGCCGCGTTCGTGCACCATCTTCACAGTGTCGAGAATGTTGTCGACCACGCCTCCCAGCTGCCGGTAGTTGCGATCGCTCATCGACTTCAAATCGATCTTGTAGCAATCGGTCCACGGCCGCAAATAATCGAGCACTTGCGGTGTGGCGTTGCCGTTGGAAATGAAGGCAGTGCGAAAGCCGTTGGGCTTTGCTTGCTTGAAAACTTCGACGGCCCATTCCGCGGTAATCAGCGGTTCGTTGTAGCTCGAGCCCACCATCGACGCGCCATACGCGCGCGCCATCGCGACTAATCTTTCAGGTGTAGTGGGGTTGGGCGGTGATACGGCCGCGTCATCGCGCAGCGCTTGCGAAGTGAGCCAGTTCTGACAGTAAGCACAGTGCAGATCGCAGCCGAGCATGCCGAACGTCAGCGTGTCCGATCCGGGCAGCACGTGAAAGAATGGTTTCTTTTCGGTCGGATCGCACTGCAAAGCCGCGACATAATTCACCGGCACGCGCAGGCGTCCGCCTTCGTTGAAACGAACTTTGCAAATACCGCGCTTGCCATCCTTGATCAGACAACGGTGGCCGCACGCGAAACAGCGCAGTGCGCCGTCCGTAAGATGCTCGGTTAATTCCGGCGCGCCTTCGGCGGTCATCTCGTCCAGGACCGTAGCGAGTGAAGCTGCTGTGGCGCTGAGTGGCATAATCAGTTAATGCGGAGATTCCTTTGAGGGATTATACTCCTTTGGATGCGAGAACCTGATTCGCGTGCCATAATCAAACTAACCTACTACCGATTTTTGGCTTGGTACCAAATGAATGGCTGGTCCGTGATAGAATCCGAGCGAGGATGAAACAATGAGCTTGGTTATTGAAGAAGAAGTAGTCGAGCGTCTGCCGATCAACATTGATCCGGAAATCATGAGCGGTACTCCTGTATTCGAAGGTACCCGTGTTCCGGTAGACTCCCTCTTGAACAACCTCGCGGCTGGCGTTTCGCTGGACGAGTTCCTTGAGAATTTTCCAACGGTTACCCGCGAGCAGGCGCTCGCGGTTCTGAAGTTTTCCAGCGAAACCTTAAAAAAGCTAGGACTCTCCAGTTGAAGATTCTGCTTGACGAAGGCGTTCCCAGAATCATCCAGAGGCGCTTAAGAGAGCTTTCGATATCCAGCGTGGAGGAAATGGGTTGGAGAGGCATTAAGAACGGCGCGTTGCTTGATCTAATGACCGGACAATTTCAAATCCTGATAACCACCGACAAAAGTCTTCCCTTTCAACAAAATCTTAAGCAGCGACAAATATCCGCAGTCATTATTCCAACCAATGATGTTCCATCTGTAATCGAGCTGCTGCCACAGATCGAGTCAGCTCTCGCAGTTATTAGCCCAGGTCAAGCCATAGAAATTGCCATGGGTTGAGTTTAGCCCGTATATGAGTTTGCCATGATCATCGAAGCACTCACTGTCACCGCTTTCCAGCAGCACACGCGGATCGTTGGTTGCGAGCAGACCAAGCGCGCGATCTGCATCGATCCGGGTGATGGCTCAGATGAAATTGTTCAAGCCATCGATAGACATGGGTTTGAATTGCAGGCGATTGCCTGTACGCACGCGCACATGGATCACATCGGTGGCGTGGCGGCGCTCCGGAAATTGAAACCCGCAGCGAAGATCATCATTCACCCGGCGGACGAGTCCATCTACGATCAGTTGCCTAATCAGCCGGCGTGGATTGGTATCCCGCGCGCCCAATGGCCTGAATTGGGATTCGATTACGAGCCGCCGCCGAAGGCCGACGAGCACTGGAGCGACGGGCAGACCTACGAAGTTGGCGAGTTAAGTTTCAAAATCATTCACTGTCCGGGTCACACGCCCGGACACGTCGTGCTGTTTGAGCCTAACGAAAGAAAAGTTTTCGTAGGCGATTGCTTGTTTGCAGGTTCGATCGGCAGAACGGATTTGCCGGGCGGCTCGACCGAGCAGTTGATGGACTCGCTCTTCAATAAGATCCTGCCGCTCGGCGACGACGTGGAGGTCTATTCGGGCCATGGACCCACGACGACGATCGGCCGGGAGCGACTGACTAATCCATTTCTTACCGGCGCCTATGCGATCGGAAGCAGCGGAAGATCTTAGGGGCGCACCCGCGGGCGCGCCCCCAGCCGGATTTCTCGCTCACTTATCGACGATGTCTTTCTTCAGGGTGCCGACAAAGGCCAGCAGCTCGTCCTTCTCAGCCTTGGGCACATTGAATTTGTCGAGCGATTCAACCAGGTGATTCGCAGCCGCGTCCCAGTCGTCGCTGGTGATTCCCAGACCGTGGTGCGAGGTCTTCATGTCGCGTCCGGTGTATAGGCACGGCCCGCCGGCGGCGGCGCAGAGTTGATCGATTACGTGCATGCGAATCTTCTTCAGCGAATCCTCACTGTGGCCGACAAAGAACTTACCGAAGCGCTTGTCGGCAACCAGGCGGCCGATAAAATCGTCCACCACGGCGGCAATCGCGTCGTACCCGCCCAGTCGCGCGTAGAGCGACTTTTTCATCTGTCCGCCGCCGGACGCATCGGCGTCCGAAGCATTCACCGGCTGCTGCGCGGCAGCAACAAGCGCGAGCGTGAACATCAGGCAAACAGCTAAAGCAAATCTCTTAACGATTGACATCACTGAACTCTCCTCCCTAAGTAACGAATGTGGTTGAAATTGAGTTTGCTGAATCTGAATCTATCTACGGATGAAATTGGGATTCGGATTTGAGCGCAGGCATTCCTGGAGTGCGCTGACTTGTCAGCGCTTTGGTATGCGGCGACTTGTCGCCGCTATCCGATTGAGCAGCAGCTTCTGTCGAAGTGAGCTTAACCGACTCCTGGGGCGCGCTGACAAGTCAGCGCGTTGAAAAGCGGCGACAAGTCGCCGCACTCCAAAAAACCTCCCCGGGCTACTGCCCCGACTGCCCACAGCTTTCTGCCTTCATTAACTCGGACTGCTGAGATAAATCGCGCTGGTCGGCGCCGCCGATCCTTTTTTCGGCTCCAGGGTAATCGCGATCACGGCGTTCGCGCGCGCTTCAAGCGGAATTTCGCCCGACACCATCGCCCGCCCGGATGAATCGACCGTGAACATCTTGCCCGGCATCGGCGTGTGGCCTTTCGGGATAAACCAGACTTCGTAGGCTTTGTCGGCAGGAGCTGCCGGCAGGCCTTCAGTCATCAGCATGCCGTGTCCGGTTTTTGGATCAAAGACGAAAGTTCCGCGCGCATTCTGCGCTGTCTGGGTGCCGGCGAGCTCCATCTTCTTTGTGTCGCGCGAGTTGAGCATGGCCACCGCGTCATGCTCTTTCGCACGCGCCTCGCGTTCCCTGGCCAGTTGGTCCGCCGTCCGGTTCCTTTCGCGGGTCAGCCGGGCGATGTCGCGCTGCATTCTTACGTCGCGGCGCCAGAAGACGATCATCCCGATCAGCAAGCCGACAATAGCGATCGCCGCGGCAATCCTCATAAGATTCGGCCACAGATTCGAGCGGCGCGGCGCGATTGGCAGTGGCACAACTTTCGCCGAAGCTTCGGTTTGCGGCGTGCGAGTCTCAGTTCGCGCGGCAGCGAGAATCCGCCCGCGTAGTTCATCACTCGGCGCCGCGGGCGTCGAAGCGTACGCCAGTAAGCCCGTGGCATCGCGCCACTCGATGAGCGCGGCGCGGCACTCAGCGCACGACGCCAGATGCGCTTCGAGCGAGCGCGCCTCCGCTGCGTCAAGCGCATCGAGCGCATGCAAAGCCAGCGACTCTTGATATTGCTGATGGTCGTCCATTACATCGAATTATCCGGTTTGTCCCGTAACAGCTCTCTCAGTTTGATCATTCCCGAACGCATGCGCGTTTTGACTGTGCCCAGCGGATCACCCAAACGTGCCGCGATCTCGGTTTGGGTCAAGCCTTCAAAATACGCCAGAAAAAGCGCGCGGCGTTGCTCGCTGGGAAGTTCAGCCAACGCCTGTCGCACAACCTTGCCCTGTTCCGATCGCAACGCATCTTCGGCGGCATCGCCGGCTTCGTCGTGCGGCATTTGGGCCGCTTCGGTGGCGACCCGGCCCCGCGATGCGGAAGCGCGCAAGCGATCCAGGGCGCGGCTGCGGGCGATAGTCACCAGCCAGGTAAAGGCGCGACCGCGCGCTTCGTCAAAGTCACCGGCTCGCCGCCAAACCTGCAGGAAAGTCTCCTGAAGGACATCCTCCGCCTCAGCGCGGTCATGCAATATACGCATGACCAGGCCGAACAGGATTAGCCGGTAACGATCATAAATGTAGGCCAACGCAGTCTGGTCGCCGCGCGCCAGCGCCCGCAGAAGATCGCCGTCCGAAGATTGTGAAGGTTCAGCTTTCAAGGCAGGAAGCCGGGCCGAGTCCTCGTCTAATGTGGCGCTGACACTACCGGACTCAATCTTACGGCGGCGCCGTCGCGATTTGTGCGCACGCGAATCCGGCGATGGCTGGTGCCGCCGGCGCTCGACGCGTAAGTGATCGTGTATGCCGTGCGCAATTGTATGACGACATCGTCGTAAGCTTTTTGCAAATCCTCCAAACGCTTGATTGGGTGGAACACACCGCCCGACACGTCAGCCAGCTTTTGTCCCTCCTGGGCCGCGCGCGTGGTAATCGTCAGGTAACGCGTGCGCATTGGGTCGACGGTAATCGACGGCCGCGGCACGCTTGTTTCCGGAATCAACCCGGAAGGCACGTACAGCGGATAAATCAACGCGCCCGATTCGATAATCGCTTCCAGGATCGCCGGAAAAGGAACAAACGATTTGTTGTCGTCGCCGTCCGAAAGAATCACGATCGCCGTGCGCTCGCCCCGCAATGGCTTCACCGTATCGCTCAAGACGTAACCGAGCGCGTCGAACAGCGCCGTGGCGCCGCCGGCATCAATGTCGTCGAGCTTCTTCGAAAGCAAACTGCGATCGGTCGAAAAGCCGGAGATAATCTGAATGTCGTCGCGAAAGCTGATGATCGAGATTCGATCCTGCGGGCTGGCCGTGTTCAGAAAATCGCGCGCCGCTTTGCGAATGAAATCGATCCGCTCTTCGACACTGCCGGAAACGTCAAGCAACAGGACAAGATTAAAAGGCTCAGTGGCCGGCGTCACGTTGGCGATTTGGCGCTCGTTGCCGTCTTCGTAAACGCTGAAGTCCGAGCTGCGCAATCCGCCGATTGCCCGCCCGTTGCGATCGACGACGCTGGCGTTGACGCGCATCAACTGTGGCGCGACGGCCGTGGCCAACTCGCCGGGCGGACGCAGAGTGACCAGCGACGGTTCAGTCTGTCTTGGCGGCAGAGTCTTGGCGAAATCGCCGAACATGCGCGGGCTGACCGTGCGAATGGCGTCCATCAGCGGGATATTGCCGCTGCGCACGATTGCGCGCGCGGCTTCCGTCAACGGCCGCTCGCGTAGATCGTTGGGCGCCATGCTGGGATCGACGTTCAGCAGGATCACGCCACGCTGCGTGATGAAATTCAATTGCACGAGTTCCTGCTTTGCCGGCGGCTTCTCCGCGTCGTCCGGCGCCGGTTCGACCGGCTTGTCCGGCAGAGCTTTGGTGTCCGCGCCGTCGTTGGTTGGGTTGTCGCTCTCGGTTTTTTTCTTGTGCCTGCTTCGTTTGGCGTCCGGTCCGACGGTGCCGGCAATCGTGAACGAACCGGCATGGCCTTCTTTGATGGGCGGCAACTGAACGTCGCTCAGGAAACGCGGGCGGCTGGACTGCCACAGGAATTTGAATCTAAGCGCGTCGAGCGGCACCTCGGCGTGAATCGTGCCGGTGTTGGTGATCACGTCGGCGACTTCAAAGTCTCCGATGACATCAACCATTCCACTCTCGCCTTCGATTTTCACGCGCGCGCGCCCCGGTACGCGCACAGTTAGATCGATGCGGTCCTGCGGGCGGCGTTCACGCACACTGATCTCGCCGCTCGAGGCGCTGATGTCGCCAGGCTCGACCGGCGCACCAGGCGAGGTCGCCTGCAAAGTCAGCTTGTCTTTTTGAGCGTCGGAGGCAATGACCGTCACGCGGCCATGGCGATTTTTGATCGTCAAGAGCGACTTGCCGGAGCTCGGAATTTCGCGTTCATACGTTTGCGCAAATGATCGCGCCGGAAGAATGCCGAGCAGCAGACCTGCGGCAATCAACACCAGAGTCCGGCGGCAGACCTGATGTCGAAGCCCGCGATGAAAGACCAACTTGAACATGGCGACTGATCTTGCCCGCCCCGTGAGGCACTGGTCAAGTTAGCCCGGTGGTACGTAGTGGGCCAGTTTGGTTGTGGCACGCGCATCTTGCGCGTGATTCACGGGCGAGACGCCCGTGCCACTCTTTCAAAATGACCCAACTGCCCGGTGGTAGGCACCGTCTTGGTTTCGTTTCGTGTGTCCGAGGATTACCCAGGAACGATCCTCGAAATCACTCCAAATCGTACTAACAAAGCCGATTCGTGTAGTTTCGTGGATCGTTTTTTCATGGAAGCGCAGATACCATCTGCTAGAATGGCCGCGGACAACTCGTTATGAATCAAAGCCGGTTCAATTCGTTTTCCGACTTCTGGCCACACTATCTAAGTGAGCACGGGAAGCCGGCCACACGCGCGCTGCACGCCGCCGGTACTTTCATTGCGGTGGTGCTGCTGATTTTCTTCATCGCGACGGGCAGGTGGTGGCTGTTTCCGCTGGCGTTTGTGCCGGGTTACGGCCTGGCGTGGACGGGACATTTCTTCATCGAAAAGAACCGGCCTGCAACTTTCACGCATCCGCTCTGGTCGTTCATGGGCGACTGGAAGATGCTCGCGCTGATGCTGGCCGGCAAAATTAATGATGAAGTTAGCCGTCTTCAGGCCAAACCACGATGAAAGCGTGGTGTCGGAAGCCCGACCCGGGGTCCCCAGACGGGCAGCCCGGCTGGGGTGGGGCGGTCAGGGAGGGCAAGCCATCGAAACAAGCCCTTGCTGACGCGCGGGCTTCTGACACTTGTCTCATGAACAAAATCAATCTCGCGCAAAAGCTTTCGCTCTTTGACGACCACTGGAATCCCCGCATCATCACTGAGCTGAACGGGCAGTACCTGAAGCTGGTGAAGTTCAAAGGTCCGTTCACCTGGCACCATCATGACAACGAAGACGAATTATTCATGGTCGTGAAGGGAAGATTTCGAATGGAGTATCGCGACGACTCCGGCCGTGAGCAATCGATCTGGATCGAACAGGGTGAAATGATTACCGTGCCGCGCGGCGTCGAACACCGCCCCGTCGCCGACGAAGAAGCACAGGTCCTGCTCTTCGAACCGGCGTCAACGCTGAATACGGGCAACGTCGAAAACGAATTCACGAAAAAGAAGCTCGCGGAAATCTAGCTGGTTCTGGGTTCCGTCTGCAATATCTCGATTCTCGCCGGCTCGCCTTCAAGCCTTTGGCTTATGAACCGGCTGCGCCAGTGTCTCGCAGTGCTTGCAGAGAATCCGATTTCTCGGCTTCTCGGTTACCAGCCGCAATTCCCCGACTACGAATAATCCGCACAGTGTTCGGTGGTTCCGGGCCAGGTGATAAATATGGCTGCTGGATGCAAGCGCGTACATTCGATCATATAAAGCGTAAAAAGCGGCTGTCAGGCCTCAACCAAAAACAGAGTGGCACCGGTGTCACGTCCAAAGATCATGCGCCAGATGCGCGTGCCACCAGCAAACCGAGCTGCCTCTAGCGAACCGCGCTGGTTGCAGTCGCTGCGCGGCGGGAGTTAAATAGACTCGAAAATGATCGGCGCAAAACTTGGGAATTACCGAATCCTCGAAAAGATTGGCGCCGGCGGGCAGGGAACAGTTTACAAAGCGACCGACACCAAGTTGGGCCGGTCGGTCGTGATCAAAGTCTTGCCGCCGGAACTGACGGCCAAAGAAGCCAACCTCAAGCGGTTCGAGCGCGAAGCGCGGCTCGCATCCTCGCTCGATCATCCGAACATCTGCACGATTTTTGATCTCAACGATATCGAGGGTGTCCACTTCATCGCGATGCAGTTCGTCGATGGGAAGAACGTGCGTCAGCTTGTCTCTGGCCGGCCGCTGGATTTGCGTAGCGCGCTTTCGATTACAATCCAGGTCGCCGACGCACTGGCCGCCGCCCATGCGCGCGGGATAGTTCATCGCGACATCAAAGCCGGCAACGTGATGGTGACGCCGGCGGGTCAGGCGAAGATTCTCGACTTTGGCCTGGCGAAACTTATGGATAGCGAAGGCGCGGGCCCGGGCGGAATTCATCACACCGACCTCACCGAGGTTGGCATTCCATACGGCACCGCCACCTACGCCGCGCCGGAGCAGGCGCGCGGCGAACGCGTCGATGCGCGCGCGGACATCTTCTCGACCGGTGTGCTGCTTTACGAGATGCTGACCGGCACCTGGCCGTTTCAGGGCACTACCAGCGTCGATGTGCGCCACGCCGTGCTGCATGAAGAACCGCAGCCTCTGGATGAAGTGCGGCCGGACGCGGTGCCGCCGCGGCTGCAGGTAATTATCGATCGGACGCTCCAAAAAGATCCGAAAGACCGCTATCAGAAAGTCAGCGAACTGCGCGACGACCTGCGCGCGGTGCTGCGCGAAGTTGATTCGGGAGTGGCGCCGGGATTCGATCCCGTCACGCACGTCACACCGCGTCACCTCTCGGGCACGGGCCGCATGGGTCGCGCTCTCCGCTGGCTGCGGGGCGTGACCGGCGAAAAGACTTCGCAGCGCTGGTCCACGTCCGGGCACGCAACTCATGACACGCCGGCGACCAGCGCAGGCGATCGCGAGCGCAAGAGCCTGGCAATTCTTCCTTTCAAGAATCTCAGCAACGATCCGCAATCCGGCTTTTACGAATTCTCTCTGGCCGATGCGGTGATTACGGAACTCGCGCGAGTGCGCTCTCTGGTCGTGCGGCCGTCTTCGGAAATCGTCAAGTACCAGGGCGTGGCTGTCGATCCGCGCCAGGCCGGACGCGAGATGAGCGTGGCCACGGTTTTGTCCGCCGGTTTTTTGCGCGCCGGCGATCGCATTCGCGTGACCGCGCAACTGGTGGATGTCGAGTCCGGCGATTTGCTCTGGAGCGATCGCATCGATGCCGACGCCACCGACATCATCAGCGTACAGGACACCATCACCCAGGAGATTTGCGACGGCCTGCGTCTGGAGCTGACTTCGGACGAGAAGGATCGGCTCGAGCAGCAGAAAACCGCCAACGCTGAAGCTTACGAAGAATACTTGCGTGGCCGCGCTTGCCTGGCCCAGTTTGTTTATAAGACGGTGGCGCACAAGGACGTCGATGAAGCGATCGAGCATTTTGAGCGCGCGGCGGAGATGGATCCCGATTTTGCGCTGGCGCACAGCGGGCTGGGCGCCGCCTATTCCAGCCGCGTGATGAAAGGTCAGGGCGAGCCGGACGATCACGCGATCGCGCATGCCGCCTTCGACAAAGCCCTCGCCCTCGATCCGCACTTGATCGAAGCTCGCATGAACATGATCTTTATCTTTCTGTCGAGCGGAGAAAAAACGAAGGCTCGTAACGCCGCCGACGAATTGCGCCGGGAAGCTCCCAACGACGCCAGCGTAAATTTTGTGCGCAGTGTCGTGGCCCGCCTGGACGGCGATTATGACAAGGCGCTGCGCGGTCTGGATCAAATGGCGCGTTTGAATCCGGCTGACCGCGTGGTCGTCAGCTACAACCGGGCGCGGCTGCTGACTTATCAGGCGCGCTACGATGAAGCCATGGTTGAACTCGATCGCGGCGCGGCGATCGAACCCGACCACCCGCTGATCAAGACTTTTCGCGCCCGCGCGCTTTATTACCACGGCGAGCCGGTCAAGGCCGCGGAGATTCTCGAGCAGGTTCTGGAACAGCACCCGCAGCTCGACGGCATCCGCCCGATCTATGCGACGTTCTTGAGCGCGCTCGGCTGGCACGACGAAGCGCGCGCGCAACTAACTGACGAAGTCAGGGCCACGGCGAACACTGATCACGACGTCGCGTACTGGTTGGCATCGGCATATGCGCTGGAAGGCGAGCGGGCCGAAAGCTTGCAGTGGCTGAGGCGCGCGATCGAGTTGGGCAACGAAAACAAGCCGTGGTTTGAACGAGATAAGAACTGGGATTCACTGCGCCACGATCCGGAGTATCAAAAGATTGTCGGCGCCTTGGCCGAACCACCGGCGACAACCGGGCCTTAGCCCAAGGAGGTTTTTTTGGAGTGCGGCGACTTGTCGCCGCATACCAAAGCGCTGACAAGTCAGCGCACTCCAAATGCCTGCGCTCCACATGAAAACTTTCGTCGTTGGCGACATACATGGGCGGTGCGCGCAGCTTCACAACCTGCTCGGCATGTTGCCGCGCGACGAGTCGACGGACAAGCTGGTCTTTCTCGGCGATTTGATCGATCGCGGCCCGGACGTGCCGGGCTGTGTCGAGCACATACTCAATCTATGCAAATCGAATCCCGAGCAAGTGCTCTGCCTGCGCGGAAATCACGAGCAGATGTTGCTGGATTTTCTCGACGACGAAAGCACGATTTGGATGACTACGGCAACCGGGGGTGATCAGACCTTCAGGCAATACACGGAAACTCCGCTTCGTCTGCGTACGGACGCCGATTTTGCTGCGGCGCGCGATCTAATCGCGGAAAGAATTCCCGCCGGCCAGATCGAGTTCTTGCGGCAACTTCCTCTTTATCACGAAGACGACTTTGCGCTTTACGTTCACGCCGGACTGGAGCACGGCAAACATCCAAGCGAAAGTTCGCCGCACGCTTTGCTTTGGACGCGCGACATGGATTTCTACAAGAGCTATCGCGGCAAGCCGTGCGTGTTTGGCCACACGCCCACGCCGTTTCTACCATTACGCGGCCGTTTGGGCCGCCACGGCATTTATGTTTTCCACAGCTCGATCGGAATCGACACGGGATACAACCTGCACTCGCCGCTCACGTGCCTGTCGCTGCCTGACTTCACGCTCTACCAGACTTTCGCCGACGGCCACACCGCGACCCATCGGATCACGTCATTCATTCCCGAAACTTTGAAGGCGATGCAGCGGAAAGCCGGGACGACGTAAGAAACGGGGCAGTAGCCCGACCGTTAGGGAGGGCTCCAAGTAAGTTCCTGACTCCTTAAGGTCTGCCTACTCCACCTCAAGTTTTCCTCAACCCACCGAAAACCGCCGAAAGGCTCAGGTTTAGTCAGGAAGTCCATTATTTCTGCCGGCAGAGTTTCGCTCAAGCTTTTCTCAAGGCCTCATCGCTAAGCTCTCGACCATGCAGCACGGCATTTTGACAAAGCATTCTTCCGGCTGCGGCCGCGATGAGTGTCTGTCGGGGTTGCTCATCGCGGCGGCTGGGGATTCAGAGAGCGGCAACTGGACCGCTCTCTGACCCGACTGCTTCGCGCGATCGCGGCGCGGAAGAAACAATTTGCCGAAACTAACTTTTCAAAATCTTTGGAGGCAGACATGTTCAATAGCATAACGAAGCTTCGTTTCACTCTGGCCATGCTGGTGATTGCGGCTCTGACGATCGCGATCTACAAAGCGGGAAGCACCCAGGCATCGGCGACCGCCGGCACCCAATCGGTGATCGTGCAACTGCGCGACGATCCGGCAGCTGTTTACAAAGCAAAGATTCAGAAAGCCGGCGGCAGCGTCAGCGATGAACAATTGCAGGCTTATCGCGACGGATTGCGCACGAGCCAGGACCAGTTCCTGGCCGACCTCAAGAATCAGGGCGTGAATTTTTCCCTTGATTCGGTGGACATCAAAGGCTTTGACGGCAACACCGCGGCCACGGTTCAGTATCGTTACACGCTGGTGCTCAACGCCGTGGCTTTGACTGTTCCACAGTCGGCGATCTCGATTCTGCAATCGAGGCCGCAAGTAAAGAGCGTCGAACCGAATCGCACTTTTCATGTCTCGCTTTCCAGGAGCGTCGATTACATCGATGCGCCGAGACTCTATGGCAGCAATCCCAACGACCTGACGCCGTTTGCCAGTTTTCCTGACGGCAATGAAGGCCAGGGAGTTTACGTCGCAGTGATCGACACGGGCATTGATTGGACGCACGCCATGTTTGGCGGCGACCCAACTCCGCCGCGTCTCGGCGTTGGTCCGGCGACTGCCGCGGTAAATACCAATCAGAAGGTTGCTTATTATCTGCCGTTTACCGGCACCGTTGACGATTTTGGTCACGGCACGCACTGCGCTGCCGACATTGGCGGCTATCTCGCCTCAGCTCCAGGCAATGACAAAATTCCCGGCACCGCTGATGACATCAGGATCCACGGCGTCGCGCCGCAAGCGAAATTGATGGGCTACAAAGTCTGCACCGGCACCGGAAGTTGTCTGGGCACCGCGATCACGCTGGCGCTGGAAGACGCAGTCTCCCCGGTCACTCTGACGATGCAACCGAAACCGATCGCCAACGTTATCAGCATGAGTCTCGGCGGCGCCGGCGGGCCGAACGATGCAACTTCAACCGCCGCTGACAACGCCGCCTTGACGGGCACCGTGGTCGTGGCCGCGGCGGGAAATTCCGGCCCGGGCGAAGCTACCGTTGGTTCGCCGGCAGCCGGCCGTCACGTAATCGCCGCCGGCGCTTCGAATGATCCGGCCACCGGCAACAACACGGTCGACGTAACGGACGGCAGCCGCACCGGCATCAATGCGATCGTCATGGATGGCTCGCCGGCAGTGCTGGGCGACATCACCAACAATTACGTTTATTGCGGACTCGGTGAAACGCCGGCGGACTTTCCGGCGTCAGTGTCGGGGAAAATCGCCCTGATTAAGCGCGGCAGCACGGTCACGACGCCGACGCTTCCGGTTGCGGGCAGTCTTGGTACCGGTCTGTTCACAATCAAAGCCGCTAACGCAGCAGCGGCCGGCGCGGTCGCGGCGATCATCTACAACAACACGGACGGCGAACTGTCGGCAGCAACCGTGCGCAAGTCGGCAATTCCAACGCTCGGTTTGTCGCAAGCAAATGGCGAGTTCCTGAAATCGATTATTGGCGCTGGTCCGCTTTCGGCAAAGAAGATCCGCATCAACGCGGCGACAATCTTCTCGCCATCGATGGCTGACTTTAGTTCGCGCGGGCCGGTGCAGGGACTTGGCCAGATCAAGCCAGACGTGAGCGCGCCCGGCGTCAACATTCTCTCGGCAACGGTGGCCGTCGGCGCGGCGGAGACAAATACTGCGACTATGTTCGATCCAACCAGATACATTCAGGCGAGCGGAACCAGCTTTGCCTGTCCCCACACCGCGGGCGGGGTCGCTTTGATCAAGCAGGCGCATCCGGATTGGTCGCCTGACTGGGTCCGCACCGCGATGATCAATTCGGCGACGAACCTGCGTTCGGCCGGCCAGGTTCCCAAGGCCGATGGACTGACTTCGGATTCGATCATCGCCCAGGGCGGCGGTTTGATTGACGTTTACAACGCGGTCAAGGCCAAAGCTCTGATGGGCGTCACGGGCGACGGCATTGTCGAGCCAAGCATCCTGGGCAGTTATTCGTTTGGCTCGGTCCCGGTGATCAATTCGCGGGTCACGCACGCGGAAACCGAGACGGTCACGATTCAGGATATTTCGGGACAGGGCGGAACCTACAATCTTTCAGTCGCCAACAATCGCTATCTGGAAGTAAACGGCATCACCGCCACGACCAGCGTATCGAGCGTGACGGTTCCCGCGAATGGCAGCGCGACGTTCACCGTCAGCGCTACCGTTAACGGCGATCTGGTTCGCGACCCGACCAGTGCGCTGGAGCTGCAATTCTATGTAATTGCTCAGAACGCCGGCAGCTCGCTGCGCATGCCCTTCTACATGCAGCTCACGCCTACCGTGCCGCAGGGCGGATCGTCTCTGGCGCCGATCAACGACGCCGGCAACATTCTGGTTGGCGATAACAACAGCATGCTCGTCGAAGGCGTGGACTCGCAGAGCTTTCCCGTCGTGGCCGATGCGCCGGGTGCGGCGATTGATGTGACGATGACCTTCGACCAAACGGTCGATGGAGTGTTTCCCGATCTGGATCTCTATCTATTCGATCCCGCGGGCAACGAAGTTACCCACTCTGGAAATGGCGGCGGCCCGGAACATATAGCGACTACGCTTGGCGCGCCGGGAACTTACATCCTGCGAGCCAGCGGTTGGGTCAATACGCCAACCAGCTTTACGATCGCGGGAACAATTTCGCGGGCCGCACAGCCTCCGGCATTGCAAGCCATCGCCGGCGAGTTCATTGACAACCAGGGCCGCACAGTCGACTTTGACGGCAACTACTCGCTGCAGTGGCAAGCCGTAACCAGTGCTCAGCAGTATGAAATCGAGCAGTCAACCGACGGCAGCAACTTCGCGGTGCTCGCTGATGTCGATGCCAGTGCGACCAGTCAGGCGCTCGCGAACCAGGCCGATGGAACGCATTACTATCGCGTCCGCGCGCTAACGCCCGGCCAGATCGGCTATTACGTCACGCCGGCCAGCAATGTGCAGAGCATTCTGGTAAATCATCGCGCGCTGGTGGATATCACAAACCAGGTGAAGACGGCGATCTCGAATGTCTCGCTGACAGCCGGTGTGTTCTCTCTGGATCTCGCGATGACCAACCAGTCGACTTCAACTTACGTTCCTTACGTGAAACTGAATGTGATCGGAATCAGCTCGGCCTCGGGTACCGTCCGCGTTACTAATGCCGACAACGGGGGCAGCGGGGTCACGGCGAGCAACGCCGCGCTGTTCGATTATTCGAACAAGCTCGGTTCGGATCAACTCTTCAGTCCGGCTGAGGCAACCGGTGCCCGAACGTTGAGATTTGCCGACAGCGCATCTGAGTTGTTCCAGTTCGACGTGGACGTGACGGCCTTCCTGGCTAACTCGAATGGCGCTGGCAGCAGCGCTGCTCCGTCAGGCGGAGGCAGCGACAGCCAAAGCAGCTCGACCGGGCTTTCGTTGCCGGGAATCAATCTTCAGTCAGTCAAAGGCGTGATGCGCTTCACGGTCAATCCGCTGACTGGTGGAGTTGCAGCACAGTTTGTTTTGAAGTAATTCATCTCGCGGCCCTGGCGGGCGCTGCGAACGGCGCGGCGATCTTAACGGATTGCCGCGCCGCATTTCTT
>WNFD01004190.1_pt1 | contig 19355 bp, 26 predicted proteins | sample 5400491 | NCBI WGS metagenome assembly WNFD01 (sample SAMN13153343, study PRJNA577476) | soil metagenome | isolation source: 120 cm saprolite under Douglas fir tree site 2 hole 2 replicate 2 | place: USA:California | collected 2015-04-18 | reverse complement strand
GGCAATAGCATCCGTGCTTGCGCTTCCAGGGCCAGGCACTCAGCGAATCGTCCGAAGTCGCGCGTCGAGAGCGCAGATAGGAATGCGTCTGGTGCGGATTCGTGCATGCGACACAAGGTAGCCGCGGCACATTCGGCGAACATCAACCGTTCGGTCCATTTTTCTGCCATCGCCAACCCAAACGCGCCGAGAATCAAGCCAGGTCAACTTCAAAGGTTGCCGACATATCTCGCAATCGCGTGAACGCTCTACTCCCCGCCGAAACCAGATGCGTTGACGAACTCGGAAGTGATCGCATCAATCGACCGCTTTGCGTGAACTCTTGATCGGTGACTGAATGCGCGGAACCGCCTGCTGGCCGTTCCAACTGCAGTCACCAGCAGCGTGAATGGCCGCCAAACAAGCAATTGCGAACTCAAAGTCACGCAATGAGGCCGCGCACAGACCCTTAACAGCCGCCTGCTCTACCGTTGAGCTACTCCGGAACGGGTCCCCCGAATTCTAGGTGTTGAACTCGTTTAGCCGCCCCGTGCCGCCCCGTACCGGGGTGCAGCCAACTGCAGCCAAAGCTGAAGCCAAGACTGCAGCCGACGCAGCCCGGATCCTGACGAGCCCGCCGGCTGAGGCAGGCACGTCGTTCCTTGGCGACGGCAATCATTCGTGGTTGGCATCCGAAGCGAACGCGACTGTTGCCCAACCGTCGCGACGACCCGGACCGACCCTCGATCGACGTTTGTAATGCTGACGGAGAGAATTCGAGCGGCCCGATCGCGCCGAATAGTTCGTCAAGCTCGTCCAGGCACAAGTGATACATAGTCATGGGAGTCTGCTTGCCGTGTTCATCGACTCGCGTCGAAGTTGGACGCGGCCCTTTCTCGGCACTGGTGGCCATAGCGATTCCGTCACCGGCAATAGGAAGCTCTGGGTAACGGAGCGCTCGACAGCGATCGAGATTCGCGACCACCGCATCGAACTGTGTCAGGGCTGTGTGGTCGTGACGTTTCTTGAATCGCTTCCATGCCGGGACGAGCTTGTGGCCAAGCTTGCCACGCAATTCGTGATCGCACTCCTCGGCGTACCGGAGCACCGCAGCGCTCCTGACGGCTTCGCTATTTTCTAGTGCCCACTCAGATTCGTGCTTGAACAGAAACTCTGCGCGATCATTCCGCTCGACACCAGCGCCGTTACGCTCTGATACAAGAACGGCGCGCGGGCGAGTCGGCGTATTAGTGGCCGCTTATATTCCTGGTGCGCAAACCGACTGATCGATGGCGCACCTTACGCGCAATTCGGCGGCAGCCCGATCGGGTGCGCTTCCTCGGTGAACTTCGCGACTGTCAGGATCATCGGCTCGGAAAATCTCGGGCCGACGATCTGCCGTTCGGTCAGAACGAGCTGGACGACACTCGCGGGACCGCTATGACTTAGGCGACGGACGAGGGGAACCGCTGTGAGGCTCGGTTCCCCTCGAATCAGGAGTCAGCAATCAGTAGCCGCCGGCCACCGATGCCGCAGCGGCACGAGAGCCGAAATTGCCAGATCTCGCGCTCTGGAGCACAAACTGCGCAACCTGCGTGCCGAGCAACTGACCCGCCACATCGTCGAGCGGCGTGTGCTGACCGGCGTAGATCCTGCTCAGCCCGGCCTCGGTGGCGATCGCGTGGTAGCTCGCGAATCCCCGCACCGTTCCCGGCAATGCGTCTGACGTCACATCAATCCGACCTTCTCCACCGAAGAACGCGGACAGCACGCTCGCACCGGCGGCGCTGATCGTGCTGTGAGCACCCGGGTACGAGGGATCAGGCGCAGTTACGGCAAGCGGTGTCCAGGCCGGATCACCGCTGATTGCCGGGTTCCCGATGGTGTCGCCGAGGCGTATCGCTGTAACCGGCCTCCACACCAGGTAGTGGTACTTGGCGTCGTAGAACGCGATGACCGAGTCGGCGAAGGTCAGGTTTAGGACCGCCAGGAGGCGAGCGCTCGTCTCGAGGTTCGCGTGGTGGGCGGTCACCGCACGGTCTGCGATCTCGTTCCAGGTGATCCAGATCGGCGGCGCCCAGAACTTGGCGATCACCGTCTGATCGGCTGTGCGGGTGGGGCTGGTGTTCTGGCCAAGACTTTTCACATCGTTCAACGTGTTGGCATACGCCGCGCTGGTCACCGCAGGCGGCGGCGCGGACCGGAACTGCGACGCGCTGTCTATCACAAACGGCGTGACGTTCGACCAACCGGTGAAGACTGGCGCCGGAAAGTTGGGCGGCGTCGGCAGGTAGTCGCCCGGCTGGGTGCCAGCAACAAATGGCGGTGGAACGGCTGCCGAGCCGTCGTTGGCGCGATTGGCGACCAGTCGGGCGGCGACATCGGTGCCGACCTGAATACCGTCCTGCTTCGGTTTGCCGTCAGGGATTGCCGCGAGCTGGGACGTGAGCAAAGCGTCAAGCTCAGGCTGAAGCTTGGGGTAGAGCGCAGCCAGGGAGTCGTGCGCAGCCTGAGCGGCCGCTGCATCGATCCGCGCCTGGCGACGTGCGGACACCGAAAATAGATAAGGCGGATCGTCCTTCGTTATCGACACGACCGCGTCGTAGATCGCCGCGTGCATGATCGCGAAGCTGCGCGTCGGGTGGATGTTGGCGGGCTGGTCGCCAGGCGTCTTGACGATGCGAAGCAGTTCCTGGTTCCAGGCGACGACGATTGCCCCGGACCGTCCATCGGCGCGGGGAGGCGCTGGTCTGGTGTTGTTGGTGGCGACCGCGCTGATCGCGGTCGTGGCGACGAGGCCGAGCACGATGCCCAGCGCGGCGACGAGGGCGATTGGGGATTTCTTCATTTGCTTTCTCCTTGTCAGGCTGCCGGAGGGAAGGGCATGACCGGCGCCTCCTCCAGCTGTTGTTTGAGACGGCGCGTGGTCCGGTCGAGCAGGTCGCAGGCGACGGGATCCAGCCATCCGTTGGCGAGCAACCGGGTGCGATCTGACATCGCGACGTCAAAGGTCATGCGGATTTCTGAACCGCCGGTCCGCCTGGCGATCGACATCGCCATCCGGACGCGCACGGCGGCGGGGTTGGCGGACGGATCTCCGGTCAGCTCCATGGAGGCGGTGCGGGTTTTGGGATTTGATGCTACGATCCGCCCGCTGCCGTCGTACTGCGCCTTGAACGGTCCGAGTCCGATGGCAATTCGGGCGCGGAACGAGCCCGGACCGGTGAGCCTGATCAGGGTCGCACCCGGCACGCAGCCGAGCAGAGTTTCAGGATCGTGAAGCTCGCGAAAGACCCAATCCGGATCGCGGCGGATGAATGTGACTGCGTCGAGGGACAGCGTCGTCATGACTGGCCCTTGTCGACCTTGTTGCCTGCGGCCGACAGGACATACCACTCGGCTCCAAAGCTGCTGATGGCCTCGCCGGTGATATCGCCTGCCTGCTTGTCGGAAACGAAGTAGTACAGGGGGTGGCCGTTGTAGACGACCTCGAGTGAGCCGTCGTTGCGCGTGGTGGTGGCGAGCAGCGATTGATTGATACCGGCGGCCGCCACCGGTGTGCCATGGGCAAGGAGCGGCGGCCACACCGAAGCGCAATCGCCGTTGCAGGTGGACGTGTCCGTCCTGTCGGCTTCGAACAGGTACAGCGTCCTGCCGCTGCCGTCGACCACGATCGGACCAAAGGCGGAGTTGCGAAGCGCGATCGTGGTCGTGGCAGGCGGCTCCGGCGTGCCAGCGGGGGAACTGACGACGCCGGGGTACCGCCCGTTTGAGGAAGGCGACGTAGAGGCTCCGTAGGCTGACGCGCCATAACTGCCGCACGCTGCGACCAGCAGCGCACCGCCCGTGACTGCTGCATTGAGCGCGACTTTCCAGTTCATGCTGTTGTGCGATCTCCCTTGTGATTCCGTATGGACGCGGTTAGATATGCAGCCGCGTTACATCGGCGGATCAGCCGCCGATGCTCGTTCCCTCGATGTCGATCTCATTGATTCCGGGTCCCGGCTGCCACGTCAGGTGAGAGAGCGGAGCTGTGGCTGGACCGTGGATCACACTTCCGTCGAGGGCAAATTCCGACCCGTGGCATGGGCATACGAAATGCCGTTTTCCGTCATCGAATGCGTACGAGCAGCCGAGGTGTGGACACGTGATCGCGAATGCGCGCAACTGCCCATCCTTGCGAGTCACATAGCCCGCGAAAGTCGGATCGCCCGGAGAGTTGTTCTCACCTCCGTCGGCCATGACGAACGCGGTGCCGGCCGGCGCGTTAAATCGAGAAGCGGCTCCCTCGCGCAGCTCGGTGAGTGGCGCATCCAGCGCGACGCGGACTCTCTCCTTCATCTGTTTCGGGTCGCGCGGCGGAAAGAGGTAGACGGCTAGGGGCGCGACCGCGGTGACCACCGTCGCCGCCAACAGCGTGCCGAGCCACCAGCCGAGAAACGAGCGTCTCGTGGGCTCCTTCGATGACTTTTCAGTCGAGGCCATCACGCACGCAACTACGTGCGCGTATTACAGGCGCTTAGACGATGTAGAGCTCGACCTGTCCGTTGTTCACGCGCGATGGGATCTGCGGCAGATTCGCGGGCGCGGCTTTCAACCGGTAATAGAGGACCTTGCCCGACCAGCTGAATGCGGTCTGGTGGCAAGGACAGTCGAGCTTTCGATTGGCGTCGTCAGGCTGCAGCTTGCAGCCGAGATGCGTGCACACTCCCGACACAGCGGTGATCGTGCCGCGGTCGTTGACGATCACGGCGTCCAACGATGCAGTCGATACCGGCATGGCGTGCCCGGCTGGAATCTGGGTCACCGAGGCTACAGGCCGCCAGGTTCCGTTGTCAGGCAGCAGGGTTGCAGCGCTCCCGCTGCCTCCGGATTCCTGATTGCTTCTGACCTGTCCGGAACGTCCGCCCCGACGCGGGCCGCACTCAAGGTGGCTCCGGCTGTCATCGCCTCGGCTTCGTCCTGAGTCGCCTCGAACCGGTGCGGCCGACGTCCGTGCAGGAGCTCGTCGACGAAACGCGCGACGCGATCAGCAGACTCTTTCATCGAAGCACCTCCCCTTCGAGCTGAGCCGCCTTGCGCAAGGCTCGAAATTGCAGGACGCGGGCATTCGACTCGGTGACCCCAAGCTCATTGGCCGCCTCGCGCACCGAGTAGCCCCGCAGAAAGCGCAGTTCCAGGATGTTCCTGAACTGATCGGGCAGCAGCCCTAGAAGTCGCTGCGCCCGGTCGGCAGCGTCAGGGTTGGCGACGATCTCGACGGGAAGCTGTTCGAGCTCGTTGGCGGCGTCGCGCGCCGCGTAGTGGCGGCGCCAGTGGTCGGCGAGCACGGTGCGCGCCGTCTTGACGAGATAGGCCCGAACCGCGTGCAGCGGGGCAGGCAGACGAAGCGTCTTCAAGGTCTGCATGAGCACCTCTTCCGCGAGGTCTTCGGCGTCGGCTGCATTCCCGACCTTGCGGAAGACGAGCTGGTAGATGCCTACGACATTGTCTTGATAGACGGACTCCCAGTCGGGATAGATAGCGGGCTCGGGCTCACCCGGTTGTTCAGGGTCTGGGTTGCCGAGCACCCGCAGCTCAGTCACCGCCACCCCGGCCCCCTGGTCACGCACACCAGATACGTATGCGCGTTACAAGCCCTCTCCCAGGGCGCGGCTCAAGCCGCCGTTCCAGTGAACGAGTGAATCCCTTGACCGGCAGGTCGTTGCCGGCGATCGCGGCTTGAATATGGCCGGCGGCGACGATCATCGGCCAGGCCTCGGGAACGACTTCGAATCGGATCGGCCGCCTTCGCGCGATGATGTCGTCGACGTAGGCCGACACGTGAGCGAGCTGAGGACAATCGCTCGATACGGGCGAAAATCCGATCCGCTGGGCCACGCGGGCGAGTGCCGCGAGGATGCGGCGCCTGGCCTCATCGGGGGCGATGCGGAGCTGGGCCGCGATCGCCTCGGGCGACCGCCGGCGAAGGAATCGAAGTACCAGGAAGAGTCGCATCTCGGCGGTCAGACCGTGGAAATACGTGTCGAGCGGTACGGTCGCCTCCGATCCGAGCAACTCCGCGCATCTCAGGCGCTGGAATCCATAGCGCTCAACCCAGTGGCGTGTTACGGCCTCGACAGCCAGTTCGGCAACGCCGTCGTCCACAACATGGACCAGCTCCGGCAATTGAAGGCGGTCCGCCACATTGAGAAGCATCCACGCTGTTGCGTCCTCGCTGTCGGCGCGATTGCCCGTCCAGCGAAAGCTGGCCCTGTACGCCGGCATGAGCCAACGCTTGAAGACCTGGGACCAATTCGTGTAGGTAAGTCCGGGGACGACTACGAGATGAGCCATCGCACCCCCAACTACGAGGCGCTGTTACGAAACGCGATCCACGTAATGGCCGCGTGTAGTTGGTTCGCGTTATGAGACAAGAAGACAGAGCACCTGTTGTCGTTATTGCCGTCCCCGTGCCGTTCTTGGTGCGCGCAAACTTGGTCGGCACCACCAGGCGGATGATCGCCAACGCGCCGGGTACGCCCACCGATGTTGGCACGGCGATCATCTACAGCCTCGTGTTCTGGGCGTTGCTTCTATTCCATTCCGCGCGACCAAGTGTGGATCGCTTCATCGCGGCAAGGATTCCCGCGCGGCGACGCATCTCGAGCTGACGAAAAACAACGTCGAATCCAATCCGGAATGCTCGAACGAGTTCGACTCTAGACTTCATGTGGACACGCGATGGACACGAGATCCACAGCCACCGCGTCAACGCGGTGTCCGCACAGCTAGCGTCGGGTCCGCTGGGGCGCGCGCATGCCTGAGCACGATTGGCCGGAACTTCCCTATGAGGCGTGGAAGGACACGCTTGCGACGCTGCACATGAAGTTGCAGATCGTGGGCAAGCTGCGGTTGGCGCTCAGCCCGTTCGAACCGGAGTGGGCCCACGTGGCGCTGTACCTGACCTCGCGAGGCTTGACCACAGGTCCAATGTCGAGCGGTGGCCTGATATTTGGCGTTGACGCAGATCTGATCGCCCACCAGGTGGTGATCGCCACGGCTGCCGGCGTGACGCGGCAAGTTGCACTCGTTGCGAGCCCCGTAGCAGCGTTCTACAAGGACTTCACGGCCGCGCTCGACGGGCTGGGCATCCACGCGAAGATTCGCCCGGTGCCGGACGAGGTCAGCGATCCGATCCCCTTTGCGGAGGACACGGTGCATTCGGCTTACGACCCCGAATGGGCCAACCGATTTTTCCATGTGCTCGCCCGGGCAGATCTCGTGCTCAAGGAACACCGGTCACGGTTCCGCGGGAGGACGTCGCCCGTCCATTTCTTTTGGGGCAGCTTCGACCTAGCCAACACGCGTTACTCCGGCCGCGCCGCAGAGCCACCGTCGGGGGCCGATCTCATCGCTCGCAAGTCCGAGGACGCCGAGCAGGTCTGCGCAGGGTTCTGGCCGGGCAATGCGGCGTTCCCCGAGCCCGCCTTTTACTCGTACACCTACCCCAAGCCGGGTGGAATCGATGCGCAGCGGATAAAGCCGGCCACGGCAAGCTGGGACCCGAAGCTGGGCGAGTTCGTGCTTCTGTATCACGACGCTCGCAAGGCTGCGTCGCCGCAAGACGCGATGCTGGACTTCTGCGAGAGCACGTTCGCCGCCGGCGCGAGGCTACGCGGTTGGGACCCCGGCCTGGTCGCGGAGCGGTCCGCGTGATTGGGCTGCCTCCGGCCCCGTCCTAAAGCCCTCACGGACTCGGGCGACGGACGTCAGACCCCTATCGGTTCCCTGACCAGGATGACTGTCGTGCGCCCGGGCAAATACTCCTGGTCAAAGATCAACGTCTTGGCGATCTTGGTGCCCGCGCCTAGCTGCTCCCGCAGGCGAGCGTCCTCGTAGGGAAACACATATTCCTTGATCCGGCGAAAGGCGGTATCGAGGTCCGGGACGACTTTCTGGCTGCCGATCACGAAGATCACCTTGTCTGCGCCCGACGCGAGCGGTCCGAGCTGGCTGCCAGTCGCCGACGTGATGACGAGCTGACCGTCCTGTGTCAGAGCCTGGGCGCTGTTGATGATCAGGTCGGGCGTTGCGCCCATGCGCGAGATTTCGCGCATCTGCGTCCGGCGGTCCATCTTCAGCGTCTTGCGCCGGATGAAGTCGTACTGCTCATAGTCCATCAAGGCGTCGAAGATGCCTGCGTCCTCCAGCGTCTTCGACTTGCCCGAGTGGATGCTCGCGCCGTCGGGGATGCGCTTCAGGACCTCCGCCCGCGCCTCGTCTCCATCCTTGACGATCACGACCTCGAAGTTTCGCTCGCGGAGGCGCTCCGCCAGCAATGTGAGCTCAGCCTCTGACGCCGGCGCCGCGAAATCCACCCTCCCTGCCATCGAACCTTCTCCTTACAATAGTTGTTAAAACAACTGTAGAAGGGAACAAGCTTGTCATGTCAACCTATTCCACAGGCGTGGCCAAGGTGAAGTCGGCGGATTCGACCCCCGAGGAGATCCAGACGTGGATCAATCTCCATCAGGCCATCCGCGTCATCGAGGCCCGGCTCGAGGAGCGGCTGAGAGCGGAGGTGGACCTGTCGTGGGCTGACTTCGAGACGCTAATGCGACTGCGCATCTCGGCGGGTCATCCCATGCAGATGAGCGAGATAGCGACGCAGCTCGTGGGCAGTCCGAGCGGAACCACCCGGATAGCCGACCGGCTCGAGAGGGCCGGTCTGATCGAGCGCGAGACGCCGCGCGACAACCGGCGGATCGTCCTTGTGGAACTGACTGAATCCGGACGCCGGCTGCTGTCGAAGGCCGAGCGCGTCTTCCGTGCGGCATTAGAAGAATCGTTCGGAGCGCACCTTAGGGGGAACGAGGTGATCCAGCTGAGGCAGCTGATGAGACAACTGCTCGAAGGCAACGGCGCGTGGCAGGAGGCGCGCTGCTCGCCGCCGCTCTAGACGACGGTCCAGTGGAGAGCTGGAGAAGCGATTGAGGTCCCCATTAAGGGCTGAAGGTCTCCCGGACCTCAGGATTCCAGCTGCTGACTTTCATCTTGCGCGGACATTGCCATTCCCTGAAGCAGCATCTTTGACATTTGCCGGCGACCTGGTGTTTCCGGCTCAACCAATCCGGTGGCCGGCATCGGCTGGATCGCTCGCTGGCGACACGGCGGTGAAGAAAGCGGAGACGAGAAGTACATAGGCGGCGACCGCGGCAAAACCCGCTGCCGGGAAACCGAGTCCCGGCCAGGGCGTCAAATAGACCACGGCCGCTCCGACCAGGACACTCACAACCGGCACCACGTTGAAGACCGCCCGGAGATGGCGAGGCGGCTCGATCAGATCGCCCATGAGGTTTGGCCCCGAAACCATGGCCAGAACTCCGAACGCCAGGACCGCGCCTACCACGAAGCCCCAAGCCTGCGGGACGAATGGGGAACCGTAGTGCTGGCTTGCAAGCGCAAAGGTCCCGGCAATCGACAGCGTGTAACCCTGCGGAATCGTAAGGGTGACCAGAGTGCGAGCCAGGAAGAGCCTATATCTGCTGGGCATGAACGAAATGAGGTTAGATCACAACCTGGCAGCCGGGACCGCGGCGGTGAGAATCCACGGACCCGGAAAAACCGGGCCCGTGGATGTTTGACAGGTGACCGCTAGCGCGGGGGAAACTGCGAGTTGGGGGCGGGCGCGACCAGATTGGCCGTCGGGGGATTGCTGGTGAAGCCGATGACGGCGCAGTTGATGTCGATGCCGACGCTCCCGTAAGGAGCTCCGCCGGGACCTGTGATCAGGTCAGGGCGCGTCGCGGCCAGGTTGAAGACGACGTTCTCGTCGATCTGCCGCTTGTTGAGGCCCTCGTCGATCGCTTTCTTGGTCCACTGGCCGAGCTGCGCGTCCCACAGGGGGCTGTAAGCGTCAGCGTGCCGGGGATCCGTGAGAGTTGGAAAATCGCCGAACACGTTCAGGAGGTCGCCACCATTCCGCAGCGCGTTGATCAACGTGGTGTTGGAGGCTGACGCGTCCTCTGCAGCGTGGCCGTCAAGCACGAGGTGCTGGAAACCCTGTGACTGCGGGTTGTTGGCACCGGTCTGACCGTTGATGAAGCCGAAGAGGCGCTCGCGAGCCGAGCCGAGGAAGTCGTCGCCACCGTTGTACGCGGCGTTGGCGAGCGCGGGCACGTAGGTCGATCGCTCGAGGACGGCGGCCAGCGGGTCGTCCGCCTCGGTGCTGAGGTACAGGATGGGCTGGCCGGCGTCAAAGCCCTTGACCAGCAGCAAGTCGACCCACGAGTCGAGGAACTGGCCCGGAGGTGGCGGGGGAGCGATGTGAATGCCGAGCACTCTGTCTCCGGTGTTGGTGTGGGTAGTCACGTCAAAAGGTCCGTCTCCGGTAGCCACGATCGGCGCGTTGTAGACGACGTCGCTGCCACTGATCCGGACGAACGGGCTGTAGCCGGCACCGGCGACGGCGCCAGGCGTGAAAGAGGCAGGCGGGAAGCCGTTCGGCCCAGGGACCAACGTCCGCGTGGGGGTGAAGTCCGGCTCGCCCTGGAAGTGGACGACCGCCGGTCCGAACTTGTTCGCATCCGCCGTCGGGGAATCCAATGTGACCGTCTGTACGCACTGTGGGCAGCTGATCGCCAGGTTGGCGAGCTTGGGGGCGTAGTTCAGGCCGCTGTTGTGCGCCAAACCGAGGTCCGAGGCCTCGGTGAGAATGAACCACACCGTGTGGCCGTTGGCGGTTCCTTTGTAAAGAGGCAGGCGAACGGTATCGCGGGTCAGGTCGACCTGGAGCGCGCTCTCCAGGACCAGGTTGCTTCGAGGCAGCAGACCATTCAGCTGCCCGAGCGAACCAGATGGCTTATCGTCAGCCGCCGCCGGCGAGGGCCCGCTGCCGGCGAATGCCAGCACGAGCACCCCAAAGGCAAGAAAAATCGAGGCCAGCAACCTGCCGCTGCCCCTGACACCCATCAGAGACCGCCGCATATCTGGTTCCTCCGTAGACACCCGAGCAGCCGGAGATCCGCGTTCTGCATGCGTACACGCTCCTTTTGGTCGTGACCCGTCGATGACAGGTCGAATGGAGGTGTAGTCCCCCGAACGGCCCGGCCGTTACATCCCTGTTCGGGAATCTCTCCAATCGCGAAACGCGTGAAGCAAAGCGTCGACGGAGTCGGTATCCAGAGATCGCGCGGTCAGGCCGCCGCTGAGCCTGATCAACGCCCGCATCTGCTCGACGTACTCATGGCAGGCCGGGCAGGTGCGCAGATGCTCCTCGAACCGCACGCGATCGAGCTCAGGAAGGGTTCCCTCCAGGTAGTCGGTGATCACCTCGACCAGCTCCTGGCAGGCCATCTCCTTCAGAGTGTCATTGCTCATCGGTCTCTGCCCATCAGTATCGGGACTCGTGCCGGCGTTACGCATTGGCGGCGAAATAGTCCTCCAGGACGCCGCGCAGGCGGCTGCGGCCGCGATGGAGGAGAACGCGCTGGTTGGCCTCGCTCAAGCCAAGCGCCTCGCAGACCTGCGCCGACGGCCAACCGTGCACGTCACGCAGCGACACCACCACCCGTTGCGCAGGCGGCAGGGCATCGAGCCCGCGGCGGAGCACCTCCATCGTCTCGCGCCCGACCACCTTGTCTTCGGCTGAGCTTGACCAGTGGTCGGGCGGGCTCGCCCAATGCCCCGGATTCTCGGCATGGTCGGCGGGAAGGAATCGCGCCGGGTCGACGGCGGCCTCGCCCGGCGCAATGCCGCCGTCGAGATCGGAGAAGACAATGGTTCGCCGTTCGCGTATAGCCCGCGTCTTGGCACGGTTGGAGAGGATCTTGTAGAGCCAGGTCTTGACGCTCGACCGGCCCTCGAAGCGTGAGATCCCGGTGATGACCGCCAGCCACGTTTCCTGGACCACCTCGTCCGCCACCGCCTCGACCGACACGAACGCCAGGGCGAGTCGCCTCAAAGGTCCGCCGTACGTATTGACCATCCAGACGAATGCGGCTTCGTCGCCGCCACGCAAACGGTCGATCAGGTCGGCATCAGAGATGCGCACCTCAGCGATGAGAGCCACACCTGTTTCGTACCGACCGTCTGTTACATGCGTATGACAACGGGAATGTGACGGGCAGGCGCGCGATTGGATCAGGACATGCGCAAGCCGACGGAGCTGGAGCTGTTCAGGGCGGCCAAGGACAAGTTCTATGCGCACGACGATCGGGCGCCTCTGACGCCTGAACAGCAGCGTTCGTTCAAGGCACTTTCCTATTTCCCGGAGAACGAGGCCCTCATCGTCATGGCGAAGGTCGACCGCGATGTCGACCCCGGAGTCGTCCATATGGAAACGACGAAGGGACGCCCACAGGAATACCGGCGCTACGGCCGGGTGTACTTCGAGGTCGATGGCCGGAAGGCCGAGGTCACCCTTTACGCATCCGCCGGTTCGCGCAAGCTGTTCCTGCCCTTCCGCGACGCCACGTCGGGGAACGAAACCTACGGAGGCGCCCGCTATCTCGACCTCGAGTCCGGCGGTAAAGAGATCGAGATCGACTTCAACTACGCCTACAACCCGTACTGCGCCTACAACGCCGAGTGGAACTGCCCACTCCCGCCCGCGGAGAACTGGCTGGAGGTTCCGATCCGCGCCGGCGAGAAGGCCTTCTCAGATCACTAGGAGGCGAGGCCCAGCGCCGATAGGAGCACGCGGCGGCTGGGCTCCACCAGCACCCGGCCATCCGGAAAGATCAGGGTCGGCACTGACATGTAGCCGCCATTGATGTCGAGCACGGTCGCTGCGGCCGCCGGGTCATCGTCAATGTCGATCTCTTCGTAGTCGATGCGTTCCCGATCGAGCACGGTTCTTGCCATCAAGCAATCGCCACACCATCTGGTGGAATACATCGTCAGGCGACGTGCGGGCCCTTGCATCGTGTCAGGCGAGCGCGTCCAGCGCGGCGACGACTTCCTCCGGATCCATCCGAGTCCGGTAGTCAACCGAGACGTGGCGCGCACGAATGATTCCCATGTCATCGATAATGAACGTCGCTGGGGCCTACTCCTGTGGGCGGGGCGGGCGCCACCAGAAATGTTTGTGGTCGGACGCATCACGCGCGCGATCGGCCATCGCGAGAATCACGCCGGCTCCTACCGAACCGGCCAGCTGGATAGTCTCCTCGATCTCCTCGTCAGTCGCGCCGAGCTTCTTCGCACCTGCGAAGTGGGAGACCGCTCAAGGTTCGCAATGAAGGGCGAGGACCAGAGCCAGGTGCATCAGCTCCTTGGTCTTGGCGTCGAGCGCTCCGGCGGAATGGACTTCCTTGAAGTAGTCGGCGTAGCTCTTGTTGGCGTCGAAGTAGCGGCGGCGGAGATCCGGCATGTCTCGCTCCTGCAAACGCTGGACGGCGACCTCTCAGCAGCCTATAACCAGCTGCAGGAATCGACGATTCCGAGGGAAGGTTAGTCCGCACCGGTCGGTTCAGGTCGGTATGAATCCTCCAGTTACGACCCAGGGCAAGTCGCGGATGAGCGCCGCCTCAGAGCGGGCGAGACTCAAGGAAGGCGTGCACATCGAGCTCAGTCCGAGACGAGTGCGGACGTACTTTGACCACCAGCTGCTCGCGGACAGCCAGCGCGTGCTGCTGGCCTACGAGACCAAGCGCCCGCCCGTCTACTGGTTCCCGATCGGGGACGTGCGCATGGACCTGCTGGCCATGAAGGAGCCCGCCGTCGGCAGTGGATCTCCAACGGTGCACTGGCGCTCCAACACCGGAGGTCGCATTGCCGACAACCTCGCCTGGAGCTATGCGAATCCCACCGGCGACCTGGCCCCGCTCGAAGGCCACATAGCGTTTTACTGGAACGCCGCCGACGCCTGGTTTGAGGAGGACGAGCAGGTCTACGTGCATCCCCGCGATCCCTATACGCGGGTGGATACCGTGCACAGCTCACGGAAGGTGCGGGTTGAGGTGGACGGTCAGATGATTGCCGAATCGACCCGGCCAGTAGTGCTTTACGAGACGGGTCTGCCGACGCGCTACTACATCCCCAAGCTCGACGTGCGCATGGATCTGCTTGAGCCGACAAACACGGTCACGCATTGCCCTTACAAGGGCGACGCCAGCTACTGGACCTTGCGAGTCGGCGCCAAGACTCACGTGGACTTTGTGTGGAGCTATCCGCGGCCAATCCCGGAGATTCCCAAGATCGAGAACCTCCTGTGCTTCTACAACGAGAAAGTCGAACTGTACGTTGATGGGGTCCTGCAGGAGCGGCCGGTCTCACCCTTCTCGTAGATCGTTCCGCCCGTCTGTCGAAGATGGCTCCGGCTGTGGCGCATCGTGGTCAACGTACCGGCCTGGTCCGGCGTGGGAGAGAAAGCCGCGGCAACGTGACCGAGTAGGTCGGTCCGCTCTCTCCAGTCGTCAACCGCACCAACCCATGAGAAGGAATGAGAGGGCCGCACCGCGGGGGAGCGCCCCCTCGCCGTCCTCAGACTCTCAGCAGCACGGACTTCACTAGTCCTGCGCCTAACGAAGCAAGGGGCCCCAGCTCGAGCCATTTACCCTCTATGCCACATGGAGCAAATGCTCTATGGCACTGCGGAAAATGCGCCGCTACTGTGACCGCAAGGCGGGCCCTCAGGTCCGCCCACCATACAGTGCGGATGCGTGCCGGGAGCAGGTGGCTGCGCGCCGCGTAACAAGCAAGGAGAGGCATGGCCGACCACCTCGATTCTCCAAACCTCACGTCGCCGGCGATGGATGCCCGCGTGGACATCACGGACCTCTTCGCCTTCCAGAAGCCGGGCGATCCCAACAAGTCGATACTCATTCTCAATGTCAACCCGCTGGCTCCAACACACGCGGATGAGTTTCGACATGACGCACGGTATGAGGTACTGATCGATAACAACGGCGACGCGCGGCCCGATGTCAGGTTCTCAATACGATTCTCGAAGAAGGAGGAGGGGCACCAGTTCGCAAGTGTCCGACGCCTCGCTGGTTCGGATGGGTCCGACGACGGGGGCCAAGATGACAGCGAGGATGTGATCGAGGACGCGCCGGTTTCGTTCGGGCCGGCGCCGAGTGTTACGACCAGTGGCGACTACCGCTTCTTTGCCGGCATCCGGAGCGATCCCTTCTTCTTCGACCTGGTCGGTTTCCTGCACAACTTCGCATTCACTGGGGACGACTTCTTCAAGAACTTGAACGTGTTTGGGATCGTTCTCGAGGTACCCAACGGGGCGCTTGGCTCGAAACCACAAGTTGGCGTGTGGGCACACACGTTGATCCCCGCCACACTGCAGCCGGGTCGTTTGGTTCAGGTCGACCAGATGGGGCGGCCGGCGATCAACACCGTCTTCAACCACGGCACTGACAAGATCACTTTCAACGGCACGCAGCCGGCCGATCAGCGCGCACTCTTCCTCGCGAGCTTCGTCGCCACGCTCGAAAGCTTTGGTTACGGCCCAATGGCCGCCACCGACATCGGAGACCTCCTCCTCCCAGACATCCTCACGTTTGACTACTCGAGCTCGGCCGGTTTTTTGAACGGTCGCCAGCTCCCTGACGACGTCATCGACATCGAGCTGAACCTCGTGAGCAAAGGGGCCGTCACAACCGACATGGTGGGCCCGCACTCCGACTACCTATCAGGCTTCCCTTTCCTGGGCACTCCCCACTAGGAGAACGGCAGATGAAACCAATCGAGCGCAGGACTTTTCTCAAGCTGGTCGGTCTGGGTGGGGGCGTTGCAGCGGCGGCAGCCCTGCCTTCGGCGAGCGCCCTTTTGGCTGGCTCCAGTTCGTCTATAGCGATCCGTGCAGAAGCGGGAATGCCCGCCAAGCCGGCGCCGAGCATGGCCACGCACGTGCTCGAGGGTTGGTTGGATCCCGAAGCTGGGACAGGCACTCTGACCTCTACCATCTTCGCCGGCCAACCCGGTGCGACTTCGAACATTGCCTATCCGGGGCTGACGCGTGTGATCAGCGTCACGGATGTGGAGACGTCCGGAGATGAGTTGCGAATCGCGGGTGTTGTGTCGGATCGATCCCAGCTGCTGCCGATGGAGAGCCCAATCGTGAGCATCGTCATCAACCGAGTGGATGGCACCGCGACCGCCCGGCTCCGCGGCAACGATGTGATCCTTCGCCTCGACCCCGCCGGCTGGTAGGGGAGGGAGGTTGCCGGCTCAGACCTTGACAAGTCCGTAACGGACGGCCATCAAGACGGCCTCCGCACGGTGATGGAGGCCGAGGCGCTCGTACACGTTGGCGACGTGGTTGCGGGCGGTCCGGAAGCTGATGCCCAGGCGAACGGCCACCTCCTTCTCCGAAAAGCCAAGAGCAAGGAGGGTGAGGATCTCCAGCTGGCGGTCAGTCAGGGGAAGACTGCTGGTTGGCGGCACTATTTGAAGTACGAAGGCGACAACCGCCTCGATCATTCGAATTAACGCCGCCGGCATCCTGACCCGATCTGCGCGGCTTCGGCCAAGCTGCTGACATCAAGGCGTAACAAAAGCCTGGCAACGTGGGCGCTGCCGCGAACTCTCGCGGACATGAAGCAACAGAGAGGAGTTACGCCCATGAAACTCGTCCGCCTCGCGACCATACCAGCGACCATCGTGAGTCTATTAGTGCTCGCCCAGCCTGCCTCGGCTAACGCAGTGGCGGCAAACTCCGGCTTCTACGACCATCAGATCATCGAGTACCAGGCCACAGCGGAGGTCACCTCGTCGCCTCAGGCGGCCCAGCTGATCAGCCAGGGCAACATCGTCTTCCATATCGTTGACGCCAATGGCAACGTTCCGGCCGTGCAATGTGCTCGTTTGCTGGCCGCTCTGCCGAAAGATGCGAGCAGCTGCAACGTGCTCAACTTCTTTCCATCCGAGGTCGGCTATTCAGGCGGTGCCTGGAATCTGCAGATCTTCCACTGGAACCGCGGCGTGACTCCGAGGGAACTGAGCAAGGACGACGAGATCCTCGCGGCCGTCGCGGCGGGGGAGGGTTCGCTCGAGATAACGTCGACCCTCGTGCGCTGCCCGGTGATCGACTTCGCGGCCCTGCGCTAATAGTCTGAGAAAGTTGAGAAGGGGCCCTTCTTCTGGTTCAGCACAATGTCGTTTGGGCGGAGGCCACGGCCTCCGCCACGTTTTTCTTGATGATGAGGTCCGCATGATCGCGCCAAGAGCCTGACTCGATGCGACTCTCACGGCTGCTGCGTAGCGTCAGAGGGCGGATAGCGCTGGCCTCGCTGGCGGCGTCCGGGCTTGCGCTCGGTGTCGAGGCGGTGGGCGTCCAGGTCGTGGGCGCCGCAGCGTTTCAACGCTTGATGGTCGAGCACGGCGCCAGTGCCGAGCTTGCTCACGCGATGTTCGATGAATCTGTGACGAGAGTTGTGATCGTCACCACGCTGCTGGCCTTGCTGGCCTCTTTGGGGTTGGCGATCGTACTGGCCCAGGCAGTGACGCGGCCTCTGGAAGGGGTGGCCCGAGCAGCTCGTCGGCTGGCCGAAGGCAACTATGACGTCAGGGTGGACCGGCCCGCCGCCCCCGAACTGGCGTCGCTCGCCGACTCGTTCAACCAGATGGCGGCCGGCCTGGAAGATCAGGAGCGAATGCGGCGGGACCTGATCAGCAACTTCGCCCACGAGCTGCGGACTCCGCTTACAAATCTCAAGGGATACCTGCAGGCGCTTCGAGACGGTGTGATGCCAACCAGCACAGAGGTCTTCGATTCACTTGACCAGGAGATGGATCGCCTCTACAGGCTGTCGCTCTCACTGGACGAACTCGGGACCAATGGATCATCCACGGCGGCCTACGGACTCGGTCCGATCGACCTCGGGCAGGTCATCGAAGCCGCCCTGAAGCTCTCGCAGCCGGGCTTCGACCGGCGCCGCATCAGGGTCGAGCTGGTGATGACTGCCGGGTTGCGGGTTTTGGCCAACCCGGACCACATGGCCCAGGTCCTACTCAATCTGTTCCAGAATGCCGCCCGCTACACGCCGGAACGTGGCTCGGTGTCGATTCGCGCCGAGGTCGATGACGGGTCCGTTGTGGTCAGCGTTAGCAACACCGGCGAGGGCATTCCGGCGATCGACCTGCCCCATGTTTTCGAGCGCTTCTACCGTGTCGAGAAATCGCGCGACCGGTCTCGGGGCGGGGCGGGTATCGGCCTGGCGGTGGTCAAGCAGCTGGTCGAGGCGGCCGGCGGACGCGTTGGAGCCGAGTCAGAGAGGGGTGTGACCAGGTTCTGGTTCAGCCTTCCCACCTGAGCGAGGCAGGTCAGCGCCCGAATCGGCTCACAGCGTCTGCGGCTTGTGTAGGCTGGCGGCTCGATAACCGGCTCCGCGCACCGTGCTTATGTAACGCGGCGCTTTGACGTCGTCACCAAGCTTGGCCCTGATCCGTTTGATGGCGACATCGATCGCACGGCCGGTGACCTCTCCGCCCATCCCATAGACAGATTCCACAAGATGCTCGCGCGAGACCACCCTGCCTCGGGCCCGGATCAGGGTAACGACCAATCGGAACTCGAGGTCACTCAGGGCGACCAGTTGCCCGGCCCGCAGGACCTCTCGTGTCTCCAGGTCGATATGGAGGTCGCCGTGATGCAGGGTCTCAGTGGGCAGGGCTCCCGGCGAGCTTCGACGCATGAGAGCGTTGACTCTGGCCACCAGCTCGGCTGGGCTGAAGGGCTTGGCCAGGTAGTCATCGGCGCCCTGGACCAGTCCAGTTATGCGGTCACTGACCGCTCCCAGCGCGGACATCATGAGGATGGGCAGGCCATCGCCCACGTCCCTGAGATGACGGGCCAGAACCAGACCGTTCACGTTCGGCAGCATTACATCCAGGACCATCAGGTTCGGACGGTGCGCCTCGACCTTGCGGAGTGCGTCCTCCCCGTCTGCGGCCGTCAACACCGTGTACCCGGCCCGCTGCAGGTAGACCCGCACCAGCTCGAGGATTTTGGGATCGTCATCGACGACCAGCACCGATCCTGTCTCCATGGCTTTCATCGATCGTACGGGACCCACATGTCGGTTACAGCGCATGTAACCGGCGTGTAACACCCCGTTCTGATACTGGGCGGAGTTCATGTCCACCCATCCGAAAACGCTAGAGGTTGAACAGATGAAGGTCCTTCCCAACCGCCCTCGCCTCCTCAGAGTGGCCGTCGCCCTCGGAATCATTGCGCTCACGGGCGCCTGTGGATCGACCACCTCGGGATCAGCTGGAACCGCTGCGTCGCCGGCCCCGTCTGCAGCGGCCGGTGTAGATCTGGAGCAGGGGACCGCCACTGTGATGAATGCCCAGGAGACTGTCCTGACATCGCCTGACGGCTTCACCCTGTACTACCTGACGGTCGACACCACAACGGCGCCCAAATGCACTGGAGC
>WNFD01002270.1_pt1 | contig 19355 bp, 21 predicted proteins | sample 5400491 | NCBI WGS metagenome assembly WNFD01 (sample SAMN13153343, study PRJNA577476) | soil metagenome | isolation source: 120 cm saprolite under Douglas fir tree site 2 hole 2 replicate 2 | place: USA:California | collected 2015-04-18 | reverse complement strand
CGGAGGCTTGTCTTCCGCGACAGCAGGCTTCTCCGGCACGACGGCGGGTTTCTCCGGAGCCGTCGCTGCCTTCGCCTCCGCCGCCGAAGGCTTTGGCTCTGCGTCCGCCGGTTTTACCTCCGCGGCTGCGGGCTTCGCTGCCATGGCCTTCTGCCGTTCGATGAACTCCCGGCATTGCAGCGGGAAAACGACCTCTCCGGAAACGGTCAGTCCGATCGGCTTGCAGCCGCCTGGCGGCATATCGCCGTCCTTCGCCGAAGACTCCGCGGGAGCCGCGCTCGAATCTGCCGGGCTGCTTGTCTGGGCGAGCGCTGCGCCGCCGATCACTGCAACAAGGAGGCAGCATAGCGCGCCGGCAGATCGGGCAAAGGGAGCTCGGAGCGTCAAAAAACGTTTCATAGGATCACTCAATCAACTTTGGTAGCAATGCTCCAGCACGCCTTTTAGGCAAGTCTATGAATGGTCCTTTCTTCGGCTTTTCCCGTTTAGATGTCTCATATTACAAAAAACAATCTTTAGTTAAGTCACTCCCGGTGTCGTCATGGCCACTGGCCAATTGCAAGAGCGCGAAGTCACACGTGTGAACCGCGTCACGTTGGCGCGGCGCGAACGTCGTCAATATGCGGAAGCTTTGGCACAGGAATGCGAAATGAAAAACGGAATCGACCCTTTGACGATCTTCACGGCGCTCGGCGTTGCCGGGTATGTCGCGATCATGCTGGCGTATGTGGCACGCGTCGATCTCGAATTGTCGAGCCAGCAGATCAGGCTGGTGTCGATTGTTGCGGCGACGTTTATCGCGCTCGGGATTGCAGTCGACTTTTTCGGCAAGCGACTGAGCAAGGCCGATTGACCCCGGCTCGCCGTCGCCGCTTCGGAAAGGAACTGGAGCGCGAACGCGAAGACGTCAGCTTGCATCGCGCCGCTCATTGGGGATAACGCGTGCCCCGAGTCTGGATTGCTGTTGCTCCCGTCGCCTGCCTGCGGAACTGTCGAACGAAGCACGACGTATGAGTCGCGGGGGCGTAGCATGCGTGAGCAGCGTGAATTCGACTATGGTCGCTATCGGCAATTGCTGGCCGAAGCGGTCGACGAGAAGCGACGGATGGCGCTGATCAACCTCTTGATCGAGGAGCGCGCCAAGGATCGCCTGGCGGCCGAACTCGCTTCCGATCGCGCGGCGATGACCGCGATGAGAATCGCAGCGGTGATCGGCACCTCGCGTCCCTGACGGCGTGCTGGCAGTTTTTCCTGGCAGTTCTTCTTCGTCCAACCGAGGAATTGACAGGCAAGCGCGTTGATGCGGGTTCGTTAACGATGCGCGGCGAATACCGCCGTCAAGATCGCTGTCCTGCAATCGCTCATCAAGATTCGAGCCCCTACCATGCCCCGCCCGGCGCTTTTTGCCGGTATTCAGGGACATTTAGGGACATACCATGAATTCGATTTCAGTTACCGCCACCATACCCGCCGCGACGACCTCCGATCGATCGCTTACGGCGATCGCCCTGCTCTCCTGCGTTGGCCTGCTCGCGTCAGTATGTCTGATGACATTGGGGATCGACCTGAGCGCGGGCTGGGTCTGAGCGAATCTGCCACGACGAACGCGAGGCGTTGACGCGGGGATCACGCGATCACGATTTATCGTGAGGTCGCGGCGCTTATGGTCGCATTGCCAGGGTATCCTTTTCGCGTTAGCGAAATAGCTTGCATTGATCGTACGTTGTCCGATTTGGAGCAAGCTCTTGCCGACGCCCCGCCCCCTTCTCGCCACGCTTCGTCTCGCCGCGCTGATAACGCTCGTTGCCATTGTGCTCCCGCCGCTTGCCGGCACTGCCAGGGCACAGAGCGAGGCGGCCGCGCTGATCGCAAAGCCCGTGTCGCTTCCCGACATGGCGATCGGTCAGGCCAAGGCGCCGATCACCATCGTCGAATATTCCTCGCTGACGTGCCCGCATTGCGCGGACTTCGAGGAAAACGTGTTCCCAATGTTGCAGTCGAAATACATCGACACAGGCAAGGTGCGCTTTGTGTCGCGCGAGTTCCCGCTCGACATCAAGGCCGCCGCAGCCTCGATGCTGGCGCGTTGCGCTGCCAACGGCGACGCGCCCAAATATTTTGAAGCCACCACCCTGCTCTTCAAGCAGCAGGGGCCGCTGATGGCGCGGACCACCGAGACCCTGAAGGCGGTCGGCGATCGCTTCGGCATGAACGAACAGGCCGTGGAAGCCTGCGTGAAGGATCAGGCCCTGCTCGACAAGCTCACAGCCGATCAGAAATTTGCCTTCGACGAGCTGAAGGTCGACGCCACGCCGACCTTCTTCATCAACGGCGAACGGCTCAGAGGCGCCATGGCCTTCGAAGAACTGGACAAGAAGCTCGCAGCCCTTCTGAAGCGCTGAGGCGCTTCATCCACGTTCCGGCTTCGGCGCTGCAACGAACGTCAATCCGATCCGGTTCTTCTGAATCCAGGCAACCGCGCATTCGTGGACCGAACTGTCCTTGGCCATGACAAGGCGGAAACGCGCGGGAACGAAGGCCGGATTTTCGACGTCGATGGCGGCGCCCTCCGGCGAAATATTGCACACCACGCACGTCATGACCGAACCACCCGACGACACATAGGCGGGTTCGTTGATCTCGGTCCGGGGATATTTGCGTCTCTCTTCCATCGTCTCCTGCTCCAGCGGCCTGTTGCGACGCAAGACCAGAGCATGATCCGGAAAAAGCCCCGCGCCGCTCTTGGATCGCGGGGCGCCGAGAAGATCAAGCCGAAACAACAACTAAAGCCGAGGACGTCAGCCTCGCATGGAAAACTTTAGACAAATACAACGACGGGTGCTTCGGCGCACCGCAACTGACCATGATTGCACAAGATCGTTGCACAAATGAGTGTTGATCCAAGGCTGCATGGTTCGGATCGCTGCGATGCGTCGCGACGGGCTTGCTGTTGGCGGCGGTCACAGGGTAGCCTGATCGTCATGGTCATGCGTAGGCGCAACGCCGGCCTCAAAAAAAGGAACATGCGCCGTGGGGAAACGCCATGTTCGAAGAACTCGATCGACGCACGAGTCTGACCGGCAACCAGATCAAGATCCTCGGCGCCGCCATCATCGGGGATGCGTTGGAATTTTTCGACTATTTCCTGATCGGCTTCGTGCTCGCCTTCCTGATCGGGCCGTGGAAACTGACGTTCGGGCAATCGGCCACGGTTCTGATGAGTTCCGGCATCGGGGCCATCATCGGCGCCTATGTGTGGGGTTGGCTGGCCGATCGCGTCGGCCGCCGGGTGGTCTTCATCGGCACCGTGCTCAACTTCTCGATCGCCACCGGCCTGCTCTATTTTACACCGGATAATGGCTGGATCTATCTGGCGATCCTGCGCTTCTTCGTCGGTACCGGCGTCGGCGGGCTTTACTGCGTCGATCTGCCTTTGGTGCAGGAGTTCATGCCCTCCTCCAAGCGCGGCTGGGTCGGCGGCCTCGTGACCTGCGTCATTCCGCTCGGCGTCGGCCTCGGCGCGGTGCTCGGCGCGTTCATGGGCAACGACCAGTGGCGGCTGTTGTTTGCCATCGGCGTCCTCCCCGCGCTGCTCGTGCTGCTGGTGCGGCTCTGGGTGCCGGAGAGCCCGCGCTGGCTCTGCCGTCAGGGCCGCTATGAAGAAGCGCGCAAGTCGCTCGCCTGGGCGCTGCAGGTCGAGCCCTCCGCGCTGCCGATGCCGACCGCGGCCGATGCCGGTCCGATCGTCGTCAGCAACTGGCTCGACCTCTTCAAATATCCCCGCAGCCTCCTGGTTTCCTGGCTCGGCAATGCCGGCGCGCAGACCGGAGTCTATGGCATCACGCTATGGGCGCCGTCACTGTTCGTGCTGCTCTTGAAGGTGACCCCGCAGGAAGCCGCCAAGATGATGATCCTGCTCAGCGTGTTCGGCTTTGTCGGGCGTCTGTCGTTCTCGTTCTTCTCGGAATTGATGGGACGGCGCAATGCCGGCGGGCTGCTCGGCTTCGGCGCCGGCTTCCTCATCATCCTGGCGGGCTATAATTACGATGCCTCCTTGATGGGGGTCTCGGCTTTCTGGCTGATCCTGGCGGTGGCCTTCTTCTTTGCCGACGGCGGTTTCGCGATCGTCGGTCCCTATGCGGCGGAGGTCTGGCCCTCGCATTTGCGGACCTCCGGCATGGGCTCAGCCTATGGTTTCGGCGGCATCGGCAAGATCATCGGCCCGGTCGGGCTCGCGCTGATCGTCGGCTCCAACAACTATCTCAAGCCGGATGTGCCGCTACCGGAGATCCCGCTGGCCTTCCTTTATCTCGGCTGCTGGTTCCTGATGGCCGGCGCGGTCTATTACTTCTTCGGGCTGGAAACCAGGGGCAAGTCGATCGAAGAGATCGACAGGGAGCTCACGGCGACGACCCCGCTCGTTTCCAGTGTCGGCGCCAAGAGGATGGCCTAGGGCAATGCCGAGCGCTGCTTCCACCACGCTGACCGGGGATGCGCGCATGATCGCGCGGGCCGAGGCGGTTCGGCCGATGGTTGCGGCCGCCGCCAACGAGATCGAAAGGGACCGCCGCCTGCCGGCGGCCCTGCTCGACGCGCTGCACGAGGCGGAGTTGTTCCGCCTCCTGCTGCCCCGTTCCTCGAACGGGATCGAGACCGATCCTGTCACCTTCTTCCATGTGATCGAGACCATCGCACAGGCGGACGCGTCCACTGCCTGGTGCCTGAGCCAGGCCGGCGGTTGCGCGATGTCGGCGGCCTATCTCGACCTGCCGGTGGCGCAGGCGATCTTCGGCAACGATCCACGCGCGGTGCTGGCCTGGGGACCCGGGCCCAAGGTCAGGGCGGTCGAGTGCGAAGGCGGCTACAAGGTCACGGGCGTCTGGGCGTTCGCCTCGGGCGGCCGTCACGCGACCTGGCTCGGCGCGCATTGCCCGATCTTCAAGGCCGACGGCTCGCCCAGGCTTGACGACAATGGCGTGCAGCAGGAACGCACCATGCTGGTGCGCGGCGACGACGTCGCCTGGACCGACATCTGGAACACGGTCGGGCTGCGCGGCACCGCCAGCGACCAGTTCGCGCTGGACGATGTCTTCGTCCCCGCCGCGCATTCCATCACCCGCGAGTTCGACCGGGAATGCCGCGAGAGCGGGCCGCTTTATCGGATGGGGTCCGGCACCTGCTATCAGGTCGGCTTCGCCGGTGTCGCCTGCGGCATCGCGCGCGGGGCGCTCGACTGTTTCGTCGACATCGCACGCAACAAGGTGCCGCGCGGCGCCAAGACCACGCTGCGCGACAACGCGGTGGTGCAGTCCGGCCTCGCCCAGGCCGAAGTGAACCTGCGGGCGGCGCGCGGTTTCGTGCTGCAATCGATGGCCGAGGTCTGGAAGCACCTTTGCGCGGGATCGACGATCACGGTGGAGCAGCGTGTCACGGTTCGAATGGCCGCGACCCACGCCATCCACAAGGGGCGAGAGGCCGTCGACTTCGCCTACAATGCCGCGGGCGCCACGGCGATCTTCGAGAACCATCCGCTGGAGCGCCGCTTCCGGGATATCCACACGGTGACGCAGCAGCTGCAGGGCCAGCTCCGGCATTTCGAAACCGTCGGCGCCTGGATGATGGGCGCGGACGCCGACCTCACCTTCGTCTAGACTTACTCACTGAGCTCACTTGCGTCCAAAAAAAGGAGAAGACCAATGCCACTTGGCGGATTGCAGCACTTTACCATCGAGCCCCAGGACCTCGAGCGCACCAAGGATTTCTATGTCGACGTGCTCGGCCTTGAGATCGGCGACCGCCCGCCGCTCGATTTCCCCGGCTACTGGCTCTATTCCGGCGGCACCGCGACGGTGCACCTGATGGGCACGCGCAAACCGCGCGAGGGTATCGTGGTTCGCGGCACCGAGAAGAAATACGAGGATACCGGGCGGCTCGACCACATCGCCTTCGCCGCGACCGACGTCGACGGCGTTCGCAAGCGGCTGCAGTCCAGGAACGTCAAATTCCGCGAGAGCATCGTGCCGCGCACCGGCGACACGCAGTTCTTCTTCTACGATCCGGATGGCGTCGGGGTGGAATTGAATTTCCCGAAGGCCTGAGTGAGGCGCCAACTCGGGCAGCACACGCCTGCCGAGCGTCGGCTTACGCGTGAGCGGCTCTCGTTTAATCTAATGATTCGTGTAAGTTTCAGAGAACGCCACGCCCAAGCCATGCATCGGGCCTGAATCGGTCTGCTTTTTTTCAACTTCAGATGGCGAGTGGAAGGAGCCGCGCCGCTGCGGCGGGATAGCCGGGTACCGGGCCTTCCACCTACCCCAGAGCACGCGTGCCCGGCTATTCGAGCCCGCGAAAGCCCATTTTTATGAGCGCATGATCTTAAGAGAGCATGATCCGGAAAAGCCTGCCCCGCACTTGATGCGGGGTGCGTAGCGGTTTTCCCTCGCGACAAACGCGGAACGCGTTTGCGCGGAGATCATGCTCAATCAAAAACCTAGAGCGCGATGGCGATTCAAGCTAATCCCATCGCGCTCTAGAGAGATCGCGATTCAACCTGATCGATCGCGCTTGAGGCGGTGCTTCGAGCTAATCCAGTCCCCGCTCGTGGCTCAGGCGGACCATTTCGTCGATGAAGACCTGCTTCTGCTTGTCGTCGAGGCTGACAAAGAGCGGCTCCGCGGCGTCAGCGACGTTGCGCTGGTCGGCGGCGCGATCGACCAGGAACTGCGCCTCATTGCGCATCTGCTCGACGATGTCGTCCGGCGGGTCGCGCTTGGCGCGCGCCACGCGCAAGTTGAGGCGATCGGCGCCGTTATGACCGAGATAATGCATCGCGCTGGAGAAGCCCGACCAGTTCTTCTCCTGCTCGGGGGTGAGGTTCAGTTCCGTCTTGATCCGCTCGATATAGGTGTCGCTGTTGGCGACGATCTGCTCGGCCGTGAGCGTTTGGGCGCTTTGCTGGGTCAGCACGACGGGTGGCTTGGCAGCCGTGGCGGCGTTGGCGGTCTTGGCGCCTTTCGCCGGGGCCTTGGCGGTCTTGGCCGCATTGCCTTGCTTGTCCTTGTCGTCATTGGCGGGACTTGCCTTGCCCTTGTCATTGGGAGTCTGCGCGGCCGGCGCCGGCTCCGGCTGTCCGTTCTTGCCGGTGATCACGCCCGTGACACCGGTGACCACGCCGACCACTCCGCCGATCGCGCCTCCCAAGACGCCACCGACGGGACCGGCGGCCTTGTTGCCTTCGCGCGCGCCCTGCTGGACGCCCTGCACCAGCCCCTGCGCATCCACGATCCGTGGGGCGTTGAGAACGATGATGGCGGCCATCCCGAGCGCGACACACAGCTTCAAGCGCACCCGCAGCTTCGTTGTCGGGCTGGTCATTGTTGTGTCTCCATGATCGATCCGGACCTTAACCTGTCTGATTTTGGGGGGTGGCAGCCAGCCTGCCTTGCGCTGATTTTATCGCGTTCGCCCCGAACTCGTCTACCGTCGTACCGCGCCGTCCACGGCGATAAGCGTTGGACAGGAACCGTTTACTCGGCGCTCCTCGCGCACCGCCGCACGGCCGGTGCAGGAATGGGATCCCGGATTTCCGCAGGCGCTGGTGCGCCGCAATATCCAAGCCGACGCGTCGTTCTCTTCGCGAAAGCTCGGGTATCGCCGTACACGCCATTAGTTCTACGACCCCTTCCTACCTGATTTCTCGACAGCCGCCGTCAATTCTGATCTGATCGCTGCAACGAAATCTCCGCGACGCCCGCAGGGTCCGCGACCAAAACAAAAAACAACGGGATTTCTCGACCTATCCGATTGGCGCACCAGGGAGGGTTATGCCATGTCACGGAGAAAGCTTACACGACGACAATTCGTTGCTGCGACCGCCGCCACCTCGGCGGCCCTGATCACTGCACCCTATGTCCGCGGCGCCTACGCCGCCGGCAAGCTCTCGTTGGGTTTTTGGGACCACTGGGTGCCCGACGCCACCAAGGCTTCGACCGCTCTTGTGAACGAGTGGGCCGAGAAGGAGAAGGTCGAGGTTTCGATCGATTACATCGCAAGCCAGAACAACAAGATCCTGCTGACGATCGCCGCGGAAGGCCAGGCGAAGTCCGGTCACGACATCATGGCGATGCCGACATGGTGGCCTCATGCACAAGCCGACCTGCTCGAGCCGGTGAACGACATCATGGAGCCGCTGATCAAACTGAATGGCGAGGTCAACGGCACGGTGCAATATCTCGGCAAGGCCGGCGACAAATGGCTCGGCGTTCCCGCCACGGTCGGCAGCCAGATCAAGGGTCCCTGCACTCGCATCGACCTGATGAAAAAATACGCCGGCATCGACGTGCAGGAAATGTATCCGGCTGGCGCTCCGCCGAAAGCTGACAACTGGACGATGGATACATTCCTGAAAGCGGCAGAGGCCTGCCACAAGGGCGGCTTTCCCTTTGGCATCGGCCTAGGTGAGACAACCGACTCGGTCGATACCGCCGGCGCGATTTTCCTGTCGTTTGGCGCTCAGCTGGTCGACGCCAAGGGCAACGTCACGGTCAAGACCGACGCGGTTCGGCAATCTCTCGAATTCTACAAGAAGCTGATCTCATTCCTGCCCCCGGACGTAGCAGCTTGGGACGACTCCAATAACAACAAGTGGCTGATTTCCGGCAGGGGCGCAATGATCATGAACCCGCCCAGCGCCTGGGCAGTCGCCAAACGTGACGCGCCGCAGGTCGCTGAGCAATGCTGGACGCACGGCTTCCCGGCAGGACCCAAAGGTCGATTTGCTCCCTTCCTTCCGTACTTCTGGAGCATCTGGAGCTTCTCCAAGAACAAGGAAGCCGCCAAGAGCCTGCTGGTCCATCTGTCGCAACCGGCTGCAATTGAGAAGTTCGTGGCAGCCAGCGGCGGCTACGACTTGCCGGCATTCGAGAAGCTGACGACGCTGAAGACGTGGGCGGAAGAAGGCCCCCCGAAGGGGACGCTCTACCACTATCCGAATCCGTACAAGCATCAACTCCTGTCAATCGCCGCGTCGCCGGCGCCTCCGAAGGTCGCCCAGCAGATCTATACGCAGGCCATCCTGACGAAAATGTGCCTGAGATACCATCAGGGCGAGGCGATGGAAAAGACGCTGGCATGGGCGGAAGGTGAGTGCGAAGGCTATATGCGGAGCTGACGCAAAGGATTTCGCCGCAGCGCCCGCCTGAACGCGTCCGCTGCGGCGTGCATCCGCAATGATCTCGACACGAACGGGAGCCGGCATGACGCCGGTTGCCCGACCTGAGATGAAGCTCGCGAGGAAATGCAACATGGTTGATGTCGTATTTCAGCCGAACCGCGTTACCGGCACCAGAGGCGTAACCAGGCGCGCCAGTTTGCGGACCGCAATGAAGCGGAAATCGACCGCGGCTTTTCTCATGACGCTGCCGCTGATCCTTCTCATTGCGATTCTGGTTATCTATCCGGCGTTCTATTCCCTGCATTTGGCAACGCTGAACAAGTCGATGCAGCGCTTCATTGGCTTCGGTAATTTCGAGTTCCTGTTCAAGCGCGAAACCTTTTGGCTTGTGGTGAAGCAGTCGTGCATTTTTGCGATCACCGCGGTCGTCTTCAAGGCGTTGATCGGCTTCATCGTCGCGCACTTCGTTCACAACGTTCCGGCAAGCGGGCAACGCAAGTGGCGGGGAATGCTGCTGGTGCCGTGGGTCATTCCACCGGCGATGAGCACACTGGCGTGGTTGTGGCTGTTCGATCCGTCCTACAGCGCCTTCAACTATACGCTCTCGTTTTTCGGCATCGGGCCGATTTCGTGGACCGGCGACCCCGACTGGGCCCGCTTCTCGGTCATTTTGGTCAATATCTGGTACGGCGCCCCGTTCTTCATGATCATGTATCTGGCGGCGCTGAAATCAGTGCCCGAACAGCTTTATGAGGCGGCGGCCATCGACGGCGCCAATTGGTGGCAGCGCATCTGGTACGTGACGCTGCCGATGATGCGCAACATCATCGCGATCACGACCCTGTTTTCGTTGATCGTCACCTTTGCGAACTTCGATATCGTGCGCATCCTCACGTCCGGCGGTCCGCTCGATCATACCCACATTTTCGCGACATGGGCCTTCCGGATCGGTATCGAAGGCAGCGATATTCCGCTCGGCGCCAGCGTCTCGCTGTTCATGGTGCCGATCCTCGCTATCGCGGCGATCTTTATCCTGCGCGATGTCAGCAAACGCGGGAATGAAGCCTGATGGCAAGCACGGTTGTAATCGACAAGTCGGCCCCGACCCGCACGGTCAAATATGGCAGCATGAGCCGTGACCGCGCCTGGGCGCTGCGATGGTCGTACTTTTTTCTCACGCTGTTCGCGATCTTCTCGCTGGTGCCGCCGCTCTACATGCTGATCACGTCGCTGAAGAGCAGCGCCGAGATTTCCGCGGCGACCAATCCCTGGTGGGTGTTTCATCCGACGCTGTCGAACTACATCGAACTGCTGACGTCGAACCAGTTCCAGCGCTTCTTCTGGAACTCGGCGATGGTGTCGATCATCGTGGTGACCGTCACCATGCTGATCAGCGTGCCGGCAGCCTTCGCGCTGGCGCGCATGAAGTTCTGGGGTTCGGCAACGCTAGCGACCGGAGTTTTCCTGACCTATCTCGTTCCGGACAGCCTTCTGTTCATTCCGTTGTTCAAGATGTTCGCCGTTGTCGGCGACTGGACCGGGATCCAGTTGATCAACCGTTGGTATGTGCTGCTGCTCATTTACCCCACGCTCACCGTGCCGTTCTGCACCTGGATCATGATCGGCTATTTCGCCTCGATCCCGAAGGAGCTCGATGAGGCCGCGATCATCGATGGCGCGTCCTGGTTCCAGACGCTGACCCGCATCTTCATCCCCGTCGCGCTGCCCGGTCTGATCGCCGCGACCATCTTCGCCTTCACGGTCTCCTGGGCGCAATTCCTGTATCCGCTCGTGTTCACGACCTCGACCGATCAACTGGTGCTGCCGGTCGGTATCATCACCAGCCTGATCAAGGGTGACGTGTTCAACTGGGGGCAGATCATGACCGGCGCGCTGCTCGGCGCCGCGCCGCCGCTGATCATCTACGCCTTCCTGATGGACTACTACATTGCCGGGCTGACTGCCGGCGCGACAAAGGGTTGAAGCTCATGGCCGACGTGACTTTGCGTAGAGTGATCAAGCGTTACGATGACGTCGAGGCGGTGCGCGGCATCGATCTCAATATCGCCGACCATGAGTTCGTCGTCCTGGTCGGGCCATCGGGCTGCGGCAAGTCCACCACGTTGCGGATGATCGCGGGGCTGGAGGACATCACCGACGGCGACATCATGATCGGCGGCGATGTCGTCAACGACGTGCCGCCAAAGGATCGCGACATTGCGATGGTGTTTCAGAACTACGCGCTCTATCCGCACATGACGGTCGCCGAGAACATGTCGTTCGGGCTGCGGCTGAAGCACTACCCGAAGGCCGAAATCAAGAGCCGGGTCACCGAGGCCGCCCGCATGCTCGACATCACCGACCTGATCGACCGCAAGCCGAAGCAGTTGTCCGGCGGCCAGCGCCAGCGCGTGGCGATGGGCCGGGCGATCGTGCGCAATCCAAAAGTCTTTCTGTTCGACGAGCCGCTCTCCAACCTCGACGCCAAGCTGCGGGTGCAGATGCGGATCGAGATCAAGAAGGTGCATCAGAAGGTCCGCACCACGACCGTTTACGTCACCCACGACCAGGTCGAGGCGATGACGCTGGCGGACCGCGTGGTGGTGATGAATCACGGCCGCATCGAGCAGATCGGCACGCCCAACGAGCTCTACCACAAGCCGGAGACGCGCTTTGTTGCGGGCTTCATCGGTTCGCCGGCAATGAATTTCATCCCCTGCCGGCTCGAAGAGGCCGGCGGACAGCTCAACCTCCGCCTTACCGACCGCATCGCCCTACCGCTACCGCTGGCGCGCGCTGCGCAATATCAGAAGGTGCCGCGAAATGAGAAGTTGCTGTTCGGCATCCGGCCCGAACATATCACAGAGGCGAGGCCGCATCCGGAGACGGGCATTGAAACGTTTCAAGCCGTGCCCGACGTCACCGAGCCGATGGGGATGGAGACGCTGGTCTATTTCACGCTGGAGGGAACACAGGAGGTCTGCGCAAGGGTCAATCCCAATGCCGGCGCGCGCGAAGGCGCGCCGCTTCGATTGGCAGTGGACCTCAACAATATGCATTTGCTAAACGAGGGAACCGGCGTCGTGCTGTGACGCGGCGGAGAACACCCAAGAAGAACCCTCGGGCAAAGGCAGGAAATGGCGACCAACAAGAAGAAAATCCTCATCACTGAATCATTTTCGCAAAATGGCCGGGCGCTCCTTTCCAAGCGCGACGACATCGAAATGGTCGAATTTCCCAACATGATTTCGGCCGGGGATTTCGAGACCATGTTGAAACAGCATGCCCCGGTTCATGGCGTGGCGCTCGGCGCCACAGGGTTCGGCGAGAGCGAACTCGAAGCCTCCAAGGACATGAAGGTGGTGACACGGATCGGCGTCGGCTATGACGCGGTCGATGTCCCGGCGCTGAGCCGCCGCAAGGTGCCGCTGATGGTCGCGGGCACCGCCAACTCGCCGTCGGTTGCCGAGCAGGCGCTGTTCATGATGCTGACGCTCGCCAAGCGCGCCGCGGAAATGCACGCCATCGTCAAGGACGGCACCTGGGGCTATCGGCTGGGCAAGCTTCCCTACGATCTCTACGGCAAGACGGTCCTGATCATCGGCTTCGGCCGCATCGGCACGCGCACCGCCACGCGCTGCCTCGCCATGGAAATGCAGGTCCTGGTCTACGATCCCTACAAGTCCGCGGCGGAGATCGCCGCGGCGGGCTGCGAGGCCGTGCCCGATCTCGATGCCGCCCTGCCGCGCGCCGATTTCGTCAGCATCCATTGTCCGAAGACAAAGGACACCGTGGGCATGTTCAACGCCGCGCGTCTGGCGTTGATGAAGCCTTCGGCCTATCTCATCAACACCGCGCGCGGCGGCATCGTGGAGGAGAAGGCGCTGCATGAGGCGCTGGTGTCGGGCAAGCTTGCCGGCGCGGGCCTCGATGTGTTCGAGCAGGAGCCGCCGCCGGTCGGGCATTCCCTGCACAGCCTGCCGAATGTCATCATGGCGCCCCATGTCGCCGGTGTCACGCGTGAGGCCGTCGACCGCATGAGCGAGCAGACCGCGCGCAATATCCTGAGCGCGCTGGACGGTGAGCCGATCCGTCAGAACGTCATCAATCCGGACGTGCTCTGATCTGGCCGGGTTAGGCTGACGAAAGGTCAGGAGCGCGAGGCGGCGCATTCGGCGCATCCTCTCAAAGGGGTAGCCGATGGCTTTCAAGGACTATGGCAGCTATGACGGGGTCGGCCTCGCCGACCTCGTCCGCAAGAAAGAGGTCAGCGCCAAGGAGCTCTTGGACGAAGCGATTGCCCATACCGCGAGGATCGATCCTCAGATCAATGCGGTGGTGGTGAAACACTATGATTATGCCGAGCGGCAGATCGAGCGGGGACTTCCCGACGGCCCCTTCACCGGCGTGCCGTTTCTCCTGAAGGACCTCGATCTCCTCGCGGGCACGCGAACCACCTTTGGCGCCAGCATCTACAAGGACGATGTCGCCGATCACACCAGCACGCTCGCCCAGCGCTTTCTCAACACCGGCGTTACGATTTTTGGCAAGAGCGCGAGCCCGGAATTCGGCTTGATGCCGACCACCGAGCCGCGTCTGCACGGGCCGACGCGCAATCCCTGGAATCTCGCACACTCCTCCGGCGGCTCGTCGGGTGGCGCGGGCGCCGCAGTGGCCGCGCGCATCCTTCCCGTCGCGCATGCCAGCGACGGCGGCGGTTCGATCCGGATTCCGGCGTCCGCCTGCGGTGTATTCGGTTTGAAGCCGACCCGCGCGCGCAATCCGGTCGGGCCCGACCGCGGCCAAGGCTGGGCCGGCTTTTCCTGCGGCCACGTGCTGAGCATCAGCGTGCGCGACAGTGCTGTCATGCTGGACGCGATCTCGGGACCGGAACTCTCGAGCCCCTATCGTGCGCCACCGCCGGAGCGGCCTTTCGCCGACGAGGTCAAGCGCGAGCCCGGGCGCCTGCGCATCGCCTTTACCGACAGGTCGCCCTATGACGAGGCGATCGATCCGGAAATCGCAGCGGCCGTGCGCGAGGTCGCCTCGCTTCTCGACAAGCTCGGCCATCACGTCTGGGAATGCGCACCGCGCCTTCCGGCCGATCCCGCGGCCGTGATGACCACCATCGTCGGCGCCAACACGGCGCTGAATGTGCGATTGGCCGAGCAGCGTTTCGGCCGCGCCATGACCGAAAACGATTTCGAGGTCCTGACCCTGGCAGCCGTGCACAACGCGCAACGAGCGGTCGCAACCGATTACGTTGCCGCCGAACTCGACGCGTTCCGGATTTTGCGGACGCTTGCCGAGTTCATGGCGACCTGCGACGTGTTCCTGTCCCCGACGCTATGCGCCCCACCGCTCCGCATCGGCGAGATCGATACGATGTCGCAGGATCTCTCGCAGATCGCGCCGACCCTGCGGCGCTATATGCCGGGAACGGCGATGTTCAACATGTCCGGGCAGCCGGCGATGTCGGTGCCGCTGGCGTGGAACAGCGCCGGATTACCTCTGGGAATGATGTTCGCCGCCCGTTTCGGCGACGAGGCAACTCTATACCGGTTGGCGGCCCAACTTGAGCGGGAGCGCCCCTGGAAGGACAAGTTGCCACCAGTTTGTGCCTAACTTAGCCTTATTTCGCCGCGAGACTTAACATTATTCCGCCGCAAGGCTTAATATGCCGGACCGGTCATACGATCATTTTTAGCCGGCCGCGTTTTTTTGGAGGATTGATGTTGGCCCATAACGACCCGACGGTTCATGCACTGGCGACGATTGCAAGCATCCTCGATCGTTCCAGGCCGCGCCGCGGGGTAGAAAAACCTTCGACAGCGAAAGCTACGGCGGAAAAGGCTCCAGCCGACACGGCTCCTGCCGAGACGTCGCCGAGCCTGGTGCCGGCGGAAGCCGACGGCTACACGAAGGTCGGCCCCGGCCCGATCGCGGCGATCCGTTTCAAATGGACCGTCCGCCGTGCCGACAACGATGAATATTTCGTCGACGAGAGCATCGGCGAGAATTCGATACCCAAGACCAGCGGACCAATGACGAAGGAAGCGGCGGTCAAGCTGGTGGACGATCGCGAAGCCGAAGCGCGTCAGCGCTTCGAGGAACTCCGCAGCGAAATGAACGGACGCGCGACCGGTGCGGATCTCGTCCGCAGCGGCGGCGAAGCCTAGCGCCTTTTACTAGGCCAATCTCGGCGTTCCCAAAAAGTCTTTCTTGACGAGGTCGACACCTGCATGCCGCAGGATGTCATAGGCCGTCGTGACGTGAAAAAAGAACTGCGGGACGCTGAATGTCAGGAGCAGGTTTCGCCCGGTGAATGATCGCTGCGTGCCATTCTTGAAAGTGAAAACCACCTCGCGCTCGGCCGCGCCATCGATTGTTCCGCGCGGCAAGCCCTTGACGAAATCGATCGCGCTGGCGATGCGGGATTGCAGCTCGGCGATGTCGGGTTCGCGGTCCGGAAATGCAAGCGCGTTGCGCTCCGCGAGCAGCGCGGACGCGGTGACGGCGTGGCGGTTGGCCTCGCCAACCTGCTGGATCAGATTGTACATGTTGGGCGAGAGCCGCATCCTCAGCAGGACCGACGGATCGATGCTGCGCGCCTCGGCATGGGCGGAGGCACGGTCCAGGAGCGCCGACAGGTTGCCGAGATACGGGACGAAGACCCCGACGGACGCTTCATACATCGAAATGGACACTTCGGATTCCTCCGGTTGGCGGCTGCTCTCCGCAAATCGTCCCGCTCAATCCAGGCGCAGCGGACTGGGTAAAGCACGTCCGGACCGTCGACAAGCGGAGCGGTCGTTTTCGGACCTGATCGTCACCCTCCGCTCGCATCGCCAGGGCCTGCCCGCTAGATTTTCGGCATGTCCGGTTTCACCACCCGATCTGGTCCACGCTGGACAACGGCGTTGCTCAAACGACGCTCGAGTTCAAGATTTCGCTGGTGCATCCGATCACACCCGCAACGGGCGTCATCAGGGCCGAAGGCCTCGTCTTGAACCGGGGCCGGCGCATAGGCACCGCCGAGGGGCGGATCACCGATCCGAACGGCCGCCTGCTGGCACACGGCACGACGACATGCCTCATTTTTGACAATTGAAATGTCCACCGCGTGCGGCGAATTTAGCCCCTGCCCGCGGCCTCGAATTGGATTAAACTCATTCATCGAACCGGCGGCATGGGTCCGCGACTCGTAATTCTGAAAGTGATGTAAATCACGTTGTGTAAATTTGCCGCAGCATAGGCTCGCGCCGGGATTTCAGCTGCGTCAGGAGGTCATGATGAAGAGGTTGTTGGCCATTGCTGCATTCCTGGCCGCATTCCTGCTGGCGAACAGCACGGCGCAGGCCCAGTACACCTTCGAGTATGGCGGCCACACCATTCGGATCGATCCGGACCGTGGCACCGTTTCGATCCCGGGCGTCTATGACAATACCGGACGGAAAACCAGGCGTGCGCGCAGCACCCCGGAGAGTGGACACAGCAAGCAGTCGCCACAGGAAGCAAAAAGCGATTCCCAGGCCGTGACACCGTCCGCGCCGGCCGATACGGCGACTGCGCCGGCCACGCCGGTTCCCGCACCCGCCGGTTCCGGAACCACATCGCTTGAGCCGTCGACGACGACCGCAAACAACGCGCCTGCGGATACCGCCGTTTCGCCGCCTCCGTCAGCCCCGGCATCCGCGCCGCCGGTTCTGAAGGATCAGGCCCCCGCGCCAAGATCCGAGCCATCTCCTGCGGTCGCGGCAATTCCCCCGCCCGCGCCGGCACAGGCCCCCACGCCGGTGCAGCGGCCGCAAGGCCCTGCCCCCGCAACCGCGGCGGTCAGGGACGCCAACTCGCCGGTCGGCATTTGGATGACCGAAGAGAAGGAAGGCAAGGTTCGCATCGAACAGTGCGGCGCCAATCTCTGCGGATATTCGGTCGACGCGAAATCCAACCTCAATGGCGAGCAGGTTCTGATCAACATGCAACCTGCCAAAGACCAGAAATGGAGCGGCCGGATTCTCGATCCCAACACCGGCAGCACTTATGATTCCACCATTGCGCTGAAGGGCGAGACCCTGCGCGTGCAGGGCTGCGCCTTCGGCGGCATGTTCTGCGGCGGCCAGACCTGGACCCGCGTGAATTAGAGCATGATCCGGAAAAGTGTGTAGCGGTTTTCCCTCGCGACAAACGCGACGCGTTTGCGCGGAGATCATGCTCAATCAAAAACCTAGAGCGCGATGGCGATTCAACCTAATCCCATCGCGCTCTAGCCTGAAACCGGTACGTCTGCACCGAATGCAAAGCCCCGCTCCGGCGGGGCTTTGGTTTGCGCGTTTGTCAGCGTGACTCCTCTCACAGCGCGGCGCGCGGCGCTGTGTGAATGTCGCGGTGTCCAAAACACAGGGGGTAGAACCATGGGACACTTTCGCAAGCTGACGATCGCCGCGCGCATCCTGGTGCTGCTTGCGATCCCCTTCGCCACACAGGCCTCGGCCGCTGGTTTCGATGGCGAGTGGAATGTGCAAATCGCCTCGTCGAATTCGGCCTGCGGCAACGGCGCCAACGTCGCGATCGACATCAGCAACGGCCAGGTGGCGTCCGCCAATTCGGGGGTGAGCGCCTCGGGCCGCGTCGCCGACGCCGGCAATATCAGCGTGACGCTGGTCAGCGGCATCAAGCGTGCGGTGGGCTCCGGCCGTCTCAACGGCACGTCCGGATCCGGCACCTGGCGTGGCCCGATGTGCTCAGGCACCTGGGTCGCCTCGAAAATCTAGCATCGCCAGCTCGTCGGGTGCCCTGAGGCGCGCCCGTTGGGGCCATGGCGCGGTCACCTTCACGCACCCGCTTTCATCGGAGGCGTGTGCCTCCAATATCCGGCGCGTTTGGCCGGACTCCGGCAATCCTCATTTGGAGCTGGGAGCAATGGCCTCCGCATTATGCTCTCGGAAATCCGGGGGGCACGTCGAAGCTGCCGGATCACGTTAGACATGGCCATCAGATCCGCAGATCGCGGCTTGGCGCATTAGCCCATCGACGCCGCATATTCCTCATCGGTGACGTGCTCCATCCAGGTCGCGTGGTTGCCGTCCTGCGATTCCTGCATCGCGACGTGAACCATGCCGGTGGTCGGCGCGCCGCCATGCCAGTGCTTCTCGCCCGGCGGAATCCAGACGACATCGCCGGCCTTGATCTCGCGCACCGGCTGGCCCTTGGTTTGAATCCGTCCGACCCCGGAAATCACGTAAAGCGTCTGGCCGAGCGGATGGCTGTGCCACGCGGTGCGCGCGCCCGGCTCGAAGGCCACGCGGTTCGCGACCAGCCGCGCCGGCACCTGCGGCGTGATGATGGGGTCCTGCCAGACCGTGCCGGTGAAATTTTCCTTCGGCGCGCGGCGTGACGGGCGCGAGCCGGCGAGGTGGATGTCCATGAGGTTACTCCCTTGCTTGATCTTACTTCTTAATGGGTCGCATGGGGTGGGCAAAGACGCCTCTCGCGCCGTGCCCGCCGAACCACCTGGAAGGAGATGGTGGGCTCGCTGACGCTTAGCCCACCCTAGCCGCACCAGATAAGGTTAATTCATGCGCATCTTGCGGGCGGAGCGGGCCGCGTCAAGTGCGTGACACGTTGGAGAGCTTGAACGAAACACGGACAATTGGGTAGCGACTTCGAAGCAGTGCATCTACAAAGGGCGAGGGATGGTCGGCCGTCAAAGATTCACCTCAGAACTGACCGATCCTCCCGATTTGTGACATGGTGGCGTCGTGCGGAACGGGAGGTTTTTCGACATGCGCGGAATGTTGCCGCCGAGTGAAGCCCGGATGCGGATGTGCGTCATGCAGGTCGGCAAGCGCGGGCGATGGACATACCGGGACTGGATCAGATGGCGCTTCTTGTGGAAGTTCTTTCCCTGGTACGCGCGCGAATTGCGTTACCGTGGAGATTTCTGCATCGGAGCGAGCTGCATGCACTGGTTCTGGGAGGACCCCGACAAGAAGGAGCGGGGTTATTGTTCGGTAGCGGTCTCGCGGACCCAGCACATGATGTGGGCGAAGGAATTGGAGGACCGTGACAAACCAGCTCTCGGATCGCGAGAACCAGCTCTTGGATCGCGAGAAAAGGGCAACCGGGCTTCTTGATCAATCGCACCGTCGCGTGTGGGGGTGGGCAAAGGTGCATCTCGCGC
>WNFD01002269.1_pt1 | contig 19357 bp, 21 predicted proteins | sample 5400491 | NCBI WGS metagenome assembly WNFD01 (sample SAMN13153343, study PRJNA577476) | soil metagenome | isolation source: 120 cm saprolite under Douglas fir tree site 2 hole 2 replicate 2 | place: USA:California | collected 2015-04-18 | reverse complement strand
CACGAATCGCAGGCTCGCCTGCTCGCTCTCGGTCATCAGGGGCGCCATCCGATCGGCCGGCAGCGCATGCAGCCGCTCGATGCGCGCGCCCACTACATGGCCCCGCGCAGCTTCTCCCAGACGAAGACGCTCTGGCTGCGCCGGCCGTCCACGCCGCTCTGCGGATTCGTGCTCCAGACGAGCCGGTCGCCCTCGCCGCACGTGGCGGACCTGCGCGGTGCCGGTCCAGGCTTCGTTCCAGGATACGTCCACGTGGCACGTCGCGACCGTCCCGTCGAACGTGAACGTCCCCGCGTACGCGACCATCGTGTTGTAGAGCTCGGCCCGCTCCGCATCGGTCAATCGCGTCAGGTCGTCGGGCCTCGCGCGGTTCTCCTTGGTCATGATAAAGAACACGCGGCCATCGCGCCCGGAGCTCAGGAATCCGCGCGGCGCCTTGCCGAACGCCTCGACGGTCTCCCCGGTGTCCAGGAGCCGGCGGGTCCAGCTCACGAGCGTCCAGGTCCCGTAGAGCTCCTCGACACGATCGACCGGCCTCGTCACGACATTCTGGCCAGCTCCGCCTCCAGGCGGTCAAAGTTCTGCTCGTTCGCCTCGACGGCGAATCCCTTGACCTTCTCGCAGGCCGCGGCCGTCTCGAAGAGCATCTGGAAGGTGACCTTGGTCTTGCCGGCTTGCTCGGCGAAGGTGGCCGTCACCAGAAACGCCGGCCCCGACACATGCTGGAAGACGATCCGCTTGGGTCGCACGATCTCGACAAAGACGCTCTTGTTCTTGTAATCGACCCCATCGGGGCCGTGCATGACGAAGCGCCAGACGCCACCCGGCCTCAGGTCGAAGGCCTGAAAGGTGCTCGTGAACCCCTTCGGCCCCCACCACCGCACCAGGTGCTCCGGGTCGGTCCACGCTCGGAACACGCGCTCGCGCGGCGCGGCGAAGACGCGCGTGGTGACGATCTCACGGGCCGAGAGCGGCTCCGCGGATCTGTGTTCCTCTAGCGACATGCCCTTCTCCCGTGCGCGTCCCTCACTGGCCTCCGTTGCCTGTATCATACCCGCTTCGATCGGGTGGGTCTCACCGGTCGAGACGCTTCAAGCGGCAACATCCCGGCCACGCCAACCAAGAACATACCGACCCGCATGGGTCAGCAACACATAGCCATACCCGAACACGAGCACCACAACGGAATAGAAGATGAGCACTCCAGCCCACGGCTCTGTACTCGCCGTCCACCATCGGACCGCGAGGAGGTAGGAAAGGAAGGGTGGAAGGAACAGAATCGGCGCGATCCACAACACGCGCCGATACCGCGCAACAGGTTGCCTCCGAAGCCACCAAAACAGGGCGGCCGCAAAGGGAATATACGCCGGCCAAGCGATCCCGGATAGATAGAGTGGGATCGTCACCCGATCAAAGAGGCCAATCGCCGGATTGTCTCGATAGACCAACTGGGCGACCAACGGTACCAGGACGGGCACGGCCGCGGAGCAGCGATAGTAAGTAACTTCGCTCATACGTTGAGCCCCTATCTCCGCCGGAGTCCGACGACGGCAATGAACCTAGCGATCGCTGGTCTCACCACCATGTTCTCCTTGAAGAGTGCCGCAGTCCCGGGCGTCAACAATGTCGCCAGTCCCGCCAATAGCACCCAGGGGCCTAGCCATCTGTCACCCATGTTGCCGGTTTATTCTGTTACCTGTCTTCCCGGTTGCTCAGCGCCGCGCCGATCATCGAATCAGCCGCGACCATGCCTTGCCCTGTATCCAATTGAATACCTGGTCGATCGTTTCCTGCTCTCGTCTGGCGAACCAGTGGTTTGTGCCAGGAGCGCATGGCTGGTCGGGTCTCGTCTCATCCGGACCATCAACGACGATCGCCGGAAAGCGCTCAGTCAGCTTCTGTGCGGGACCGAAAAGGTTGGTTGGGCACAGATCCTTGACGTGGTGCACGATCAGGAGAGGGGTCTTCAGCGCGTCGAAATTGAACTCCGAAAGCCCAACGCCGCGCCGCGGATCGCGATCGTAAAAGCCTGACATCAGGATCACCGCCGCAATGCGGTCGCCGAGCGCCTGCGCGACGTACGCGGCAGAAACGGTCCCGCGGCTGTGACCCAAGAGGACCAGCCTTGCCTTGGGATAGCGGCTCGTCAAGTCACGCACGACCGCTGTCATGTCTTCAAAATGCCGGGCGGACCGACGAAACTCTGAGTCCATGTCCGGCTGGTCGGAGGGCGCAGCTATGACGGCGACTGCGACTTCTGCGCGTTCGAACAGATCGCGCTGGCGCGAAAACAGATACGCGGTCCTGGCTACAACTTTGCCGTTCGTGGTCTCGAAACCGACGTTTCCTCCGCCACCAGGAAAGACCAAGAGAACCACCTGGGGATCAGACGGACTTGGCTGCCACAACAGAACTGTCTGTATGACGCCGGACCGCGGATTCAGCGTAATGATTTCGTCCGCGCTCGCTGGCGCATTGACGAAGCAGGGGGTGGCCGCGACCACGGCCAGCGCACCCTTCGTGAGCCGGTGCTGACGCTTCGCCATGCTGTCCTCCCACCTGTGTCAGCGAAGCCTAACTAATGGTTCTCGTGAATCAGGGTGATGCAAAATTGGCCGATTTTACGAGAGCTGCGGCCATCACGCAATTGCACGAGACTCATTAGAAGTATCCGGGTCTGGATAATTCGGCCACATGGCGCCCTGGTGCGGATAATCCGGCCGGGCTGGCCGGGACGATTTGGCTGGAGCGGCCTTTGGGGACGCGTGGTTGCGCATAGTCCCTCGGTGCTCGTCCAGTGTTACACAGACCTGGATATTTCGGGATGTCCCCTCTGGCCCCCCTGCGCCGAGGTTCGCGGGCATCGCCCGGCCCCTGCAGACGCGCTCGAGGAGCGCCCTGACGGCTATCGCGGCGGGACGAGATCGAGGAACGGCGTGTCCGGATCGCTGGTGTAGACGATCAGCACCCGCAGGGGCTCGGTGGCGCTCCGGTTGTAGCCGGTCATCTTCACGTTCGGCGGCTCCACCATAGCCTCGCCCGCCTTCACCGTGATCGGCGCGCGGCCCTCCAGCTCGAGCGTGAAGGCGCCCTCCAGCACGTGGACGATCACCGGGAACCGGTGCGTGTGGAACACCGTCTTGTCGCCGGGCTTGAAACCGGCGGTCAGCACGCGCACCTCCTGCTTGTCCCCCCGGGGCATTCCCGAGAGGACCTCCCGCAGCAGCAGCTGCGGGCTCGCGGTCCCCTGCGCGGCCGCGGACGTCACGGCCGCGAGCAGCGCGATCAGGGCCAATCCGACGCCGAGCGATCGAGTCATGCGCTCCTCCTCTGAGGGGTCAGTCGAGGCCCCAGGTGCGCACCTGCTGGGGGACCACGCGGAACATCACGCGGTTCTCGGGCATCGCGCGGCCGCTCCAGTAAGCCTCGAGGTGCGGATGGTACTTGTCGAGGAGGCGGGTGGCCAGGCCGTGGCGCTCGGGGGAGTCGCCGAGAAACTCGGCGCGCCCGCGGACCGCGACGCCCTTGATGTCGTCGCCGCGCGCGCCGCTCTCGGCGACGATGTGGAGCCGGGGGTCGCGCCGGAGGTTGCGAACCTTCTGCAGGCCGTCCATGCTGATCAGCGTGAGCGCCGACGGGTCGTGGAGAAACCACATGGCCGTGATCAGCGGCGTGCCGTCCGGGTTGATGGTGCCGAGGACGACGATGTCCTTGGTGGAGAGATATTGCTGGATGCGCGGGTCGTCGAAGGTCATAGGTACCTAGGCTCCCCTTGGAAGATTCCCCCCTCACCCTGCCCTCTCCCCCGCGACGGGGGAGAGGGAGATGAGGAGGGAGGGCTCTTCCCTACTGGGCGATCCAGACTTTCATGAAGGTGTTGTTGTCGTAGGTGGTGAGGCCGGGCTTGTAGTTGCGGAGCTTCTGGTCCTTGAAGAACCAGCCCTCCACCCAGCCCACCGCGACGGAGGCGTGATCACCCTTGGCCAGGAGGTACCGCTGCAGCTCCCAGTAGAGCTGCTTGCGCTTGTCCCGGTTAGATTCCCTCAGCGCGCGGTCGGCGAGGTCGTCCACCTTGGGATCGGAGTACTGGCCGTAGTTGCTGCCCGCCTGGGTGGTGTAGGCGACGTGAAAGATACCGGAGGGCTCGTTGACGTCCATCGCCCGGTCCTGGGTGGCGATGATCGTGAAGTCGCCCTTGCCGAAGGCCGCGTAGCCGGCCGCGCTCTCGTGGGTCTTCAGCGTCCCGCGGATGCCGACCTTGCGGAGCTGGGCCAGGAGGAGCTGCGCGCGGTCCACGTAGTTGCCGACCTGCCGTACCGCCACCTCGATGTCGAGGCCGTTCGGGTGGTGCTTCTCCACCAGCTTCTTGGCCTCGGCGAGGTCCTGCTCCTTGGGCTGGCGGCAGCCCGGCGCCTTGGCCACCTCGTCGGGCGGCAGGGCGAAGTCGCCGACCAGCTTCGGATCCAGGATCGCGCAGGGCACGCCCGCGCCCTCGAGCGCCTTGCCCACCAGGTCCTGGCGGTCGACGGCCAGGTTGACCGCCCGGCGGAGATCCGCGTTGTCGAAGGGCGGCTTCTTCGAGTTGAGGAAGATGAAGAACATGGTGTTGATCGGCGCCTGGTAGATATCGACGTCGGTCCGGGCGCGGGCCAGCTCATCGGCCTGGGTCTTCCGCATCGGCGGCCACGCGTCCCACAGCATGATCTTCGAGGCCTTGGCCGCCGCGAGCTGGGTCGGCCCGCCCACCAGGATGTACTGCTTGACGCCGTCCACATAGGGCAGGCCCGGGATGAAGTAGTTGGGGTTCTTCTCCCACTCGATCACGCTGCCCCGCTCGTACTTCTTGAACTTGAACGGCCCCGTCCCGATCTGGGCCTCGGCGGAGTTCAGGTCGCCGTACTTGGTCAGGATGTGCTTGGCCGCCACCCGGCACCACGCCGACGCGATCGAGGGCAGGAACGGCGCCGCCGCGAACTTGAGCTTGAACTCGACGGTGTTGGCGTCCACCGCCTCCACGCTCGCCACCATCGGCTTGAGCGAGGCACCGCACTTGGGGCTCTTGAAGTCGGGGTTGAGCACGCGGTCGAAGGAGGCCTTCACGTCGGCCGAGCTGAACGGCTGGCCGTCGTGCCACTTCACGTTCTTCCGGAGATGAAACGTATACGTTTTGCCGTCCGGCGAGACGGTCCAGCGCTCGGCGAGGTCGCCCACCACCTTGCTCGGCTCGTCCGGATCGTAGTGGAGCAGCCCGCTGTAGACGCCCGCGGTCGCCTGCTGGACCACGAGGGGCGACTCGGCGTGCACGTCGAGGCGGCCGGGGTCGCCGTAGTCGAACCAGGTGAGGGTTCCGCCGGGCCGGGGCTTCTCCTGGGCGGCCGCCGGCGCCGCCATCAGGGACCCGAGCGTGAAGAGCACCGCGACAGCCAGGGCCGCGCGGCGAGTGCGTCTCGAGAGGCGCATCGTCATTGCTATCGCTCCTTTGCGAAACCGCGGGCTACCCGAGGCCGCCGCGGAGGCGCGGATCCGTCAGATCGCGGATCGAGTCGCCGAGTAGGTTGAGACCGAACACGGCCAAGCTGATGGCCAGTCCCGGAAAGAATACCATCCAGGGTGCGGTTTCGAGCGCCTGGATCCCCGCCGTGAGCATGCCGCCCCACGACGGCTCGTCGGGCGGAGCGCCCGCGCCGATGAAGCTGAGCGAGGCCTCCACCACGATGGCGTAGGAGATATTGGTGGTCACGAGCACGATATAGCTCGCCATGCAGTTCGGGATCAGGTGCCGGAAGATGATGCGCGTTTGCGAGGCGCCCGTCGCCTGCGCCGCCTCGATGAAGGGGTTCGCCGCCACCCCCAGAGCAACCGATCGAATAGTCCGGGCCGCGGTGGGGGTGAGCAGGATCACGAGGGCCAGGATCACATTGTCCACCGACTGGCCGAGCGCGGCCATGAGCGAGAGCGCCAGGATGATCGGGGGCAGGGCCATCAGGCTGTCCACCACCCGCTGGCTGCCCGCGTCGGCGGCACCGCCCAGGTAGCCGGTCACCGCGCCCCACACCGAGCCAAGGGTGATGCCGAACACCACCGAGACCACGCCCACGTAGAGCGAGAGCCGGGCGCCCCAGATCACGCGGCTCAGGAGATCGCGGCCGAGCTGGTCCGTGCCCATCGGGAACTCGCGGCCGGGCGCCACGTACGGGGCGAAGGCCGCGTCCTTGGGGCCGTGCGGGGCCAGAATCGGCGCGAACAGGGCCACCGCGATGAGGACCAGCACCACCACCGCCCCCGCCGCGCCGAGCGGCTGCCGGACCACGAAGCGGGTGAACGCGGCCTTCATGCGTACCGGATGCGCGGATCGAGCCACGCGTAGAGGAGATCCACCGCCAGGTTCACGATGAGGAAGACGAGCGCCATCACGAAGATCATGGCCTGGACCGCGGGGTAGTCGCGCTGGCTGACCGCCTGGATGAGCGCGCTGCCCATGCCCGGCACCACGAAGATCATCTCCATGATCACGAGCCCGCCGAGCAGACGCCCGCCCCACCAGCCGATGAAGGTGACCACCGGCAGCAGCGAGTTGCGCAGCGCGTGGCGGTAGATCACCGCGCGCTCGGCCAGGCCCTTGGCCCGCGCGGTGCGCACGTAGTCCTGGCGGATCACCTCGAGCATCTGCGAGCGCGTGAGCCGCGTGATGGGCGCGCTGATGTAGTAGGCCTGGGCCAGCGCGGGCCAGATGAGCTGCTTGAGGTTCTCCACCGGGTTTTCGGTGAACGCCACGAACTCGAGCGGGGGCAGCCAGCGGAAGAAGCGCACGAGCCCGTACAGGATGAGCGCGCCGGTGAAGAACAGGGGCAGGCTGAGCCCGCTCAGGCTGATCAGGCGCGCCAGGTAGTCGAGCGGGCCGTTCTGCCGCACCGCCGAGACGACCCCGAGGGGGACCGCCCACACGATGGCGATCACCAGCGTGAGCGCGGCCAGCTCCATCGAGCGCGGGAAGCGCTCCTTGAGGATGTCTATCACCGGGCGGCGCTGCACGTACGACTGGCCGAAGTCGCCGCGCACCGCGCCGCCGATCCAGTCGAGGTACTGGGTGACGACGGGGCGGTCGAGGCCCAGCTCGCGGCGGATCTGCTGGATCTGCTTCTGCTGCACCGCGCTCGCCTCGGAGCCGGTCTGGTAGACCAGGATCTCCGCGATGTCCCCGGGCACCAGGCGCATGAGCACGAAGATGAGGATCGAGGCGCCGAAGAGCGTGGGGATGAACAGCAGGAGCCGGTGCAGGATGTAGGTCGACACCGGGGTCAGGTCTTACATTCCGACATTTTCGAGCCGGTGGCGGCGAATGGTCTTGACCGTCGCCTCGGGGCTGAAGCCCAGCTGGAGCAGGGCCGCGCCCAGGTCGAAGGACTCGCGGTAGGCCGCGATCCTCCCGCCGCGCTTCTCGAAGAGGCTCATGCCGCGGAAGCGCACCCGGCGCCCCGCGCTGCGCGGGATCGCCTCGCTCACCACGTAGCCGAAGGTCCACTCGGCGGCCGCGCACTCGTCCGTCTCCACCACCGTCTCCATGGTCCAGGTGTACTCGCGGCCCTCGCGGAACATCCGCTCGAACATGGCGCGGAGCTGGTCGGCCCCGGCGTGCCCGCCGAAGAAAGTGTCGTGATAGCTCCCGTCCGGCGTGAAGCAGGCCACCAGGACCGAGACGTCCTGCCGGTTGAAGGCCCGCTCGAACTCCCGCACGATGCTCATGGCACGATTCTCCTCGCGGCGCGGCCGGCCGCCGGCGGCCCGGGGTTAGCGGATCACGAACTGCAGGTGGCGGTGGGCGTCCCGCAGGGCCGCTTCCGCCTCGGCGGGGGTGGCCGCGCGCGAGAAGATGAAGCCGAGATAGCGCGAGCCCTCCGGCAGGGGCACGACCGCCTGCCCCTTGGGGATCGAGATCGTCACGTCCTCGATCTGCGGGACCGCGCGGGCGTCGTCGAGTCCCCCCACCTCCTCCAGCACGCCGCCGCGCGGGATCGGGATCATCATGACCGCGGCAGCCGCGTGCTCGCGCTCGAACGAGGGCACCGCCCGACCGAGCGCGGACCGTAGAATTAGCTCCTCGAGCGACATGCCGGTGCCGAACCGGAGCGTGCGGCCGCAGAGCCCGCCGATCGAGCGCGCCGCGATCTCCAGCACCACCGGATCGAGCCCGGCCGCGGTCGGGCGCAGCCGCAGCTCGCAGTGCACCGCGCCGTCCGAGAGGCCGAGCGCGCGGCCGGCGGCGGCCGTCGTCTCCGCCACGCGGGTCTGGGTGGCCTCGGGCAGCCGCGACGGGGTCACGTAGATGGTCTCCTCGAAGAAGGGCCCGTCGAGCGGATCGGGCTTGTCGAAGAGAGCCAGGGTGCGGAGGACCCCGTCCTCCAGCAGGCCTTCCAGGGCCACCTCGCCGCCCGGCACGAAGCCCTCGATCAGGATGGTGTCGGTCCCCTCGCCCAGCTCCGCCACGCCCGCCGCGCGCAGGATCCCGCGGATCCGCTCGAAGGCGGCGACGAACTGGGTGGCGTCGTCCGCCCGGATCACGCCGCGGCTGGCCGAGAGCACTAGCGGCTTGAGCACGCACGGGTACGTCATGCGGGCCGCCGCCGCGCGCGGATCCTCGTCCGCCGCGACCGTGGTGAACGGCGGCGAGGGCACCCCCGCGCGGGCGAGCCGCCCCCGCATCACGAGCTTGTTGCGCGTGGCCTGGGCCGCGGCGAGCGGGTTCACGCGCAGGCCGAGCGCCTCGCCGATCGCGGAGGCCACCACGGTGGTGGCGTCGTCCACCGGCACCACCGCGTCGAGCGGCCGGCGCGCCGCGTAGGCGCGCATCTCGCGCGCCGCCGCCGCCGGATCGCCGAACGGCAGCGTGAGCAGGTGATCGGGGAACTCGCCCGCCATCACGTTCGGACGATCGGAGGCGATCACGAGATCCACGTCGAGCGTCCGCGCCGCCTCGACGAAGTCCTCGGTGCGGTAGGTGGTGGTGGGGATCAGCAGCAGCAGTCGCTGGAGGGCCATGGCCGCGGCGTCGCTGAGTTTATCACGGGGCGCGCGGCCCGCACTTGCGGTATACATGAGAGCCCGGCCCCCCACCGGGATCCCGATGACACGAGCCCGATGATACGAGGAGGTCAGAGCATGCGTGTCGGCATCATGATCGAAGGCCAGGAAGGGCTGACCTGGGAGCGCTGGCTGAGGCTCGTGCAGGCCGCCGAGGACATGAGCTACGAGTCCCTCTGCCGGTCGGATCATCTCACCGGGCTCTGGGGCGAATCCAAGCGCCCGTCGCTCGACACGTGGACCTCGCTCACCGTGCTGGCGGTGCGCACCCGGCGCATCCGCTTCGGCCCCCTCGTCTCCCCGGTGACCTTCTACCACCCGGCGCTCCTCGCCAAGATGGCGGTGGCCCTCGACACGCTCTCCAACGGCCGCCTGGACCTGGGGCTGGGCGGCGGCTGGAACGAGCACGAGCACGCCATGTTCGGCTTCCCGCTGCCGCCCATGAAGGAGCGGCTCGATCGCCTGGAGGCGGCCGCCCGCTACATCCGCGCCCTCGGGGTGGGCGAGCCGGTCACGCTGGAGCAGCCCTACTACCCGCTCCACAAGGCGGAGAACTATCCCCTGCCCACCCACGGCCGGCTGCGGCTCGTGATCGGCGGGCGCGGGGAGAAGCGCACGCTCCGCATCGCGGCCGAGTTCGCGGACGAGTGGAACTGCACCCGGGTGGACCTGGATGGCTTCCGGCACAAGCGCGAGGTGCTCGCCAAGCACTGCGCGGCGGTCCGCCGCGACCCGGAGACGATCGAGCGCTCCCTGATGATCCCGCTCGCCATCGGGCGCGACCGGGCCGACGTGGCCCAGCGCATCGCGGCGGCCCGCGCGACCTTTCCGCAGATGCCCGCCGACGAGGAGGCCTGGCGCAAGGCGAGCTTCCTGGTGGGCTCGCCCGCCGACGTCGTCGCGAGCCTCAAGGAGTGGGAGGCGGCGGGCGTGCAGCGCGTCATGCTCCAGATGCTCGACATGGAGGACCTGGCCGCGATCGAGCTCTTCGCGCGGCACGTGCTGCCCCTGGTGAAGTAGGCCCCCGGGCGATCCCATGGGCGCGCTCCTCACCGCCGACGGCCTCCTGGCGCTGGCCACGTTGTCCGCCATGGAGATCGTCCTCGGCATCGACAACGTCGTCTTCATCGCGATCCTGGTCGGTCGCCTGCCCGAGGCCCGCCGCGAGCTCGCCCGGCGGCTCGGGCTGATCCTGGCCCTGGGCATCCGCATTCTCTTGCTCTTCGCGATCTCGTGGATGATGGGCCTCACCGCCCCGCTCGTCACCGTGCTCGGGCACGGGGTCTCGGGGCGCGACCTGATCCTGCTGGGCGGCGGGCTCTTCCTGATCTTCAAGGCCACCTGGGAGATCTACGACAAGGTCGAGGCCGGCCACCACGAGCGGACCGCCGGCGCCGCCCGCGCCGCCTTCGCGTGGGTGATCTTCCAGATCCTGTTGCTCGACATCGTGTTCTCGCTCGACTCGGTGATCACCGCGGTCGGTATGGCCAACGACCTCGCGATCATGGTCACCGCGATGGCGTCCTGTACAGTTTTGCTCCCGAATCTCGGGCGTCATCGACGCGCGCGGCTCATCATAAGAGTCATACTGGACGGTGAGGAGGAGCGCGATGGCCAAGGTGGCCGAGGGGCAGCAGATGAATTCCGGCGGTCTGTTGCCCAGGACAGGGAGCCTCCAGCCGGAATGGCGACGCTGCGGCAAGCCCAGGTGCCGGTGCGCCCGCGGGCCCCTGCATGGCCCCTACTGGTACCTGCGCTGGCGCGAGGGCGGCCGGCAATGCCGACAATACGTTCCACGTGAACAGGTGAATGCCATGCGCGCCGCCATCGCCCAGCGCCGGCGACTACGTCCACCCGCATGGTCACTACGACAGGAGCTCGCCGAGCTCCGCCGACTAGCACAGGAGGTGCGCGATGACGAACATGCCGGATGAGACTGAGCGGGGCGACCTCGAGCCCACGCTCCGTGATGCGGACGACAGCGACGCCAAGTTCCGGGCCGCGCTAGAAAAGGACCGGCAGCAAGCCCAGCACGTCCGCCGGAATGCACGCGCGACCTACCGGGCCATGGAGGGCTGGAAAGGCGTGCGCGGTGAAGAGGACTGGCTGGAGGTCTGCGCGGACAGCCGGGAGCAGTACGAGTCAGGTGGGTTCTTCCTGGAACGGTTGGGGGCCGAGCGGTACCTGGACCCCAAGCTGATGGCCACCCTCTTGTCCCTGCGCCAGCGGCTCATCGCCGAGTGGGGCATTACCACCGCGGCCGAGATGATGTTGCTCGACCTGGCGCTGCTGGGTTATTACCACGCTCTCCGTGTGCACGGCTGGATCGGCGACTTGGCGCTGCACATCGAGCATCAGTTCTTCGGGCAGGACGCCCTCGCCGAGAACGGGCAGCGGCCGGGTAGGCGCCCGGGCCGCCGCTTCTCCGTCGAAGAAGATGTCCGGCGGCTGTCCGAGCAGCTCATGCCCCTCCTCGACCGGGCCAACCGGATGCTCATCCGCAACCTGAAGGCGATCAAGGAGCTCCGGCAGGGACTGGTCCCCGCCATCGCCATTGGCCGGGCGGAGCAGGTGACCGTCACCAACCAGCAGAACGGGCGGGTTCGGCGGAACGGGATCGAGCGCTCGTTCCCGGAGAGGGATCCGGCGCCCCGCGGCCAGGCGTAAGCGCACCCACAGTCCGAGGCGTCAGCCCGGGGGCAAGAGTGGGCGTCAGCAGCTCTACCACGTCGTCCTGAAGGCGACGGGCCCCGCCCGCCACGCGGTACACGCCGCCGGCAGAGCGGCGGTACCTCGTCAACCACAATCCGAACGGGCTCCAGCTGTTTCGGGACGAGCTCGGCGGCTTCCTGCACACGATGGATCGGCCGGGCCACGAAAATGACCGGGCGTTCTACTGCGAAGCCTGGAACGGCACGGGGGCGTACACGTACGATCGGATCGGGCGCGGCACCCTGCACATTCGGGCCGCGTGCGTCTCGGTGCTCGGCGGCATCCAACCGGGCCCGCTCGAGGGGTACCTGCGCGAGGTCTTCGGCGGCCAGGGGGATGACGGGCTGCTCCAACGCTTTCAGCTGGCGGTGTGGCCCGACGTCGTCGGGCGGTGGCGGAACGTGGATCGCTGGCCGGACGGCGATGCCCGGACGCGCGTGATCGAGCTCTTCCAGTGCCTGAACACGCTGAATCCGGCGAGGCTCGGCGCGGAGGAGCTGACCTCGGAGCAACTGCCCTTCCTGCGCTTCGAGGCCGAGGCCCAGGAGCTCTTCGACACGTGGCGGGCGGCGCTCGAGCAGACGCTGCGCGCCGAGGAGGAGCATCCGGTCCTGCTCTCGCACTGCGCGAAGTATCGCTCGCTGATGCCGTCGCTGGCGTTGATCTTCCAGGCGATCGACGCCGTGGACGCCGGTACGAGGGGCCCGGTCACGCGCGCCGCGGCGGAGCGGGCGATCGCCTGGTGCACCTACCTGGACGCCCACGCGCGCCGGCTCTACGCGCTGCTGACCGACGCGGCGCGGGTGGCGGCCGCAGTGCTCGCGACCAAGATCACGCACGGTCGGGTGGCGAGCCCGTTCACCGCCCGCGAGGTGTATCGGAACGAATGGGCGGGCCTGACGGAGCCGCGAGTCGTCCAGGGCGCCCTCGAGGGCCTCGCAGAGCTCGGCTGGATTCGGGCGGAAGCGGTGAGGGCCCGGGACGGCGGACGGCCCACCGTGCGGTTCCACATCAACCCGCGGCTCCGGGCGGGCCGGCGTAACCGCTCGCGCCGCGTGCCTCCGGAGGCGTCCGAGAGCCCCTGACGTCGCCCCGGGGTTTTGTCAGTTTTGTTGGTGATCCCCTGGTCCTGATGGATTGGGCGGTCTGGGCGAGCGTTGTACCATCGACCTCGCGGCGGAGCGGTGGTGGTGTCGTGTCGGCCCCGACCGGGTGCGGAGCGGGCTGACGCTGGGTCGCGCGCTTCCGCCTGTTCCTGGTAGTCATGGGCTTTTCGTGAAGCTCCTAAACACGTTGTCGCGATATCTGATCGTAGCTTGCGGCGACCTTGGCCCACAAGAGACCGGCACGATTAAACCACGCAGGGTGCATTGAGGCGCGGCCGAGCCAGGATTGGTTAGCTACTAGCGCCCCGACGACGAAATGTAGCCTGGAAGCGCGGGGGATTTTCAGACCCGCCCGCATCCCCCGGCTACTAGAGGAACGAATGTGAACCCGCCCAGTGGCCGCAGGAGCGAGTACTCTCCTTCACGAACCTTCGGTTGAAGCATCTCGGGCGATTCACTCAGCGGCTTCTGTCCCCAGAGCGTCTTTAGCTGGGCGTGGAAAAGTCGCCGGAGGTCGTGCTGGCGTGCGATCCCACCGTTGGCTCTAAGTGATCCTCTGTAGTGGAGCATTAGGCGCATCTATTGGCCCCCCGGCCCTCTCGGCCGAGCGCTGCTCATGGCGGTAATCTTCCTGACAAGCTGCGCCTCTCGCTCCGGGCTCATCTTCGGCACGTCCTCCTCGATTCGCTCCCGTGGCGCCATGTGCTCTTTCCAGAGGGCGAGAGTAGGCGAGCCGGGCCGCTCGGGCGGGTACCGGATCGGTCGCTTCACCCCCTCGGCGATGAGCCGCTCCGTCTCCGCGAGCAGATACTTCGCGTCCTCCTTCAAGGCGTCGCGCGAGATGAACGTCTGGCCCTGATCGAACACCAGGGGCGCGAGCACCGCGTGCACGCTGTCACCCGAGGCGAAGGCCTTCGCGAATGGCACACGGTACAAATATTCGAGATCGATCCGATTGGTGCGCCGGGCGTCGATGAGCTTCGCGAGCAACGCGAAGTGGAAGAGGAGAAGCACGCGGGCACAGAAAGACGCGTAGGGCGCGAAGATCGCGAGCCGCTTGTCGAGGGCCCGCTCCCATCGTCGCAGAATCGCGGCCCGCGTCGCGGCGTCAGCGTGGGCAAAGTCGATCTGAAGGCGGAGCAGGGGCTCCTGAGCTTGGAGTGTGCCGAGGATCGTGTCGACACGCTCGACCAGTTGCTCGGGGGTGCTGGGCAGGTCTCTCGCCCCGAGCGTGCCGAGCAGACGCTTCCGGGACTTGGCGAGGTCGATCTCGGAAATCGCGCGCCGCCACTCGTAGGCGGAGATTCTGTCGAACGTCGAGAAGTCGCTCACGTTCCAAGCGGTAAGAATCTTTTCCTGCGGCGGCCGCAGCGATGAGGGAGACAAGGTGAGAGTCCATGTTGGCCCTTTCGTGGGGCCGGGGCCCCGGTACGGTCCTGCCCACGCTGGCACATCCGGGGGCCGCTTTGAGGCCCTTCCCCCAAGTGGTCGCTGGGGGCCCCTGAGCGGGTCGGTCGGGCTCGGGGAGCGGCTCGGTGACCTCGTACTCCTTGGTCTTCGCGATCCGCCCGGCCTCGTCGCGCGCGAGCACTTCTTTCACGAGCACGCTGCGCATCCGCTTCGGGTCCGGGGTCGCCACTGGCGGCGCCGGAGTGGGGTCGGAGGGCCGGGGTCGCTGGCGGGGTCCCGAGTAGGCGTGCTAGGCTCCTCCCGGCTGACATGGCGATTCTAGAGCCCACCTTGCGCGTCGGCGGCAGACTCATTGTTCTGGCGTTCCTCGTCAGCGTCTTCTGGATGAGTTTCGCCCAAGTGAAGCTAGGGAGATATCTAGCCGAGCATCACCCAGGGCCCTTCCATCAAGTCTATCGTGACCGGCTCTTCCGAAAATTCTTCCTGTGGCCATTTCTCAGGGGAGGCTGAGGAGCAGCAATCGCTATGGTCAAGCGCAGCAGTCTGGCTTTCATCGTGCTGGTGGCGGTGCTGGTGGGCCCTGGACTGGGAAATTGGGGCGTCCGTTCGGGAGGCCCAGCCACGCCCGCAGTGTCCCGCAGTATGCCTCCCGGGGGTCATCTGCCGGTGGCCCTGGCGGCGCTGCCGGTCCCCTCCGCTGGCTTCGCCCAGGTGGCGGAGGCCGTGGGTCCGGCGGTGGTCAACATCAACTCCGTCACTCGGTTCAGCGGCTCCACGCCGATCGAGGAGTTCTTTGGCGACGAGTTCTTTCGACGCTTCTTCGGTGACGTCCCCGGGCGCCAGCAGGTGCAGCGCAGCCTGGGTTCGGGCGTGATCGTGGACGCGTCGGGCATCGTGCTGACCAACGCCCACGTGGTCGAGCGCGCCATCGACATCGAGGTGACCACCGCCGACGGCAAGAAGCACAAGGCCAAGGTCGTGGGCACCGACCGCAAGACCGACCTGGCCGTCCTCAAGCTCCAGGGCGGCGGCCCCTACCCGGCGGCCAACCTCGGCGACTCCGATCGGGTCAAGGTGGGCGACTGGGTGCTGGCCATCGGCTCGCCGTTCGGCCTGCAGCAGACCGTGACGGCGGGCATCATCAGCGCCAAGGGCCGCTCCATCGGCCAGGGGCCCTACGACGACTTCCTGCAGACCGACGCGGCCATCAACCCGGGCAACTCGGGCGGCCCGCTCGTGAACATGTCGGGTGAGGTGGTCGGCATCAACAGCGCCATCCTCTCCCGCACCGGCGGCAACGTGGGCATCGCCTTCTCGATCCCGGTCAACATGGCCAAGCGCGTCTACACCGAGCTGGCCGCCAAGGGCAAGGTCACGCGGGGATGGCTGGGCGTGTCCATCCAGCCGCTCACCTCCGAGCTGGCCAAGGGCTTCGGGCTCAAGGAGCCGAACGGCGTCCTGATCTCGGACATCGTGCAGGACAGCCCGGCCGAGAAGGCGGGGCTCGTCTCCGGTGACATCATCATCGAGTTCGACCGGAAGAAGGTGGACTCCCCGCAGGAGCTGCAGAAGGTGGTGGCCGCGACCGCGCCCGGCCGCGCGGTGCCCCTGAAGGTCTGGCGGGACAAGGCCGAGAAGACGCTCGAGATCAAGATCGGCGAGACGCCCGACGAGACGGTGGCCCTGAAGACCACCAACAAGGGCAAGAGCCTGCTCGGCCTCGACGTGCGGCCCATCACGCCCGAGCTGGCCCGGCAGCTCAACCTCCGCACCCCCGAGGGCGTCATCGTCGTCGCGGTGGACGAGGACAGCGCCGCCTCCGAGGCGGGGCTGCAGCGCGGCGACGTCATCCGCGAGGTGAATCGCCAGCACGTGCGGAGTCTCCGGGATTTCGCGAAGGCCACCAAGGACGTCAAGGACGGCGACCGTGTGACCGTGCTGCTGCAGCGCGGCCCGCAGTCGCTCTACGTCGCCTTCATCGTGGCCAAGGGCTAACCGAAGCGGACCGATCCGACGCCAGCAGCTCTACGCGAAGCCCAGTGAACTTGGTATGGAGTAAGTCGACATCGTGTGTCAGACATCGGCGGTTGCCCTGAAGCTGCTTCAGTTCCCGCTTCAGTACAAGAGCGTCGTCGGATAACACCTTAGCTGTGGCCCGGTCATCGGTGCGTGGAGTGCGATTTCGGTTGTTGCGGGGGCCTGCAATCACCAAAATCGAACACCCTCGCCTTCGAGGTTGCCTTGGTCTAGACGGTAGCGCGGGCCCGCAATGCCGACATCGACCCCGGCTTCCCCTCGAGGTGGCCGTTCGTCTGATGGCAGACCTCGCCGGATCTGGTTCCGGAGGTTCCCCACTCACTCACTGGGTGGGAATCAGGCGGGAATCGACGTGGGAATCTCGTGGGAATGTGGGAATCGGGCTGGGTTTTCGCGGCGCCGGACCCAGGTGGTAGTTGGGAGCCGGCATGTGCCCGTTGGCCTTCCACATCCTCAACCCGGAGAAGCCCGACTAGGAAGCCGTCCGAAGTGGTCACGAGGGCGCGCGGTGTCCGCTGTGTCTTAAGGTAGTCCGGCGCTTGCCGAACACGGAGGTTGGGCCGGAACGTGACGGGGCTCGATTGCATCACCTGCTCGACGGGGGTCGCCGGATCGACGTCGAGCGTCTCGGCGTGAACCAGGCCGAGCACGACCCGCTGCTCGTCCACGACAACGCACACGTCCCAGGCTCCCTCGCGCATGTGGTTTTGCACGGCGTCAACTCGCTCGTCAATCCGGCACGTCGGAACTTCCCGCCGGGCGATATCGGCGACGCGCGGGGTGTGAGCCTCCTGGCCCTCCCGAGGCAGCCCCGCGGCGAACCAGTCCGCCTTGCCCGGCTGATAGCGATATACCTGCCGGAACCCGAGTGTCTCAAGCCGCGACGCGGCTCGTGCGCTCATATCTCACTGGTAGTCGTGGCAGTAGACAATCACGGGCCGCTCGGAGTCGAGCTGCCGCGCAGTTTCGCGACCGAGTGTCTTCAGCGGGATGTTGATTGCGTCGGGGATGTGTTCGGTCGCGTACTCTTTGGCGGGAAGCACCTCGACCAGCTGCGCCCCCGCTCCCAGACTCTTCTGGACCCCGTGTCGATCGATCTGCGTCGCCATCGTCTCTCCCTCCGGCCGCACACCGAGCGCTCGCCTCCAGACGGAACGAGCACCCGAGGGGAATACGAGTTGGATGCGTCGGAATCCGCCGCTGTCCTCTTCTAGCCTCCAGCTTTCAGGGACGCGCGGAATCCGGCATCTTTCACAGCCTGGATGAGTTGATCGACGCTGACCCGCGCGGGATCGAACGTCACCTTCGCCGCCTTGTCGCGGAAGCTCACCTCCGCTCGCTGCACGCCCGTGAGCCCTTCCAGGGCTCGTTTGACCGCGACCGGTCAGGCCCCTCAGGTCATCCCTTCGACCGACAGCACGACCGTCGACTGTCCGGCCAGCACGACTTGCCCCATCAACAGCAGAACAAGCAGAGCGATCCAGAATCCGTACCTATGCTTCATGGCGTCACCTCCCGCCCATGCCCTTCATGTCGTGACCGGCCACGCCATGACCGTTTGCATCACTCAGGCGGGCCAGGAGGTCGGAGGTTACCTCGGGGAATCGGTCTAGCACGATAGCCGTCACCACGACAAGGCTCGCCAGGACCAGCAGAACCAGAGTGGTCCGGCCTCCGGCCATCCGGCAGGCCAGGGCATCGCATCGGCGCCGTTCCCGAATGTAGAGGGCAAAACCCACCACGACTCCAAGGACCCCGGTGGGGATCAGGAGCCCCCGGTACTGCATGGTCACCGCCATGAACGCGCCGCTCCCGAGCCCGAGGACGATGACGGTCAGAGGCAAGAGGCAGCAGAGCGAGGACAGTACGGCGCCGGCCCAAGCGGCCACGCCCGCGCCCAGTGAACCCAGCTTCATGGCTTTCTCCTCCAGAGCCGTCCGTACCGGTACGCGGCAACCCCGAGGAAACCCACCAGCAGCGGGAGGATGACCAGGTCCAGCCGATTGGTCAGCGTCCCGAGACCGAGCGCCCCCAGCACCACCACCAGAGCCGGGGTGAGACAGGCCAGGCAGGTCAGCGCCGCGCCGATCACACCCAGCACCCACCAACGATCGCGCCACATATCGCCCCTCCTTAGAGCGCCTCGGCCGCGTAGGCGCCGTACTCGAAGGTGAGCCGGTACCGCCGGCCGCAGCATTCGATCACGTCTCCAGCCTTGACGTCTCCCGCGAGCGTCATCGTCCGTTCGCAGTCGGGACAGCTCACCCGATACGCGAGGGTGGCGGACCACTGCCCTTCCTCCTCGGTGACTCGAAGGGCGTGGCCCGCGCAGTTCGGGCAGTCGAGGAGATCTCCGGACCGTGTCCCAGCGGGCAGCTCGATCGGCTCGCCGCAGTCCGGGCAGCGGACTTTCATGGTGGTCAGACTCCGAGGAGCCGCTTCAGCCGGCCCCGGTCGAACCCGATGATCACCTCATCATCGACCGTGATGACGGGGACGGCCATCCGGCCAGTCTTCGCGACCAGCTCCTCCCGAGCCGCCGCGTCCTCGGCGACATTCTTCGCGACAAAGGCAATCCCGCGGGACGAAAGAAACTCTCTCGCCGCATGACAGGATTGTCAGGTCGTGGACCAGTAGACCGTGATTTGGCGGCTTGTCATGATCCCTCCCTCCTCAGCAGCCCCCCGAAGACTCGCGCACCGAGCGTGAAGGCCTCGGATACCCGCGTCCCCGCCCCGACGACCTCGGGACTCGCCTCCCGCCACGCCCTCATATGCTCTTCCGACCGGAAGAAGTTGAGGGTCGTTCAGATCGCCTCCACGCAGCCTTTGACGCGAGAGCGCCGAGAGCGGCTAGCGTGGCAGATTCGGCGGGCACATAAGCGGATGGCTGATGTTGAGGCGAGGTTAACGGCCGCTGGTCGCTGATCGTGGTCGAGGGGGAGGCAACGTGACAACGAACCTTCTACACCTTGCGGCCGCGGTTACCGTGGGGAGCATCTTCCTCTTCCCGGC
>WNFD01002268.1_pt1 | contig 19361 bp, 17 predicted proteins | sample 5400491 | NCBI WGS metagenome assembly WNFD01 (sample SAMN13153343, study PRJNA577476) | soil metagenome | isolation source: 120 cm saprolite under Douglas fir tree site 2 hole 2 replicate 2 | place: USA:California | collected 2015-04-18 | reverse complement strand
TTCTTAAAAGTTTGCCACTCGGCCTCGTTGGAATGCGCGAGAACGATACCCTGATAGGGGATGCCGCCGATGTTCTCGGAGCCGACGTAATTCCCTTCCTGCGTCGAGGTCAGCAGCGGGTGCAGCATCTTGATCGGCGCTTTGAACATCTCGACGAATTCCATCAGGCCCTGGGTCGTGCGGTTCAGGCCGCCCGAATAGGAATAGGCGTCGGGATCGTTCTGGCTGAAAAACTCAAGCTTCCGAATATCGACTTTGCCGACGAGGCTCGAGACATCCTGGTTGTTCTCGTCGCCCGGTTCGGTCTTGGCGACGCAGATCTGTTTCAGCCGCGAAGGCTGCAGGCGGACGACCGTGAACCTCGTAATATCGCCACCAAATTCATCGAGCCGTTTGACCGCCCAAGGCGAGATCGTGCCAGTCAGACGACGTATCGGGATCCCGTAGCTTTTCTCGAGTTCGGGGCCGAGCGTCAGCGGATCGAACAGGCCGAGCGGGCTCTCGAAGACGGGGCTGATCTCGTTGCCCGCCTTCAACACATAGACCGGTTCCTTCTCCATCAGCTGCTTCAAACGCTCGGCGAGCGAGGATTTGCCGCCGCCGACCGGGCCCAGCAGATAGATGATCTGCTTGCGCTCCTCGAGCCCCTGAGCGGCATGCCGGAAGAAGCCGACGATGCGCTCGATCGTCTCCTCCATGCCGAAGAAGTCCGAGAACTCGGGGTACACCTTGATCGTGCGGTTCATGAAGATACGGCCCAGTCGGGGCTCCTGGCTCGTATCCACCATCACCGGCTCGCCGATCGCACGCAACATGCGCTCGGCTGCGCCGGCATAGTAGGCCGGATCGTCGGAGCATTTGCCGAGGTACTCCTCTAGCGAGAGCTCGACCTCTCGCCGGTTTTCGTACAACCGAGAATAGAGCCCGAAGATCCCATCGTCAAATCTCATGTCTCACCTCAAGCCGCTGCCCGTACTCAACCCGCGTTACTCTAGGAGAGAACGGCGAGCCCCCACACATGTTTCGTCAGATCTTGTACTTTGTTGTAAACCCAGGTAAATCCTCGTTACGCGGGCAGATGGCGCACGGCAACCTGCGATTTCCCGGCTCATGCAAGCCTTCTGCCAAACCCGCGGCCGACCCTCAGACGAGCACACCCGATCACCCGACGCTCTCCACCAGTGATTCAATAACAACACTTTGTGGCGAGAGTACGGATATCTGCGCGGATATCTGCGCCTCCCCGCAACAGACAGTGAGCCGGTGTCGAGAGGCCTTTGATGATGCATCCACCCTTGTGAGAATCAACAACATATTGTGGCAGACTACCCAATTTGAATCATCATATATTAAATTTGGCAAAATCCCAATGAAAATATGAGTTAACGCGGCCGATTGGGAGCAGGGTAGGGGCCGGACAGCTTCAGCCGCGCCCACGGGAATATCGCCGCGGCGTTCTGTCGCATAACGGCGCAGTCGCGATCCAATGACACAACGCAACCACGACGTTGCTGATGATGAGCGCGGCTCGGCCAGGTTGGAGCGGTGTGCGAGCGGCAGCGCGCTCACGGAGCGCCCGCCGATGGCGCGTTCTGGCCCCGTGCGAACCCGGCCACCGCGTCCGGGCTCCGATTTGGCGACTTGGCGAGCTTTCCGCGCGACCACCAATTCCACACCAGCGCCTCGGCTAACTGGTTGGCAAGACAGCCATAGCTCGTATCCGTCATGTGGAGCCCGTCGGGGCCGATCATCTCGGCGGGAGCGAATGGCCGCGTATGATCCCATTCCCGCATGATCTCGAAGCGCCGAAAGAGACCGACATGTGCGCGCTGAGCGATCTCACCGATGATTCGCTCCATCTCGCCCCAAGCGGGCCGGGCCAAAACCTTGGGCGCGTATTGCATGTCCATCAGGATCAGGTCGATCCCTTGTTCGCTGATCAAGGCGACGCCGCGAGCGATTTTTTGTTTGTCGCCGACGAGTTCATCGCGCCGAAGGAGCGCATTGGTACCGACCTGCCAGATCACCAGATCGGGATGCACGGCGAAAACGTCCCGGCCAAAGCGGGCGAGCTCCTCGCCGACGTCTTCGCCACCGATTCCTCGGTTCAGAACCCGAAACTCGACGTCTGGAAAGCGGTCTCTCAACTCCGCTTCGAGGCGGCTGGGATAACTCGCCTCGGGGGTGCTCGCGCCGATCCCTTGTGTCGAGGACGAACCCATTGCGACTATGGTCAACGGCTTTGCCTGGTCGATACGCACAGCGGTTCGATCGAGCGCGGCCTCGATCATCGACAAGGCTGGTGGCGCGGCGCAGCTCGGGATGCCAACGGTCCCCTGCGGCTCGGCCAACGCCAAACTGCTCGCCGCCAGAATCGCGGTGCAGCTGATGGCCAGCCGCGCGATCGAGAGACGACCGATCATTCGATCGCGGCGCGGATGGCTTCGGCCAGCTTGCGGCCGATGCACTCATAGACGCTGGCCGCGAGGCTCGCTCGCTCCTCCTTGCTGACGCCATCGAAATTGAACACGTTCTGCTCGCTCCAATAGCGCATCATCTCGAAGCGGGGAAACACATATACGTCGTTCACGTCGCCGACGCGATGAAGCGTGTTCAAATAGCGCTCAAAGTCGATGACGGTCACCGTGCTCCGAGAGAATTGCATATCGATGAGCATGATGTCGATGCTGCGCGTCTTGAGTTCATCAATCCCGCTTTGCAGAGCAGCTGCGAGGTCTTCAATTTCGACGCCGCGGACGGCGTCGGTGGTGCCGGTCTCCCAAATCACCAGCACCGGATCCTCGGCGACCACGTCGCTTGGAAACCGCTCCAGCATCTGCTGCGCGGTTTGTCGGGGGACGCCCTTGTTGACGACAGTGATCGGGATGTTCGGGTACCAGCGGCCGAGCACTTCCTGGAGGCGATGCGGATAGGCGAGCTCGGGGGAGCCCGCGGCCGCACCGGTTGTGGAAGCTCCCCCGATGGCGACGATCTTGACCGGGCCGCCGGCGCGAAGCCTCTCGTTCAAATGCGGCAACCTGTCCTCGATCCGCGTCAGCTCAGAGGGTACTTTGCACTGCACCCCGCCAAAGGCAGGCGGCACGATCGCCGCGACCGTCAGGGCACCTACCACCAGATGAAACCCCCGCTCCAGCAGTCCGCCAGCCAAGCGGTGCTTCATCGTGGACTAATTCCCTTGCCGGGGCCGGGCACCGGTACGGTAGGCGCAGCTCTACCCATAGTTTTATACCAGTCAATCATTTTCGCCGTCATGCACAATGCAAAAATGCCGGCGGCATTGACGGCAAGCTGGATGCCGATGCTCGAATCATACTCCGTCAGCGCGAAATGACCGAGCGCCGAGAGCAGGATGCCGAGGCAAAAGACTTCTAACGACTGTTGGCCACAAAGGATCACAGGCTTGGCTGCGGGCGCGCCGAGGAAACCTGCGCTCGGCGATACTAAGGCCGCGGCCAAGACCACCGTGGCAAAGAACGGCGCGAGCCGAATTGGCGACAGATTGTTCTTGTTGACCGGCCACAGCTCCTTCAGAAAGAGCCCAGGAAACGGGTCCCAGATCCCGTGAATCGTCCAGCTCAGCTTGACGACAAGCCCCGCCCCGGCGATCCCAAGCGCCATGGCCGTAAGCACGCCTCCGGGACGCAACCACCGTGCTCTGAGCGTGCCAAGGCCCAAAGCAGCACCTGCCGCAAACAGAAATTGCCAGGCAAACGGATTGAAATACCAGACATGCCCCTCGGGATAGGCGGGAACGGATATGTTTGTGACCTGTACGATAACATAGAGCAGGAGCGACAGGACCAAGACCATCACCGGGTGAAAACGCAACCCAATCAACATTACCGGAAAAACTGCTAAAAGAAGAATGTAGAGCGGTAAAATATCAAGAAAAGTCGGTTGAAACTGCAGCAGTAGCGCCTGGACGATCGCCATATGCGGTTCGTCAAGGAAATCGGCAACCCGCATCTCGTCATTGTACATTGGATTTTTGAACGTTGTCGCAATATAGGACACTTCGGCGATAAACATTACAAACAAGAAGATGTGGGCGACGTAGAGCTGCCAGGCTCGGCGGAGAGCCTGCGCCGTGGCGTAAGTCGCGCCTTGCACGGCGAGCGTGCGACCATAGACGAGGGCGGCAGTGTAACCTGAGATAAAAATAAAGACTTCAGCTGCATCAAAGAACTGCACCGCCTGCAGGGTAAAGTAACTAGCGATGTTCTCCGGAATATGATCGATGAAAATGAAGATCAGGGCGACGCCACGAAAAAAGTCGAGGCGGAGATCACGCGGCTGTGAGGGCACGGCGGAGCCTTCGAACCGTGATCGATGGCGGAGACGCCACAGCAAGGCGAGCGTAACAAAAACCACGCCGGCGGTCGATGGAGCGCGCGAGCGGGCCAGTACCGCCGGGGTTCCTCCTGGCGAAGCGGCTGCGGCCGCTCGGCGTGCTGATCGGAGGGGACGTGAAAAAATCAGTTTCGCGTAAGCCTGCACCGCAGGCCCCGAATCGCCATTCGTCCTGCACCCTACGAGACCCAGCCTTTGATCCTAGATTGCCGGCGATTGCCCGCTCACTTTCGGCGCAGATGCCTCGCCCCTGCCAAGATTATCGCTTGCAATGTTGTTACAGGTAAGATATATTTCGACACGTTCAGTGACACGGCAGACAAGAACCTTGACCTAACCTTCTCGAAAGAGCCGGCTCAGCCGGCTCTTTGCTGCTCAAGCCAAGCTGGAGCGGACGCCGAAGGAAGCCTCGGTTTTACTCCGGATCTCGTCGAGCGACACGCCGGGAGCCAACTCCGTTAGCGTCATTGCCTGGCTATCGATCGTGAAGACGCCGAGGTCGCTGATCACCATGCGGACCACGCCCTTGCCGGTCAAAGGCAAGGTGCAGCGGCGCAACAATTTCGGCTCGCCCCGTGCCGTATGCTCCATCAAAACAATGACGCGCTTGACCCCGGCGACGAGATCCATCGCCCCGCCCATTCCCTTCACCATGCGACCAGGAATCATCCAATTGGCGAGGTCGCCGTTCTCAGCCACCTGCATCGCACCAAGGATCGACAGGTCGATATGGCCGCCGCGGATCATGCCGAAGGATTGTGCGCTGTCGAAATAGCTTGTCGTCGGCAATTCGGTAATCGTTTGTTTGCCGGCGTTTATCAGGTCCGGATCTTCTTCGCCTTCAAACGGAAACGGCCCCATACCCAACATACCGTTCTCGCTCTGTAGCTGCACGGTGATCCCTTCCGGGATGAAATTCGAGACGAGGGTCGGGATGCCGATTCCGAGATTGACGTAAAAGCCGTCCTCGAGCTCTGCTGCGGCGCGGCGCGCCATTTCATCGCGTGACCAGGGCACAGGCTTGCTCCTTTCTCTCAATCCCCGTGCTGGCGCACGGTACGCTGCTCGATATGCTTTGCGAACGACAGCGGGCGGACGAGCCGTTGGACGAAGATACCCGGAGTGTGGATGTGGTCGGGGTCGATCTCACCCGGCTCGACGAGATGCTCGACCTCGGCAACCGCGATGCGTCCTGCCGTCGCCATTACCGGATTGAAATTGCGCGCAGTCTTGCGATAGACGAGATTGCCTTCGCGGTCGGCCTTCCAGGCGTGAATGATGGCGAGGTCGGCGACGAGGCTGCGCTCCATGACGTAAGTCTCGCCATCGAAATCGCGCGCTTCTTTGCCTTCGGCGATCAAGGTCCCAACCCCGGTCTTGGTGAAGAACGCCGGGACGCCTGCACCGCCGGCCCGGATCCGCTCGGCCAGCGTTCCCTGCGGGTTGAATTCGAGCTCGAGGTCCCCCTTCAGATAGAGTTCGGCGAACAGTTTGTTTTCACCGACATAGGATGAAATCATCTTGCTGATCTGCCGGCTTTCGAGCAGCAGGCCGAGACCGACCCCGTCGATCCCGGCATTGTTCGATATCACGGTCAGCCCACGGACGCCGGAATCCTTGATCGCCGCGATCAGCGTCTCGGGTATGCCGCAAAGGCCGAACCCCCCCGCCATGATGGTCATACCGTCTCGCAAGACCCCAGCGAGTGCGGCGGACGCGTCGGGGTAGACTTTGTTCATCGGGAGCTCCTTCCTAGGCTCGGGGCTACTTTACCCTCTTGCCGTCATTTTCGGCCAGCCGGCCGTGGAGCCGGCGCACGCAGGCCGAGCGCCAGCCGCGTCGGGGCGTCGACGATGCCGCTGATGTTTATGCCCTTCTGCTTCTGAAAACGAGCGACGGCGGTGGCGGTCGAGAGGCGGTAGACGCCATCCTGCTCAACCGGCAGCTGGGCTGCAGCGAGAGCGCGTTGCACGTCCGTCACGTCGCCGCCCTGCATCGGCGGTTCGGCGGGTTTCAACAAACGCGGTTGGCCGGATGGGGGCTCGCTGTCCTCGAACCACACGCTCAGGTCGTTACCGTTGACCGAGGCCCATTTCGGCGGGGCTGACGCAAGATGGAATTTGAGCCGAGGGGAGCCGTCGGGCGCCTTGACTGCCTCGGCAAATTCCTCGATTAACGGCAGGTATTCGATAAACGGTGTGCCGACGGCCAGGTTCGGAAGGGCGTCCCAGCCGCGCACGACGAGGTCGCCGTCGGCTGTATACCCCTTAGGCGAGAGGGGCGTGCCTTTGGCCTCTGCCGTAACCCCCGCTCCCACATCTTGGGTGTCGACAGCGATCTCGTAGATCCGACACACGGGGTTCAGCAGTGCCAGCGCGCCGAGCATTTGCTGGCTTGCCTGCTGCTGTCCCGCTGCCTCCCCGCTACCGCTCAGGGCGGCGGCGCGAAGCACCATGCTCAACGCAGCCGTGCTTAGGTTCTCCACGCCGAAATCGATGATTACACGGTGCGGGACGAGGCGAGCGTCAAACAGCGACGGCGCAAGCTCCAGGCCGTCCTCCCGGATGGTGAATCGGAATTCCGCCATGTCGCCGTCGAAGCCGGTCGCCCCTGTCGTAAATTCAGCTTTAGTCAAGCTAACGACCGGCTCGCCGGTTCCGCCACGCACGTTCAGTCTTTCGAGCACGGCATCCCCCCGGACCGCGCCGAATACCGAGGGCATTGTCGGCAAAACCCCCAAGAGGCGCGCCAAGCGCGCGTCGAGCGAAGCCTCCTTATCCTTTTCCAGCGCTGCAAGATTGTCGCGCAACCGTTCCAACTCGTCCACCTTCGGTCCGGTGGATAGGCCGGTAAAGGCGATCCGCTCGATGGCACCGCCGGCCGGCGCTTGCGGGAATAAGAATTCCACCTTTTTCAACTCAAACTCGGTCGGTGCATTCCATCGTCCATCCGACTCGGCGACCAGTTTGGAACTCATCGCCAGCGGCCCAAAGCTGATCCAGGCTCCAGTCTTGGGCTGATCAACGCGAGCTCCGGCGATCGCGACCGCCGTCTCTCGGGTGTGCCCGGACTTCGCGTCAATCACAGCCTCTGCACGTCCATCTTCAAGGCTAAGCTTGGTTTCGGTGCCATCTGCCTGGGCGAAGATCACCTGATTTGGGAGAAGAATCGCAAGATTCTCCGAGTTTCTGTGGTCGGGGGCCGCCGTTCGCCGGATCTCGACGCGATCCAAAGCCACGCGAACGACTTCGTCGGCGTGGAGTGTGAGCCTTGCGTTGGTGATGGTCGCGGAGAGGCTGTGACCGTCGCGCCGGATCTCGAAGGGATCGGCGCCGACCCACTCCAAGGCCCCCTTGGTGCCGGGTGCGAGCCCGTTGATGACTGCGTCGATCTCGGCTCTGAAGTGTTCGAGATCGGGATCGGCAGCGCGGAGCGGCGATGCCACAACCATCACGAGAGCGATCCCGGCAAGTCCGGGGGTCAAATGCCTTTGCGTCTTCATTGATCGATCTTCCTTGCGGCTTCGCAGCATCTTATAGGGAGAGATCTTAAGTGGCTCCAAATCGCCGAGCTTTACGAAAGCCCCTGACGGTGTTCTCCGAACGGCAACAATGCGCTCTCGTCTAGCGGCTACGATCACAACAAAGTTGCCATAATGGTGTTATACTTCTCTACCCGAGACGGCGGTCGGGAAACGGACGCTGTGACCTACAGGGGCGAAGGGGACGTGTTTGTAGATTCATTGCAGAAACAGGAGGGCAGGGAGGCGCGACGGCATTTCCTGAAGGGCCGGTCCGGGTAATCTGGAGGGGCAGCGCCGAGTTTTGAGAAAACCCTTGCATCCGCAAGGTCCCAGTCCGAAATTGGCGCGGAGGCTGGGGTGCCGCCCGGTCACGCAGCGTGAGCCGCGCGACTGGAACGGCTGAGATCAGACCCACTGAACCTGGTCGGGTGCGCCCGGCGAAGGGAGTCCGACATCACCGCGTCGATCATGGCATCGCACTCACGCCCGAAAACCGTCGTCATCGGCGCCGGGGTCATCGGGCTGAGCATTGCGTGGCGTCTGGCGCAGGCCGGCTGCCAAGTCACCGTCTACGACCGCGCGAAGGCTGGACAGGGCGCGAGCTGGGCGGCTGCCGGGATGCTGGCCGCCGCCGTCGAGACTGAGCCCGGAGAAGAAAGCCTCCTCGCGCTGACGCTCGAGAGCCAAAAGCTATGGCCGGGCTTCGCCCGCGAGATTGAAGCTGCGTCCGGGATCTCGGTCGGTTATCGCCCCGAAGGAACAATGGTCGTCGCCCTGACGCGCGACGATGCCGAGCAGCTCCGCCACTCCTATGAATTTCAGAAGGGACTGGGCCTCGATCTCGACTGGCTGTCGGGTGCGGAAGCGCGGCGGCGCGAACCGCATCTGCGGCCGGGCATTCCGGGTGCCGTGCTGAGCCCGCGAGATCATCAGGTCGAGAACCGCCTGTTGGGCTGCGCCCTCGCCGAAGCGGCGCGACGATCCGGTGCGGTGCTGTACGAGCACTGCCCGGTCCGTGAGATAGATCTCTCCGGTGGGCGTGCTCGTGGCGTCGTCACCGATCGAGGCCGCGATCCCGCCAATGTCGTCGTCCTTGCGGCCGGCGCTTGGTCGCGGGAGATCGCGGGCGTCCCCGCCACGCACCGGCCCCCGGTTCGCCCGATCAAGGGACAGATGTTGGCGTTGCTTATGGACGCGGCAGCGCCACTTTTGCGCCATGTCGTCTGGTTGCCCCGGGGCTATCTGGTGCCGCGGCTGGACGGACGCCTGATCATCGGCGCGACTGTGGAAGAACGCGGGTTTGACGACAGGTTAACGGCGGGCGGCCTGCTGGCTCTGATTGAGGGCGCCTGGCGTGCGGTACCCGCAATCGAGGAGCTGCCGGTCGCCGAAACCTGGGTGGGCTTTCGCCCGGGCTCGCGCGACGACGCACCGATACTCGGTCCAAGTGGGATCGACCAGTTCGTGGTCGCAACCGGTCACCACCGTAACGGTATCTTGCTGACGCCGATAACAGCCAAGGCGATAAGCTCCTACGTATTGACCGGTCGGGTGCCCGAAATCGTCCTGCCGTTCACACCGGAACGCTTCGTCGATCCACATCGACCCTCCCTCCGCGGGCCGGTCCCGGCGATCGCCTCTGAGGGGTGATGACGCGGCTGCGGATCAACGGGGTCGAGGAGGAAGTCTCGGCAAAGACTGTCGCCGAGCTGCTCGCTGCCCGCGGTATCGACCGAGCGGCGCGGTTTCTCGCGATCGCGGTGAACGGCACGGTCGTACGCCGGGCGGCATGGCCCTCCATGCCCCTGGCCCCTGGCGACAACGTCGAGATCGTGCGCCCGTTCTCCGGCGGCTGACACAACTCTTTGAGGATTTTACCCGATGACCGACCCGCTGATAATCGCCGGCACTACCCTCTCGTCGAGGCTTTTCGTCGGGACGGCCGGTTATCCGAACCAGCAGATATTGCTCGATTGCCTCGATGCGAGCGGGGCCGAGATCGTCACGGTCTCGATCAGGCGCATCAGCCTTGAGGGTTACGCCGAGAGTTTGGTGGACCTGCTCGGGGGCCGCTATCGGCTCCTGCCCAACACCGCTGGTTGCGCCACCGTCCGCGATGCTGTTCTGACCGCCGAGCTCGCGCGCGAGGCGCTGGAGACGGATTGGGTAAAGCTCGAATTGATCGGTGATCGGGAGACCCTCTACCCCGATGTCGAGCAGCTAGTCCGCGCGGCTGAGGAGTTGGCCGGCAGCGGGTTCACCGTTCTTCCTTATTGCAATGAAGACCCGGTGACATGTCAGAAGCTGGTGGATGTAGGCTGTGCTGCGGTTATGCCGCTGGGCTCGCTTATCGGCTCCGGCATGGGGATCGCGAACCCGGCCGCCATCGAGCTGATATGCTCGCGCAGCCCGGTCCCGGTGGTGCTCGACGCCGGCATCGGCACGGCGTCGGATGCGGCTTTGGCGATGGAGCTCGGCTGCGCCGCGGTGCTCGTCAACACCGCCATCGCCAAGTCGCATGACCCATTGCGGATGGCGGCAGCGATGCGCGCCGGGGTCGAAGGGGGGCGTCTTGCACGCCTCGCCGGCCGTATCCCGATACGCCGCTTCGCCGAGCCGTCGAGCCCACAGCTGGGCCTCGTCGGCACCTGATCGGGAACTTGGTTCCGCCCGCCGCAGCGACAGGAATTCGGCATCGCCGAGCCGCATGATCTTCGCTGTCCCGCTTTATGATGATAATCCGACCGTCCGTGAGCCGGTCGTCACCTATTTGCTGATCGGCCTGTGTATCGGCGCATTCCTCTGGCAGCTCGGGCAAAACGAGCGCGCGGTCCTCTACGGCTACGGGATGATCCCAGCCGAGCTGTTTGGCCTTTGGCATCCGCCGCGTGCCTATCAGAGCGTACCGGCGGGATGGAAGCTTCTGACCAGCATGTTTCTGCATGGCGGCTGGTTTCATCTTATCGGAAACATGCTTTTTCTGTGGATTTTCGGCAACAACATCGAGGATGTGCTCGGGCGCGGGCGCTATATCGTCCTTTATCTTTGCTGCGGGGTGGTGGCCGCGCTGACCCAGGCCTTGTCAAACTACAGTGCACACGTGCCGATGGTAGGCGCCAGCGGTGCCATCGCTGGTGTGCTCGGTGCTTATCTGTTGCTTTATCCCAACGCCAACGTTCGCGTCTTCGTCTGGATCGTGATCTTTTTCCGGATGGTCAACGTCCCGGCCTGGATATTGTTGGGTCTGTGGTTCGCGATGCAGCTGGTGAGCGGACTGGTGCGGGTGCCTGGAACCCCTGGAGTCGCGTTCTGGGCGCATATCGGAGGTTTCGTCAGCGGCGTGATTCTGGTCTCCCTATTGCGCCCGAGCGGCGTGCCGGTTCTGCAACCCCCCCGCAGCCGCGCCTTCGCCGTGGTGCGCCGAACGTCTCATCGCGGCTCGGTGCCTGCGGCCGGCCGGTCGCATTGGGGCGCACCGGACATCCGGGGCTAATCGGGATCGAACCCCGCGACAGCGGGTGCCCGTTGCCTCCGAGCGACCGCTTTGTTGCACTAATGACGATCCTAAAGTTGCCTGCATGGCATATATTCGGCCCTTGGCATGGTGCGGCGCCGGGCTGGGCAGGCTACTTCACCTTGCGCGCGAGATTTTGCTGCAGATTCGTTGCAGATGGCTCGAGGGCTGATCCCCGATGCAATTGGCGATTGTAGTTCGCCAGGAATGTCAGGTTGGTGTGCATCAACCGGCCTTTTTTCCGCGAAGGAGGCCGACCAGCCCTTTATGGGGCTCGGACATAATTCGGGGTCGCCGGCCGCGCGACCTTTTGTAGGAGCACGAGCCACCTTTCGACCCGTTTGCGGTTCTTTGCGTAATCATATTTGCCGTAGCGCGACCGGCTGTACAAGGCGATGCTCGAGCGGTTGGGTCCGAGGGGAACAAATTCTACGGTGACGATGTCGGGAAAACGGAATACCGGCGAGTGCTGGATATACACATATTGCCGGGGCCCGCGATCGGCGGCAGCGCGCACGATGCGCTTTTCGCCTGAGATCATTTCGATCCAATAGTCGCGCAAGCGGTCCCAAGGCATGTCGAATTCCGGGCTCGTGATGGCTTCGGCCGTCAAGCAATAACCGGGCGGACAGGCAAGGAAGCTGGTTTTCGGCAATGGCGAGCGCAGTTCGGGGATGCTAACGGCCTCTCCCGGCTCGAGCCGGTCCTCGGCCCCGCTGCCCATATAGATCCGCAATACGAGCCCCAACAGCAACATCGTGAGCCCGATTGTGAGGAGCGCCGTTCTGATTCGGCGACCGACGCGCACCCTTCCTCCTCTCGCCAAGGAGAGCCTGGCTAGAGGCCCGAACCTCACTATGACATAAGATCTCCCGCGGCAAACGGACGGAGCAGCATGCACGAGCATCGCAGCGGAGACCGATCGACGGCAATCAGCTCCCGTGGCCGGCAGCCCGCGGAGGAGGGCCGCTCCGTTGCTTATGCGCCGGAGGGCCTCGCCGACGGGATTTCCGTTCTCGCCGCCGACCCGGTTTTTTCCGGGATCCTCGCCCGCGCGGGTCCGCCGCGCTTTCGCCGCCGCCGCAATGGGTTTGGCACGCTGCTGCACATCATTCTCGAGCAACAGGTGTCGATCGACGCTGCGGCGGCCATGCACACGAGGCTCATCGGGTTCTGTTGCCCTTTGGTGCCGGAAACCTTTCTCGCTCTCGACGATGCGCTCCTGCGCTCCTGCGGCTTCAGCCGCCAGAAGATCGGGTATGCCCGTCATCTCGCCGAATCCGTCGGCAGCGGTAGGTTCGATTTCGCTCGCCTTGCCGGGGCCGACGACGAGGCTGCCGCGGCTCAGCTGCTGTCGATCAAGGGGATCGGACGGTGGAGCGCCGAAATCTATCTGATCTTCGCGCTGGGACGGCCGGATGTCTGGCCCGCTGCCGATCTCGGTCTGCAGATTTCGATCGGAGAGCAGTTGGGACTCGGATCTCGCCCACGTGAGCGCGAATTGCGCCCGCTGGCCGAGGCGTGGCGGCCTTGGCGCTCGGTCGCCGCCTGCCTGTTCTGGCAATCATATCTGCACACCCGCAACCGGGCCGCACCACGACTCCCCGAGGATCTTTACGCCTGACACTATTTTTGAGGCGGCGCTATGGCGACAAGCTTTCCGGACGGTTTTCTTTGGGGCGCGTCGACCGCAGCCTATCAGATCGAGGGCGCGGTGCGGGAGGACGGCCGCGGGCCGTCGATCTGGGACACCTTCACCCGTCTGCCGGGGACGATTCTCGGCGACGATACCGGTGATGTCGCGTGCGACCATTATCATCGCTGGCCTGAGGACGTGGCGCTGATGCGCGAGCTCGGCATTGGCGCCTATCGCCTGTCGACCGCCTGGCCGCGCATCCTCCCCGAGGGCAGGGGGCCGGTGAACGGCAAGGGTCTTGAATTTTATGACCGCCTCGTCGACGCAGTGATGGCTGCGGATGTCGAGCCGTGGATCTGCCTCTACCACTGGGATCTGCCGCAGGCGCTCGAGGATCGCGGCGGCTGGCAGAACCGCGATGTCGCCTCCTGGTTTGCCGACTACGCCCAGTTGACGGTGCGCCGCCTCGGCGACCGCGTGAAGCACTGGGCGACCTTCAACGAGCCGAACGCGGCGTGCGTGAAAGGCTATGGCGAGGGCGAGCACGCCCCCGGCATTCGCAGCCGGATGAGCGCGCTCCGGGCGATCCACGTAATGAATCTCGCCCACGGGCTGGGTGTCGACGCGATGCGCTCGGAGCGCCCCGATCTGCTGATCGGCAATATCTACAACTTCCATCCCCGGGAACCGGCGAGCGATCGCGAGGAGGACGAGATCGCCGCGAACATGCTCGATGCGCTGTGGAACCGCTCTTTTCCCGAGCCCCAGATCCACGGGCATTATCCGGAGCCGCTCGTCGCCGAGATGGAGACGCTGGTGCAGCCGGGCGACCTCGACATCATCCGGCAGAAGCCAGATTATTTCGCCATTAACCATTACACCCGAACCCGGGTGCGCCGCGATACCGACCATCCCTTCGAGGTTGGCGTGCTGCCGCCGTCCTTGGGGACGCCGGTGACCGAAATGGGCTGGGAGATCGCACCCGCCGCGTTTCGTTCGGTGATGATCGAGGCCAAGGAGCGCTACGCCGGCGATCTGCCGATCTATATCCTCGAGAACGGGGCTGCGTTTCCCGATCGGGTCGAAGCGGACGATCGGATTCGCGACGGGCAACGTATCGCTTATCTGCGCGACTATCTCGGGGCCGTACTCGACGCAATCGAAGCCGGAGTACCCGTGCACGGTTATTTCGTGTGGTCGCTTCTCGATAATTTCGAGTGGACGCTCGGCTACAGCCGGCGGTTCGGGCTGGTCCACGTCGACTACGATACGCTCGAACGGCGGCCCAAGGATTCGTTTCATTTCTACGGCGATCTTGCCAGGGGTGCCGCGCTCGAGAGGGAATAGCAGCGGCGCCCGACCGCCCGCCGCCTGCGCATATGTCCCGGTAACCGGTCGCCGGTCACTTGGCCGGCTGTCGAGGTCGCGGGTCGATCTGCACGGTCGCAGTCATTCCGGCCGCGAGAACGACGCCCTCGGGCACCCGATCGATGTGGATGCGCACGGGGATGCGCTGCGCCAGACGCACCCAGGTGAAGATCGGGTTGACCGTGGCGAGGCCTTGTCCGTTCGGCTGCGCGTTTGCGACGTTGATGCCGCGCGCGATGCTGCCGACATGGCCGCGAACGATTTGGCTGTAGCCCATCAGCTTGATGCTGGCCGGGTCGCCTTCGCGGATCGGGCCGAGATTGGTCTCCTCGAAATAGCCGTCGACCCAGAACGAGTCGGCGTCGACGAGGGAGATTTCGTTCTGCCCGACATTGGCGTAGTCACCGAGCTGCACCAAGAGGTTCGTCACCCAGCCATTGACCGGTGAGCTGATCCGGGTGCGCTCGAGGTTGACGCGAGCCTGGTCGAGATTGGCTTGGGCCTGTTGATATTGCGCTTGGGCGACCAGCGCATTGCTTGCAAAGGTCTGTTTTTCTTCGACCGTAACCGCGAGCGTGGTCAGCTCCTGCCGGCGCTTTGACTCCCGCTCGATATTTTGCGCATTGACCTGGGTCTGCTGCACGGCCGCCTCGGCGAGGCTCACAGCGATCTTGAAGTTGGTCGGATCGATGACCATCAAGAGGTCGCCCTTGTGCACGAACTGGTTGTCGGCGACCGGCAGCTCGACGATGCGCCCGGCGACCTCTGGCGCCATGGTCACGACATAGGCGCGCACCGTGCCGTCGCGCGTCCACGGCGCTCCCATATAGGCGTCCCACATCGCCAGACCGAGCACCACGGCGACGGCGATCGTCGCCAAGGTGATCAGCAGCGGCAGGATGCGCAGGCGCCGCCTGGGCGTTCCGCGACGTGTGAGCTCGGGCGACCAGACGGCCGTGGGACTCTCTGCCGCCACCCCTTCACGCTTCGCTTTGGTTTCGACATCCGACATGGCGAACTCAGCGTGCGGCGACGAGCACCATCGACGAGAGCACGATCGTATAAACCGAAAACACGAAAAGCGCCGGGTGCCAGACGTAGCGCAACAGGCCGAAACGGGCGGCGCTCCAGCGCAATGTGATCGTAACCACCCAGGCAGCGACCATCATCACCGAGATCGGCGCGACATAGACGCCGAACAGGTTGATCTCGGTGAAGCTCACCCGGGCGCTCCGGCGTTGAAGAAGGCGGCATGTTCGGTGAGCGCCTCCGACATTGCAAGGATGCTGCTGCGCGCCTGCAGAGCGGCGGCGCCCGGACGAGAGGCGAGTGCCTCGTCGAGCTGGGCGAGGCGAGCGGTCGCGAGCCCGCTGTCGCCTGACGCTACGGCTTCGAGCGCCGTATCGAGCTCCAGCCCCAAATCCAGCCGGCGAGCAATGCGGCGAAGTTGGATGATCTTGGTACCCACGGACAGTGCTGCCAACAGTTGCGAACGCTGCAACGGTTGGGCCTCGTCCGGCAATGCCGAAAACCGGCCGTACATGCGGCCCTCCCAATCGCCGGGCGTCCGCGGGATCGGACCCGTTGCGAGTCGGCGCAGATCGCGCAAGCTTAGCGCCAGGAGCCGGCGCGTGCGAAACGCAGGCGATAGCGGCGGCATCACCCGAAAGGAAACCGCTGCGGCGCACACACCTGCGACGATCGCGAGGGCCGCATTGTAAAATTGCTCCGTGTCGTAGGTCATCTGGTTCGCGGGCGCGAGAAGCGGAATAAAATTTGCGGTCATCGGGATAAACACCATCGTCCGCCACGGCTGGGCCATCCCGGCGCCGGCGGGAACCAGGACGAGGCCGATCGCGAGGCTGAAGGCGGCATAAGTCTCCAAATTCGGCAGCACCGCAAATGCGATGATCGCGGCCAAAATGGCGCTGATGCCAGTGCCCACCATGAAGCTCATGGCTGCGGCATAGGCCTGGTCGGCTCGGGGCGCGAGCAGGATGACAGTGACCGCGGCAAAGGTGATGGCCCCGGCGCCGTTCGGCCATTCGGTGATGATCCAGAAGAGCTCGACGGCACCGATCGTGACGAACGCGCGCCCCGCATTGACCAGAGAGGGAAGTAAGTCGGGCACGCGGAGGCGGATGCCGCCACGACGAGGAACGGGTCGGGCGGGATCGGCGGCAAGCAAGGCCAGCCCGTTGAGGGCGTGCGAAATGCCGGCCAGCACCTCCGCCGTCTGATCGGCGAGCAGCCGCAGCGACGGCGTCGCGGCTGGCAAGGCGATCAGCCTCCGCGCCGCCGCCTCGCAGATCTGGCGCAGACCGACGGGATCGTCTATCCAGCGTGCCGGCTCGCCTTGCACGGGAGCCGATCGCAGCTCCTGCGGCACGGCTTGCAGAACGCTGTCCGCCTGCTGCCGCACCTCGTCATGCGAAATCCCGACGAGGTGAACCGCCACTGTGCGCCAGCCGGCCAGGGCGGCGAACAAACCATCCACTGCCCTCTGCAGTACCGGCGAATGATAGCGCAGTTGGGACGACTCACCGAGCGCCTCGTCGATGACCGGGTCGAGCGCGGTGACGCGGCGGACGAGCTCGCGCCGGACCGGCTGCGTGTCCGGAAGTTCGGGTCCGGCGAGCGCCAATGTGCCGGTGAACCGGCCGGTAATTTCAGCGGAAATGGGCGCGAGCAGCGCGGCCACCCGACGTCTCGCGCCGCCCAAATCGGTGCCGGCGAGAACGATGCCGGCGCAGACAATGCCGATGCAGATTTCGCTGGCGCGGAACACCGCGAGCATGAAGGCTTGCCCGTTCGGGCCGCCGGTCGCGCCGAGCTGATCGCTCGCGATGATCGCGACCGTGTAGCCGGCGAGCGCCGCCGAATAGGCGGCGAAGTTGCGCAATAGCGTCGCGACGAGCGTGCACCCGGCGCCCCACAATGCCAGACTGACGAGAAACGGGGCGCGATCTTGCGGAAAGCACGCGGTCAGCGCGACGATCGCCACGGCGCCTATGACAGTGCCGATCATCCGAAACCAACCCTTGCGCAGCGAAGCACCGAGATGCGGCTGACAGACGATCGCCGCCGAGGTGCCGGCCCAGTACGCATTGTCGAGCTCGAGCCAGAACGCGACGTAGAGCGCGAGGCAGACCGAAGCCCATAGCCGCAAACCAAAGAGCAGCGGCGGACCCGCCGCCTGGAGAATGCCGGATGCGTAATCGACCCAACGCGCGGCCGAGCCGGGTTGTGCGGCCGATAGCTCAGCGCCGGTCATCAGCGTGAGCCGCCGCCCAACCTTGGATGTCGAGACCCGATGTACCTTCTCCCTGATGTGGTGTGCAAGCCGCCGATCCCATTATGCCGGCGCGCTCCGAAACGCTGATCGGAGGCGAGGAGCTGCACCTGTTTTACCTGTTTTATCAGGTCGAGATCAGGTGGCGGCGCAGCGTGGCCGTTGCTGTCCCCGATCGGCAACCAGTAGATATTCGCAATTCCTAATACCACACCAAATGACATCGGTCAATAGGACGCTCGCGGTCCGGAGTCCTGCGGATGCGCCGCGATCGCCGCGCGGGCGGGGCACGGCCGTGTGGGTTAATTTCGATAGATGGTGGAGAGGCGCCTCCGTTGAGCGGCACACTAACCCGCCTGCCCGCGCCGATTGAGGCTTGGTGCCTTTTGCGGCTTCGCAGCTCCGGCGAGACGGCTTGCAGAGCGGCGCCCACGCCTTGCCGCGCCTAGTGATGCGAAACCTGGACGAGGTGAGTCGCCACCGTCCGCCGGCCGAAAGATCGATTTTCACGGAGACCTTGCTGATGATACGTCGCCCTCGGAATTACGCGTAGCGCCATGCCGCTTTGCTCGGGTCAACCAATTTGAGCTCGACAGGGGCGATACCAAAAATTCCGATCACGACCGGTTCCTTCGCGTCTTTCTTGACGCCGTCGTAATGCGGCGTATGGGCGACCCGTCTGACGAAGCCCCCGGCCGGTACCGGAACGGTAGCGTTCGGGTCGAAATTGCCGCCGCTGTTCACCCACCATGTGCCTGACAGCACAAGACAAAGCCGATCGGTCGCGTAGCTGTGCGGTGCGCTCATATAGCCCGGGTACCATTTCATCAACACGACGTACTGTCCCGGCTCGTCCAACCCGCCGAAGACCATCGCCATTTCGGCGCTGTGCGGCGGCCCGGCAGTCCACGCCGTCCATTTGATCTGACCGGGCAGAGTCACCTGGGTTTCGGACGGGTTGACCGCCTCCGCGCGACCGGCGGACAAGCCGAGCGGCAGCGCAGCGAGCAGCGAGGTGAGCAGAAGCCGCCGCCGGGTCGAGCCCAAGCCGCCCTCGATCGGAAGCGTGAGGGAGGCATGGGAGGGTTGATACGCCATTATCAGAGGCCTCTCGCAGCTATAGTGAGACGCGTGTGCCGAGCACTTCGAGGAACAGCACCAGAAATTGTGGGTGGGCCGGCCAGGCCGGTGACGAGATTGCCGTCGCGGATGGCGCCGTCAGGCGGGGTCTCGACATATTCCCCACCTGCCAAGCGCACCTCCGGCGCACAAGCCGCATAGGCCGAGACCCGTCTTCCGCGGATCACATCGGCCGCTGCGAGGATCTGCGCCGCTCGTAGTCTTCGGCGAAATCGCCGAGGAGAAAGAGGATTTTCTTCGATGACATTGGGTTCACTCCTTTGGCCTTCCTTCCCGGGGTGTCACTCCGCCGCTTCCAAGGCCTCGAGCTTGGGTCGCGGCGGCGGCGCCATGAATTCCGGGCCTACCGGATCGGTGACCGACTCGCGCAGGATGCGATCGATCTCCGACTTTGCAGCAGTGTCGAGCGACCACCCAAAGACCTCGCCGATTGGCTGCAGCTGTCCGGGGTGTCGCGCACCCCACAATGCTGTCGTCGCACCCTGATCGAGGAGCCAGCGCACAGCCAAGTGGATGA
>WNFD01008991.1_pt1 | contig 19364 bp, 19 predicted proteins | sample 5400491 | NCBI WGS metagenome assembly WNFD01 (sample SAMN13153343, study PRJNA577476) | soil metagenome | isolation source: 120 cm saprolite under Douglas fir tree site 2 hole 2 replicate 2 | place: USA:California | collected 2015-04-18 | reverse complement strand
GCCTACGTGAAGCGGTGGGAAGAATTTACGAAGTAAAAGTTTTCCCGGACTGGCGTTCGACACAAACAGTCCGGAGGGGGTCGAAAAGGAGGCTTTATGTTCGGGTTGCCAAACGAAGTGGTAGTCATCGCCGGGCTTCTCGTTCTAGGCATTTTGATGATCATGATTGTGATTGCCAAGATGTATCGAAAAGTCGGGCCGAATGAAGCTTTGATCCGATACGGCTTGGGAGGGACCGAGGTCTACTGTGGAAGAGGCGCGTTGATTTTTCCAATGGTGCAGACTTGCCGGGATCTCTCACTGGAGTTGATGTCGTTCGACGTCGCCCCGCAACAGAATTTGTATACGAAGCAGGGCGTCGCCGTGACAGTCGAAGCCGTTGCGCAAATCAAGGTGAAGAACGACAAAGAGTCGATCCTGACGGCTGCCGAGCAGTTTCTTACCAAGCGGCCGGAACAGCGCGAGGCCTTGATTCGCTTGGTCATGGAAGGCCATCTCCGGGGAATCATCGGCCAGCTCACTGTGGAACAAATCGTCAAAGAGCCGGAGATGGTCGGCGACCGCATGCGTTCAACTTGCGCAGCGGACATGAACAAAATGGGGCTGGAAGTCATCAGCTTCACGATCAAGGAAGTACGCGACAAGAGCGACTACATCACCAACATGGGGCGGCCGGACGTCGCGCGCATCAAGCGCGACGCCGAAGTGGCCGCCGCCGAAGCCGACCGCGACATCGCCATCAAGCGCGCCGAAGCGGCGCGCGCCTCGGCTGTCGCGAAAGCACAGGCCGACCAGGAGCGCGTCGCCGCCGAAACGGCTTCGCTGGCCAAGCAGGCCGAAGCAGAGCGCGACCTGGACCTCAAGAAAGCCAGCTATCTGGAAATGACCAAGAAGGCGCAAGCAACCGCCGACAAGGCCTACGAAATTGAGACCAACATCATGCAGCAGCAAGTCATTTCCGAGTCGGTGAAGGTGCAGCAAGTCGAGCGCGAAGCTCAAGTGAAGGTACAGGATGCGGAAATCGAGCGCCGCGAACGCGAGCTCATCGCCACCGTGCTGAAGCAGGCGGAAATCGAGCGCCAGCGCATCGAAACGCTAGCCAGTGCCGAGCGTCAGCGCTTGATCACTGAAGCCGAAGGCCGCGCCTCTGCCATTCGTGCGCAGGGCGAAGCCGAAGCCGAAATCATCTTCAAGAAGGGCGAAGCCGAAGCTAAGGCCATGAACGTCAAGGCGGAGGCCTTCCAGGAATACAACCAGGCCGCCGTGCTCGACAAACTCATCACCGGACTGCCGGAAGTGGTGCGCGCGCTCAGCGAACCGCTCAGTAAGGTGGATAAGGTGACCATCGTTTCGACGGGCAATGGCGATGCCGCCGGCGCTTACAAGCTGACCGGGGACATCACCAGAATTGCCGCGCAAGTGCCCGCGCTCTTCGAAGCGCTCTCCGGCATGCAAATGTCGGAGCTACTTAGCAAAGTGCGGCTGATCGGCGACAATGCACCGAAGCCGGAGCCGCCGCAAGCGCCAGTGAAGAAGGCGTAATGTTTGCTTCCGCCCCGGTGGGTTTGTGAAATCCCACCGGGCGCCCAAAGGTCTCGGGGGATGGCCATGAGCATGAAAGAAAAACTTCTCATCGTTTGGCTTCTCGTGGTGGTGGCATTCAGTTTTGTATTCCGCCACTTTTGGGCAAGCACGGTCTATGCGCTTGGCAGGGTCGTCGCGCTGAACATCGTTTCTTTGGCCGGCCCGGCGAAGTTCGCGGCGGGAATCTACGGAGTTCACCTCTTGCTTTGATTCAGCTTGGGGGCTTGCAGGTGTGCTCGATCGTCTTTGAAAGGTTTGAGTAGTTCGCATCATTTGGTTCGTGAAAGGAGATTCATCATGGGACTTTTGGAAAGAGTAGGCACTTTGATTCGCGCGAATATCAATGACATGGTCGATCGCGCGGAGGATCCCGAAAAAATGATCAAGCAGGTTATCCTCGACATGGAGAACCAGTATCTCCAGGTCAAGACGCAGGTGGCGGTTTCCATCGCCGACCAGCACATGCTGGAAAAAAAGTGGCGCGAAAACGAGGACTCTGGGAAAGATTGGATGCACAAGGCCGAAACCGCTGTGGACAAGAGCCAGGATGATTTGGCCCGCGCTGCGCTCGACCGCTTCCAAACCTCGCAGCGGCTGGCGCAAAGCTACCGCGAACAGGTGGACGACCAGAAGGTGCAGGTTGAGACGCTGAAGGGGGCGCTCATGAAGCTCGAACAAAAGCTCGACGAAGCGAAGTCCAAGCGCGATCTGCTTCTCGCACGCCATCGGCGCGGCATTGCCCTGGGCAAAGCGGCGCACGCTCAAACCGCGATGGGCGACAACTCCAAGAGCGCCGCGTTCGACCGGCTCAAGGACCGCGTGCATCACACTGAAGCGGTCGCCACCGCCGAAGTCGAGCTCCTCACCGACGATGTTGGAGAGAAATTGACGCGCCTCGATCGCGACGCCGAGGTCGACCGCCTCCTCGCAGATTTGAAAGCCCGGCGCGGCCTGCCCGCTTGACCCGCTATCGATCGGCCACGAATGCCGGTCGGCAACGTGCCGGCAAAATGCGGAGCACTACACGCCGATTCTCTCGAAGCTAGCAGTTGGGCGAACAGACGCCACAGGAGTTGCGGTTAGCAGCACTGCTTGCCTATCGGGCTCGGGCCGACTCGAGCCCCTTGCGCTTTAAGGGTTTCCAGGCGAAGTCGCCGCGCAAGTACTGCCAAAGGCCCTGAAGCCTCCAAATCATGTGCATTTGCCGGTAAGGAAAATGTTCGAAGAAGCAAAAGCTGACGAGCCGTATTACGTCTTGCCAGTCGTTGTACCGCTTGTAGGTAATTTCTTCTTGCAAGACGGAACCGAGGGAGATCACCGTCGCAAACGCGTAGCCGAACAGAAGGAACTGCAAAAAGAATTCCCGGCTCAGTACACCCAAACAAGCCGCGAGAACGATTGTTACGATCCCGACTGTCTCAACTAGGGGCGCGAACAGCTCAAACACCCACAAATAAGGGAACGCAAAGCAACCGATCCTGCCGTAACGCGGCCGGAAGAGCATATCCCGGTTCGGCCAGAGCACGTCCAACAAACCCTTCTGCCAGCGCGCTCGCTGCCTTCCCAGCGATTGGAGGTCCGATGGGACTTCCGTCCAGCACATGGGATCAGGAACAAAGTGGATGCGGTAGTCCGCATCTTTTTCCAGCAAGTGCCGATGCAAACGCGCCACCAGGTCGAAATCCTCACCAATCGCGCGCGGCCGATAGCCGCCAACCGCGCGCACCAGATCCGTTCGAAATACGCCGAACGCCCCGGAAATGATCGTCAGCATGTTTCCCTGCCCCCACGCTTCTCTGCCGATCAAGAACGCGCGCAGATACTCAATGACCTGGATCACCTCAATGCTCTTGCGCGGCAAACGCACGCGCCTCAGGTGGCCTCCTTCGATCTCCGAGCCATTCAACACGCGGATGATTCCACCTACCGCCACGACGCGTTTCGGGTCCGCCATGATGGGCAACATGATTCGCAACAGCGCGTCACGCTCGAGAACCGAATCGGCGTCCACAATGCACACATAGGGTGAGGTCGCCGCATTCAAGCCCGCGTTCACCGCATCCGCTTTGCTGCCTCCGGCTTCTTTGTCTATGACCAACAGGCTTGCGTTTATCTCGCTGCGGAACAAACCCCGCACCGGCGCGCTCTCCGCTTGGGGTACGTATACCGCCCGGACCGGCCGAAGCCGGAACTCTTCCCGCATCTCATCCAGCGTGCGGTCTTCCGATCCATCGTTGACAACGATGACCTCAAGTTGCGGGTAATCCAGCTCTAGGAGATTTCGCACCGCCACTCGAATGGATTTCTCTTCGTTGTGCGCGGGGACAATGATCGTGATGGGCGGCGCCAGCGGTGATTCTTTGAACCACGCCAGGCGATGGCTTTTCAAACTACGCTGGTGCGCCGCACTCGTCTTCAGCGCGACAATCAGCATGGTCAGGTAAGCTAAATTGCTGGCCAGGTAATACCAGAAGAGCGTGTGATTCGAAATCTCCAGCAGACGAATCATGACAGGAACGCCGATTTCGCCGGGCCACTCTCCGCCAGCGCAGGTTCTTCTGCCGGCAGCACTCCCGTCTGAAGAATTTTCCGCAGACGCGATTTCTCATCGTTGCTTTCCGGTGTGCCGGCTTGCAGTTCCTCCTCCAGCTTTCCTCGCAAGCCGGCATTTTCGAGTGCGGTCAAGTAGGCCTGCAGCCCATAGCGATCTTGCGTCGCTATCACTTGTTGGAAAATCGGAGCCATGTCCGTCTTGAGTTTTACGAGTGCCTCCGCCGCGCGCAGGCGCACCAGCCGATGCGAATCCGTCAGCCCCCGGATCAAATCGGCAATCGCGCGGGGTTCGCAGAGTTCGCCCAGGCTTATGATCGCGCGCAGCCGCACAAACCATATGGGATCTCCCACCAGCTCGTTGAGAATGTCGAAGGCCAGGCCCCGTTCCGCGTGAGACATCGCCCGGGCCGCCGCGGCGCGCAGTTCATCGAGGTCATCTCCTACGAACTCCAGCAGGTCCACGCTGAGCGAGGGAGTCGCCACCTCGCCCAGAACGCGGCCAAGCACTTCACGCAGCGTACCTGTCGCGTGTTGCACATAGGGAATCAGCAGTTGGGGACGCTCCGCGCAACAATGGATGAGCGCGGTTTGCAGCGGCAGCGCCGGCACGCACAATCCTCTCTCGCCCACCCAAGCGAGGATCTCCTCCGCCGCTTGTGGAGAGGCTGTCCGCCCCAAGCCTCGCAGAGCCGCCAGTCGTATTTCCAGATCGCGGTCACGCAATGCTTCGGCCAGCGCCGGGATGCCTTCTAGTGCGCGCGTTTGTCCCAGCGCCACCAGCGCCCGCATGCGCCGCCAGCCGGTGAGTTTCCGGGCTTCAAAAATTCGTTTTTCGATGAGCCCGCTTTCCCGCAGGAATTTCAGCAATTGCGCCGATTCTACTGCTCCCGCCGCTTCGAGCGCGTCCAGCGCGATGGACTCGACAATCCGCCGGTCGAAGGATTTCTGACGCCACGTCTCGTACGGAATCTCTCCGGAAATCAGCCGGTCCCAATTCTGGCGCAATTCGAAGACGTGTGCGTCGCGCTTCGCGAAATACCGCTTTCGGTACGTTCGCCGAAGCCAAATAGAACCCAATAGCAGCCCATCGGCCACGGTCGCCGCGACAATGGCCTTGAGCACAAACGCCGCCGGCCCCAGCCTCCAGAGTTTTTCAAAAATGGATTCCATAGCTCAATCCGAAACTGGTGTCCGTTCTGTCCTGGGTGCGTTTCTGAAACGAGGCGTAGCCCGTGACGTCCTGCCGGGCATTCATCTGGAAGCGCAGTCCTCCACCGTAGGTTTGCGAAGCGAATCTCCCAATCTGATCGATTTGCGCGAAATCCTCCGTGCCCACAGCGAAGAATATATTTCCGGAAAGCCGCTTCTCGCCCCAACTGGACAGAGGAAAGCCTAGCCGTGTAATTCCGGAAGGCCGCCACTCCGAGCCGGTCCCCGAAAACGTGCTGCGCACTCCCGTGGCTCCCAGCGATAGCGTCGAGTCCCGCGGGAGGTAGACAATGGTCGCGCCATTCAGCGTCAGAATCCGGGACGCTTGATACCAGTACCAATGTTGTCCGTAAACAAATTCCATTGAGCGCACAAAATTCGTTTCGCTGACCTTCCATCCATGGTTGATGTCAAAAAAAGCCTCGCTCTTCGGGATCACCGCATTGTCATGCCCTGCTGCGCCACCGATCGTCAGAGATCCCCATCGCGGCAGGCGTCCCGTAATGGCGCCTGAAAACTTCCCTGCGTTGATTCCCGCTCGCTCGTACAAACTGCCCGCGAAGCTTGTGGCCAAGCGCGGCGTCCATTTCGATACCAGGCTGACCCATCCGTCGTGATTGGCGCTCGCAAAATTAAACAGGTCGTTGTCCTGGCCGAAGCGCAGTTCGTGTCTTGGTTCGCCGCGGACGGAAACCAGCCCGGCCCGCGCTTCCATGCTGGTGGGGTCCAGATTCAGCGCTTTCTGAAATTCCATTCGAGCTTCGTTTCTTTCGCCCATGGCGCGTAGCGCCCGCGCTCGGGCTGCGCGCAGGTCCGGGCGTTTCGGATCGAGCTCCACGGCGCGGTCCAGTGCCCGCAAGGCATCTTCTACTCTTCCTTCGCGCAAATACACGCTCGCCAGCCCCATCCAGTTATCCGGATCGTTCCGAGAGACCTTCAAGACTTCCAGGTACTCTTTTTTCGCTTCCGCCAGACGTCCCGACCAGGTCAGAACGCGCGCGCGCCACGCCCGCACGTCCATGTCTTGCGGAGTCCGGGCGACCTCACGGTCAACGATGCGCATGGCCGAATCCCAGTCTTGCGCCTCGCCATATTTGCGAACTTGAGTTTGCCACTCGGATGTCTGGTCCTGCCCGAAGCTCGGGGAAACTGCCATCACGGCGGCAAGGACCAGGCGGAAAAGTAGGAGCCGCCGCGAATTGAGAGCTTCGCAAGTTGCAGATCCTTTTCGATGCCTGCTGTTTGTTGTCGCTCGCATGGACAGTCTAGTATTCAATGCAAGAACAACTCCAATGACGATGGCAAGATCAACTGATTCTCCATGCTAAGTGATGTAGAATACGCGACTTACAGATGTTCCAATTTGGGAAGTTGCTGGCAATTCGACTCCTTGCCCTGATTCCATGAATAAGTCTCAATCTGATACGATTAGCATCTCAAGAACTTATTTGCAGTGCGTGGATGGGGTATCCTAGGTCCTTCACTGCTCCGGCTGTCTGACGAGGTTCCCAGCATGAATCCTCTGTCTCTTGCCGTTCCTTCTGTGGTCACGGCCGTGGGAGCCATTGCCTATGGTGCGGCCTATCCCCGCGCGCAGCTCTTCGGAAAAACAATCTGCCGGACCAATTCACCCCGCAAGCTGGCGATCACGTTTGACGATGGGCCGAATCCGGCCATCACGCCCAAGCTGCTCGATCTGCTGGACCGCTACAATGCAAAGGCGACATTTTTCCTGATTGGGCGATACGTGCGCGAATGTCCAGAGTTGGTTAGAGAAACCGTCGCGCGGGGACACACCGTTGGGAATCACACGGAGTCGCATCCGAATCTCGTGTGGCTGGCACCCACACAAGTTCGGATTGAGTTGCGCCTCTGCCACGACGCGATTTCCAATGCGCTGGGCTCGCCGCCAAAGTGGTTTCGCCCGCCGTTTGGGATGCGAAATCCCTGGGTCATTCCGGCGGCCCGTGAACTCGGCTACCGCACGGTCATGTGGACGCTGCTTCCGGGAGACTGGCGCGGGAAACCGGCGGAGTGTCTGATTTCCCGAATGCAGCCGATCGCGCAGCATGCTCAGCAGAGCTTGGCAAACGGCTCGAGCTCACCCGTCGACGGCAGTGGCACCGGGGATATCCTCTGCCTTCACGATGGCGCGCATCGCCAACTGAATGGCGACCGCTCCCGGACGCTCGCTTCTCTCGAGCATTGGCTGCCGCGCTGGCGTGACCTCGGCCTCGAATTTGTTACAATCAGAGAAGCGGTGGGCACACCCGCTCCCTAATCATGGACGAACGCGCGTTTTACACGGAAAAAGAAGAAACCAGGAAAGTGAACCTGGTCTGCCCGAGCTGCCGTGGTGAATTCGAGGCTCCAGTGCGCTGGAAGGTCTGCCGCAAGAAAAAAGAATTGCCGCGTGGAATCGGCGAGGAAGACCGGCGAAAGTTTGCGAAGGCCAGTTCTTACATGGTGCGGCTGGATGATCTGGTGGCTTGCTTCAAGTGCCGGAAGCGCTTCGAATTGACCGGCCAGTCGACGGTGCTCATCAACGATAATCTCGGCGATCCCAGCGCCGATCCGGAAAACTTCGGCAATCGCTGAAGAAAGTGATCCGTTATCGGTAATCAGTTATCAGTTCAGAGTGCAGAGAACTTTTCTCCGTCTTCATTCCCGTGCGGGGATTAGCCACCGGACGCTGAATCCTGATTTCTATTCCATGACCCTTGATGGCTGATGAAGCCGTCAGTTCTTAGTGATTAGTCTTAACGGCCTCGACAAGTACGTGAGCTTCACCCAGATTGAGAGCTGCTCGATGGTGCGGGCTTCACTAAGAACTAACGACCAAAAACTAAAAACTGAAAATTGAAAATGGCTCAAATCTCCGGATACATCTCAAAGAAGGCTTCGATGGACTGGCGAAACGTGTTCTCGATCTCTTCCTTGCTGCCGTCGATTAAGTGCATGGTCACGCGCGCCGTGCGTCCATTCTTCAGTACCACCGTTGCGTCCTTCACTTCGCCAAGCTCTTCCTCGGGCAGCAACCTCATCCCGTAAATCAACGCCAGCTTCGCCATGCGATTCTCCTCACTCTTCTTCAAGCCTAGCCCTCGACCTTCCGCGCGTCAAACCGCCGCCGAATGCCACCACGTGACGCACTTCCCCGCCGGCACTTTCGATCGAATCTCGCGCCATTCGCGCCAAATCATTCTTGCTGCCCAGCTCGCGGTATACTCAGGCATCCAAGCTCGCCTCTTGATGCATCGCATCAAGCATTGCGGAGGGTTGCCATGAGAGAGCAGTTGCGTCGAGGGATTCGTCAACACATTTACTTGACTGCCGCGTTGCTGGCAGCAGGCGCATCCTGCGCGGCGCAGCAGCCCGAAGGGCCGCAGGCTGACGCCCCGCCTCCAGTCGCGCCCAAGCCCGCTGTGCCACAACAGGTTGGCTCAGACGAAAGAATCACGGTTCCTGCAGGAACGCGAGTCGGCGTCGTGCTTCAGAACGGTATCTCCACGCGCAGCGCCAAGCCGGGAGACTCGGTTTATCTTCAAACGTCGTTTCCGATCACGCAGAGCAATCGCATCGTAATCCCGGTCGGTTCGTATCTTCGCGGCGAGTTGCTGGAGTCGAAGCGGCCAGGCCGCGTCAAGGGCCGCGGCGAATTTCGTCTGCGCCTGGATACCTTGATCTTGCCGAACGGCTACACTGTCAGTTTGAACGCCGCCCCGCGCAGCGCCGATTCCGGCGGCAAAGAAACGATGGATTCCGAGGGCAAAGTTACCAGCCCTGGTGGCAAAGGGAAGGACGCCGGCACGATCGCGGAAACTACGGCGGCTGGCGCGGGGATTGGGGCAATTGCCGGGCGCGCAAAGGGATTAGGCATTGGCGCAGGGATTGGCGCGGCAGCGGGATTGGCCGCTGTGCTCTTGACTCGCGGGCCGGAAGCGGAGCTCCCGCGCGGCTCCACGCTGGACATCGTCCTCGAACACGATCTGTCTCTGGACAGCAGTCAGATTCGATTCACCACTCTTGGGCAGGCTCAGCCGATTACGCCTCCGCCCGCACAGCAGCCGTAGCAGGGGCCTTGATTCCACCTGAGCGCGGCCAGCCGACGGAGCCAGTGCAATGCGCACTCTGCATGGCTTGCGGTTTTCGTTTCTGCGTTTTTAAGAGGCGGCCTTGAGCTCTCGAAAGCCCTTCTCTAAGGTCGCGCTCGGCTTCAGGCAGGCATTTTCTTCGTTGCCGTGGTCCCTTCGGCCTGAAATCGCAACGGGCTGAAGCGGTCCCAATCCGCGCTCACCGCTGCGGAAGTGTCCGGTGGCCATCAGCAGGCCATCGATGTCGGCCGGTCCGAGTATCGGAAGGTGATCGGGAGAGTCGGGGCGCAGGCCTGCCCAAGTTTCTTCGATACGCGCATTCGCAAGGCCCGGCGCAAGATCAATGGCGGCTGAAAGAATTTTCTCGATGCCACCCGCTGTGGTCCACTTGTCGAAACCGGCATACTCGATCGTTGCCCCCGCGAGAATCCGCCCATCGCTCCGCGGCACGAGATAGATTTTCTCGGACCAGAGCACCCGTTCCATCTTCAAATCATCGGCGCGCAGCGCGGCCATCTGGCCTTTTGCCGGCCGCACCGGCGCGTATGGTGCAATCCCTTCGATCGTCGCCGAAAAGCAGCCCGCAGCGATGATCGTCCATTTGGCTTCCACCTTCTCATTCTGCAGAACCAATCCCGCGCAGCGATTCCCCTCGCGCCAGATCGCTTTCGCGCCGTTGCCGGAAAAAATCTCCGCACCGCTGCGTTGCGCAGCTTCCAAAATGGCAGCCGTCAGCGCGCGGTTGTCAACCGAAGCTTCTTCCGGCCGAAGCACGGCGGCTTCGACTTCTTCACTCAGCGCCGGTTCGAGCTCGCGCGCATCATCGGCGCGAAGCGGCTCCGCCTTCAATCCCAGCCCGTGATGCAGCGCGATTATGGTGCTGAGCTCCGCTTTCGTATCCTGCGAGAACAGCGCCTCGAGCGTGCCCTTCGGGCGGAATCCAACGCTCTTTCCAGAAATCTCTTCCACCTGCGCCACGAACTCCGGATAGAGCGAGACGCTTGCTTTGGCCAGTGGAACCGTCACGATCATGGCCGGGCTTTCGGGAGCGGGGGAAATGATGCCCGCGCTGGCCCAGGACGCTTCCTGTCCCGGTTGCTGACGGTCAAACACCGCTACATGCAGACCGGCGCGCGCAAGCTCCAGCGCGATGGCTCCCCCAATCACTCCGCCGCCCGCAATGGCTACATCGAAGTTCTTCATAACGTTATCTTAGCGCATTTGCTGGCGCGCTTTCTTCGTGGCCATTAGTTCCATTGAGAGAAGTGCGTACCCAGCGAAAGAACATTGGATGTGAATAGGGAACTAGAGTGAACTGGCGAGTTCCTCAGATAGGACCTGCGCTTTTTTGGCCAGACTGCGGGCGCGGCTCCAATCCGTGATCTGCGCGGCTTCGCGCGCGTCCTTGATGAAGCCTCTGATCTTGGAGACCAGGTCCGACTGCGCGGCATTCAGATTTTTCCCCCGCGCGGACTCCAGATTCTTCTCCGCGATGCCCAGACTCTGGCTTGTCAGCTGTTGGGCAACCGCGGATTCTTGTGCCGTGAGCTGCGGGGCAATCATTGGTGCATCCAATTTTTCTGCATCGTTCCCCGTGGTCGCGGCGGGTGGCGTGCTCACGCGCGGCCGCGGAGGCCCCGGCCGCACTGGGATCAGATGGTTGGGAAAAAGCGGCAACTCAAGCCGTAGCTCGGGAAGCGGGTCCTCAGATACACTGCTCGTCTCTGCCGTGCGCGGTTGCGCTACAGGCCTCACCTGCACCGCGGTGGCCCAGGGAATACCCGGCCGTTTCCTCATGCTGCATCCACCGGACACGCATGCGGTACAACAAAGAAGAACAATGAACGAATGGAGAGATCTGCGCGGCAACACCATTAGGTACCGGACTGGGTTTTCCGTCATATTCAGGCCGCGAGTGGTAATTCGATTCGGAACGTCGTGCCCCGGCCGACCTCCGAAGTAAAGTCTATCGAACCATTGAGAAGCTGCACAATTCGAAACGTACTCGCAAGCCCGATTCCGCTGCCGCCCGGACGCGTGGTGAAAAACAATTGGAAAATTTTCTGGCGGTTTTCCGGCGGAATGCCTTTGCCGGTATCGCCCACCGTAATTTCCGCCATTTCGCCGCGTCGGCTCAGGACCAGCCGCAATTGCCCGCCGCTGGGCATGGCTTCCGCGGCATTCAAAACCAGATTCAGCACCGCCTGCTTGAGCAGCGCGCGATCCACGTACACCTCCGGCACATCGATCGGCAGCAACTGCGCCAGATGGATATTGGATTTCTGAAGCTGCGGTTGCGCGACCTCCAGGACTTCCTTCAAAAGCTCCGCGAGCTGCGTTGGCTCCAGGCGGATATCCATCGGCCGGGTGAAATCGAGGAAGCGCTTCACGACCGCGTCCAGCCGGTCGATTTCTTTGTCCAGCACCTGAACGGCCTGCTGCGATGCGCTGTCTTGTTCCGCGGGGAGCGATTCCTTCAGGTTTTCCAGCCACAGCCGCATCGAGTTCAGCGGATTCTTCACTTCGTGCGCGACGCCTGCAGTGATGCGCCCCAGCGCCGCCAGACGCTCGCTCACTTGAAGCTGCGTATTAATGCTTTCCAGCGAGTCGAGGTCGCGCAGCGTCACCAGCGCCCCCATCCGTTCGCCATCTTCCTGGATGGCCTGTACGCTGACGCTCACGCGCTTTGGCCCTTCGCTCGTCTGCAGCTCCGTTTCGGCCGCCACTTCACTTAGCTCATCGCTTTCAATGTGCAGCGCCTCGTGCAGGGGATGGCCGGGAGGAAAGATCTCCGTCACGCGTCGCCCCAGAAATTGTCCGGCGGGGGCGCCCAGAAATTTTTCCGCAGCGGGACTGATCATCACGGCGCGCGCACCCCGCGTGAACAACAGCAAGCCGTCCTCGAGTCCCGCCATGACCGAATTCATGTTTTCGCGCATCGTGCTGAAGATTTCATGCACCCCGCGCAGCTGCTGGCCGACTTGGGTAATTTTCCGGCTCACCAGTCCGAGTTCATCGCCGCTTCCTGCGAAACCATTGACCTCCGGAGAAGGCGCGTCGTATTGTCCCGCGGAGATGCGGTCCAGTTGCGCGGCGATGTCCCGCAGTGGTGCGAGCGTCGCCCTGCTCACGATTGCCGCAAGCAGCGTAGAAATTACCAGCGCAATCAACACGAAGGTCGCGGACGTCCGCAAGCTTGGCTCGATCTCTTTCAAAAGAATTCCGGAGTCGAGTGCCACGCGGACTTCCCCGAACGGCTGGCCCCCTTTGCTGAATGGATAGTCGAGTTCGAAAACTTTCGACGGCCCTCCAAGGACTTTCACTTGATGAAGGAAATTTCTCTGCACCAATTGGGAAAGGGGAGTTCTTCGCGGCAAATATTTTCCCGGCATGGTCTCATCGGTCGAAATCAGCACCATCCCGTCATGGTCGGCAATGGACACTTCATAAATCAGTGGATTGTCTTTTGCGGCTTTGAGCTGAGTGCGCAGGCCTTCGTTGATTTCGAAAGCGTGCCTTACGTAATCGTGGATTTCTTGAGGAGTGTCCGATGCCGGCCGCAAACCCTGTTCGCCTGCGTCTGTTAATGCATGCTGCGCCTGCAGAAACACTTGGCTCGCCAGGTCGTTGGCTCGCATGCTGGTTGCCTGCAGAAGTTGCTCCAGGAGTTGCGCCGCGAATACGCCAGACAAGACTGCTGCGACGAGCAGCACCAGGCCCGTCATCACCAGTGTGAGTTTTGTCCGCAGCCGCAGCTGCATTCTGCGTCCCTACTCCGTTTCGGCGCGATCGCCGCCGTATTCTTTGAGTTTATTATGAAGTGTTTTCAGGCTGATGCCGAGCAGTTCCGCCGCCCGCGTTTTGTTGTTCCCGGTTGCGCTCAGCGTCTGCAGGATCAGTTCGCGCTCCATCGCATCGACCGTTGTTCCCACCGGAAACTTGATCGCCGAAAGATCGCTCGGCCCTTTCGCCCCCGCCTTTCCGAACTCTCCCGGCAGGCACGCGCGGGTGATCAAATCTTTCTCGCACATGATCGCGGCGCGCTCCAAAATGTTGCGCAGCTCGCGGATGTTTCCCGGCCAGGTATGCCCCATGAAAATGTCCAGAACTTCCGCGCCGATCCCGCGCACATGCCTCCCATGCTTGGCGTTGACGTCGCGCAAAATATGCTCGACGAGCAGCGGGATGTCTTCCTTGTGCTCGCGCAGCGGTGGCAGGTTGATGTGAAACACGTTCAGGCGAAAATAGAGATCTTGCCGCATGTGGCCGCTGCTGACGGCCTTCTCGGGTTCTTTGTTGGTTGCCGCCAGAACGCGCACGTCCACCGGAGTCTCGCTCTTGCTCCCCAGCCGCCGCACTTTGCGGTCTTCCAATACGCGCAACAGCTTCGCCTGCGTCGGGGCCGGCATTTCGCCGATTTCATCCAGCAGCAGCGTTCCCGCATCCGCAAGTTCGAAGCAGCCGATGCGCCGCTCGGCCGCGCCCGTAAAGGCGCCGCGCTCGTGGCCAAAAATTTCGCTCTCCATCAATGACTCGGGGATTGCCGAACAATTGATCGCCACAAACGGTCCGTTGGCGCGCGGCGAAAGCTTGTGCAGCGTCCGCGCCACAATTTCTTTGCCCGACCCCGTCTCTCCCGTGATCAATACCGACGCCGAGCTCGGCGCGGCCATCTCCACGATGCGCATCACTTCCTGCATCGGCTTCGACGCCCCGACGAGGTCGCCCAGCCGTCCCGTTTCGCGCAATTGCCGCTGCAGCACCGCGAGTTGCCGCGCATCTCGCGCCTTGCCCAGCGCTCGGTCCAGCAGCGCGCGCAGCACTGGCCCCTTCAGCGGCTTTTCGATGTACCAGAACGCTCCCGCCTCGATCGCCGCCACCGCGCGCTCTTCGCTCCCCTTGCCGGTAATGATGATGGCCGGCACATCGTAGAGTTCCGGCCCCAGCTGCTTCAGCAGGTCCAGCCCATTCATCCCCGGCAGTTCCACGTCCGCGATCAGCGTGTCCGGCTGGTAACTCGCAAATCTTGCTAGGGCTTCTTCCGCCGTTCCCACGCCCACCACGTCGCAGCCCCACCGCTGCAGAAGCTGTTCGTAGCCCTTTCGCGCATTGTCCTCATCTTCGACAATCAGCACGCGGTCCTTCCGCTCCACCATTTCGATGGCCCGCACCGCCGCCCGTGTCTCTTCCCCCATGGGTCTCAGCCTCTCTTCGGCATGTTCTTGATGATTGGCGTACACACTACTGTGCTGGACCCTTCGACTCTAACAAGCCCTTCGCAGCTTGCCAAGTTCCTGGCTTCCGAATGCGCACGCCCAAATCTTGGCTGAGTCGGATTACCGGACATGTGGTTTTGGGACGATTCCACTTGTCCGGTTTACACGTTACACGTCCGAGTGAAATAAAAATTGAGCGTAACTGTCTGCACAACCGGTTTACCGTCTTAATTTCGGGTCAGACTGCAGCGGTTATCATCGAGGCAGATAGATTCACCTGAGTGTAGATGCCCCGTGGGCTACTTCGGAGGCCGTTCTTTGTTCAGTCCCGATTGGCGGAAGCTCTGGATCGGTTCGCTCGTCTTGGCAGCTCTATGTGGGTTCATTTATGGCTGGAAGCGGCGTTCCGAAAATCCTCCTTTCATCATCACGACGAAAACAGAAGTACCGCCCGAGGTGAAGCTGCTAAGGAGAGGTCGCTATGATGAAGCCGCCAAGGCAACCCTTGATTCCATCAAGGATGAAAAGAAAGACTACTTCAAATATCAGAGCGTAGCTGTCGTGTACGCCGCTCGTGCGGTCAACGACCCGTCGAATCGAGAAAAATGGGCTGAACAAGCAGCCTTCTACATTGGCAAAAGTGTGAGTTTGGCTCCCGATGACTCCATAAACTTGATGGCTGCAGCATTCAGTATTGATCGCGTCGGCGACATTTCCAGCCAAGCTTGCCCATACTATGAAAAGGCAGACCAATATGCGCGAGATGCGATGAGCCAACTAAAGAACGACAGCATATTCGTTGGAGATGAAAAGATGCCTACCCAACCGATTCAAGACGAGCTTGGGAAGCTCCTTGAAATCTTAAGAGGCAAGATCGAATCAAAGTGTGCGAATAAGCCCTAGCTTGGCTGGGCCATCCACGGGTTCTGCTGAGGGATGGAGGAGAGTATGCCCAAGATGTCTCAGTCCAAAGTTGTCTCGGGAGTGTTACGGGCCACCACAGTTTTGGTCGTCAGTGTTGGTGCGTATTTCATAGGCTGGGGCGCTGAGGCCAAATATGAGGACTTGATCCCCAGCAACACACCTGCCCCGGAAGTGAAACTCCTGGAACAGGGCCGGTACGACGAAGCCGTTCAAACCGTATTGGATAGAAGAATGGAAAGAAAGGAAGGGCTACCGGATGCGCACGATTACTCAGAGGTGGCTTGGATCTATCTGGAACGAGCAAAAAAGGATTTGGCGAGTCGCGAGAAGTGGGCACGGCAAGCAGCTTCTTACTTGGATAAGGCTGCAACTTCGGCCCCAAAGGACCCTTTCATCTTGGAAAGTGCAATGGACGGTTTTAACCGTGTGGGCGATTACTCGGAAAAAGGCTGCCCACATTACGAAAAAGCCGTGGGTTTTGGAGAAGCTGCGCTCGCCCTTGTGCAAGGCAGTACTGTCACGGTCGAAGGGCACGTGCGAAGCTATCCGACACAGCCAATCAAGGAAGGTATCGAACCCAGGATCAAAAGAATTCGAGGGAAAGTCGAGGCCTGGTGCAAGAAGAAATCGTAGCGGGCTCCTCACTCGCGTTACTTGCCTCCACGCCGGAAGCGTAACTTCCGATTAGTCGTAGGACCGAACATGTTGCTCTCGCGGTCCACAACTGGAGTTCTAGGAATTCGAGGCGGCAACGACCCTTGCCAAGTTGATCCGGAACGTTCTCACCGGAGAATGCCAGCTCGTCAAATGCCTCTTGATTTTCGATAGCGATGCGATACAATTCTATTCAGGTAAATCTGCGTAGCTTCTTCGGCCTTCCGTTTTCCACTCATTCTCGGATCCGTTTTCCGAGCCGAACTGCGCCCGATTTCGCACAACTTCTCCGGACCACTGCTTCTGTTCGCGCCCTGTTCGAGAAATCTTTGCTGCCGAGGCCTTCGGAAGCGTGGCAAGAAAGGCTTCCAGGATTACCATTTTTGCCTGCAACTCTTTTAGAATCAACACTTATGGGATGCGTATAAGTGTTGATTCTAAACAACTTAAAACCCTTTAGAATGAACACTTATGAAAAAACGGGCGGAAAAAACCGGTTTTGCACAATTTTGGTGCAACCTAAGTCCCTTTAGAATCAACACTTGCAAAAGTGTATCAAAACAAAGCACTTTAACTCCCTTTAGAATGAACACTTATGAAAAAACAGGGGGGTGGGGGGGTACAAAACTAGCCTCCAATCAGGGCAACTGACAACAGACGAGGCTCGCCTTACTCCTTCACGAGGTACAGCGCGCGCTCCAGCTCCAATTCTAGCTTCGCGCCCTTCGGCAGGTTCAACTCGTGGCCGCGGCCGGATTCCATGAGGTACGCTGTCAGCGCCCCCAGCGCTGCTCCCTCAGCAGCTTCTTTCTTGTCTTTGTCCTTTACGCCCTTCACGGCGCCGATCGCCGCGCCGGCTGCGGCTGCTTCCGCGGCGTCATGCTGATTGCTGGATCGCCCTTCGATCAATCCTTCTCTTGCAGTGCCGGGTTTCACGCTGTGGTCGCCCGGCACGCTCACGACTTCAGCAACGATCGGCAATGTGCCGAATTTTGTGCGAATCTCGTCGAACGTCAGCCAGAGTTTTGCGCGGCCTGCCACTCCCGCCGGTTCCACGTGGCTGATATGTCCGTGGATTTCCGCGCCGGACGGCAGATAAATCCCGCTACCCGCCTCTAGCGGCTCGAGCGTCTTCACTTTGAACTTTTCGTTCTCCTTCGTGCCTTTGGTACCCAATTCATCTTCGAGCCGCACGAGAAACTTCGTCCCTGGAGCAACAGCGTAGGTTTCAATCGGCAACCCGTGCCTTACGCCGTCCGCCTTCTGACGCTGCTGGTCCGGAACTGGTGTTGTCGCTTCTCGTGACGGTTCCTGGCTCTGCTCCTGCGCTTTGCAAGCGACTCCCAAGGCCAGCGCCATCGTCAAAATCGCAACGCTAGCGAATACACTTCTGAATTTCATCCGTTCCATGGTTTCCTCCCGCGTAATGCTGAGCAAACAAGGAATGCAGATGGGGAGCCATTACCGGCCCGCGAGAGATTCCGCAAAGTATTGAAAAAGAAACACTTGGAGGGGCCACCTGACACTCAAAGTGGAGGGCAAGCTAGCTGTCGGCGAATCCTGCCATCGGCCCGCAAGGGATTCCCGACACCCCGTACCATCGAATCGCACTGAGCAGGAGCTACTTTTCCAGGTAGCGCCGGATCCGGCGCAGTACGGCGGCGTACATCGCTGGGGTCACGCGTCCCGTTTGCGTATTTTGCTGGCTCGGATGATAGACGCCGAATAATCTTGGGAAGCCGGCCGCAACGTCAGCTTCCGCCCCGTGCGCGAATTTGTAGAGTGCGCGTGAGGCAATCACGCCGCGCTGCTTCAAGATTTCGAGATACCCGTCCCAGGCGATCTTTCCCAACGCTAGCACCGCCTTGGGCTTCAAAATTTCCAGCTCCCGTTCAAAGTAGCTGCGGCAATTCGCGATCTCCTTCGGCAGCGGTTTGTTCTCCGGCGGTGCGCAACGGCACGTCGCGCTGATGTAAGCGTCCTTCAGCCGCACGGGCGCAAGTCCCAAAATCAGCAGTTGCGCCTGCGCATCTCCGAATCCCGGGACCGGCTTTCCCCAGTACGTCCACTCGCGATAGGCGCGCCGCTTTTCCCGCGCCACTTTCTCGCGATAACTCACCAGCCGGGGACATTTCCCGCAAGCCACAATTTCTTCATTCAGAACGCGAAGCAACAAAGATTGTTCAGGCATGAAGTTACGAGTTCTGGCGCCCCATCATGCGATTCACGTCGGCAAAAGGAATCGCGCCAGCGAACAGGGAATCGTACGTTCCCGTTTCCATCCAATCTTTCCCGATCCGCCGAACGAGTCCGAGCGTCGCACGCATCACCGCCGAACCTGCGCTTGCCCGCGCGACTCCCATCTTTTCCAGTTCCGCGAACGAAGGACAGTTGGCCGAAACCAGAATGTTCAGCGGCGCGCCGATCGCCTTCACTAACTCGGCGATGGTGTCCCGGCTGCTGACTCCTGGAGCGAACACGCAATCCGCCCCCGCTTGACGGTAAGCGCGCAATCGCTCCACGGTTCGCTTGAATCGCGTGGCGGCTTCTCCGATCGGCATCAAGTAAATGTCCGTGCGCGCATTCAACACCAGCGGAACACCATGCAACGCAGAGGCCTCGCGGATGGCGCGGATCTTTTCCACCTGGAGAGCCAAGTCCACCTGCGAACTCTCGTCATCCCCCGTCACGTCTTCGAGGTTCATTCCGATAGCTCCCGATGCAATCACTGCTTTCGCGGTTTCCACCATGTCTTTGACCGTCGTGCCGTAGCCAGCCTCCATGTCTGCGGTCACAGGAACGTGAACGGCATGCGCGATCCGTCCGACAACCTCCAGCATCTGATCTCTGGAAACGCGCTGGCCGTCCGGATACCCGAGAGAGAATGCAACCCCCGCGCTGCTCGTGGCAATCGCTGGATAACCAGCTTCTTCCAGGATTCTCGCACTGGCCACGTCCCAGGCATTTGGGAGTGCCAGGATGCGTGGTCCTCCATGCAGCTTTCGGAATCGCTCGGCTTTCTCAGCTTGTACTCGCACGTCCATCGGAGAACCTCCGCGAGAATTTCTGACACCATCCTGGAATCAGACTCTAGCTATTGTCCTGCTCTGAGGAAACGTCCAATTTGGAG
>WNFD01002267.1_pt1 | contig 19370 bp, 12 predicted proteins | sample 5400491 | NCBI WGS metagenome assembly WNFD01 (sample SAMN13153343, study PRJNA577476) | soil metagenome | isolation source: 120 cm saprolite under Douglas fir tree site 2 hole 2 replicate 2 | place: USA:California | collected 2015-04-18 | reverse complement strand
TCCTCGCGCTTCGGATCGGGGACCAGAATGCTGTAATACATGGGGCCGAAGTTGTAGCTGTTGCGCTTCTCCCAGTTGGCGCCCGAATCGGCGGAGCGGTAGATGCCGCCCTTGTCGTCGCCGGCTTCGATGATCGCGTAGACGATATTGGGATTGACGGGCGAAATGGCCAGGCCGATGCGTCCCATCTCCGTGTCGGGCAGGCCGCCGCCGGTCACTTTGTTCCAGGTCTTGCCCGCATCGGTGCTCTTGTAGATGGCGGCTTCAGGGCCTCCGTTGATGATGGTGTAGACATGACGGCGGCGCTGGTAGGCGGCGGCCAACAGAACGTCGGGGTTCGACGGGTCCATCACCACGTCGGTCACGCCCGTGTTCTCGCTGATGGTGAGCGAAGCGGTCCAGGTTTTGCCGCCATCGATGGATTTATACAGACCGCGATCGCCTCCCGGACCCCACAACGGCCCCTGAGCGGCAACGTAGATTGTATTGCTGTCGCGCGGATCGATCAGGATCTTCGCGATGTGCTCGGATTTTTTCAGGCCCATGTTCTTCCAGGTCCGGCCGCCATCGTCGGAACGATAGACGCCATCGCCCCAGGAAACGCTGCGCTGCGAATTGGCTTCGCCGGTCCCCACCCATACAGTCCTGGGCTGCTTCGGATCGATCGTGATTGCGCCGATCGAATATGAGCCTTCATGCTCGAACACCGGCTGATACGTGGTGCCGTCGTTATCGGTGCGCCACACTCCGCCGGAGGCCACGCCCACGAAATACTGGCTCTTGTTTTTGGGATTCACGGCGATGGCCACGACGCGTCCGGAAACCAGCGCCGGGCCGACGTTGCGCAGCTTCATTCCCATAAAGGCGCCGCTCGACATGGGATCGGCGGACTTTCCCTTGCCGTCTTTATCCTTATCATCTTTATCCTGATCTTTATCTTTGCCTTCCGGCTCCTTGCTCGATTTGCCCTCGGGAGAAGGCGCTGCTTTAGGAGACTTCTTCGAAGCTTTGGGTTCAGGCGCTTTTGCGGGGGTGTCGGGTGTGGATTGCTGAGCCGAGGCGTTCATAAGGACGGCGCACAGAAAAAGAAAGGCGAGTTGATGAATCTTCATGGGTTTGCTGCTATCTCCAGTAGGGCATTTTGGGGCCGCCGGGCACACTGCTACTGCCCGGAGTTCTGTCGTCAACAATCCGTTCGGGAAATGCGGTCAATTGTAACCACAAAGCCGGCGAAGGGAACATAAAGAAAGATCAAAACCCCGCTCCCAACAAGGGTGATGAGGATGAGAACTTTCCCCGTGAATACGATTTGAATTTGTGCGCAAGGGTTATTAGACGGAAGCGGGGAGAAATCGTTAGAAGGTCGGCAAGGATTGTCTTGACCCCGGCCCTTTTCTGGCATAAGGTGGTTCGCCATGTCCACCTCCGATCCAGGTTCGACGCCGCCACCGCCTCTTCCGCCGGGTTCCGTTCCCGCGCCGCAGCCCGTGGCTGCGGTTCCGACATTCACGTTCGGCGGTTACGCCGCCCTTCCTGGTCAACTCGAAGGCGTGGGATTCGGCCTGCGACTGGTCGCGCGTCTGATCGATATCGCCTTTCACTTCATCATCGCTCTTTTTACCGGGTTCGTCCTGGGCTTCGGGCTGGGCGTCTACGCCGGAATGACCCATCAGCCCTTTGCACCGATGTGGGCCCGTGCAACGAACATCGGCCTTTGGAGCTTCGGCAGCGCGCTCCTCGGCTCCGTTGCCTATCACACGTTAAGCGAGAGCCTGGGCGGAAGCACTCTGGGCAAACGCATTCTTTCCATGACGGTGGTACAGGAAAACGGCTCACCCTGCCGCTTCGATTCGGCCCTGATTCGCTCTCTGGGTTATTTCGTGGACGCACTTTTCTTCGGGCTCATCGGCTATTTCACCATGAAAGACAAAGTGACGCAGCAGCGTTATGGCGATCAATGGGCGCATACCATCGTCTGCAAGCGGGAGAAGGCTCCCCCACAGGGTCTTCGCGGCGGCGGGCAGGAGCGCTCGGTATTTTCGCGGGCGCCGCAGCCGACGGCGTCTGCCTGGGTCTGCCGTATGTAATCGGACTGCTGCTCAATTCCTGAACGAGAAACACTGAGTTCGGAAAAGAAGCCCCGCCAAGGGACGACTTCACACAGCCTCAGGCCACCTTAAATAAGTCAGTATCCGCTCGCTTTGCGGGGACCTTTTGCACATTTTAAGGTGCAATTTCAGCAGAAATTTTCGGTACTCGGGCATTCCGGAGCGGGAAGGCCTTGCATCTAACTTTCATTACTAAGGTACAATTACGAAAGTACATTGACCCTTAGATCGACGGCCCTGGGGTTCGCGCCCACTCTTCGGCCTTTTGCAGCCTCGGGGCGCATTCGTGTGGCCTCGCACGCTGCTGCTGTTCAACCACGAAGGCAGAGGCCTATGACACCTGACACGCTTCGAATCGCGCGCGACAAGCTGACCCGCGTTTTCCGCTACCTGGAAGCACTCAACCAGCACCGCAACCCGCCTGCGCGGGAAATCCGCGAGCAGCCCTGGGTTTTATGGCTGCGCGATCTTCCCGATCATCTTTCCGTTCAACGGGGCGCCGCCCGCTCCGATTCCGCGCCAACTGACGCACAGACCGAGGCCCTTCCGGCGGAAGAAAAGAGCGGGGAGGACTTCGTCCTGAAAGTCGGGCGTCCTAAACTGACGTACCCTCCCCGGCCTCCGGCGGAATTTGCCGCCTGGCTGCAGATCGGCTGGGACGATCCGGCCCGCGAAGCGTTTATCCACGCGACCCAATATGATCCGCAACGGAAAGAAACGGTAAGGTTCGCCGATGATCCCGCCCGGTTCGAAGCCTGGCAGCGCTGGAAGCCGCTCCGCGATCAGTGGGCGAGGAGTGAAAAGCCCGCGCGGGCTTCCATGAAGATCTTTGAAACCTTGTACGGCCTCTATGGCCGAATGGACCGCGAGGGAGAACGAGTTGAGATGGTACTGGGCGACGGCATCCTGAACTGGGGCCGCCCGGAAGGCAACATCAGTCATCCGATCCTGCTGCAGCGTCTGCATCTGGAATTCAATGCCGCAGTCCCGGAGTTCACGCTTTCCGAGACCGAACATCCCGTGGAACTCTATTCCGCGTTGTTCCAGTCGATGAGCGATGTGGATGGCCGCGCCATCGGGCGCTGCCGCGAAGAGCTTCAGCAGGGCGGCTATCATCCCCGGGGCGACGATTCCACTTCCGGCTTTCTGCGGAGGGTGGCATTGCAATTGTCTCCGCGCGGCGACTTTGTCGAGCATGGCGCGCCGGAGGGCGAGCGTAACTACCCGCGCATCGGGCGCGATCCGGTGGTCTTTCTGCGCGCCCGCACGCTGGGTTTCGCAGCGGCCATCGAAGGCGTTCTCGAAGACCTGCGCACCCGTGACGATCTGCCGTGGTCACTGCTGAACATCATCGGCGAACAGGCTCCGGCTTTCGAAGGTAACAGCGATGAATCCGCGGCGGGCGATACGGTTCACGCCGAACGCGACGTGCTCCTGAGCAAGCCCGCCAATCCGGAGCAGATCAGGATTGCCCGGCAGCTCGAAGAACACGGCGGGGTCCTCGTTCAGGGCCCTCCGGGCACCGGAAAGACCCACACCATCGCCAACCTGGTGGGCCATTTGCTGGCCCAGGGCAAAAGCGTTCTGGTCACCAGCCATACCACCAAGGCCCTGCGAATGGTCAGGCATCACATCGTTCCCGAGCTGCGGCCGTTGTGCGTCAGCGTTCTGGAGAGCGATCTTGACAGCCGCCGCCAGCTCGAAAGCGCCGTGGGAGGGATTGCGGAACGGCTTTCGCGGGCCGACGCCGGGTCCTTTGAGATCGATGCCGAAAAGCTGGAAACCGAGCGGCATCAATTGCTCGGAATGCTCGATGACCTCCGGCGGCAGCTCACCGAGGCCCGCGCCGACGAATATAAGGATGTGGCGATTGGCGACCAATCCTGGCCTCCGGCGGAGGCGGCGCGCAAAGTGGCGCGGGAAAAAGAGCAGCACGGCTGGATTCCCGGATCTGTTGCCGCGGGGGTTGGCATGCCTCTGGGGGAAGGGGAACTCGCCGACCTCTATCGCACCAACGTTTCCGTTTCCCGCGACGACGAGAACGAACTCTCAGGACGCCTTCCGGAACTCGCCGACCTTCCCCGGCCGGAAGAGTTCGATGAAACCCTGCGCGAAAAAAAGCGGCTGAGCGCCCGGGACCTGGACTTCCGTTCCGACCTGTGGCCGCAACACCCGGCGGCCGCAACACCCGAACAACTTGAATCCATGACCGACCAAATGATGCACGCGGTCGATCTGCTCTCCAGTCCCGAAAGCTGGAAGCTGGCTGCAATTTACGCGGGCAGGTACGGAGGCACCCACCGGCAACCGTGGGACGAGCTCACCAGCCAGGTGCACCAGGTCCATCGTGAAGCCGCCGGGGCCCAGGAGTCGCTGCTGCGGCACGGTCCGGCGCTTTCCTATGAGATGGAACCGGAGGAACAGGAACAAATCGTTTCCGAGATCGAGGCCCATCTGGAAGAGGGCGGCGGCCTCGGCGCTTTCACGCTCCTGCGGCACAGGCCATGGAAACAGTTCATCGCAACCGCCAGCGTCAACGGCGAGCGGGTCCGGCGGCCCGAACACTTTCGCGCCCTGGGGCAGCTCGCGCGATTGAAGATCATGCGCCGCGATCTCGGCCGGCGATGGGACCGTCAGATTGCTCCGCTGGGCGCTCCGACCGCGGGAGAAATGGGCGAAGAGCCCGAAAAAACCATGGTGCAGTTCTGCGATTCGATCGAGGAATGTCTCCAATGGCAGGAGACGATCTGGACGCCGCTGCAGGAAGACCTGGAGACGCTGGGCTTCGCATGGGACCGTTTCATCGCCGAGCAGCCGATCTCCGTCGGCCCTTACGGTGAACTGAATCGCATTGCCCAGGCCGTGAAGAACTGCCTGCTTCCGGTCCTTTCCGCGCGCACCGACAAGGCGAAGTTTCAGCGGATTGAGAATGGTTTGCGGGAGCTGGGAACTCAGCTTGAGATCGCGTCGCGCAATTTCAATTCGTCGCGAGTGATCGCGGAGCTGGCGGACGCGGTTGCGCGCCTCGATTCGAACGCCTACAGCCAGGCCTGCGCGCGCCTCGCGGATTTGAAGGGCCGCCAGGCCGATCTCGATCTGCGGCGCGCGCTGCTTCAGCGGATGGAATCCGCGGCCCCGGCGTGGGCCGGCGCGATTCGCAATCGCCGGGGAGTTCATGGCAAACGCGAAGCGCCCGGCGATGTCGCCGCCGCATGGCAATGGCGTCAGATGGCCGGCGAACTCGACCGCCGCGCCGGCGTTTCCATGGAAACGCTGCAAACCAGAAGTGAACGACTGCGCGAGCATCTGCGGCGAATCACCGTGGAGCTGATCGACCGCCGCGGGTGGGCCTTCCAGGCGCGCCGAACATCGTCGCCCCAGAGGCAGGCGCTGGTCGGCTGGCTCGATACGATCCGCCGCATCGGCAAGGGACACGGCGTTCGCGTCCCTTTGCTGCGGACGGAGGCCGCGCGCAAAATGAGCGAGTGCCGCGGCGCGGTGCCGGTCTGGGTCATGCCGCTGTCGCGGGTCATGGAAAACTTCGATCCGCGCAGCACCCGCTTCGACGTCGTGATTATCGACGAGGCCAGCCAGAGCGACGTAATGGCGCTGGTCGCGCTCTATCTGGGCAAAACCGTGCTGGTGGTGGGCGACCACGAACAGGTCAGCCCTTCGGCCGTCGGGCAGGACCTCGGCATCATTCAGAACCTGATCTTCCAGTACCTGCATGGAATTCCCAACGCCGATCTGTATGACGGACAGATTTCCATCTACGATCTGGCCCGCCAGTCCTTCGGCGGGACCACCTGCCTGGTCGAACACTTCCGCTGTGTTCCGGAAATCATTCAGTTCAGCAACATGATTTCCTACGATGGCCGCATCAAACCGCTGCGGGACGCAAGCCGCCTGGCGCTGCGGCCGCACACCGTGGCCCATTACGTCGAGGGATCCAGCCGCGATGGCAAGATCAATCGCGAGGAAGCGCTGGCGGTTGCGTCCCTGATCGCCGCCGCCATCGAGCAGCCGGAATACCAGGTCGGCGAGGCGGGCCGGCCGGTAAGCTTCGGCGCGGTCTCTCTGGTGGGCGACGAGCAGGCCCTTGAAATCGACAGCCTGCTGCGCCGCCACCTGTCGCCCGAGAAATACGAGCGGCACCGCCTGCTCTGCGGAAACGCCGCCCAGTTCCAGGGCGACGAGCGCGATGTGATCTTCATCTCCCTGGTGGATACCGCCGGGCGCGGCGCGCTGCCCCTGCGCGATCAGCAGATGTTCAAGCAGCGTTTCAACGTGGCCGCCAGCCGGGCCCGTGACCAGATGTGGGTTGTCCACTCGCTCGACCCGGACCGCGACGTGAAACCCGGCGACCTGCGCCGCGAGCTGATCGCCCATGCGCAGGATTCCGGACGCCTGCTGCGCACTCTGGAAGAAAAAGAGAAGCGCACCCCCTCGGACTTCGAACGCGAAGTCATGAAGAGCCTGCGGGAAGCCGGATACCGCGTGACCCCGCAGTGGCGGGCGGGCGCCTACCGCATCGATCTGGTTGTGGAAGGCGATGGCCGCCGTCTGGCCATCGAATGCGACGGCGACCGTTACCATCCTCTGGAAAAACTGCCGGAAGACATGGAGCGTCAGTCCATTCTCGAACGTGTGGGATGGACGTTCACCCGCATTCGCTCCACGGAGTTTCTGCGCGACCCGCAGCGGGCCATGAAGCCGGTCTTCGAGAAACTTCGACTGCTGGAGATTCCGCCGGCGCAAGATCCGCCGGTGCAAGAGATAATCGAGGTATCCGCCGCTGGTGCGGACCTGACCGAGAGGGTCAGGCAGCGTGCGGAAAAACTGCGCAAGGCATGGACGGCGACGGCCCCGGAGACCGGCATTGCCGAGCCGAAAAATCCTGAAGAAGTGTTGGTTCCGGTGCAATCGGGGAGGCGGCGGTCTGCGTAACGGGCCGCGTGAAGCCCTTTTGGGCAATAGCCTCGGCGGACATTCAAAAAACAAAGGCAAGACCTGAAACACGGAGGAAACGGAGGACAGAAATCTGAGGGAACGGAGAGGTTCTATTGTGCTGTCCGCGGGTGGCGAATGCTTTTTGGCGGCCCGGCCCCCTTTTGAAATCCTCCGTTCCCTCAGATTTTTGTCCTCCGTTCCCTCCGTGTTTCAGGTTTTGTTTTTGGTTTTTGATACTCGCAAAAGCTGAAAGCCGAACGGCGCGCACTGGCGTCGCTGAGACGGCGTATAATCGGCGGATGAAACCTTCACCCTTTTCGCGTTTGCTGTCTTTACTCATGATTCTCACGATTGTCGCGCCTCAGAGCTGGGCCACATGTGGTGGCGGCGGCGGCGGTGGCGTGGGCGGCATGGGCGGAGGCTCATCCATGCCGGAACAGACTTACCAGGTGCCCTGGAAGATTCTGAAAGCCGGTGAAACGATCAAGGACGGTCTCGTCGTTTACTGGTTCCCTTCCTCCGATGAGGAAGTACAAAAATCGAGCCTGCGGAATTCCCGCGTCCTTTCCCAATATGCTTCGCAGTGCATCACCATGAGCATCGTGGATGCGCGCCTGCCCATCGGCCAGAAGCTGGCCGCCGGGGAGAAGCTCCCGGTGGCGGTGGTGGCCACACCCGACGGCACGCCGATCAGCAAGGTACAGAACAAAGACGGCAAGCTCAAAGTCGACCAGGTGGAAAAGGCCCTGGAGACGGAAATGAAGCGCCGGGAAGATGCCACGGAAGAGAAGCTGAAGTCCGCGAAAGACCGGGCCAAAGCCGGCGACAACCAGTCGGCCATCGGACTCTATCGCGCGGTGCTCGATCAGAAATGCATGTTCCCCAAAAAGGCGAAGGACGCCGCCAAGGAACTCAAAAAGCTGGGCGTGAATGAAGGCGCGGAACTGATCGATGCTCCGATCTTTGGGCCGGTCATGGAAAAAACCGCCAGCGCCCGCATCGAGCGCACCATGCAGCGCGGCCTGGCCGCCGAGATGAGCGACCACTACGTTGAGGCGGCAAGGCTCTACACCGCCGCCCATACCATGGACCCCTCGGACCCGGTGCCGCTCCGCTACCTGGGCGAGATCTATCGCCACCACACCGGCCAGTGGGACAAAGCCCGCGAGAACTTCGAGGCGATTTTGAAGATGCCCGCCGATCCCCTTTCGCGCGCGGTGGCCCTGCACGGCCTGGGCAAGATGACCATCCACGAAGGCGACTTCAAGAAGGGACTGGGGCTGATGGAGCAATCCGTGGCAACCTATCCCATCGCTCTCGCCTACCGTAACCTCGCGGTCTATTGGAACTCCGAGGGCGACCAGGCGAAAGCCGGCCAGTATACAAAAGAAGCGCTGGCTCTCGATCCGACCGATCCCTTCAACCTGGTCTTCGCCGCGGCCTTCATGGCCGGCACGGGCCACGGGGATGAAGCCCTGAAGATCGCGAAAGAGAACGAAGCTTTGATGCCGGCCTCCTATAACCTGGCGGCGGTTTATGCGCAGCTCGGCCAGAAGGAAAAAGCCATCGCCCTGCTCAAACGTCACTTCTTCCAGTACGAACGCTATAAGTCGGTGCGCGCGAAAGAGATGATGGAAGCGCGGGTCGACGCGGTGTTTGCCTCAATCAGCCGCGATCCGCAGTTTGTCGCGCTGACCAGCGGCGCGGATGGCAGACTGCCGATTCCGGCGATGCCGGGAATGCGGCCCGCGGGGAATTAAGCTGAACCAAACCTTAACCGCGGAAGCAGAAAATAATTCAGAAATAGTTTGCCGCTGATTTACGCAGATAAACGCCGATAGAAAGCACAGGGATTCCCCAGTGGTTTTCTTATCTGCGCTGATCGGCGAAATCAGCGGCAAATGTTTTTTAAAGCCCCTTCGGCGGCAGATCTTCAGAAAAACATGGAGTGAGCGATGTTTGAGAAAAACTTACTTTCCGGAAAGAAAATCCTGATCACCGGCGGGGCCACCGGCCTGGGCAAGAGCATGGGACACCGTTTTCTCGAACTGGGCGCTTCTCTCTGTATCTGCGGAAGGCGTGAGCAGTTGCTGGCGGAGACGGCGGCGGAGTTGAGCGCCGCCACCGGAGGGGTCGTTAAGACCTTTCCCTGCGATGTGCGCGACGCCGCCCGCGTGGAGGCCATGATTGAAGAGTTCTGGCACGACGGACCCATCGACGTCCTGGTGAACAACGCCGCCGGCAACTTCATCGCGCGTACCGAGGAGCTCTCAATCGGGGCCTTTGAGGCCGTCATCGGCATCGTGCTGATGGGCACCATCCATGCCACCATGGCGTGCGGACGGCGCTGGATCAAGGAAGGCCGCAAGGCCACAGTGTTGAATATCTCAACCACCTACGCGGAAACAGGATCGGGCTATGTTGTGCCCTCGGCGGTTTCCAAGGCGGGAGTGCTGGCCATGACGCGCAGCCTTGCCGTTGAGTGGGGCCGCAAGGGCATCCGGTTCAATGCGCTGGCCCCGGGGCCGGTGCCCACCGAAGGCGCTTTCTCGCGCCTGATGCCCGCGAAGATGGAAGAGGAATCCAAAAAGCGGAACCCCCTGGGACGGTTCGGCACCCATGAAGAGCTGGCCAACCTGGCGGCGTTTCTGGTGAGCGATTATTCCGGCTACATCAACGGCGAACTGATCGCCATGGATGGCGGCGAGTGCCTTCAGGGCGCGGGCGAATTCAATCACCTCGGTCAGATGCTGACCGAAGAGCAGTGGCAGATGATGAAGCCGAGAAAAAAATAATCGGCCCGCGAATGAACGCGAATAAAAAAAACACCGCCGAAACCGGCGGTGCTTTTTTTTTTAAGAGTAAATCCGGCGCTTGAGAGTTAATTACCCAATTACCAGATTACGCAATTACCCAATGGGTCTTAGTGCGAGAGCAGTTTGACGCCGTGGGGCACCAGGGCTTTGGCCCAGGGCACGTAGGCGTAGACCATCACGATGATTCCGACGATGGCGCCCAGCGCGAGGGAGTGCCATACAACGAAGCGGAAGATAATGCCTTCGTTGCCCACCTGATTGGTGGCCGCCGTGGCTACGCAGATCGACTGCGCGTCCACCATCTTGCCCATCACGCCGCCGGCGCTGTTGGCCGAGGTCATCAGGATCGGGTCGATGTGCAACTGCTCGGCGGTAATGCGTTGCAGGCTGCCGAACAGAGCGTTCGAAGACGTGTCGCTGCCAGTCAGCGCCACGCCCAGCCATCCCAGGAAGGTGCCGAAGAACGGGAAGAACCACCCCGTATGGGTGAATGCCAGTCCCAGCACCGCGTCTGTGCCCGAGTATCGCGTTACATAGCCCAGCCCCAGCATGCCGCAGATGGCCAGCACCGCGAATCGCATTCGATAAAGCGTGGTGAAGAACAGCGAGAACAACTGACCCGGACTCACGCCGCGGATCAGACCGCCCAGCAGCGCGGCCAGGAAACAGCCGGTACCGGTCGCGGAAAGCCAGACAAAGTCAAACCGCGCGCCTTCACCGGTCGGCTTCGTGACCACCGGCGCCGCGCGCATGACCTTGTTGTGCAGAGGCGTAACGAAACCCTTCACTTCGTTCTTCACCGGCTTACCGTCTTTGTCCATGACGGGTTTGCCGTCCTTATCCATCTTCTGTTCAAACCAGTGCGGGGTGGTGTTGAAATTCATCCAGTCCTTGACCGGTTTGAAGCCCCAGAAGAACACGAAGACCGACAAGATGATAAAAGGCAGCCAGGCCTTCATCACCTGGCCGCTGGTGTAAGTGTGCGCCGACTTGCTGATGTCTTCATCGTCGGCAAAGCGCCATATCTTTTTGGGCTTCCAGAACATCAGGAAGACCACGGTGCAGAGAAGAGAGAAGAGACCGGCGGTGATGTCCACCAGGTTGCTGTCCATCTTGTTGGACCAGAACCACTGCATGGCGGCGAAGGAGACGCCCACCACAGTGATGGCCGGGACGACCTCGAAGGTCTCTTTCCAGCTCACCATGGCGCGCACCAGCCAGAAGGGAACGATGACGGCGGTAATCGGAAGAATGCGGCCGATCATGGCGTTCATGTCGGCTTCCGGAAGCTGGGTAACGCTGGCCAGCATGTGGACCGGAGTGCCGATTGCGCCCCAGGCGACCGGAGCGGTGTTGGCGATCAGGTTCAGGGCGGCGGCGTGGAACGGTTTGAAGCCCAGGCCGATCATGAACGCTCCGGCAATGGCCACCGGAGAACCGAAGCCCGCGCAGCCTTCAATGAAGGCGCCAAAACAGAATGCCACCAGCAGCAGCTGCAGCCGGCGGTCGGCCGTGATGCCGCCCACCGAGGCTTTCATGATCTCAAAGTCTCCGGTGGAGACGGATATGTCATAGAGATAAACGGCCGCTATTACGATCCAGACGATCTTGACAAACCCGATCGCGGCGCCATACGCGAAGCTCTCGCCGGCGAACTGCCACGGCATGCCAAAGACGACGATGGCAACGATGACCGCGGTCGCCGCGCCGGCAAGTGCGGACCAGTGAGGTTTCACCCGAAGGCCGGCCATCAGTGTAAACAGGACAATGATGGGCAGCGCGGCCACCAGGGCCGACAGCCACCAATGCCCGAAGGGGTCGTACACTTGAGTCCATGGTTGCATTAGTTTTTTCTCCTGGAAAGTGCCGCGAATTATAGCGTTATGACCGTTGGTGTGCCAGAGCAATTATTGAGGGGATAAACTAGGCAAATCTTGCTCTAACTGACCCGTAATCAATGGCGATTTTTGTCCGCGCCTGAGACAGATGAAAGTATTTTAATGTGAACTAAAACTCTCATAGACACTGCTTCAGTGCCGCCAGAAGCTGCCAAAGTCAAAACCTGAAACACGGAGGGAACGGAGGAATAAAATCTGAGGGAACGGAGAAATACCTGGGCGGGGTGTCGTCAAAGCCGGATTTTTTCAGGACAAGCGCGACCGTTTTCGCTCCGCGACACAACTCCCAGGAATTTCTCCGTTTCCTCAGATTTTATTCCTCCGTTCCCTCCGTGTTTCAGGTTTTGACTTTGTCAGGGGTGTATGCTGAAACGTGCTTCCGATTTCAGGCGAAGTCCGACGACGAATGATGAATTACGACATCTCCTTCAATAAGAAAACTGCGGGAGTGATTCTTGTTGGCGGAATACTCGCCGGATCTCTGCTCTTTCTTTCCGGTTACAAAGTCGGACTCGACCGGGGCGCGCTTCGGGCGAAGGCCGAAATGGAGAAGCCAAAAGACATACCCCCGGTTTCCGTTGCGGTTCCGCCGCCTTCTTCCGATACCAACAATTCCGCCTCCGACAACGTTCCCCAGGAACCCGTGGTGGATTCCAACCCGACGTCAGACAGTTACTCCGTGCAGATCGGGGTCTTTCTTACTGAAGATGCGGCCCAACAGCTTCAGAGAAAATTCGGAGGGCGCGGCTATTCCGCCTATGTGTTCCAGGCGAAGGATACAACGGGCCAGACCTGGTACGCGGTGCGCATAGGACACTTCAAAGAGCTGGCCCCGGCCACGCGCACCGCCGTGAACTTCACGATGAACGAGCGCCTGCCCGCGCATGTTCGTCCGGGGAACGGGCTGTAGGAGAACTCGGGGAGCCGGCATCAAAATCAAAAACCTGAAACACGGAGGGAACGGAGGAATAAATCTGAGGAAATGGAGGAATTCTCAGGGGGGTGTGTCGTGGAAGCAAAAACCGTCGCGCTTGTCCGGTAAAAACCTGGCTTTACGACACAACCCCTGAGAATTCCTCCGTTCCCTCCGTGTTTCAGGTTTTTGACTTTAACGGTTTGCTACGAACTCCCGATGATCACACCCGCGACAAAAACCAGCGCCCCGCCCAGCATGACCTGAAGCGTGGCCGACACCCAGGGAGAATCCATGTAGCGATGGCGTATCCAGGAAATCGTTCCCAGTTCGGCGACCACGATGCCCGCCGCCACCCACATGGCGACCGTGAAACTGGAAATCAAAAATGGCAGCGTATGGCCGATTCCGCCGAGAGCGGTCATGAGTCCGCACACGACGCCGCGAATCCATGGATGCCCGCGCCCCGTCAGGCTGCCGTCGTCGGAGAGCGCTTCGGCGAAGCCCATGCTGATGCCCGCCCCGATGGATGCGGCCAGTCCGACGGCGAACGCCGTATGCGTGCTGCGCGTGGCAAAGGCCGCCGCGAATACCGGGGCCAGAGTTGAGACCGAGCCATCCATCAGGCCGGCGAGGCCCGGCTGCACGATCTGCAGCACAAACAGCTTGCGGTTGGCCTGGTCTTCCTCCGCCTTGCTGCCCTCCGGCAGCTTCACGATTTCCAGTTCCTGGGCGCGAGTTTCGTGGCTGCGCTCTTCCTGGGCCAGATCGAACAGCAGTTCGCGCAGTGGGGCGTCGCTGCTGCGGGACGCCGCCTTTTCGTAGAACCGCCGGGTTTCCAGCTCCATGGTGGCGGCCTGCGAGCGGACTCTTTCGAGACGCAGCGGCTTGGTCAGCCACATAGGATCGCGTTTGCAGAAGCCCTTGATGTCATGTCGCCGAATCAGAGGGATGTGATCGCCGAACTTGCTGCGATACAGTTCGAACAGCCGGCGGCGGTGGGTGGCTTCTTCCTCCCGCATGCCTTCGAAGATGCCGGCCGACGCGGGAAAATCCTGCTTCAGGCCCTCGGCAAAATCGGCGTAAATGCGCTGGTCTTCTTCTTCCAGCGAAATCGCAAGAGCGAGAATTTCCCGCTCAGAGAGACTTTCAAAGCTGCGCATAGATGTAGAAATTGTACTTGATTGGCGGTGGCCGCGGGCAAAGACAAGACCTTTGCACCACGGAGCCACGAAGTCACGGAGTTACGGAGAAGAGCAAAAAATAAATGGATTTTCTCCGCGACTCGGTGACTCCGTGGTGCAAAGGTCCTGCTCTTGACCGCTAAAAAAACATGCGGCCTCAGCCCGGAAGGTCCTGAAGCCGCATGCGTTCGAGCCATGCCGTAAAAGGTCTAAGCGATTACATCGATCAGTCGCATCATTGCGTTGTCTTCGTGTTCGAGAATGTGGCAGTGCCAGACGTAACGGAACTTCTGGCCCGTTCGCCCAATCGTGATGGTCTGCCCGGCCTTCCCTGTGAAACCGGATGAACTGCATAAAGACGATCTGCATAAATCGGGAGGATTTGGCCTTGTTTTCATCACAACTTAGAACGGGATTCTGGCAGCACTGGCCATTTGGAACAATCCCACGTTGGGGGCATCCTCCCCCGTTGGAGGCAGAAGAGATACCGCAGAGGGAGTCTCTGAATCCGGTCCAAAATCCGCCTGGAGGAGAGGTACTACAGGACATATTGCTCCAGGATTCAGACGGTCCTGAGCCCTGGAGTTTGTACCGCTTTTTGGGTGTGGGTGACGCCTGAGGTTCAAAAAATAAGGCCGCCGCGATGCGCGGCGGCCCAGGAGAGAAAAGAATGAGCAAGTCTGATGAATAAGACACCCAAATCGGGCCTGCGGAACAGAGATACATGAAAATTCCCCGTCCCCCTGGGGATCAAATTGATGTTCCACGACCCTCTGTCGGGTGTCTTATACAACAGACGTCATTCAGACAGCTTCATTCTCTCCTGAAGGCCATCGGTATCGCGCACCGGTGGCCTTATTTTTTGGAAGCGAAGAAAAACAAAACCTTGAAACGCAGCGCGACGTAGCCACAACCAAAACCCTTCACCGCAGAGATCGCAGGGGGCGCAGAGATGCGCAGGAAAAGCAAAGGCAGGAATTAGATTTTCGGGCAAAAATCGTCGCAGGCCGCGAAGACTTTTATGATTAGGACTGCAAAGGGAGCGGAAGATTGTGGTCCTTTGCGAAAACCAGGTCTTTCAATTTTGGCAATTACCAATTTTGGCAATTACCCAATCCCATTACCCGATCCCATTACTCAATCTCGCCCGTATCGGGGTTGTAATAGAACTTGAAACGCAGTTGAAGATACTGTCCCCGGAATTCGGAGGGCAGCGGCGGGAAGGGATTGGAATCTGTAATTCCGCCCCAGGCGGCGCGGTCCAGGGCGATATCTCCCGAGGGAAAGATCATTTGCTGGCCCTGCACGCGGCCATCTTTCATGATGGCGAATTCGATCGCCAGCTTTCCCTTTTTCATCTGCGGCGGACGCGCCGATTCCGGAACCAGGTTGTACCAGTGCATTTTGACGGCGAAGATCACCCGCTGCAGATACGGGCCGAAATCCACGCCCATGGTGTCGCTGAGGATATCGACGTCGCCGCGTATATCGCTCTGCGGATCGGGACGCCGGACGCCATGGTCTCCGCCGCCGCCGAACGAGGCGTGAGTGACGCCGCGCTGTCCGGTGGAAAGCGACTGCATAGCCTGATCGATGGCGGAACCAGGCGACAACCCCGTCTTGAACGGAGAAGGCACTTTGGCCGCGGGCGGCGGCTGCACCTGAGCAACCTGGGGCTGCGTCTGCTGAGGCGGAGGCTCCCCGCCGCCTGGCTGGGTTGCGGTTGCAGTCTGCTGCTGGGCCTGCTGCCCGGGGGGCGGTTGAGCCGGAGGCGCGGGTGTCCCGGGCGCCTGCGTGTTGATTAACCGCCGCAGGGCCTCTCGATTCGGCAGGCGGGCCTGCGCAATGCGGTTCTTGTCGGAAATAATGTTGGTCTTCGGCGTCGGACGCGGCGGCAGCCGGTCATTGGGCATGACCATAAAGGTTGTGTCCTGGTTGCTCTTCCGCAGCACCGGCTTGAGATAAACCTCTTTAGGCAGCCACTGCGGCGCAAACCATGCGGCGAGAAACACCACCACGTGCGCGATAATCGACAGCCAGATGGCTTCGCGCCAGCGGTAGCCGGAAAGCTCGTCATCCATGGACATGATGAGCAGATGGAGCTCATCCATAGAGGGAGCTTTTCCAGGGTCGCGAATTAGTGGTTCCAGTGCCATGAGGGGACTATGCGGAATCGCCAGATTGTTTGATGCTTCTATTTTCTCATTAGATTCGGTCGTGCGAGGGGTCTCATCGCATGCCGACGCGGGAAATTGTTTCATTTTGGCCGTTTTTACAGTGTCTTTACAGAGAATCTTAAAATCTAAAGAGTCATCCCTATAGAACGCTCGAAGCGGGATTTTATGCGTCCCGGCGGAGAAATATTTTGGCTCAGGTGTCTTTACAGGAACTTTACAAAGGACGCCATCTTGCGAAGTCAAAACCTGAAACTCGGAGGGAACGGAGGAATAAAATCCGGACGCCGGCGACAAAGCAGCACTTCCGTGTCCTCGAATTTCTGCTGGAGAGAGAAAGGTCGAAATATCCAGGTCCTGGTTTTTGGATGCAACCAGGAATCAGCGGTCCAAATAGAACCCATTTATTTCGCTTTCTCCGTGCCTCAGTGACTCCGTGGTGCAAAGGTCTTTTTACATGGCTCCGATTTTGGCCTGGCGATTATGTTCGCTGATGGCCGAAAGAATCTGCAGGGCCACATCCAGCGCGCGGCGTCCGTCTTCCAGTGGAATTTCAGGACGAGTGCGCGACCGCACCGCCGAAAGAAACGATTTCAACTCGGCGCGCAGCGGCTCTTCCGAAGTTACCGCCGGCTTGTTCATGCTGACGCCCGGAATCGGCACAGCGCCGGGCGCGGTGGCCATGGCCAGAAGCTGGGCAGCGGAAAACTTCTGCGCGGCCTTCACCTGGAATTGCAGCACATCCTGTCGACCGTAATCGACCGAAATATATTCCTGCGGCTGAAAGAAACGCAGCTTGCGGACCCGCTCGGTGCTGATGCGGCTGGCCGTGAGATTGGCAACGCACCCCGACTCGAATTCCATGCGCACGTTGGCGATATCGACCTTGCCGCTGACCACCGGCAGCCCGACCGCGCGGATCTCTCGGACCGGCGACCGCACGAACGACAACACCACGTCGATATCGTGGATCATCAGGTCGAGCACGACATCCACGTCGAGGCTGCGGGGCGTGAACACGCTCAGCCGGTGCACTTCGAAGAACATGGGCCGGGTAATCAGAGGCAGCGTGGCGCGCACCGCCGGGTTGAACCGTTCGAGGTGCCCCACCTGGGCGATGCGCTGGTTGGCCGCCGCCAGCGCGATCAATTCGTCGGCCTCTGCGAGAGTGGAAGCCAGGGGCTTTTCAATCAGCACATCCACGCCGGAAGCCATCAGCGTCGCGGCCACCGACAGGTGGTGCACGGTGGGCACGGCCACCGAGGCGGCATCGACCCGCCCGCGCAGCTCTTCGATATTGCTGAAGGCCAGGCAGTCGAACTGACGGGCGATTTCCTGGGCCAGAGCGATGTCGGCGTCCACTACGCCGATGAATTGAACGCCGGCGCCCTGTTTCTGAAGCTCGTGATAAACGCGGGCATGGTTCCTGCCGAAGGAACCCACACCCACGACCGCTGCCCGAATTGGACTTCCGTCATGCAAACTCATTGATTTTTCCCGGGAAACACAGAGTGATCAAAGATATCATTTCCGCTTGAGTACTGTGTATCAGGCGGTAATATTGATGCGGAGCCATTCATGATCCCCTGCCGGCGCGATCTCTTCGACATCCCCGAGGGAGTGACATATCTGAACTGCGCCTATATGTCGCCGATGATGCGCAGCGTCGCAGATGAGGGCCGCATCGGGCTGGAGCGGAAGATTCATCCGTGGAAGATTCGCCCGGCGGATTTCTTCAGCCAGTCGGAGGAGCTGCGCGCCTGCGCGGCGCGATTTTTTCTCTGCTCCGCCGATGACGTAGCCATCGTCCCTTCCGCCAGTTATGGAATCCAGATGGCGGCCGGCAACCTGCCGCTCGCGCCCGGAAAAAAAATCCTGGTATTGGAAGAGCAGTTTCCCTCCAACTTTTATCCCTGGCAGCGGCTGGCGATGAAGAATGGCGGCGCGCTGCTGACCGTCGCTCTGCCCGAAGACGGCGACTGGACCTCGGCCGTGCTGCGCTCTCTCAACCATGAAGTTGGCATCGCCGCTCTGCCTCATGTTCACTGGACCACCGGCGGCCTGCTCGATCTCACGCGGATCGGGGCCGCGTGCCGCGAACTCGGCATCGCCCTGGCGCTCGATCTGACCCAGTCGCTGGGTGTGCATCCCTTCGATGTGAACGCGGTACAGCCGGATTTCGCCGTGGCCGCCGCCTATAAGTGGCTGATGGGGCCGTATTCCCTGGGCGTGGCGTATATTGCGCCGAAATGGCAGCAGGGGGTACCGCTGGAAGAAAGCTGGCTGCAACGGGCCAATGCCCGGAACTTTTCCGATCTGCGGTATACGGACGCCTATATGACCGGTGCGCGGCGGTTCGACATGGGCGAGCATTCGAACTTTGCAACCATGCCGGCGGCCATCGCCGCCCTGCGGCAACTGGAGGCGTGGGGCGTCCGCGAGATTTCCGAGACCGTCGGAGAGTTGAATCGGCATCTGCTTCGGAGGCTGGAACCGCTGGGAATTCAAATCTGGCCCGAACACCTGCGTGCCCCGCACTATCTCTGCCTGCGAAGCGACCGGCTGCCGATCACCGGCATGGCGGAGAAGCTGGCCGCCCACGGAATCTACGTCAGCGTGCGCGGCTCTTCCATTCGCATTACGCCGCATGTTTACAACTCAGTCGAAGAAATGGAACGGGTAGGCGACCGGCTGCTGGAACTGGCGGAGAAAAAAGACGAACAAAGATTGCGCGCCTGAACGATGGCGATTCAGGGATGAAACAGGAGGATTGAGATGGGACGAATATTGGGATTTGTGGCGTTGCTGGCGGTCGTGGGAATCGGGGCCTATGTCTTTATGCGCCAGGCGCAGGGCGTGACCGGCAACAATGGCAATCCGGGCAACACCGTCGAGATGCTCGCCGTGGAGCGCGACATCATGAACGTCGCGCGCGCCGAACGCAACTACGTGGCCACCCACGGCAGCTGCGTGGCCTTCTCCGAACTGCACTCCAGCGGAGAACTCAGCATCGACAGCCCCGGCCGCGGACCCTATACCTACTCCGTGGATTGCGGCTCCGGCGGCAGCTACCACGCGCTCGCCACCTACACGGGCCCCGACGGCTCTCCCCTGCCGAAAAGCATCAGCGTGGATGAAACCATGCACATGTCGCAGCAGTAAGGTCTGGCCAAAGTCAAAACCTGAAACACGGAGGAAACGGAGGATAAAAATCTGAGGGAACGGAGGAATTCTTAGGGGTTCTGTCGCGCAGCGAAAACTGTTGCGGGTTGTAGGGAATCCAGGCGCATCGAGGCACAAACCTTAAGAATTCCTCCGTTCCCTCAG
>WNFD01002266.1_pt1 | contig 19371 bp, 15 predicted proteins | sample 5400491 | NCBI WGS metagenome assembly WNFD01 (sample SAMN13153343, study PRJNA577476) | soil metagenome | isolation source: 120 cm saprolite under Douglas fir tree site 2 hole 2 replicate 2 | place: USA:California | collected 2015-04-18 | reverse complement strand
GATCGCGCCGACGACGAAGACGATCGCCAGAAGGGATTTCCCGGTGCCCGCGGGCCCCAGAATCAGCGTGCTCGATCCCGCTTCGACACCGCCGCCGAGAAGCTGGTCCAGTTCGGCAACGCCGCTGGCCCTCCGGGTTCGCACGAAGCCGCTGCGGTATTCGGACGCCACCAGCCGGGGAAACACGTTCAGTCCCCCGGTCGCGATGGTCACGTCATGATAACCGCCGCGAAACTTCATGCCACGATACTTCACGATGCGGGCGCGGCGCCGCTCCGCGCCGTAAGCCGGCGCCAATTCCTCAAGCCGCAACACGCCGTGCGCAACGCTGTGCACGGTTTTGTCGGCGAGCTCGGCGGTCAGATCGTCGAGCAGCATCACCGTGGTGCCGAACTTTGCGAAATAGTGCTTGATCGCCAGAATCTGCCGCCGGTATCGGAGCGAGCTTTGCGCCAGCAGCCTGATCTCGGAGAGACTGTCCAACACGACCCGGCTCGGCCGCGCGCGTTCCACGGTTTCGAAAATCTGCTTGGTGGTCTCGTCGAGTTCGAGATCCGAGGAATAAAGCAGGCTCTGCTGCTGTTCGGAATCGAGCAGACTCTCCGGCGGCAATAATTCAAAAATTTCAATTCCATCGTCCAGGTCCCAGCCATGCGAGGCCGCACCGTCGCGCAACTCGCGCTCGGTTTCGGACAGGGTAATGTAGAGACATTTCTCACCGGCCTGCGCACCTTCCATCAGGAACTGCAGCGCAATGGTGGTTTTGCCTGTCCCGGGCGCGCCCTCCACCAGAAACACGTGTCCACGCGAAAACCCGCCCGACAGGATGTCGTCCAGCCCCCCAATCCCGGTTTTCGCCTTGCCGGCGATCGGCTCAATCAACTTCATAAATCCCCCTAACCGGGGCTAAACTTGTCCGACATCATACAGTTCCGTGAAAATGGAACTATTTTTGCTGGAAAAATTCAGGCCACATCGCGCGCCACGCTTGGGCCAGCGGCCTGAAATCGGCGGGGCCGGTCTCGTGGCATTCGGCGTTGGGCGCGGGCAAGACCCATGACTGCGCGCTTCTGACGTACATATGCGCGATCGGAACCAGCCATGTCGTATCGTCAAGCGTTCCCGCGCGAAGGGTCATTGAGTGCGGACGTCCGGCGCGTTCACCGTAGATTCGGCCGCCGCAGTCGCCGCAGAACCATGACGTGACGTCCGCTCCACTCGAGGATCGACGGCGCCATCCCTTCGGCTCGCCTTGCAGAATACGAAAATCCTTTGCCGCGACCGGCATGTTCAATGCGAACGCGCTGCCGGACGTCCTTTGGCAATGGGTGCAATTGCAGCTGTAGAGCAGCAGCGGAAACGACTCGATCTGGTAGCGGACCGCACCACACGGGCAGCCGCCGGTCATGGGAAGCGCTGGTCGCGTGGAGTTCATGATCAACCCCGACCCGAAGATACGATCGGAAGATTATCCGGAAATTATCACGCTGCGACGACTATCTCCGCAAGAGCGCGCGAAGCTCGTGCTCGTGTGCCCGATCGTCAGCCGGCCGCCGCGATCAATCGCGCGCATCCGCTGGGCAATTCGATATCGACCTCCAGCGTCGACACTGTTTCGCCCCGCTCCATCTTGACGACAACCTTATCCGGATCGAGTACGACATGCCGCGACACCACGGCAAGAATTTCCTCCCGCAGCAGCTCCAACAAGTCAGGCTGCCCGCGCAAGCTGCGTTCATGCGCCAGCAGAATCTGCAACCGTTCCCGTGCAACAGGCGCGGAAGCAGTGCGGCCCCTGAAGAACCGCAGCAGGCTGGCGCTCATGCGGCCCTCCGTCCCAGCAATCGGTCCATCAGACCTTTGCGCTCGGTCGGCACCCGCATGGTGACGGTCTCCCCCATCAGGCGGCGGGCTGCGTCGTGGTAGGCGCGGGCCGGCGCGCTGGCGGCGTTGTTCAGGGTGACGGGAGATCCAACGTTCGACGCCCGCAGAACGTCCTGGCTTTCAGGGATGATGCCGAGAAGCGGGGTCGCGAGGATTTCAAGAATGTCCTCGATGGTGAGCATTTCGCCCCGTGCTGCGCGCGCCGTATCATATCGGGTGATCAGCACATGCTTCTTCACCTGCTCGCCCTTTTCGGCCTTCACGGTCTTTGAATCGAGCATCCCGATGATCCGGTCGGAATCCCGCACCGACGAGACTTCGGGGTTGGTGACGATGACGGCCTCGTCCGCATAGCGCATCGCCAGCGTCGCTCCCCGCTCGATACCCGCCGGGCTGTCGCAGATGATCCAATCGAACCTGGTTCGCAGGTCGGCGATGATGCTTCCGATACCCTCGTCCGTCAGGGCATCCTTGTCCCTGGTTTGGGATGCCGGCAGCAGCCACAAATTCTCCAGACGCTTGTCGCGAATAAGCGCTTGCGAAAGCTTTGCGACGCCCTGCACCACATTGATGAGGTCGAACACGACCCGCCGTTCTGCCCCCATCACAAGGTCGAGGTTGCGCAGACCGACGTCGAAGTCGACGACCACGACCTTTTGTCCGCTTTGCGCGAGCGATGCACCGAGCGCGGCCGTGGAAGTGGTCTTGCCAACCCCGCCCTTGCCGGACGTCACGACCAGAACTTTGGCCATTCTTACCTCCTCCTTACTCGGTTAATTCTACTGGTTAACTCAACGGTGTAATTTTCATGACGTCGCCTTCGAGCCAGGCTTGAGCCGGCCGATCGCGCACGCTGGCGTCTATTTGTTCTGCAGTCTGGTAGTAGCCGTCGATGGCCAGAAGTTCTGCTTCGATTCTCTGGCAATAAATTCGCGCGGCGGGATTGCCATTGACACCCGCCATCGCCCGGCCGCGAAGCGTTCCGTAGATGTGGATGGACCCGCCAGCGCAAATCTCCGCGCCGGAACTGACCGAACCCAGTACGGTCACATCGCCGTCGGCAAAAATAACCGATTGACCGGAGCGGACCGGGCTTTCGAGCAGCAGAGACGTCGGCTTCGGCTTGGCTTCCGGCTTTTGCGGTTTATTCTGCTGGACCACACAGTTGCGTCCGCCCGTCAGCAAAGGCGGCATGCTGGTGGTGACGTGGGCCGCGTCCACACCCTCGATCCCCAGGATGCGAATATTCCGAGTTTCAAGGCTTGTGACGAGGTGCGCGATAGCGGATTGGCTAAGGTCCAGGGCGGACAGGTCGAGCACCACGGGCTTACCGACAAAAAAGCCGGGCGAGCGAGCCAGCGTCGCGTCTATTTCCTCAAGCCAACCCACAATTGGCACGACGGGACAAAACACAAACGCCACGTAGGAGCGACCCCGAAGGCGCACCAGTTGGCGTGTTGGTTCCGCCCGTGCCTCCATGATGGTCAACTCACCTTTTCTTACTGAATGGTTAATAGTGGGCGCACTTAGTTAACAATCGATTAATGCCGCTTTTCGCGAACCCCCATGCTTCGAATCGCGAATCAGCGGCTCAATCAGCTCAATCACTGCGAAAATTGTGGCACATTTGCGCTGAGGTCGGATTCCCGAGCCACTCAAACGTTGCACCTGCTCGCGGGTACAACCGTAAAAACAACTACCAAAAAATTACCGTCATCTTAAGATTGCGGACGGCGCAAAATCTTATCTCAGTTTTGTCCACTTTCGGACCTATTAATGTCCGGTCACGGCTCCATCACATACCGGTGACTTTCCGAGGCCAAAAGTAGTAGAAGCTGAAGGTCATTTCCGCCGCCGGTCGAGGCGGACATTTGCCGGGGGATTGAGGCAATGGAAGCGGCATGGGCAACACGGTCTCGAGATCTATCTCGCGGGCTGACGCAGGTTGCAGCGACCGGTGCGGATCTTGCGTCACGCACAATGATTCAAACTATCGCACCTAACTTTGCATCTCGTTTTGATCAGTCGCGGGTTTTGCCGCGCGACGGACTTCATTGCTTGGAACATTTGTCAATTAACCAGAACAACGTCCAACAGGCCAGCTACCGCAGCGCCGAGCGAGCGACCGCGGTACGATAACCAAATGTAACCAAGGGTAATGAGGGAGTGTGGAGTTATGAGTAGCGTGAGTGACCAGGACCATCTCAATCCGAACGATCAATTGTACTATGCACCACGCTGGTTGCGTGAACGAGCCGAACCACTGCCCGCGTCGCCCGCCCCCCCTGAAAAAAGATCCCAGAGCGTCGCGCGCCCTAATACACCTCCGCATTCCTTCGACGCGCTGCTTGAGGAAGCGGTCGCCGAGTCTCTACGGCATCCGCTCGACCCGGAGGTGATGCACGAGCCGCCGGGCTTCGTGCGTGAACTAGATCGGAGAATGGCGATACTGAGCGTCGCTGGCCGCTTCGCTGCAGCGATCGGCGTTTCAGCCATCGTGGCACTGTTCTTCGTCATCATGGTCCCTGCTTCGCGAGACTATGCAAAACAACCGGACGGCGACGCTTCATCTGTCTCCGGGATATTGCAATCGATGAGAACCGCGCTGTCGCAGCCACGTCAACGAGACGATGAGTTGAAGCCGGCTCTCTCCGAGTTCCAGGCGATCCTTGCGTCACCGTCACCACAAGCTGCCCCGGCTCCCCAGCCTGTGGCGCGCGAGGAGTCCGAATCGTCGCTGCTTCAGTCATTTGTGCAATGGCAGCAAAAACCTCCGTCGCCCTCAGCCCCCTGATCCTGATCACGCCGTCGATAGCCTGGGGCGGGGAGAGCAGCGTGATGCCTATTGAGGCCCGGATCTGGCGGAGCCTGCGATGAACCTTCGTTGGATGATGGTCGTATCAGGTGCTTTGCTGGCTGGCGTCGGGGACGCAGCGGCTGGCGACAAGGACGTTGTACGCAATCTCGCAGGCCGCGTCGGACCGATTATCGGTTCGGCGTTGGCCTGCCGGGAAATCGCGCGGCCTCGCATTCAGATCATCGTCGATAAGTTTACAGCGGTGATCACGGAAGCTTCCACCAACGAGGCCGAGCGCTCCGACCTTACGCAGCTGCTCGATCGCAGTGTCGCGGACGGCCGTGGCGCCGTGACGTCGGGACGGGTGGATTGCGGACTGGCGGACCGCCAACTGGCTGATCTGGAGCGGGCGATTGTCCGGCCGGCGCCAAGTTTGCCCGCTGTTGTCGCACCATCTTTCTCCGCTGCCGCCGCCACAGCCGTCGCCGCTACCGCGCCAGCCGCGCCGGTCCCCGTTGGCCCCGCGGTTCGCGGCGTAACCGATCGGGAAATCCGGTTCGGCATGTCGGCAAACTTGTCCGGCGCGGCAAAGGAAAATGGCCGCCAGATGCGGCTCGGGATCGATCTTGCTTTCAACCGGGTCAATGACGCCGGCGGCGTGAACGGCCGGATGCTTAAGCTCATCGTGGCCGACGACGGTTATGAGCCGGCGCGAACCGCCGAGAACATGAAACAGCTCTACGACAAAGACCAGGTATTCGGCTTTATCGGAAATACCGGAACACCTAACGCGGCCGTTTCGGTGCCGTATGCGCTCGAGCGGCGGATGCTGTTCTTCGGCGCTTTCACGGGCGCCAGCGTCGTGCGCCACGATCCTCCCGACCGCTACGTATTCAACTATCGTCCGAGCTACGCCGAGGAAACCGACGCCGCCGTGCGCTACCTGGTGAAAATCCGCCGGATAGCCCCGAGGCAGATCGCCGTTTTCGCCCAGTCGGACCCCTTCGGCGATGCGGGGTTCTCGGGTGTCGCAAAGGCATTTCGTGTGCTAGGCCTCGGCGACAACGCCGTTCTGCGGCTCAACTACCAGCGCAACACCATCGACATCGACGACGCCGTCAATCAGTTGAAGGCGCAGAGGGTACCGGTCAAAGCGGTGGTGATGGTGGCAACCTATCGGGCTGCCGCGAAGTTCGTCGAGAAGACGCGCGATTTCTTTCCCGGCATGATTTACACCAACGTGTCGGCCGTGGGCGCCACCACGCTTGCCGAGGAATTGACGCTGTTGGGACCACGCTACGCCAACGGCGTCATCGTCACCCAGGTCGTGCCGGCCGTTTCCGGTTATTCGAGCATTGTTCTCGAATACAAGAACGCCCTCGCCAAATATTTCCCGGGCGAAGCCCCGGACTACAGCTCGCTGGAGGGTTACATTTCGGCAAACGTCCTGATCCAGGCGCTTAAGCGGGCTGGGCCGCAGTTCGATACCGAGAAGCTCGTCGACATCCTGGAGAACACGAGCAATCTCGACTTGGGCCTTGGAACCGCGCTCAACTTCGGCCGCGGCGAACACCAGGCTTCGCACAAGGTATGGGGCACGGCGCTTGATGAAAGCGGGAAGTACCAGGCAGTCGAGTTCGAATAATATCGGCCATCGTCCCGGAACGGGCAATTGCGGCACCGAGGACGTACTTCCATTCAACAAGAAAAGACAACCGCGGATCGACGGCTATGAATACTCGTTGGGCTATCTTCTTCCTGTCTTGTGCTTTGCTCGCTGGCGAAGGCGCAGCGGCCAGCGACAAGGCCAACATTGTCCGCGATCTTGCAGGCCGCGTCGGGCCGATTCTCGGTTCGGCGCTGGCCTGCCAGGACATCGCGCGCCCCCGTATTCAGCTCATCGTCGATAAGTTCACGGCGGTGATTGCGGAAGCCGCAACCAACGAGACGGAGCGCTCCGACCTTACGCAGCTGCTCGATCGCAATGTCGCGAACGGCCGTGGCGCCGTGACGTCGGGACAGACGGATTGCAGACAGGCGGACCGCCAACTTGCCGATCTCGAACGATCGATCGCCGCTCCGGCTTTGCCCGCCGTGATCGCACCACCTGCGCCTGCCGCCGCGCCGTCAGTCGCATCGTCTTTCTCCGCCGCCACTGCCGCCACGGCGCCAACCGCACCGATCCCCGTCGGTCCCGCGGTCCGCGGCATAACCGATCGCGAAATCCGGTTCGGAATCGCGGCACCTTTTTCCGGCTCTTCAAAAGAGCTTGGGCGCCAGATGAAGCTTGGGATCGATACTGCTTTCAACCGGGTCAATGACGCCGGCGGCGTCGAAGGCCGGATGCTCAAGCTGATCGCGGCCGACGACGGTTTTGAGCCGACGCGCACCGCCGATGCGATGAAGCAGCTCTACGAGAAGGACCAGGTATTCGGCATGATTGGGAACGTCGGAACGGCGACCGCAGCCGTCGCGTTACCGTACGCGCTCGATCGGCGGATGCTGTTCTTCGGCGCCTTCACAGGCGCGAACGTTATCCGCCATGATCCACCGGATCGATATGTATTCAACTATCGGGCGAGCTATGCGGAGGAGACCGACGCCGCGGTGCGCTATTTTGTTAAAATGCGCCGGATACCAACCAGGCAGATCGCGGTTTTCGCCCAGCAGGATGCGGGCGGCGATGCGGGGTTCGCAGGTGTAGCAAAGTCATTTCGTTCGCTCGGCGCGAGCGACAGCGGCATTCTGCGGCTCAACTACCAGCGCAACACCGTCGATGTCGACGATGCGGTCAATCAGTTGAAGGCGCAGAGGGTGCCCATCAAAGCGGTGGTCATGATTTCAGCCTATCGACCCGCCGCGAAATTCATCGAGAAGACTCGCGACCTCTTTCCCGGAATGCTCTACAGCAACATATCGTTCGTCGGCAGCACCGTGCTCGCGGATGAATTGATGCTGTTGGGACCGCGCTACGCCGCCGGCGCTATCGTGACGCAAGTCGTGCCGGCGGTTTCCGGCTACTCGTCCATTGTTCTCGAATACAAGAATGCCCTGGCCAAATATTTTCCCGGCGAGGCGGCGGATTACGTGTCGCTGGAGGGCTATGTTGCGGCAAACGTCCTGATCGAGGCGCTTAAACGTACTGGACCGCAACTCGATACCGAGAAGCTCATCGACGTCCTGGAGAACATGCGCGATCTCGACCTGGGCCTTGGAGCCTCGCTTGGTTTTGGCCGCGCTGAGCACCAGGCCTCGCACAAGATTTGGGGAACGGCGCTTGATGAAACCGGGAAGTACCAGGCGATCGAACTCGAATAATCATGAATAATATTTGCGCCATCGCCCGGAACGGGCCGTCGCGGTGCTGACAATGCGTTTTTGACAAAACAGGGCCGATCGACACAACACGTTGGCCTCGGGAAGCTTGGCGATGACCAATCGCTGGACGGTAGCCATATTCGTTCCTTTGCTGGCGGGTGCCCCGGCTGACAACAGGACAGCGCTTGAGCGAGGGACGCCGTTCTTCGGCGCTTACGCCAACGGTACAGTGGTACGTCTTGATCCTCCCTGTCACTCTGTATTTAACTATCTTGTGAGTTATGAGTTGGAAACCGACGCCGTCGTGCGCTACCCGATGAAACTGCAGCGAATACAAGTCAGGCAGATCGCCGCCGTCGCCCAGCAGGATCGCTGCGGCGATGCGGGGTTCGCTGGGGTCCCAAAGGCAGTGCGCGCACTCAGCGCCGATGAAAGCGCGATTGTGCGGTTCAACTACAAGCCAAACACCTTGGACCTCGATGATGCCGTCAAGCCATTGAAAGCGCAGACCGTGCCCATCGAAGCGGTAGTTACGGTTCCAGACTACCGGGCCGCCGCCGAGTTCATCGAAAAGACGCGCGACCTGTTTGCCGGAATGATATACGCTGAGCTGCCGGCGGGCGTTCAGGGCACTGCCCTTGGACCGCAACTCGATACCGAGAAATTCATCGACGTCTCGGCCAACATGCGCAATCTTGACCTGGGCGATGGAACCACGCTCAATTTCGGCCGCGCTGAACTGGGGATTTCGCCCACAATTGGGGGGAACCCCGCTTGATGGACCCAAGCGATAAAACTTCAATAATATAGGCGCCTTGCCTGAAAGGGTAGTCGCCGTTCGAACGATAGATGCGCTTTGATAGAAATGTCATATGGACTGATCGACACAACCGATCGACACAGTAGAATTTTTGTACCTTGGCCTCGCGGAGGTTTGCGATGACCACTCGTTTGACTCTCTTTTTGTTTAGTGCGTTGCTCGCAGGCACTGCGGGCGCGGCGGCTGGTGACAAGACTGACGTTGTACGCGATCTTGCCGGTCGCGTCGGACCGATCGTTGGTTCGGCATCGGCGTGCCGGGACATCGCACGGCCTCGCATTCAGGTCATCACCGACAAGTTCGCAGCCGTGATCACGGAAGCCGCGACCAACGAAGCTGAGCGCTCCGACCTGACGCAGTCGTTCGATCGCAGTGTCGCCGAGGGCCGTAGCGCCGTGACGACCGGCAGAATTGATTGCAGGTCGGCCGACCGCCAGCTCGCTGATCTCGAACGGTCGATCGGTGGAACCGGGCCCAGTTTGGCCGCTGTTATCGCACCGTCTTCCGCCGCCGCCGCTACTTCCGCCGCCGCTGCCACGGCGCCAACCGCAGCGGTCCCCGTCGGCGGCGGCCCCGCGGTCCGCGGCGTAACCGATCAGGAAATCCGGTTCGGAATCGCGGCACCGTTTTCCGGCTCTGCCAAGGAGCTTGGGCGCCAGATGAAGCTCGGGATCGATGCTGCTTTCAACCGGGTCAACGAGGCCGGCGGCGTGGAAGGCCGGACGCTCAAGCTGATCGCGGCCGATGACGGTTATGAGCCGGCGCGCACCACCGACGCCATGAAGCAGCTCTACGAGAAAGACCAGGTTTTCGGCATCATTGGAAATGTTGGAACACCCACCGCGGTGGTGGCTGTTCCATATGCGCTCGAGCGGAAGATGTTGTTTTTCGGCGCTTTCACCGGCGCCAATGTGCTCCGCCATGATCCTCCGGATCGCTATGTATTCAACTATCGGGCGAGCTACGCCGAGGAAACCGACGCCGTGGTGCGCTACCTGGTGAAACTGCGCCGAATACCGATCAGGCAGATCGCCGTTTTCGCCCAGCAGGATACCTACGGCGATGCCGGATTCGCCGGTGTCTCGAAGGCGGTGCGCGCGCTCGGCGTTAGTGACGCCGCGATTGTGCGGCTCAACTACAAGCGGAACACCGTGGACGTCGACGATGCGATCAATCAGTTGAAATTGCAGAAACCGCCGATCAAGGCGGTGGTCATGGTGGCAACTTATCGGGCCGCCGCAAAGTTCATCGAAAAGACGCACGACCTGTTTCCCGGAATGCTCTACAGCAACGTGTCATTCGTGGGCAGCACCGCGCTTGCCGATGAATTGATGCTGCTGGGACCGCGCTATGCCAGCGGCGTCATCGTGACGCAAGTTGTGCCGGCGGTTTCCGGCTACTCTTCCATTGTTCTCGAATACAAGAATGCCCTTGCCAGATATTTTCCCGGCGAAGCGCCGGACTACGTGTCGCTGGAGGGCTACGTTGCGGCCAACGTTTTGATCCAGGGGATTAAACGTGCCGGACCGCAACTCGATACCGAGAAGCTTATCGACGTCCTGGAGAACACGCGCAATTTCGACTTGGGTCTTGGAGCCAATCTCGGTTTTGGCCGCGCTGAACACCAGGCATCGCACAAGATCTGGGGGACGGCACTTGACGATAACGGCAAGTACCAAGCCCTGGAACTCGAATAACAGAAGGATATTGGTGCCACCGCCTGGAAAGGGCATGCGTCGTGCTGATCGTGCTCTTGCTGGAAATCTCCGACACCTGAACCTCACGGAGCGGGATGACTTTTCTTCGAATCGTCATCCCGCTCTATCTTTTTGTTTGAGCATGATCTCCGGGCAAACGCTTCGCGTTTGTCCCGAGGGAAAACCGGTACCCACCCCGCTATCCAAGTGCGGGGCAGGCTTTTTCCGGATCATGCTCTAGAAAAGGATTGCCCGGCGTCACAGCGGCGGATCGACGGCTTCGGCGTATTCCTTCTTGAAGCGCGCGATCAATTCAGCGGCGGGCAGAATTTTGCCGACACTGCCAACACCCTGGCCGCTGCCCCAGATTTCCTTCCAGGCCTTCGGCTTGGCGCGTTCGCCCGATGCGTCGGTACCGAAGCTCATTTTCGAAGCGTCGGACTCCGGAAGGTTGTCGGGGTCCATCCCCGCCGCGACGATCGACGGCTTCAAATAATTGCCATGCACGCCGGTGAACAGATTTGAATAGACGATATCTTCCGCGGTCGATGCGGTGATCATCTGCTTGTAGCCCTCCACCGCGTTGGCTTCGGTGGTGGCGATGAAGGCAGAGCCGACATAGGCGAAGTCGGCGCCAAGCATCCGCACCGCGCGGATCGCACGGCCGTTGGCGATCGCGCCCGACAGCGCGATCGGCCCATCGAACCACTGCCGGGTCTCCGCCACGAACGCGAATGGCGATATCTCGCCGGCGTGGCCACCCGCGCCGGCGGATACCAGGATCAGGCCGTCGGCGCCCTTCTCGATCGCCTTGTGCGCGAATTTCTGGTTGATCACGTCGTGAAAAACGATGCCGCCCCAGCCATGCGCGGCCTGATTGAGTTCTTCGCGCGCGCCGAGGGAGGTGATGATCATCGGCACCTTGTGCTTCTCGCAAAGCGCGAGATCCTGGTCGAGCCGGTTGTTCGACCGGTGCACGATCTGATTCACGGCGAACGGCGCCGACAGCCGGTCGGGGTGCACCTTGTCGTGCGCGGCGAGTTCTTCCTTGATCCGCACCAGCCATTCGTCGAGCAGATCAGGCGGACGCGCGTTCAGCGCCGGAAACGATCCGACGATACCCGCCTTGCATTGCGCGATCACCAGATCGGGCACGGAAATAATGAACAGCGGCGCACCGATCACGGGGATCGACAGACGGCCCTTGAACAAGGCAGGCATGGACATTCGAAAAACCTCTTCGTTATTCACGGCGAACGCGATGCGTCGATCTAAAGATGCCAGACATCATACCAACAAGGCAATCGTGCATCCGCCCTGGGCGCTACTGACACAGCGCGCGGGTAACGTAATTTTCGGTTCGGCAGTCGCCCGGCCCGCGTTTGTAGCCCGGCAGGTAGACTTTTGCGGAGCATTTCTCGGCCGCGTCGGTGTCGAGGCTCTTGCCCTCCCTGAAGCCTTTGGCCTGACAGAGCTTGTCAGCGCCGGCCTTGCAGTCCGGCGCGCCATTGCCCGCCACCGGGCATCCCATGCGCCCCGTCACCATCGATGATGGCTTGGCCAGACGCGTCAGGCTGTCGCCTGCGTCCTTGGTCTGGGTATTGAAATCATCGATGGTTTCCTGCGGGCTTTTCAGGCGTGGAAGGATCGACAGGGATTTCTCAAACAATTTTCCCATTTCGTTGAACAAGCCCGGGTTCTCCTGGCGTGCCGGCGGAGAGGATGACGGCGAAGGCTCGCCTTGCGGAAGCGCGGGCGGCTCCGGCACCGCCTGCTGGGCCGGCGTCTGGATGCCAAGAGAGGATGGCGGCGGCGGCGCCGCTTGCGGCCACCCCGCGCCCGCCGTGATCATCAACATCGACAGCACCGCGCCCGCGGTCGCGACATGTATCCTGGATGGCGCTTTCAGGTTGCCAGTTCGATGAGGCATGACGTCGAGGGTAACCCGAAGCAGCCAACCGGCAAAGCACTTCACGGCGGCGGTCAAAACATTCGAAATGCGACGATAAAACCCAGCACGAGCACGCCTGCCGCCAGCGCGACCCAGAGCCCCAGATGTTTCTCGATCCTCACCCGGATCCATTCGCCGTAGCGGTTGAGCAGGATGGCGACCACGAAAAAACGTCCGCCCCGCGCGATCACCGATAGCGCCACGAACAGCCAGATGTTGTAATTGGCAAAACCCGAGGTGATGGTGACGAGCTTGTAGGGGATCGGCGTCAAACCCTTCAGCAGGATGATCCACGCCCCATATTCGGCATAGCCGGCGCGGAAGGCCTCTACCTTGTCGCCGTATCCGTAAAATTGGATCAGCCAATGTCCGATGGAATCGTAGAGCAGCGCGCCGATGGCATAGCCCAAAATGCCGCCCAGCACCGACGTCGCCGTGCAAACCGAGGCGTATAGCCACGCCCGCTGCGGTCGCGCCAGCGACATCGGAATCAGCATCACATCCGGCGGCACCGGAAAGAACGAACTTTCCGCGAACGACACCGCTCCCATGATCCACATCGCGTAAGGCTTGTGGGCGGCGTCAATACACCAATCGTAAATCCGTCTCAGCATGCCGCGATGAACCACCATAGGGCGGATTTGTCCATGCCAGGAATTTGAAGCGGAAAAGCGCTAGTGACGCTTGCGGAGGCTTCGGCCTTCAAGCGCGACAATTGGTCGCCGGGTGACCTGGGGCGTCGCCTTTGCCATTTTCACAGCCGATTTCGGCAGCTTCTCGGCAATTCCGAGCAGATGCTCGCGCCGCTCCATCTCGCGCCACACGTCCTCGGGCCGGACACCGGCCGCCGCCCACAAAACGGTGAGGTTATAGAGGAGATCGGCGCTCTCCCGGATTACCGCCGGGGTATTGCCATTGACGGCATCGATCACGACTTCGATGGCTTCTTCGGCCAGTTTCTTGGCCATCCGGGCCGGGCCGCGCTGGAACAGCCGTGCAGTTCGCGACGTGGCCGGATCGAGATCCTTGGCCGCGATGACTGCGAGATAAAGCCTTTCGAGCGAATCACTCATCCCTTGAAACTAATCCAAACCCGTGGCCAGCGTGTTAACGGCCGGTTACCAATTGTCACAAAACGAAAAAAATCCGCCGGCCACACCCAAGCAGCCGGCGGATTAAGCGGTTCGGGATGGCCGCGATTACCAGCCGGCGGCCGGATGACCGTTGAAATAGGGGACGCTGGACCTGCGATAACCATATCCACCGCCATAACCATAATACGGCTGACTGCCGTAATAGGGGTCCCCGCCGTAATAGGCCGGGGCGCCCCCGTAGTAATAGTCGTCGCGACGGTTCTGCGAGGCGGCAATCGCAATCCCGGTGCCGACAATGCCGGCAAAGGCGGCTGCCGCTGCGGCGCCACCTCCGCCCCGGTAATAGCGACGCCGGGCGCTGAAGTCAGTCGCGTCGCTGGACCCGGTCGCCGTCGACAGGCCCTTCCCGGCCGGCGCAGACCCTGCGCGAGCCAGCGATGGCTCGACTGCGGTCAGCGCCACCGCCGCTACAGTCGCCACCATGGCGGCGCGGCCAAGTGATGAAAACAAAGCTTTTCGCGCGAACATCTCGATATCCTCCATGGCAGCCCGGCCTCGCAGGCCTCCGGGTAGCTAACCACTGAGGCCACCTTAGGTTCCCCAATCCGAATGCAAGCTGACCATGGCGCTCATCGACCGTTCAGGTTTCCTCAGGCAGAATGCTTGCAACTGGCGCCTCAAGCGTGATGAAATAAGCATAGCCGGCACGGGCAACATGGTGGCTGGCCGCGATGTACTCTCAATGCGCGTAAACCGGATAATTGCAGCCCGTTGGTTTTTGGCTTCGCTGCTAGGCCTGCTGGGTCTTGCGGGTTTCGGCCCGGGAGAGAGCCGGGCTGCGGAGGAAGTTCGGCCACCGGTCGCGATCCAGTTTTCCCTCGACCGCCCGATCGATGCGGGCGCCGCCGCCCCTTTCGTGATGGCGTCGGCGAGCGGTTTATTCGGCTCCGAAGGTCTCGCGGTCTCTACCAACATTGCCAGCGGATCGCAGGACGCGATTGCGCGCGTCGCCGCGGGCACCAGCGATTTCGCACTGGTCGACATCAACGCGCTGATACGCTTTCGCGACAGACCGCACGCGCCTCTCATTAAAGCGGTATTCGTGCTGTTCAACCAGTCACCCTACGCCATCGTCGCCCGCAAGAACCGGGGCATCCATGCGCTCTCCGATATCGAGGGCAAGAATCTCGGCGTCGCCGAAGGCGATCTTTCGATCCGGCTGTGGCCAGCGCTGGCACGGCAGAACGGGATCAAGATCGCAAGCGTGAAGCAAAACAGCATCAGTGCCGCCGTCCGCGAGCCGATGCTGTCGGCCGGTCAGGTCGATGCCGTGACGGGGTTTTCCTATCTGTCGGCGGTCAACTTGAGGGATCGCGGCGTTCCGGCCGACGACCTCGCGGTGTTTCGCTACGCCGACTATGGCTGCGAGGCCTACGGCGTCGCGGTCATCGTCAATCCGGCGTTCGCCGCCGCGAAGCCCGAAGCGGTGAAGGGCTTCCTGCGCGCGGTGATTGCCGGCACCCAGATCGCGATCAAGGAGCCCGAGCGCGCGGTGGATGAAGTTGTCAGCCGGATGGATGGCGGATCGCGCGATCTCGAGCTCGATCGCCTGCGCACCGTGATCCGCGACAACATCCTCACCGGCGAAGTCAAGCGCAACGGCATCGGCGGCATCGATCCGGCCCGCCTCGAACGGTCGATCGATCAAATCGCCGAGGATTTCAAATTCCAGAAGCGGCCCGCCGCGGCGGATATTTTCGACGATGCTTTCCTGCCTCCCCTGAACGGCCGCCTGATCAATTGAGCCAAAAATCGGCAGACGCTGTATCTCCCCCGGCGATCCCTGATAAGAATGCACGTCCGATCGATCAACGGCGCGCCGCCGACCCCCGAGCCCTCGCATGTCCCTGCTTCGCCTCTATACGCGCGTCCTTCATCTGCTCGGCAAAGAGGCGCGGCTGGGCTGGATTCTCGCCGGCGCCAACCTGCTGCTGGCCGGCGCGCAATTCGCCGAGCCGGTGCTGTTCGGACGCATCGTCGATGTTCTCTCCGGCAAACCGTCCACGGGTCCGCTGGCGGCATCGTCGGCGTGGCCGCTGCTGGCGGCCTGGGCGGCGTTCGGCCTGTTCACCATAGGTTGCAGCGCGGCGGTCGCGCTGCATGCCGATCGGCTGGCGCACCGCCAGCGTCAGGCGGTGCTGACGAATTATTTCGAGCACATCATGCAATTGCCGCTGACCTTCCACACCGGCACGCATTCCGGCCGCCTGATGAAGGTGATGTTGAATGGCACCGACTCGTTGTGGCGGTTGTGGCTCGGATTTTTCCGCGAGCATTTCGCCGCGATCATGTCGCTGCTGGTGCTGCTGCCGCTGGCGCTCTACCTCAACTGGCGGCTGGCGGTGCTGCTGTTCGCGCTGTGCGTGGTGTTCACGGTGCTGACCACGCTGGTGGTGCGCAAGACCTACGGCATGCAAAGCGAGGTCGAGGCGCATTACAGCGATCTCTCCGCGCGCGCTTCGGACGCGCTCGGCAATGTGGCGCTGGTGCAGAGCTTCGTGCGCATCGACGCCGAGGTGCAGGGGCTGCGCTTCGTCGCCGACAAGCTCCTGGCGGTGCAGATGCCGGTGCTGTCGTGGTGGGCGGTGGTCACCGTCATCACCAGGGCGTCGACCACGATCACCGTGCTGGCGATCTTCACCGTCGGCATAGCGCTGCACGATCAGGGCCTCACGTCAGTCGGCGAGATCGTGATGTTCGTGAGTTTCGCAACCATGCTGATCCAGAAGCTCGAACAGGTGGTCAGCTTCATCAACAACGTGTTCATGGAGGCGCCGCGGCTGCAGGAATTCTTCAACGTGCTGGATGCCGTGCCCGCGGTCCGCGACCGGCCCGACGCGATCGATACCGGGCGGCTCTCGGGCCTGGTCGAATTCAAAGACGTCTCGTTTTCATATGACGGCAAGCGGCCGGCGGTCGAAGACCTTTCCTTTACCGCGCTGCCCGGCCAGACCATCGCTTTGGTCGGTCCGACCGGCGCCGGCAAGTCGACGGCCATCGCATTGCTGCATCGCGCGTTCGATCCGCAGTCGGGCTTCATCAGGATCGATGGCATGGATGTCCGCGGCCTGACGCTGACGGCGCTGCGGCGAAATATCGGGGTGGTGTTTCAGGAGGCCCTGCTGTTCAATCGTTCGATCGCGGACAATCTGCGCGTCGGCAAGCCGGACGCCACCGAAGAGGAAATGCGGATCGCCGCCGCCCGCGCGCAGGCGCTGGAATTCATCGAGCGCGGCGAGCGGGGCTTCGAAACCAGTGCCGGCGAGCGCGGACGCATGCTGTCCGGCGGCGAGCGGCAGCGGCTGTCGATCGCACGCGCGCTATTGAAGGATCCACCGATCCTGATCCTCGACGAGGCGACCAGCGCGCTCGATGCGGTCACCGAAGCCAAGGTCAACGCCGCGCTCGACGAAGTCATGAAGGGACGCACGACCTTCGTGATCGCACACCGGCTCTCGACCATTCGCCATGCCACGCGCATTCTGATGTTCGACAGCGGCCGCGTGATCGAAAGCGGAACTTTCGATGAACTGGTGGCGCAAGGCGGTCGTTTTGCGGAACTCGCGAGGGCCCAATTCATGCTTCAGGAACATGCTCGGGCCAACGTTCATGTGAAGGAAACTGACAGCGGCACTGTCAAGATCTAGAGATCGCCGAAATTCGGCCTATTTCGTCCACGATTTAAATCGCGCGGCCTCTGTTCTGGACCGGCAAGCCGGTATAGATTTGCACCGTAACGACGGTGCCGGACACGCTTGAAACCCGAACGTCACATGCCAGGACCTCCTCTTCAAAGGCGGGTCTCAAAGGACCGGAATCGGATAGTGCACCTTCCCCGCCCGTTACGTTGCAAGCTATCGTTGTGTTGGATCGTTGTTGCCGCAGCGTTCGCCATCTTTGCACCGCGCGTCGCCCAGGCGGAGGCCTTGCTGGTCGTCGAGGCCGATACCGGCAAGGTCCTGCAGGCCGACAACGCCACCTATCCCTGGTATCCCGCATCGGTGACCAAGCTGATGACGGCATACGTGACGCTCAAGTCCGTCAAGGATGGACGCCTCACACTCGACACCCTGCTGACGGTATCGCCCGTCGCGGCCTCGCAATCGCCATCGAAGATGGGGTTCCGGCCGGGGATTCAGGTCACGGTCGATAACGCGCTGAAGATGATGCTGGTGAAGTCGGCCAACGACATGGCCGTGGTGCTCGCCGAGGGCGTCGGTGGTTCGATCGACGGTTTTTCAGCGCAAATGAACCAGACCGCGCAGCGGCTGGGCATGACGCAGTCGAGCTACGTCAATCCGAACGGCCTGCCCGCGGACGGCCAGATCACGTCGGCGCGCGATCTCGCGATCCTTGCGCGTGCGATCATTCGCGATTTGCCGGAGTATGAATATTTCGTCCACATCCCCTCGATCCGCTACGGCCGCAGGGTCACGCAGAACTTCAACAAGCTGATCGGACGTTACCCGGGGGCTGATGGCTTCAAGACCGGCTTCATCTGCGCTTCCGGTTACAATCTGGTTGCGTCGGCCACTCGCAACGGCAAAAGGCTGATCGCGGTCGTGCTCGGCGCGTCATCTGGCCAGATGCGTGCGGTGAGAGCAGCCCAGCTGCTTGAGCGCGGCTTTGCCAACAATTCGCTGACGTGGTTGCGACCCTCGCTTGGCACGGTCGAAAATCTGGTGCCGATCGACGCCTCGCCGCCAAACCTGCGCGACGAGATGTGCGGAGGAAAACGCAAACGCCCCGCGAGCGACGAGGATGAGGAAACCGTCGCCAGCAACGCCGCCGGCGCTGCAAGCAGTGGCGAAAGTGCGGTTGCGTTCTATACTGCCGGGCTGCAGCCGCCGATGGCGAAGCCATCGGAACTGCTGGCGGCGGAGCCTGCGGCCTCGGAGCCGATCCTGGTTTATACCGGTCCGACCAAGACCGGGGTCGCCCTGATTGCCGCTGTAGCCGAGGATGCCGAGAAGCAGACGACGCGGCATCGGGGAAAGAAGTCGCAGGTGGCGGCAAAAAAGCCTGATACCGCGGCCTCACCGGCCACCCCTAAGCATGCGAACGCCACCCCGAAAACTGGCGCAAAGCCGTCAGCTGAGACCGATAAGCCTGCGAAGCCGGCCAAGCCCAAGGCCGCGGCAAAGCCCCCGGCTAAACCCGCCCCCAAGAGCACCACCGGCTAGGCCAAGCCAGCGGATCAAAAGCCCGCAGGCGCCGTCGCGCCGCTCGATTGGTTAACGATGCGTCCATAACGCGCAGCCGCTTGCCACAGGCCGCCGCATTGCTCAATACTGCCCAAAACAGACGTCCCGCCCCAAGAAGCGTCAAGAAGCGGGGGAAGTAAACCAGAGGGGAAATAGCATGGAGCGCATCTGGCTTAAGCAATACCCGGCCGGCGTGCCCGCCGACATCGATGTGACCCAGTACGAGTCTCTCGTCGAGTTGCTGGAAGAAAGCTTTTCGAAATTCAGCGATCGCCAAGCCTTCATCTGCATGGACAAGTCGATCAGCTATCGCGATCTCGACGCGATGTCAGCGGCGCTCGCGGCCTATCTGCAGAGCAAGGGCCTGAAAAAAGGTGCGCGCGTCGCACTGATGATGCCGAACGTGCTGCAGTATCCGATATCGACCGCAGCCGTGCTGCGCGCGGGCTATGCGGTGGTGAACGTCAATCCGCTCTACACCCCGCGCGAGCTCGAACACCAGCTCAAGGATTCCGGCGCCGAGGCGATCATCGTTCTGGAGAATTT
>WNFD01002264.1_pt1 | contig 19372 bp, 19 predicted proteins | sample 5400491 | NCBI WGS metagenome assembly WNFD01 (sample SAMN13153343, study PRJNA577476) | soil metagenome | isolation source: 120 cm saprolite under Douglas fir tree site 2 hole 2 replicate 2 | place: USA:California | collected 2015-04-18 | reverse complement strand
TTACTAGCAACCTGGTCTTTTATACCGCCTGCCTGTTCGGCGCGACCGTTGTTCTTGCTATCGTAACGGGATGGTTGGCTGGTGTTGCCGCTCGCCAGATGAAAGAGGCGCGCCGCGCGATTGTCGCCGCAGAAAGATCCGCTTCGGCCGCCGAAACCACGAGTCGTCACGTAGAGCGGCCATATATCTTCATTAGCGATATGAGCGGGGGTTACGAATACCACCCTCGCAATTTCGCTAGAATCTTGGCTGGCATCGAAGATGAAGATAAGAGACCAAATTCTCTGCGGATAACCTGCGTCGCTAGGAACTACGGTAGAACTCCGGCCATCATAGAGGAAGTAAATTTTGATATGTCTATTGCGGAGATTGCCCAAGGCCGTAGCGGATACGCCAAAGCGCCGCCTGTCACGCCCGCCTATGATGTTGGGCAAAGCACCAAAGAATACCTTGTGGTTGGAGGCAATGATAGCTCCAAGAAATATGTCCGGGTCTTCGGAGACGATGACATAAGAGAGATGCAACGCGGGTTTATGAGTAGAAAGTGGCCCGTAGTATTCGGATACGTTCGTTACGCTGATGTCGGCGGCCGACGCTATCAAAGTGGGTTTGGTATGACATTTCTCGGCGCGAGCTTCGGAATGTGGACACGAGAGTACAATTATGATCGCGAGCTTGAACCCACAAACGATAAGCCGCCGATACCCGATTTGCAGGAGCGCGAGCCACCTTTGCCAGGAGTTTGATTCTGTTACAGGGACTTGAGGCATAATACCGGAAATATTCGCCGAGCTCGGCGAATTCCTCGACGAAGCGGATCGTCGCCCTGAGGCCGGCGCCGTAGACCCGGGCGATGAACGCGACATTCTCGCGACCGCAGAGATCGCCGTGGAACGTGCCGCCAAAGCCGAGCGGAAACGACACCCGGGCCTGACGCCGGATCGATCCGCGATCGGGCATCTCCGAACCCGCGAGCAGCCGGATCAGCGTCGACTTTCCGGCACCATTGGCGCCAAGGATCCCGAAATTATGCCCCGGCGCGAACTCGGCCGTCGCATCCTCCAGCACAATCTTGCGGCCGCCGGCGGTCGGATATGCCTTGGCGACCCGGTCGAGGGCGATCACAGCGGCGCGCTCAGTTTGCGCCGGAACGCGCGTTCGAGTGAGAACCCGCCGAGGAGCGACAGGATTGCGAGAATGACGAGGTAGGAGCGGTCAAGCCAATGCGGCTGATAGCTCGCAAAAAACCCGGCGCGGAACCAGTCGATCGCATGCAGGAGCGGGTTCCAGGCGAGGCTGTCGCGCGCCCAGTCCGGCATCATTCCCGGCACATAGAAAATGCCGGAAATGAAATACAAGATTCGCGTCACCTGTCCATAGACCTTGTCCCACGACCGGAAAAACACGGTTAGGACGGCATTGACGTAGCCAAAACCACAGCCGAACGCCGCAGTGACCAGGAGGGCAATCGACGGGCTCCACAAATCGTCGGGCATCGCCGCCAGCCCGACCACCCCGAAACCCGCGAGGAGGATCACCGCGACAATCGCATCGGTCATGATTTCGAGCAGGCCGCGCGCGGCGATCACGTCGAAGGTCGTGACCGGCGGCAGTTGCAGCACCGGGCCATTGCCGGTGATGGCATGGCTCATGCCGCTGCTGGTGTGAACGAAGATGTGATAGGGAACGAGGCCTGTGTAATAGAAGATGAAGAACTGAGTACCGATCGGCGGCTGGCCGCGCATCAGCACCGCGAAGGTCACAGACAAGAGCGTGATGTGCAGGATGGGCTCGATCAGGGCCCAGCCATAGCCGAGCTTGGCATCGGCGAACCGGGTCCGCGTCTCGCGAATGATCAAGGCGCCGATGACGCGGCGCTGACTGCGCAGCCGATCGAGCATTCCGGGGGGCGAACGCCGCTGCCGCATTCCCCTGAAGCTGCCGTCGCTGAGCACCACATACTCGCCCTCGATCGTGTCCAGCCGGTGCGTCAGGAGGTGCATCACCGCTTCGGCGGAGCGCTGGTCGTCGGGAAAGCGGTGCAGCAACTCGCCGCCGACCGCAGTCGCTTCGGTGACCAGCCCGGCGGCCAGATAAAGGCTCATTTGCGCGCGTTTCAGCTCGGGGTTCGCCGGATCGAGCGCCGCGGCGCGGTCGAGCGCCATCGCAGCACCGGCAATGTCCCCCTGGCGCCACAGGAGATGCCCGCGATGGATGTGAAATTCCGCGATATCGGGAGCGCCGGCGAGGGCACGCTCGACCGCGTCAAGCGCCGCATCCACCCGGCCTCGTACCATCTCCGCGGCGGATAGCACCCGGAAGAGCCGGGGGTCGGCGGCATCGGCCGCGGCGCCGCGCAGGAGCACGGCCGCTTCGTCCATGCGGCCGCAGCTCATCAGCAATTCCGCCGCATGGATCGCGATGCGGCTCTCGCCGGGGGTCAGCGCGACGGCCCGCAGCGCCAGCGCGACGGCCACCTCGCTCCGGCCGAGCGCGTGACAAGCGGCCGAGAGTTCGCATAAGGCGGTCGTGTTGTTCGGTTCCAGGGCCACGGCGCGTTCGAGATAAAGGGCGGCTTTGTCACGGCGCCCCGCCTTAAGCAGCAGAGATCCGACATGGAGCGCGAATTCCGGGTTTTGCGGTGCGTGATCGCTCGCCTTCTTGCCGTGCGCGATGGCCTCGTCAAGCTGCCCGGCCGCGGCGAGCGATCCGCTGGCGTGCCGACAGAATTCGATCTCGTCCGGGCAAAGTTCAGCGAGGCGGCGATAGGTGCCGCCGGCTTCGGCGTGACACCCGCAATTGCTCAACACCCAAGCGCAAATGTGCAGCATCGCCGCATCGCTGCCGGCCCACGGCAAGGCGCGCCGAACGCTATCGACCGCGTCGTCGCGCCGGCCCTGGTGCAGCAGCGCTTCAGCTAGACGACAATTCAGTCCAGCGTCTGATTGTTCGTTTCGGTCTGCTCTGATGAGGTGGGCAAGGCATGAATCCAACGCCCCGGCAGCAAGCGCCGACAGAAACGACTCGGCATCGATTGACGGTTCGGCGAGTTCTCGATCCAGAATTCAATCCCTGCGTGTATGTTGACCCTAAGAGCGAAACCGTAGATGCACGATAACGCGCATCTACGGTATGCCTCAAGACCGTTGTACCTCCAGAATTTTCCGAGGAAGCGCGGGCGCTGGCGAGGAGGTCGTCTTCCCGCTGGCGCGCACCTTGAGGCCAACTCCGCCTTGCCGCCGCAAGGCAACCGTGTCGGCGAGCGGCCTTGCAGGCTGCCGTGTTGAGGATAGCCGGACCGCCATAATCGAAAGGGGCAGCGCTGCCGCAGCCACCAAGGTAAACGACAGAAAAAGCCAGGTAACCCCACTGACGACCCCGATCGATCCCAGCGCCGGGTCGGCGAAACCCCCGAAATTTGCGATCATCCCGGCGAGCGCCGAGGCGAAAGCCTGCGAGATCATTTGATTGGTCGAAATGAACGCGCTGGAGACGTCGCGTTCGGTATCCCTCGCGTGCGCAATCATCAGGTTGCCGAGAGGCGCCCAGGCCGCCCCGATCCCGGCTCCCAGCAGGCCGACCGAGAGCGCCATAAAGACGAACGATCCGATGATCAGCCCGCAGCCGGTGAGGAACAGGCCGAGCGCGAGTACCGCCGGCCCGAATACCATCGACCGCTCGGCCCACTCGCGCCCGGCGGAGCCGCTGCCCAACGCCGCGACGATCCAGGTCAAGGAGGCGATCGCGCTCAGATATCCGCCGACAATTGGCGAATACCCGCCGGTCGCCACTGCCACATACGGCAAGTAGATGATCGCCGTCGAGCCGCCCATCATAAGCGCCAGCGCGAGGGATGCCGCGCCCAAGACGTTGCCGGCGCGATATGCCCCAGTCGGCAGCAATCGGAACCGGGTGACACCGGCATCCGGGGTTTGTTCCATTTGCAGCAGGGTCACCAGCAGTGCGATGCCGATGACCAGCGCGACACCGCTTGATAGCGCACCGCCCGACACGCCGCCGATCGCGACCGCGAGCACCGAGGCGCCAAGGAGCGCCAGCCGACCAAAGGCTGCTCTGGCCTGCGCCGCGATGCCGGGTGCATCCGGCGCGGTCGATCTCGGCAGCGAGCATTCGGCCAGCATCGCCACAGCTGCCGCGACCGGGACATCGATCCAGAACGCCCATCGCCAAAAGCCCCATTCAGCGAGAGCTCCGCCCAGCAGTGGCCCGCAGAGCGCGGCAACGCCCCATATTCCGGGCACCAGAACCATGGCGCGCGTGCGCAAATCCTCCGGAAAGACCCGCTGAATGGTGGTGTAGGCGAGCGCCACCAGCAATCCACCGCCCCATCCCTGCAACAGTCGGCCTGCGAGAAAGACCCCCATGTTCGGAGCCAATGCGCAGGCGATGCTGCCAACAACGAACAGTACGAGGCTCGCACGATAGGCGCCTCTGAGGCCGCGCGATCTCGCTAACGGGGCGGCGAACGCCGCGCCCCAGATGGCGCTGACGACTGCGACGGTCGTTGTCCACGCGAAGAAGCGCAGGCCGCCGATTTCCGGCACCACCGAAGGCAGCACCGTGGCGACCACCCGCAGCGACAGCGCGTGGATCGCGACGCCGCCAGTCAGCATCACGGAGATCGCCGCGTTTCCGTTGCTGAAGAGTGCCAGCCAACTGACATTCCGGTCGCTGTCCACGGTGGCGCTGGTGGCGCTTGAAGCATCGCTGATGTCGGTGTCGTCGGCGTACACGGACGCGCTCCCTATCGGTGCGTGCGGCTTCTGGGAGATCAGTGCGACGACTGCCCTCTCAGTCTCTTGCGGGTGTCGACCGCGTAGTGCCCCAGCGCCCGCATTTGTTCGGTATTGGGCCTCATCGTCGCCTCGAAGCGTTGCCAATCGGCCGCATCCAGATCGGCGAGAGCGAGGACCTCGAACGAGGGATCCCGGTAGCACTGGCGCAACAGCGGCTGCACCTGGAAGAGCGGGTAGCGCTTGTGAAACTCAACCGGCGAATTCATCCGGGTCAGCCGCACATTGGTGAAGAGCGGACCAAACCACGTGTCGGCTTCGAGGATGCCTTCAAAATGCTCGTACCCTTGCGTTCTGGGAATGTTGGCCGGCCCGCGCGACAGCAACGCCCAGTTGGGTGCCGTTCGCGCCACATATCCGCTCCAGATCTGCACGACACCCGGCGCTCTGGCCTGCGTGAGGAATGTCGGAGAAAGCGGCTTGGCCGTCTCGGGAGCGACTTCCTCGAACAGCTGTCGAAAACCAGGAAACTGAGCGCCCCGAAGCGGATACCAGCCATCGGCGCCCTCATACGTCCAGGCGATCTCGGTCCCATCCCATATCAGGCTGAAATTCAGCGGCGGATAGATATACCAACCAAACGCCGACGCGCTCGCCAGCGCCTCACAGTAGCGGTACGCCTCAGTCGGCAGCATGCCATCGGCGGAGCGGTCGGCACGTCGCGGTTCCGGAGCATCAGGAATGAGCCGGTAAAACTGGCAAATGGCCGGTTCAGCAAGCTCAGTCATCCTTGATCCTCCGGATCCGCAACGAGGCCGAAAGATCTAGCGAGCCGGAAAGCTCGTCGTGATCCCGGCGCTCCCAAGGCGGACCATACCGCGATCGGCAATCTTTGGATCCGGACGCCGCAGCGGCGGGAAGCTCGTCGTGATCCCGGCGCTCCCGAGGCGCACAGTCGCGGGATCGGCGATCTCCGGTGTCGGAGATTGCAGAGCGGGCATGCCGCGTTTGGTTGGTTGCTTCATCTTTCCCTCCTCCAGCGCCCAGGCAGAATTGTCCTGGTGTCAGGAAGAAGGTGGCCGGACAGGTGGGAACCTGCCGTGAAAAACACCGCCTCGACAGCGTGAATAAGGAGTGAAACGAGTTCGCGTAGCTCAGCGATCGCGCCGATCTAATCCCAAATTTGGCACGTCGCGCCAATAATCGGAGTGGCCCGCAGGCAAATGCGCGACCCGCAGCCCCGTTCAGTCGAACAGGGGAACCCCCGCTAGTGCTAATGCCTCGCAGTAAAGCTGACCGGTCGGGGTGGCGCTGCCGGGAAAGCGTTGGCGATAGCGCTCTACCGTGAACCCCGGTTCAACCTTCAGCAATTGGGGCAAATAGGGCTGCGCCTCCGCCTCCCGGCCCGCCAGCACCAGGGCCAATACGAGCAGCTTATAGGCCGCGGTATAGGTCCTGTTTTGCGCGATGCTGCGCAGGCCGCATTCTACAGCACGCTCATACTGGGCGTCGGCAAGATACGCCATGCCGGCGACCGCGGTATAGGCGCACATCAACGGATCATAAGGCGACAGCGAGATGGCCCGGTTGATCTCTTCCACAGCCTGGGGGCCGTTGCCGATCCAGGCATGGGCTGCCGCACTCCACAACCATGCCGGGGCGGCATTCGGGTTGACGCGCAATGCCGTCTCGAATCTCCGGAACGCCAGATCGAAATCCTTGTGAAGGTACGCCGCGACGTGGCCATGGATGGCAAGCGCCATTGGCTCGAGCGCATCGCAGACAACCGCCCGCTCAGCGAAATGGTCGGCCTGCTTCGTGTCGTGCGCGCAATCGGGCGACCAGCCCTGCGCGACCCGCAAGACATGCCAGTATGCCCGCCACGCGACGGCGGGGGCGTAATGCGGGTCGAGTCTGATTGCCTCATCGAACATGTGCTCGGAGGTTTCGAACACTGCGCGGGAGGGGTTGTTCATATTCTCTTGAGCGCGCAAAAAAAGATCATGAGACTCAAGATGCTCGGGGCGCTTCTTCCGAACACGCCTCAATTCGGCAGAGTAGAGGTAGGGAGCCACGCGCCGAACTATTGACTCGGCTAAGCGGTTCTGTACCTCAAGCAGGTCAAAAAACTTCTCGTCGAGCCCAGAGGACCACAGCGCCGTGCCGCTACGAGTGTCGGTCAGCTCGACCGTCAACCGTAGACGATCGCCGGTGACCCGCATGCTGCCGGACAGGACATAACGAACGCCCAGCACCTCGCCGACCTCCTGCGGCAGGCGATCCTGGTTTCTGAATGTCAATGTCGACAATCGAGAGATCACGAAAAAAGTGGGAATGCGCGATAGCGCTTCGATGAGATCCTCGACCAGCCCATCGGCGGCATAATCATGCCGTGCCTCGGCCGACAAATCTCGAAACGGCAGCACCGCAATTGACGGCCCGCGCGCCGTGTGGCTCGCGCGAGACCCAGGCAGACCATCTTGCAGACCACCCTGCTCTCCCGGCTTGCCGGTTTCGACGCTGGCCGAGCGGCTGGGCTTCGGCGCCGCGCCGCGCGTTTGCGACATCAGGCGCAGGGCCTCGTACAACGCCACAGTCTCCTTCGAGGGGGTCAAGTCGAGCATCGAGTGGAGCGCAATCCGACAGCGCTCGTATTCGCGGACCGCTTGTGCGCGGTCGCCCATCTCGACGAAAGCCGTTATCAGGCTGCGCGCGGCACCCTCATGCGTCGGCTCGAAGTTGATCAGCCTGCGCGCGGCGGCGGCCCGCAGTTCGGCTGCGGCATTTTCTTCGGTTAGCCGGTTGAGCTCGTTCTCCAGGGTCGCCCGCAAGCGATCCTCGAATTGCACTCGTTCGATCGTCAACCAATGATCGAAAGCAGACGAGAGCCCGTCGAAATCTTCGAGCAGACGCTCGGAGTGGTCAGGGACCGCGAACGCGTCGATCCAGCACGCCCTGGCATCGAGGCGAACCAAATCTCGATCGATCTCGATCAGACCGGGGACCCGGCCGTTGACGATGGTGTTCAGCTCGGACAGCGCATGCCGCAGGCTCATCCGCGCCTGCGCATCGCCCGACCGCTCCCACAAGAGCCCTGCCAGCCGGCTGCGCGACACGCGCTCGCCCTGCGCGAGGCACAAGCAGGCGAGCAGTGCCCGCGTTTTTCTCGATCGTGGCAGGATGTCGTCTCCGCCCTGAGCCACGGCCCGCATCGTGCCGACAAGATAAAATTTTGCTTCTGCTTCAGAATCGGCCTCGACGCGGGGAGCTTTTACTCGCGCGAGGGGAAATGATCTAATATTCGTTATAGAATTTGACATCGCGAGCGACTCCTTCGCGAGCGGACGGTGAGGGGGCAGGCACCTCCCGTTCTACTTTTACCTCCAATGAACGGATAATTCACGCTGGATTCACGTATGGCCGATAGTCGACCGAAGGCGGTTCCGCATTCGATGTTCGGCGATGCCCGTCCTCATGGCGGATCCCCGCGGTGACCGCAGCACTACGATGGCCATCTGATCACCCGCGACGCCACCAGCCGGCCTCGGCCGGCACGCGTGCTCAGAGGGCACCGCGGCCGGGTTGACGGTGCTGAGCTCCGGATCGCTCCAACGGATCGGGTTTGCACCGATCCATCTCCGCGGATCAGCAAGCTGGCGACCCTGTAGTTCTTGGCGAACGAGCGGCTCCGGGTGCGATCTTGGTATCTCATGTGTCTCCGGTGGAAGCCGGTCGGGTTGCCCGGCGACACGCACGTTTTCACGGATAATTCACGCTGCATCAACGCGATCGTACCAAAAAATTGTGCTTAATGACAGATGTATCTCAAGGGTTGAAATAAATATCGGCTAACGCGAAAGGATTTGACGGCATGGCCTATGCGCGGACAAAAATCTTCGAGGAAAGCTTGTTTATCAAACCGGTCCGTTCAACCGCATTGCGGGCGAAGCCGCTACCTCGCCGACAGTCGCACGGCGAACCCGACGGCATCCGGTCCTCGCTGGTGATGCACAATGTCGTTGTTGACGGCCGTCGCACCACCGTTCGCCTCGAACCGGTGATCTGGGATGTCTTGCAGAGCATCGCGCGCCAGGAAGAGATGACGTTGCACGACCTGGTCTCGGAGATCAACCGCAGACGCACCGCTTCCAGCCTAAGTTCGGGGATCCGCGCGTATGTCGTCATCTATCTTTCTGCCGGGCTTCGCGAAGCTCTGTCCGATCGCTTGTCCCGAGGTCATTAAATTGACTCGCTGACAGGGCACCCACCGACGCCCATCGACGCGCTGCGAACCTTTGCGCCGTCTCGGCGCGCTGATTTGATGAGCCTGTTTGCTGTCAGGTGACGAACCAATGGATGCGTTAAGTACGGACGAGACCCGCGAGTTGCTTATCGGCACCTGGGTCGGGGTGGCGATGGTCGTAGAGATGCTGATAGAGCAAGAACTTGTCTCGCGCGAAGACCTTCTGTTGCTGCTGTCGAGGGCGCAAACGGCGGCGCCTGACCGCCGCTCCACGGCTATTGCCGGATTGCGGCTTCTGGTCGAACGCGGCTTCGGCTAAATCACTCGGGCTGCTCGACCCCATCGCGGCATGCTTGCCTCCGCGGTTAGTCTGTCGAGGGTTTCTCAATTTAAAGATGATTTGTAATAATAACAGTATATTTCACGAATTATCCACGCAATTTCAACGCAAAAATCAACCTAATCGGCAAAAATCAACCTAATGGATTGAAATACTTTCGCTTGTTACTAGCGAAGACTCGATGGAAGGGAGCAGCACATGAGGCGACCAGATCGCAGAAAAATCGGAATAGACCAGATGCGCCCGGTTCTCGTTGATGCCGAAGGACAGATATGGTCGGTTACCTCTTCCTTTTTCTTCATGCGGCCACGCCGGCCGGATGGCAACATCGTCGACTATGCGGTATCGCAGCTCGGGTTCATCCATATTTGGTCGGTTGACGGTTATTCGGTAGTCGTCGCGCTGCGGCCGGACCTCGTGCACCCGAAAACCATGGCTGCCGCGTTTTATGCAATCGCCGATCTGCGGCCGGTCCGCGTGTTCGTTTCGGTCTCCAACACGGCAAAGCAGCGATGGGAGCTGTTCAACAGCGTCGATCGCGCGCTCGACAGGATCGACCGGCTGGTGACCGCGGCCCGGAGGTCACCGATTGGAACCCGGTTGCTGCGGGTATGGGAAAACCTTACGGCCGATGATGACGCGCGTCGCCGGCACGCCCCGATACTGTTGCATCTTGCCGATCGTCCGAAGAGCGCGCCCATGCGCATCCTCCGCCGAACGCGGGCACGCCGCGGCACGGCCTCCGTGTTGGCGGGCGGGTTTGCCGCGCCTTTCTTGACTCGCCTTGCCGCGGTTTCCTCCCTAAGCTTCGCGGTGGCACGGGCTTGCGCGGCGCGCTGAGCGATGGCATGACGCCTTGCGGGCGGGGACGACGGAGGAAGATGATGGCGTTCGAGTTCGGCATGTTCCACGAGTTTCAGCGCACCGCCGGGATGACCGACGAGGATGCGTTCGCGATCTCCTTCGAACAGGTCGATGCTGCCGAGCGCTGGGGTCTCGATGCGATGTGGCTGGCCGAGATCCATGTCGCGCCGGAACGCTCGGTATGCTCCGCCCCGCTGACCCTGGCGAGCGCGATCGCCGCACGCACCAAGCGGATGAAGATCGGCACCGGCGTCCAGGTCTTGCCGCTGTGCCATCCGCTGCGTCTCGCCGAAGAGGCCGCGACGGTCGACCAGATCAGTCATGGAAGGCTGATCTTCGGGGTCGGGCGCAGCGGGTTTCCGCGCACCTACGAGGCTTACGGGGTGCCCTATGGCGAGAGCCGCGAGCGCTTCGCCGAGACCCTCGAAATCCTCAAGCGAGCCTGGACCGAAGACAGCTTTTCTTACAAAGGCAAGTATTACAGCTTCGACAACGTCAAGCTGACCCCGAAGCCGTATCAAAAGCCCTGGCCGGAGATCCGCATCGCCGCCAACAGCGCCGACACCTTCCCGGCGATCGCCAAGCTCGGCCATGGGGTGTTTGTCGCGGTGCGGCTCGGCACGCTCGAGGAGCTCGAGCCCAACATCACCGCCTACCGCAAGGCCTGGAAAGAAGCCGGCCATCCCGGAGAGGGCAAGGTCTTCCTGCGCGCCCCGGTCTACGTCGCCGAGACCGACCAGGCGGCGCGCGATGAGCCGGAAGAAAGCATCATGTATTTCTATCGCTATCTCGGCGAGCGGCTCGAAGATTCGGCGACCCGGGCCGGCGTGCGGGCGGTCGAAGATCGCGCGGCGCGCGGCCAGCGGCTGCAGACCATCAGCTATGACGAGGCATTGCGCGAAAAGATCATCGTCGGCTCGCCCGAACGGGTGACCGATCGCCTCCTCGAACTGCGCGAGAAGATCGGCCTCGACGGCATCCTGTGCGAGATGAACTGCGGCACCAAAATCCCCCATGCCCGAGTGATGAAATCGCTGCAGCTGCTGTGCGAAAAGGTGATGCCGCGCTTCAACTGAGGAACCGCCCTCTCGCGCAACGCGGGCGTTGTCGGCCACCGCATTCCTGTTCCTGCTGGATAAAATCAGGCCGGATTCGCGCATTGGTTGCGGGCGGTGCGGACCGCCGATTGCTCCCTCTCCGCCCGCCCGGTCCATCGGGAACCAGCCGGTGAGGCAGAGAGAAAAAAGAAAACGCCTCACCGCAGAGGACGCAAAGGATGCGCAAAGGTCGCAGAATTTGATTCTTCGGGCCCGCAGCGCCCAACAATGAAGTGTCATTGCGAGCCCCCGGGTCGGCGCTTCGCGCCGCCCGAGGACAGGCTCCGCGAAGCAATCTCGTGCCGCCTTGTGCTCAGCCATCGAGATTGCTTCGTCGCTGCGCTCCTCGCAATGACAGGAACGTGGTCGCTGCGCTCCTCGCAGTGACAGGAACGTGGCGCTTCGCGCGCCGAATTCGCCTTGCGTCCTTTGCGTATCTCTGCGTTGAAGGGTTAATTTCACCCTCCCACACCAGGGGCGTGGGTCTCCCTCTCCCCCCCTTGAGGGCGGAGAGGGGCTTTCGCCACTGCCCGGATGGCGCGCGAGGCAGCGGGCGAAGGCGTCGGCGATCTCCAAATGCATGATCAGCCTATCGATGTTGCACTCGCGCCGATAGCGCTCGACCAGCCCGCGCATCTGCCGGACGATCGGGCCACACATGCCGTCGGCGTCGAGCGGGTGCGCGGCGAGAAAGGCACGGTCGCCCGCCGCTAATTCCGGCAGGTCGGGGATCATCGCGAGCTCGGCGGCGGCCTCGGCACCGAGGCGCACGATCGCGGCGCGAATCGGGTCGATATCGGCGATGCCGTGCCCCTCGCACTCCACGGCCTCGCGGCAACCCGCGCCGATCTCGGCGCAGGCCCGCAGACCGGTGCGGTGCGCGACCGCGGGCATCTCGCTGCGCGCCAGCCGCCTCTCAAAAGCGCGGAGCAGGGGCCGCCTCCACGGCGCGCAGGCGGCGCTCCAAATCGGTCGTCTCGATCGCGCGGATATAGGTCTCGACGACCTGCGCCAGCTGCGCCGCCTCGCCCGGGGTGATGATGCCCTGCGCCGCCGCGCCGGTCAGCGCCGCCATCGCGCCGGCGAGGTCAACGGCGCCGGCGATCGGCGGCATCGTGAAGCTGACCGCCCGCTCGCGGCGCGGTGCGATCATCCGGTCGAGACAGAGGCGCAACGCCACCAGGTCGCCGTCATGCGCGAGATCGAGCGCCTTCCTGGTCAATGCCGCAGCCTCGTCGTCAAGCATCCGCTCGGCCGCCACGGTCGCCTTGTTGCGCAAGCCGGGCGGCCGGCCGGCGGGGTTGCCGGAGCGACCTCTCACGAAGCGGCCGCGCCGATCGCGATGGTGTGGTTTCAGCAAAATATCGTTGGGCATTGACGGAACCTCTGAAGCCTATAACACTAATGATATCCATATCACAATTTTAATGAATTGTCAAGAACAAACCAAAAACACCCCGCCGCAGAGCGAACCGCGAGCACACGCTTCAAATTGGCGGTACAATCCGAATGTGAGCCAGCAACTATCAGCCGCTATCTCAACGAGTTCTCCAGCCTCGATGAAAGCAGCCATGCCTATCCGGTCGACACCCAACCCGCTAAATATTGAGATGATCCCGACCGAGGAGGAAGGCTGATGACACCATTCGGGGTCGTCATCGAAACAGCGCGGTTGCGCATCCGATCCCACCGCGATGACGATCTTGCTGACCTCGTCGCGTTGGCCGGGAATTGGGAAATCGCTCGCTGGGTCGGCACCATACCGCACCCCTACACTGAAGCCGATGGGCGCGAGTGGATAGCTCGCGTGCAGGAGAACCACGCGACCGGGCGACCGCGCCGCTTTGCTATCGCACTGAAGAAAACGGACCGCCTGATCGGTGGCGTCGGCCTCGACGGCAGCACTGGCGACGGCAGCGAAGAACCCGCGCTCGGGTATTGGCTGGGTCAACCTTATTGGGGCGACGGATATGCCCGTGAAGCAGCCGCAGCAATCATCGATTACGGGTTCCGGACCCCCGGTCTCCAAACTATCCGGGCGCATACCGACCCGGGCAACACGGCATCGCAGAAGGTTCTCCTCCACTGCGGCTTGCAATACGTCGGCGAAATTGAATTGACTGAACCGACCCACCACGGGGCACGGTGCGCGCCCCTATTCCGCATCTCGCAGCCGGCCCCATGAGGAAACCCGGCTCGCGCAGGGGTGATATGCTGTGCCTTTGGGTGTCGACCGGATAGGGAATTATCAGGTTAACGTACCACGATGGCGGCTATACCTTTGGCCTGCATTGCGAACGCGCCTCTAGCTGATGATCCTCTCGCCTCCGCTTTGGGAGACGAGAAATGGAACCGGAGACCAACGACAGTTCAACCGACGAAATAAAGATAACACCGGAGATGGTAGAGGCTGGCGCTGGGGTTATTTGGCGCCGCGTCGGCGACGTTTTCCCTTACGGGTCGGCGGACGCGCGCTCGCTCGCAAAAGCGGTCTTTCTGGCCATGGTTGCGCGGGCTGACCTCTCGGGGTGCGAATTATAGTCGCGAGTATCTCAGCATAGCGCCATAGCGCGGTGATTTCGTTGCGGAACGTCTCAAATTCCTTCGCTAGAGCGTCATCGCTCAACCCACGAAGACGATTCGCCGCCCGCTGATCCGGGACCACAATCGTCGCGCCAGCCTGTATCTCAAAAAGGTACGGCGCATGAATCGCCTCGTTCCGATCGCCTGACAGATTGTCCGCTTGATCTAATAGCCAATTGATATCTTCGCCCGGCGTTGGATTCATGATGCCATCGGGGCGTTGATATTTTTCAAGGGCGAGGATCGCCGTTTCGCGGAGTATTCGGCGCTGTAATCGATCTGAGGCAAGAGATCGCCATATCGCGTGGGGAACCCGGGCATCCCCGGCTTCCGCAAAGATGCTGAATAGATCGAATAGCCTCTCTTGAAGGCGGTTCCACGCGAATACGATATGGCCGATTAGCGCCGCGTGGCGTTCAAATGCGTTGAGAATGTCATCAGGCGTCTTCGCTGATATGACCTGCGTCAGGACGGCGCGACCCGAAGACCTGCCGAACGCGCGACCCGCGACGCTGACAACCTTCGGTGATCCATCATCCGCTTCAGACATGCTATGCTCGCCTCATGGTACGTCGACCTGATAATTCCCACCGGATAAGCACGAAAGCAGCAAGCAAAGGGAACAAAAACGCTTGCGGGTTCGATCCGATCAGGCGGAAGGAGGGTGCGAGATGTGGGGAATTCCCATGAAAAGGCTTGCTGTTATTCTGGGCGCAATGATCGTCAGTACATCGGCTTTTGCCGCCGGAGTTGATTCCCGGAGCTATACCTGTGCTGCTCTTCACGCCTTGGTCACGGCACAACGCTTTGTTTTCATTAACAACCCGAACTTCGAAGACTTCGTTGTTGTCGATGCTTCTTATTGTGGCGGCGGCGGCAGCGCACTGCTTCAGCGACGCAGCGTGCCGACGACCGATACCCCCGAGTGCCTCGTGAATTATTGCACGATTCACGATATCGAGGGCCGGACGGGCGGCGGCGGCGGCATGTGATTCCGGTTTCGTCGCGCACCGCCCCTTTGCGTAAGGGCAGCGCGGGCTCACGCCTTCAGGTACTTGTTGAACCAATCGAGCGCGTGCTGCCAGGCTTCCTTGGCTGCGGCTTCGTCGTAGCGCGGCGTCGTGTCGTTGTGGAAGCCGTGATTGGCGCCTTTGTAGATATGACCCTCGTGCGGCACCTTCGCCTCGGTCAAGGCGGCATCGAAGGCGGGCCAGCCGTCGGTGATGCGGGTGTCGAGCTCGCCGTATTGCGCGTTGATCGGCGCCTTGATCTTGGCCGCGTCCTCGGGTTTGGGTTGCGCGCCGTAGAACGGCACCCCGGCGGCGAGATCCGGGCCCATCCGCACCGCCAGCTGATTGACGACGCCGCCGCCAAAGCAGAAGCCGACGGCGCCGAGCTTGCCGGTGCCGTCCGGGCGTGATTTCAGCCAATTTGCCGAGGCGAGAAAATCTTCCGTCATCTTGCCGCGGTCGACCTGGCCGAACAGGGCGAGGGCTTTCTCCTCATCGCCGGGATACCCGCCGACCGAGGTAAGCCCATCGGGCGCGAAGGCGATGAAATTGGCGACCGCGAGGCGGCGCGCCACGTCCTCGATGTAGGGGTTGAGGCCGCGGTTTTCGTGGACGACCACGATTGCCGGCAGCTTGGTCGCGTTTGCCGGGCGAACGAGGTAGCCCTTGATGCTGCCATTGCCCTGCGGCGACGGCACGGTGGCGGGTTCGGCCTTGATCCGCTTGTCGTCGGGCGGCACCTGGATCGCCCAGGCAAAGTTCGGCTTCAGCATTTGGAAGAGCGCCGCCGCGGTCACCCCGCCGACGGCAAATTTCTGCGCGCGATCCAAAAATTGCCGGCGGCTGATCCCGCCATGCACATAGCCGTCAAAGAGGTTGAGGAGCTCCTGCGGAAAATCGGATGCCTTCTTTCGCCCGATCGGTGGCGTTCGTTCCATGGGTGCGCCTCCCTGTAAATCTTTTGAATGCGGATTGCCGTGTGCTCCGACTGAGAATATCACCCGACGGTCAATCAGCGATCGGGCTTTGAATCACGAGCGTGCGATCTGGCAACGCGCCATGAATGGTCTGACCATGTCTCGTGCCGACATCTTCCACCCCGATTTCGCGCCGGAGCCGTATTGGTGGGAGGCGTATCGGCCGGTCGCCGGCGAGCTGGCCGAGGTGCCGGCGGAGGCACGGGTGGCGATCGTCGGGGGCGGCTATGCCGGGCTCGCGGCGGGGTTGGAATTTGCCAAGCACGGGATCGACGCGGTCGTACTCGAGCGCGGCGCGCTCGGGGTCGGCGCCAGCACGCGGAACGGCGGCTCGGTCAGCGGCGGGGTCAATGTCGGCAAGAGTTTCTCCGGCCGCGCGACCGAAATCGAGCCCGAGCGCGCCCACCGCCTGTTATCCGACGCCTCGGACGCCTTCGCGCTGATCGAGCGGCTGATCGAAGAGGAGGCGATCGAGTGCTCCTGGCAAAAGCGCGGGCGCTTTGTCGGCGCCTGGACGCCCGATCATTACGCCGCCCAGGAAAAGCGGATCGCCGGCCTCAACGACGCCGCGCAATCCGGCGCCGCGATGGTGCCGCGCGCCCATCAGCGCGAGGAGATCGCCAGCGATTATTATTACGGCGGGATGGTGGTCGAGCGCTCGGCGAGCCTGCATCCGGCGCTCTACTACAAGGGCCTCCTCGATGCCTGCCGGCGCCGCGCCGTCATGGTCTGCGCCGAGGCTGCAGTCGAGAAGATCACGGCAAACGGCGCCTTGTGGCGGGTCGAAACCAGCCGCGGCACGGTCGTCGCCGGTGACGTCGTCATCGCCACCAACGGCTATACCGGCACGGTGACCCCGGCGCTGCGCCGCCGCATCGTGCCGATCGCCAGCCACATCATCGCCACCGAGACGCTCGCACCCGATCTGGCCGCGGCGCTGATCCCGAAACGGCGCAGCATCTCCGACACGAAGCGGGTGCTCTGCTATTACCGGCTGTCGCCCGACGGCACGCGCATGGTGTTCGGCGGCCGCGCCCGGTTCACCCCGGCCGATCCGATGCTCTGCGCCCGGGTGCTGCATGGCTACATGGCCGAGCGCTTTCCGCAGCTGAAGGGCGCTCGGGTCACCCACAGCTGGACCGGCAACACCGCCTTCACCCTCGATGCGCTGCCGCATATGGGCGAAGCGGGCGGGCTGCATTATTGCCTGGGGTGCAACGGCAGCGGGATCGCGATAATGACCTATCTGGGGACCCAGACCGCACGCAAGATCGCCCGGGTCGCCAATGCGCCCTGCGCCTTCGACGAGGGCGAATTCCCCGGCCACAAGCTCTATACCGGCAACCCGTGGTTCTTGCCGCTGGTCGGGGGGTACTATCGGATGCGCGACCGGCTCGATCGCCTGCTCGCGTGAGGCGGGTGAAACGCGCTATGATGGCGGGCATTTTTTGGAGGAATGAGATGGAATTCGACGCATTCAAATCCTCGCTCGCCGACGCCGCGCCGCCGGCCGGGACCGGCGGCGCCGTGCAGGCGCTGTGGTGGCAGGCGAAGGGCGACTGGCACCAGGGGCATCGCTGCGCGCAGGATCAAGCCGACGAGAAGGGCGCCTGGGCGCATGCCTATCTGCACCGCGTCGAAGGCGACGAGATGAACGCCGGCGGCTGGTACAAGCGCGCCGGCAAGACCGTGCCCACCACCCCGCTCGATGAGGAGTGGGAGGAGATCGCCCGCGCGCTGCTCGCCTCGTAGCGCGCCGACATGGCAGATCACACCCGGCCGTTCGATGCGGTGATCGTCGGCGCCGGCTTTGCCGGCATGTACATGCTCTATCGCCTGCGCGGGATGGGCTTTTCGGTGCGCGTCTTCGAGGCGGGCAGCGGGGTTGGCGGCACCTGGTACTGGAACCGCTACCCCGGCGCCCGCTGCGACGTCGAGAGCATGCAGTATTCCTATCAATTCTCGGAGGAGCTGCAGCAGGAGTGGGTGTGGTCGGAGCGCTACTCGCCGCAGCCGGAAATCCTGCGCTACGCCAACCACGTCGCCGACCGCTTCGATTTGCGCCGCGACATCCGGTTCGACACGCGGGTGCATTCGGCCGCCTTCGACGAGGCCGCGAATTGCTGGGTGGTCGAAATGGGCGACGGCGAGCGGGTGAGCGCGACCCATTGCATCATGGCCACGGGATGTCTCTCATCGGCCAACATGCCGAGAATTCCGGGGATCGACAGCTTCGAGGGCGCGACCTATCACACCGGTCGTTGGCCGCATGAGGGCGTCGATTTCAGCGGCAAGCGGGTCGGCGTCATCGGCACCGGCTCCTCAGCGATCCAGTCGATCCCGCTGATCGCCGAAGAGGCCGCCCACCTCTACGTCTTCCAGCGGACGCCGAATTACGCGATCCCGGCGCACAACCAGAAGCTCGACCCGGAATACCAGGCGGCGATCAAGGCCGATTATGCAGGGTTGCGGGCGCGGGCGAAGGCGACGATCCCGGGGCTCGACTTCAATTTCAACATGGCGTCGGCCCTGTCCGTCAGCGAGGAGGAGCGGCAGCGCGAGTTCGAGGCGCGCTGGGCCTATGGCGGCCTGCCGTTTATCGGCGTCTTTGGCGACCTGCTGCTCGACCAGAGGGCCAACGATTTGGCGGCCGAATTCGTCCGCGGCAAAATCCGCGACATCGTCCACGACCCCGACACCGCCGAGATGCTGTCGCCGACAAACGTCATCGGCTGCAAGCGGCTCTGCGTCGACACCGGGTATTGGGCGACGTTCAACCGCCCGAACGTGACCCTGATCGACGTCGGCGGCGAACCGGTCGAGGCGATAATTCCGGCCGGCATCCGGGCAAAGGGACAGGAATACGCGGTCGATGCCATCGTCTTCGCCACCGGCTTTGATGCGATGACCGGGGCGCTGTTGAAGATCGACATAACTGGCGCCGGCGGCCGCAGGCTCACCGACAAGTGGCGCGAAGCGCCCAAGACCTATCTCGGGCTCGGCATCGCGGGGTTCCCCAACCTCTTCACGATCACCGGGCCGGGCAGTCCGTCGGTGCTGACCAACATGCTGCCGTCGATCGAGCAGCACGTCGAATGGATCGCCGATTGCATCTTCTATTTGCGCGACCAGGGCCTCAACCGCATCGAGGCCGCGGCCGAGGCCGAAGAGAGCTGGGTCGCTCATGTCCGCGAGGTCGCCGGCTTCTCGCTGCGCTCGACCTGCAGTTCCTGGTATGTCGGCGCCAACGTGCCGGGCAAGCCGCGGGTCTTCATGCCGTATATCGGCGGGTTTCCGGCCTACGTGCAGAAATGCGATGCCGTCGCCGCCAACCGCTACGAAGGCTTCACGATCGGTTAGCTAGATGTGAGCTTTCGATAGGTTGTCCATCCGGCTCGAGTCGGGGAAGCTGAAGTTGCTGAAGCTTTAGCATCCTCGAGGAGAGCCGGATGAACCTGCACCAGAATGCGCGCCTGACGCCGCATGGTCGAGCGTGGATTGTTC
>WNFD01003176.1_pt1 | contig 19374 bp, 21 predicted proteins | sample 5400491 | NCBI WGS metagenome assembly WNFD01 (sample SAMN13153343, study PRJNA577476) | soil metagenome | isolation source: 120 cm saprolite under Douglas fir tree site 2 hole 2 replicate 2 | place: USA:California | collected 2015-04-18 | reverse complement strand
CTTCGCCAGCCACCGGCGTCTGACCGGCCCCCACGACTTCCCGATGTAGACGACCTCGTGCGTTTCCGGTGCGACGAGGGCGTACAGCACCCGGTCTAGCTTCCATGCGGGGTTCCCGTGGTCCTCTCCAGGCAGCCAGTTCCAGTCGACATCGAGCATCATGTAGCTCTGCCCACGATCCGAGTCCGCTTCATTCTTCCCTCCTGGGACCAAGAGTCGGTCACCTCCTAGGATCCCTCGCCAAGGGATTCCCCACCAAGCCCTCGCTGTGCTTACTCGGTATCGTGGCGGGGAGGGATTCGACATCCGGCGGCTTGCCGTCTAGCAGAACAGCCAGCAGAGCAACGTCGGCAGGGCGGAGACGATCACGATCGCCACCAGCAGTTGCCAGGCCGCCCACGTGCGCGGGTGCGGCCCGCCTTCGATCCAGAGCACGACGCCGACGACCGCGAGAACGAGCGACAGCATGACGCTGTACATCACGGCTTTTGGCCGGCGGCCGCCTTAGGGTCCTGGTCGCGGGGCCCCAATGCAGGGTCGGGGCTTCTGGCAGGCCTCACACGCTCCCACCAGCTTCAGCTGCAACTCGCCAGGGCGCTTGAAGACGTCCTGCACGGCCCCTGGACGGAAGCCAGGGAAAAGGCCGCTCGGTGTCTGGTGGCTCGTGGATCTCTTCCGAGTCCGGAGACTGGTGCAGGACCACAACTGGAGGTTGGCGGGCAACGTGATGCGAGCCTTGTGGGGCTAGCGCGATGGGGCCTGCGCTGCCGGTGGCAGCATCAGACGATCCGGAGGCGAGCCGCAGAGCTGCTGTGGTGCCGTCGGAGGTCAAACCGATGCCCCAGATAGCCGAAAAATCCCCGAGTTCCTGCTCGCCAGATGGCGGTCTGTCACCCGCGCCGCCGCTTGTTTCGTGAGGACCTGTGCCGGGGGTGTTTCCAACTCCGAGGCCAGTCCCTGGGGCTGGGCCAGGGTCTCCCGCCGCGCATTCGTGATGTTATTATGGCTCTTCGCGGAATCGTGTGGGTGATTTCAAGCACATTTAGGTATGACGGCGGCGTCACAGCGCGGGCAGCATGCAGGTGAGGATCTTGAGCCGGAGGTACTCTTCATCGCGGAGCCCGTAGGCGCGGCGCTGGAGGACACGGACCTTGTTGTTCAGCCCCTCGACGAACCCGAGCGCGATCTTGTTCTCCGGGCGGCAGTAGGCGGCGATGCCCTCCCAGTGCTGCTCAATCATCGCGGCAAACTTCTCATAGGGCCCTAGGCGCTGCCACTTGAGCGCCGCCCGCCAGTTCTCGAAGAAGCGCCGCGCCCAGCCCTCGCGGTCGTAGCTCCACAGCTGCCCAAAGGACTCTTTGAGCAGATAGGCCGTGTTGAGCCGCTTGTTGAAGCGGCGATCCTTTCCGGAAAGGCGCGCGTACTCGCTCTTGCGGACCAGGTCGAGGGCCACCCCGAGGTGGCGGAGGACGTGGAACTTGTCGAAGAGGATGCTGGCCTGCGGCGCATGGTGGCGAGTCGAGGCGCGATCATGCCCCGAGAGTATCGCGCGAGGCTGCGAATGTCTATTACTTACGCACATCTCAATAATAGTAGGGAGTATTATGCCTCGGTACGAGTACAGGTGCGAGCGTTGTAAGAAAGGCTTCGAGGTGACGCTGACACTCACGAAGCGAGCCAAGGCAAAGGTCAAGTGCCCCAGCTGCGGAAGCGAGAAAGTCTCTTCTCAGCTGACGGTTTTCACGCCCAAGACGTCCCGGAAGAGCTGAAGACGAAAGGCATACTGTGACGGGGCCCTCTCGGAGTGGGCCTCGACGGGAGGAATAATCATGCCCAAGGACGACGCAGCTCGTTCTCAGCCTCGAATCAAAGCCCGGTGTCCTGGCAAAACTCACGCGGACGCTGGCCCGCGCGGGCGTAAACATGACGGCGCTCTGCGCTCCTGAGACGGCAGGCCGGGGCAAGATTCGCCTCCTCGTGAGTGATGTTGCGCGCGCCAGGGAGGCGCTTAAGGCCGAGAAGTATCGGTTCAGCGAGGAACCGGCGGTGACCGTGCTTCTCGAGAATCGACCTGGCACGTTCGCGGAAATCGTGGAGAAGCTTGCGCAGGCGCGAATCAACATCAAGAACGCGTATGTTGCCGGGGAAGGCGGGAACCAACTGGTCGTCTTGTCCGTCGCGAACGCCGATAAGGCGGAGCAGGTGCTCGGCGGATGAGCTTTCCGATCTGCGTGTTTTAGTCGCGTCCCCTCAAAGTGAGAATGCGACCGGCAAGTCGTTGATGAAGTTGCTCGGTGTTGTACCAGGGGAAGAACCGCTGGCAGAACGTCTCGGCGTCCTCGTAGGCCCCGAACCGCGCCGGGAAGTCGGGCCGGTACTTGAGGGTCTTGAACTGGGCCTCGGAGAAGGGGTTGTCATCGGAGACGTGGGGCCGGGAGGGCGAGGGCAGCACGCCCAGCGGGCCATCCAGCTGACGGCCGTCGCGGCGATCGTCGCCGTCGCCGTGACGCTGGTCGCGTTCTCGCTGCGCCACGAGGTGCCGACGTACTCGCCGACGCCGCCGTCGCCGCGGGATGCCGGACGCACGCTCGTCGGCCCCGTCCTCTACACTGTGGACGCGACCAACCCCGAGCAGTGGCGCTACTTCTCCTTCCATGTCGGGAGCGTGATCGAGAACGCCGGTGCGAAGGACTGGGACCTCGCGTTCCGCCGCTACCAGATCATTGCCAACGGTGGCCGCGAGTTCGTGGGCGGGGCGGGGATCGTTGATCTCGGCGAGGTCGCCTTCGCGGACGTGAAGACGGTGCCCGATGCGGGATACCTGGCGACGGAGGGCATCACGGATCCACGCAACCCGGCCATCGCGAGCTGGTACAGCTACAGCTACTTCGCTCGCAGCCCGGGTGCCTGACGTTCCGGTACGTCTACCAGGGCGACGGCTCGCGCGTCGTCGGCGGGAACTAGCCCGACTTCTTCGCCTGGCGCTGCTCCACCGGATAGCCCGCGTTCTTCCGCCCCTCCGTGCAGCTCAAGGCGCCCGGCACGCGGCGCGGGCTGCGGTAATGGTCAGGAGCGCGGCGGGCTGCCGCGAGTAGGGGGGAACGCGCGATGAAGAGGATGGGGCCGCCACTCTTGACAATAGCTCGGCGGGTGTCAGCGATCATGTCTGATCGGCTGAGGAAATCGCAGCCCTTCTCAACTAGTGACTGCTTGGAGATACTATCTCGCCATGCCATGGCGCGCCAAATGCTACGAGTGCGAACACGCGACGGGAATCACTGGGCCGGTTTTCGAGATGTTGTCCTCGTTTGTCGGGAGTGATCTCGACAATGCGGTCGCATACTACGAGACCCACCCGCGTAGCCAGGCCGACACCCGTCCATGCGGCGGAGCTGGAATGGCTGTTCCGAAGTACCACATGCGGGGAGCCTATTCGACAACGACGGAACGCGTGAGCGAGGTTCCTGCAACGGTTGAATTGTGCGTCCGCGATAAGGATGGCTTCCCGTGCCTCGGGGTGATTCACCGGCTCCCGCCAGACGGCCGCATCTACTGTCCGCGCTGTGGAGAGAACGAGCCCGGGGCGATCTACGTGCGAAAGACCTGAGCCTTCACGACTGACCGCGATCAAGCGGGCCCGAGTGTACGCCGTGAACGGCTCAGCCTACTTCAACCGGCCGCGGATCGTTGACAGCCCGGAGATGCTCGCCGAGATCCTCCACCCGGAAGTGTTCCCAACGCGGTCGCAAGGCACCGGGTGGCAGCGACTGCCCTTGACGCTGGTCGTCTGCCTTGAACCCGTGGTGACGACGGCTTCACAACGTCCCGCATCGGGGCCTACACAATTGCCGGCATGATCGACCGTAAGGGACGACCTACACGACGGTCTGGTGTCGCGGCGCGAGTGACGCCCTTCGGCGGGGGTTGATGGACGTCGGGGGTCGTCGTGCTCCGAGACAGCCCCACCGCTCGTGATCCACCTCGGTCAGCTGGGCTGTGATGCGTCGGCTTGCGATGAGCCACGTATCGGGGGAGATCCGCGCCATCGAGTTCGCTGAGCTTCGCCGATACCGTGCGTTTCGCGGCCAGCCACCGATCAGCAGACTCGTCGGACATGACGATCTGTTGAGAACTCACAGCGGCGCCAAGGGGTCGCCAGTTCTAGATCAGATCAACCTCGAGCCCGAGGGCGTTTGATATCGGTGATTGCAGGCCCTTGCAACCACCGAAATCGAATCAAATCAGACTTGAGAGAACGTGTCTAACCTTTCCACGCCGAAAATGGGCTCCGGGCTGATCCCGCACAACATGCCCATCATTGAGCACTCTGTAACCCGCATGGGAATGACGGGGCGAATCTCCTCGAGAAACTGGGAATCGGACCGGGATTCCCGCCAGGCCAGTAGGAGAACCGGCCTCGGGAAATCGTCTAAGCGCTGGTCCTCATCCCACTATTTCATCATCTGATCGGCCTAAACAGAAACGCTCATGCCCTTAGTACGAGACAGAGCGATCGTATTCCACCAACAGTTGCGCATATCGCTTCACGTCGATCTTCTCCACGATCGGGACACGCTTGAGGTCTTCGTCCAAGACCCCCCGGGTCTGGGCTCAGCCCCCTCAGACGTAGACGGGGATCTGGTGGTCCACCGCGAACTGGAAGAGTTCCTCGAGCGGTGGCTGCCCGTAGGGCTGCACGTGCTTGCGAAACTCGGGCTTGACGAGCACCGTCGCATCCAGCGCCAGGACGAGCGCCACGTCGATGCCGGACTCCTTGGCGCCCCTGGCGACATAGAATGGCATCGTCGCACGCGTGGAATTGTCGAAGCCATAGGTCGCCGTAATCAAAAGCTTCGCCATGGTATCCTCACTTTCTCGAGGCGGTCCGGCGAGAAATAGTCGAGAGGCCCCGCGCTTCATCGGTCGGATTCTCCTGCTGCCTGGATATCCGGGGGCCGTCCTGTGCAGCCTAGCTCAAAATGGAGGCCTGATGGACTGATTTTCACGGAGAAGACCCAGCATGGCGTGGGGCCGTCTGGAAGTCCCCCAATGACGCAAGTAGAGCGTTGCTGCCGGCCGCGCGCCTTCATCGCGGCAGGTCGGCGAGGCGAATCCTAGATCTCGGACCGGCGAGGGTGACATGACAGGAAAAGAGCGGGGGACGAGGAGGAGCTTGGATGCCGACCTACAGCGAGATACAGAAGTTCGTTCAGCGTCATCATGGCTTCGTCCCGAAACCCGCTTGGATCGCTCATGTCAAGGCGCTCCGGGGCTTACCGACGCGGCGTGCGGCGAATCGCGCCGGTCGGGGTCGTCGCGTCGTCCCGTGTCCGCCGGAAAAGCGTGAGGCAATCGAACAAGCACTTCGCCATTTCGGCCTGATCTAAGGGGTCGGGTCGGTCCGCGACCGCTTTACTTCTTCCAAGGGCGATGTTGGCCCCAACGGGGAACGACGGCTGTGGCTACCATTTCACGCCTCGTATGCCGATCCAGTAGCCGAGATGGTTGCTGAGGATATACCCTCCCGTGCTGAGGAGCAGAATTGTTGCCAGATCGGGCCATGACAATGCCGCGCACCCCCAAGTGAGTATGAGCGCGCCCAGCACGAAGTCCAGTTGGTCCCAGGGGATCCAGGGCTTACTCGGGGCAATCCCGGCGCGCCGCTTCACGAAACTCTTCGCACTGTCACCAGTCATGGCCCCGACGCCAAAGCGCAGTCTAAGCGCTGCCCAGTAATCATAGGTGACGACAGCTCCCTCCCAGGCAACGCGCGACTGGACAAACGTGACCACAACTGCCGCCAGCACGCCAATCCCGAAGTCCATGACAGTCTTGTGGTTACCGAACCAGCGTGGACTGATGGGCCGATTCCATCCGTTCCAGTATCGGACAAAGGGCGGGGCCATGTTGGCGATGTACGCTGGAACCATGGAGTAGAGGAGTTGTGGGTACGGTCCGGACACATAGGTAACAATTTAGTCCAGGGACATGGGTGACATGCAAAACACTGGCAGGCACCGAGGAGGTGCCCATGCCGTGGAGGGACGCATCACCCATGGACCAGAGAACGCAGTTCATCGCCGACCATCTTCGAGACTCGCTGTCGATCACCGAGTTGTGCGAGCTGTACGGGGTGTCCCGCAAGACGGGTTACAAGTGGATCGACCGCTACCTGCGCCACGGGCCGGCCGGGCTGGAGGAGCGCTCGCGCCGGTCGCGGCGCTCGCCGCGGCACACCGCCGAGGAGATCGTGACCGCGATCCTCGACGCCCGGCGCCGGCACCCGCGCTGGGGCGGCAAGAAGCTGCTCGCGCTGCTGCACAAGCGCCATCCCCGCTGGGTGCTCCCTGGCCGTTCCACCGCGTGCGACATCTTGAGCCGGCATGGGCTGGTCCTCATCCGACGCCAGCGCCGCCGCCTTGGGCATCCCGGCAAGCCGACGAGCCAGATTCTCGCGCCCAACGACGTCTGGAGCGCCGACTACAAGGGCCAGGTCCGGACGGGCGATGGGCGGTACTGCTATCCGTTGACGGTGACGGACGGGTTCAGCCGCTATCTCCTGGGGTGTCAGGCGCTGGCGTCGACGGCGGTCGACGAGGCCAAACCGATCTTCACGCGGCTGTTCAAGGAGTATGGGTTGCCGCAGCGGATTCGCACCGACAACGGCGTGCCGTTTGCCACCACCACGTTGGCCCGCTTGTCGAAGCTCTCGGCGTGGTGGGTCCGCTTGGGTATCGTGCCGGAACTCATCGAGCCCGGCCGGCCGCAGCAGAACGGGCGGCATGAACGCATGCACCGCACCCTGAAAGCGAAGACCACGCGGCCGGCGGCCGGCAGCCTCGCCGCGCAACAGCGCCGCTTCAATACCTTTCGCGAGGAGTTCAACCACGAGCGGCCGCACGAGGCGTTGCTCAAGAGACGCCGGCCACCTGCTACACCGCGTCGCCTCGCCCAATGCCCGATCGCCTGCCGCCGCTCGAGTACCCCGATCGCTTCGAAGTCCGCTACGTCAGCGCCAACGGCGGCATTCGATGGAACTGTCGGTGGGTGAACGTCTCCACCGTCTGCATCGGGGAATACGTCGGCTTGGAGGAGATTGCGGACGGGATCTGGAAGGTCTACTTTGGCCCGTTGCGGCTCGGCCGTCTGGACGAGCGGCATATGCGGATTGAGGATGAATACGGGAGACTCTATCGTCGACATGTGTAACCCATGTCCCCGGACTCTTTTGTCACCTATCTCCCCGACCGTTCAGAGTAAGGCGAGACAGGAGTGTCGCGAGGCTAGGCATTTGGGGCCGGTGGCAGCTTGCCACGGCGGGCCGAAACCTCCAACTCGTCGACACCAGACGTGGTGCCGGTCACAAGACGAACATCGTTTCGTCCCGTTCGATGTGAGCCGCCGCCATTCCGCGTCAACCCGTGATAGGCTGTCCGGGCTGATGCGGCAGCACTGTCAGCTTTTCGCTTGGGGCGCGGCGATGAGGGCACGAACGGCGTCATCACCGTCGGGGTGATGGGGTTGGGTCTCGCGCCGGTCTACCTCTGGCCGCGCAGCCTGGTGGCGCTGATCGTGATGCACGTCCTTCAGGACTTCGGCGCCGCCATCCTTCTCCCTCTGCTGGGCCACTGCCGACCCTCGATCCGCGCCTGAGGAGACCACGCAATGCGTCGACACACGATCCCGATGGGACGCGTTCTCGGCATCCCGCTCGAGCTGGACTACTCCTGGTTCTTGGTCTTCGCCCTGCTCACCTGGGCGCTGGCCGTCGGCCACTACCCGGCCGAGTTTAAAGGCTGGCCGGCGAGCCTCTACTGGATCATGGGCGCCGTCACCGCGGTCCTGCTCTTCGTGAGCGTGGTGCTGCATGAGCTCGGCCATTCGGTCGTGGCCCGGCGGTACAAGATCCCCGTGCGCCGGATCACGCTGTTCATCTTCGGCGGCGTGTCGCATATCGAGGCCGAGGCGGCCACCGCCGGCGCCGACTTCCGGATCGCGGTCGCTGGGCCCCTCGTCAGCCTCGCGCTGGCCGCGCTGTTCACCATCCTGCAGCCCGCAGTCGCCGGCGTCAGCCCCCTGTTGGCCCTCACTCGGTACCTGGCCTACATCAACCTGGCGCTCGCCCTCTTCAACCTAATCCCCGGGTTCCCGCTCGACGGCGGTCGCGGCCTCCGGGCCGTCGTCTGGGGCCTCACCGGTGACTTCCATCAGGCCACCCGCATCGCCGCGAGCGTGGGGCGCGGCTTCGCCTTCGTGTTCATCTTCGTCGGGGTGTGGCAGATCTTCGGCGGGAACGTGGTTGGAGGACTGTGGATCGTCTTCATCGGCTGGTTCCTGGAGAGCGCCGCCGTGGCCCAGACCCAACAGGTGGTGCTGCAGGATCTGCTGACGGGCCACACGGTGGCCGAGGCCATGAGCCGCGAGCTCATCGCGGTGCCCGCCGACGTCACCCTGCAGCAGCTGGTGGACCAGCACATCTTGACCAGTGGGCGGCGCAGCTTCCTGGTCCAGCGCGACCAGGCAGTCCTCGGCCTGCTGACCCTCCACCACGTCGTCCAGATCCCGCGGGCCCAGTGGGGCGCGACCACCGCCGCCCAGGCCATGATCCCGGCCGCGCGAATGAGATCGGCGCGCCCGGACACCGAGCTGAGAGCGGCGCTCGAGGCGATGGCCCGTGACGGCGTCAGCCAGCTTCCCGTCATGGTGGCCGATCACGCCGTGGGCATCCTCCGCCGTGAAGACATCCTCAGCTTCCTGCGCGCGGCCCAGCAACTCCGAGGTCGAGCCTGAGCCCCGGCATGAGCTGACCCCGATGGCGGCGCTCCGAGGGCTGCCCTCGAGTGAGACGGCCGCGACATTGCGGCAGTACGGCCCTAATCAGGGGCGGCTGCGCGGATATCACGCTGGGCGAAGCTCGTCCAACTGACCGATCAAGGCGAGCAAAACGCGCACGAGCTGGGAGTGTGCGAACATAACGGTTACGATGACCTCGAGGCCTCGGCGCGGAAGTATGGACAAATGGACTTGGATTCTCGGCGCGCCAAGGCGCGCAAGGCCGGCGCGCGCGTGAAGACGCTGCTGCTCGAGGGGGTGGCCGACCAGCAGATCCTCCGCACGCGCAGGTCGCGGTACAGTGCGTCGACGGTTCGCGCAGGCCGTTCGCGCCTGAGCCGCGCCGATCACATCCGCGTCGGTCGCGGTCGCGAGCGTGGGTGCACACAGTACCCGTTTGGGTCGAGGCCGGGGCCGGTCATGCTGAGTAGGAAGCTCGTGGGCAGGACAAACGCCGCTACCCCGTCGCGCAATTTTAATCTACAAATACCCTCCCATCGGATTCAGAATCCCGAGACATAGCCTTCGAACTCCCAGGTTGGCGAAAGTGGAGGCGCCCGTCGGAGTACCAGCGGAACAAGGTCGCCACGGTCGCGAGCGGCGCTGGGCGCAAGACCAAGGTCCGATGGCGCCGGACCCGGGTACAATGTGAGCGGGCTTTCCGATCTGATCAGATGGCAGTTCACCACTAACCGGAGGGATGCCATGTCCAAACAGGCGGCTGAACATCATAAGAAGGCGGCTGAACACCACGAGCACGCCGCGCGACATCACAAGGAAGCGGCGAAACACCATGAGGCCGGTGCGCACGAGAAGGCTGCGCACCACGCGCACGTGGCGCACGGTCATGCCCTCCATGCGCGCCACCACGCCGAGGAGGCGGTCAAGAGCCACCTCGAGCATCACGGTAAGAAGTAACCAATATCGACCGGGGCGAGGGCGCCCTCGCCCCGGCCTTCGTTCACCGCGGGCCGCGCGTGACAAGAAGGCGAGCCCAGGCGTACCGTCCGCCCGAAGGTCCGCGGCCCGTGTTAGGCTGTCCGGGCCCTTACATTGTTGCGGCTATCGAAGCTCCGCCGACGGTTGTTCGCCCTCGCCGCTGCGGCCTGGGAGATCTGACGTCACAGTGCCGCCGACGGGATGATCCCGGCCTTCGCACTCTGCCAACTACCGTTTCACTCGGACGCTATTCGGACCGAATGATTGGACTTCATTCTCCTTGAACCGTCTTGACCAAGCATAGCGGTGAACTGTAAAGCTGCGGATCACCACGTAGCGAGACAGATCATGTGTCTAAGGGAGGGGACGCCGTGGGGTCTGAAAATCCTATGTCCGGTCTCGCTGCAAGGCTGCTGGCTCGACCGAGTGCGGGCCCGGGGAAAGCCAATCCGATTCCCATTTTCCCAGGAAATTCCCAGGTCCATTCCCACCCAATTCCCATGCGATGAGATCACCAGGGGTCCAAAGGAGATGAAGCTAGGCAATCAGACAACATCCACTTCGAAGGTGAGGCGAGTCGATTTCGGTGATTGCGGGCCCGGGCAACAAAACGGGCACTGGCCGGGCCCGGCTGACCTCACGCCCGGACATGGCTCAGCCCCGGTGTCTTCCCGTGAATCGGCTACACTATTGACCACGATGAGCTTCGTCAGCCACGTCGAGTGCACGGTCTGCGGCACCCGCCACGACTCCAAGGGCCTGCTGACGGTGTGCGCGACGTGCGGCCAGATGCTGGCTGTGCGCTACGACCTCGACCGCGTGAAGGCGGCGGTGACGAAGGACGCGCTCCGCCAGCGGCCGCCGGGGATGTACCGGTTCCGCGAGCTGACGCCCCTCGACGACGGCGAGCTGCCGGTGACGCTCGGCGAGGGCGGCACGCCGCTGCTAGAACTGCCGCGCCTGGCGCAGCACTTCGGGATCCGTCACCTGTGGGGCAAGGACGAGGGCCAGAATCCCACCGGCTCCTTCAAGGCTCGGGGCCTCGGCATGGCGATCTCCCGGGCGCGCACGCTCGGCGTGCGCGGATTCGTCATCCCGTCGGCCGGCAACGCGGGCGGCGCCGCCGCCGTGTACGCCGCCCGGGCCGGGTTGCGGTGCGCGGTGATCGTGCCGCGCGGCACGCCGCCGACGGCGATGGCCGAGGCCGCCATCGCGGGCGCCCAGGTCTTCACGATCGCCGGCTCGATCGCGACGGCCGGCCGGGTCGCCGGCCGGGTGGCACCCGAGATCGGCTGGTTCGATCTCTCGACCCTCAAGGAGCCCTATCGCCTCGAAGGCAAGAAGACGATGGGGCTCGAGCTGGCCGAGCAGCTGGGCTGGACGATGCCCGATGTCCTCCTGTATCCGACCGGTGGCGGCACCGGCCTCATCGGTATCCCGAAGGGCTACGAGGAGTTGCGGGCGATGGGCTGGCTCACCGGCCGCCTGCCGCGCGTCGTCGCGGTGCAGGCCGCGGGCTGTGCGCCGGTGGTGAAGGCCTTCGTGGAGGGCGCCGAGACCACCGCACCGTGGGAGGACCCGACCACCCACGCCGCCGGGCTGCGGGTGCCGTCGCCGTTCGCCGGCCGCCAGATGCTGCGGATCCTGCGCGAGAGCGGCGGCGGCGCCGTCGCGGTGAGCGAGCGGGCGATCGAGGACGCCCAGCGGCTACTGGCGCGGCTGGAGGGCATCTGGACGTCGCCGGAGGGCGCGGCGCTGGTGGCGGCCCTGGCGCAGATGAAGGACCGCGGCGAGGTGACGGCCGACGCGCGGACCCTCCTGGTCCTGACGGGGGCGGGGATCAAGTACGCGCCGGCCGAGCTGCCCCTGCCGACCGACCTCACCGGCGGCGACGAGGAGGTGCGGGCGCAGGTCCGCCGGGCGCTCGGGGCTTAACCCCGTGCCCGGTTCGTGGCTTCGGCCCCACCGCAGCGCGCGTCCAGGAGGAGCGCCCGTCGGCAACTCGGTGTTGCAGTAGGTGCATGCCAGCGTGAGACCGGTGCCGTACTTCATAGAACATGTGCGTCCTTCTGCGTCTGAAGCAGCCGGCAAACTTCGGCCGGATGCCGTGTCCGCGCGGGCTTTACACGCTCAGCGCCAGCCCTTCGAATGAAAGCTGAAACAAACTAGCCTGACTACCAGATCCCGTTGGGGGATTCAAACCCGTGTGGGAGGAGCGTCGGGGAGTCGCCCGGAATACACATGGCCGCCCCCTTTGGTCCGTAGTCAGGGAGCGGCTGCCGGGGTCAGCCGCCTAGTAAGTTAGCGTAAGATCGAACCCGAGTAGGCGCTTCCACAATCCAAAGCGTGCCCTCGCAACCATGGAAAGCGACGTGCTGCCGGTATCCCCTCCAGTCGGGCGGCCAGCGACCTCAGGCCGCCCTCAGAATTCCGCGTACTTGCACGTGCCAAAGGTGATCGTCACCCGTTGGGGCCACCATCTCATCGCATCACCTTATCTCGAACCGGAACTCTAGCGGCCTGTTTGCCTGCAAGTGGTTGCGGGCCCTTGCAACCACCGAAATCGATCTTCAAGGCGAAAGGTAGATATGCGGCGTTATAGGCCCCTCTCGGCGAGTGCCCCGGACCCGACCTTTGGTTCACTGCTCCAAGGGTCAGCTAGTCTGACTCCCATACCCCGATCGAAGGAGAACGTTGGGTTATGAGCGCGATCCCGCCGGCAAAGCCAGCCTAGACGGATTGAGAGGGAGCTAGAAGGACGCGGCCTTGCGCGGCTCGGCGCGACGCGGGTCCACGCCGTTTCGACCGCACTCGTGCACAGTAAGGACACGCCTCTTTCTCCGGCCTCGACTGCTCGCCCGCGTCCCCGTGTTGATAGACTAACTCGATGGCCGAGCCGCCTTGGATCCTCAAGCACGGTCTGGCAGTAATCGGGGCCATGGGCCTCGGCCTGCCTCGAGCGACCGTCGAGCAGCTGGTAGCCGATGTCGGCCAGTTTCATCGCGACTCGGCGCTCGCGGTTCTGCTGCGACTCAACCTGGCCCTGACGCACCACACTCCACTCAGCCAGGAGGAGATCCTACGGAACTGGCTGCCGGACGTTGCGAACCGGTTCCTCGCCGTGATGCGCGAGCAGAAGGTGGAAGTGGTCTTCTACGAGGCCCAGGTCCTGAACCTCATCCGGCTCGTGATCCTTCACGCCCCGGCCGATGGGGGCCGGCGTTGCGACCAGAAGGGGGACATCACCCTACTCGCGCGCATCCTCCTACAAATCACCGACATGCTGGTGGAACGCGACGCCAAGGCCGAGCCAGACCGGCGCGCTTGGGTGTTCGGCAACTTCACCCGGACGGAGCTCTTCACTCACGACGAGCCGCGGGTGCCCGACGCGATGGCGCGGAACTACGACCTGTTCGTCCTCGTCCCGCGCCTCCTGAATCGGCGCGGCCATACGTACGACCTTCCGGGTACGTTCGCGAAGATCACCGGCCTCGCGATCGAAGACTACATCGGCCTCGGATTCGGCCTGCTCAGCCAGTACGACACCATCGATGCGGGCCTGATCGGACACGCAGACATCGGCATCGACAGGAGCACCTATCTCGCCAACGTCCGCCTCGCCGCCGAAGTCCGGGACCGGCTGTGGCCTCTCGTCTCGAAACCCCTCGACGAGTACCAAGCGGCACTGCGGCGTGAGTGGGAGCGGACCAGCGGTGCCGCACGGTGGTCGGCCATGACGACGTTCAGCCAGTTCCCAATGATCGAGTTGCTGAATGGCCCTGTCGTCGCCGTGAGCCGGCGGTTGCTGCGCGACCGTGTCACGCACGGCATCTACTGGATTCTGGCGAACAACCTCCCCGGCCGCGAGCGCGACGACTTCACGAACTTCTTCGGCCACGTCTTCGAGGCATACTACGAGGAGATCATCCACAAGGGCGGGCGTCTCAAGGGGAGGATGATCAAGCCCGTCACCCTGCTGACCACGCGCGACGTCGACTCGATCGAGGGGATCATCTGGGACGGCGACGCGTGGCCAGACCTTCTGACGCGCAAGCACACCGAGCGCCACGTGGACGACTCGTTCCACAACTACGTCTACCGCGTATTCAACGGCGAGATCCCGCGCAACGAATACCTCCGGGTGCGCTGGCATCGGATCGGCGACATGATCGGCACGCGGTTGTTCGGCGAGACCTTGGACCATTCGGCCGATGCAGGGCCAAAGCGCCGGTTTCGGCGCCGCCGCCGGTGATAAAGCCCATTGGGTCGCCGGCCCAACGCGCCGTAAGTGGGTGGGGGCAATCAGCCCCGCAAGGGGGGCACTGCCCAGGGGGACCTGAGGGTGGAACACCCTCAGGTCTCTGGGACCCAGGATCCCCTTCGCTGACGTGATGTAGCTTTACAACCCTCAATGTCCAGTCAACTCCGAGCAAGTTACACCCGACACGCTACTAATTTAGAGGCCCCTGTCCCCCCAAATAGTCCGCTTACCTGGCAGTCGCGGGACCGTCGCGGGACCGGTTGCCGGGCCCCCGCACTGGCCCTGCATTGGCCCCGCATTGGCCCCGCATTGGCCCCGAATTCGCGGGGGCATTCCAGTCTATTGGGCCGCTGGCCGGGCCCTGGGCACTCCCCGATCCGCCCATGCACCATCCCCGGTCGGGCGAAACGTTCGGTGACATCCTCCTCATCGTCGTCGCTGATCTCCGCCGAAAAGTTGCCTTCTGCGAGCCCACGGGTATCATCGGAGCGCCCCCGCCGGCTCATCGGGCGCACCGGGCAGGCATCGACGGATTCACCGACGTGGGAGGCGCGGGTGAGCGGAGCGGATCTGAACGCGGCGAGGGCCGCCCTGGACGAGGGCCAGGGCCGGCCGAGTCGGCTCTTCTGGACTCCCCTCTCGCTTGCGATCCTTTACCGCGGCCGCGTCAATACCTGGCCCCTCGGCCCGCGTCCCGTGGGCCGGCCTTCGACGCTCCCGTCCCGCTTCTGGCCCCGATCCGTCTTCACGACCGTCGTCTCGGCGCTGGCCGACGCCCTCCTGCGCGACCTCACCGACCGGGATGATGACCTCGGCAGCGGGGCCGAGGTCCCGGCATGAGCGCCCGTGTCGGTGGGTCGCGGGGCGGGCTCGGCCAGGCCCTGGGTCCCCTGCTCGCGGCCATCTATGGGCGGAAGTCGACCGACCAGGCCGGGGTCAGTGACGAGCAGCGCTCCGTCACCCGCCAGATCGAGCACGCCCGCCAGTACGCCGCGCAGCACGGCTGGCTCGTGTGCGAGGAGGCCGTCTACGTCGACGATGGCATCAGCGGGGCCGAGTTCGTCAAGCGCCCGGGCTTCCTCCGCCTGATGAACGCGCTCAAGCCCCGCCCCCCGTTCCAGGTGCTGATCATGTCCGAGGAGTCCCGGTTGGGGCGCGAGGCCATCGAGACCAGCTACGCCCTCAAGCAGATCCTCGATGCCGGGGTCCGGGTCTTCTACTACCTCGAGGACCGCGAGCGCACCCTCGACTCGGCCACCGACAAGGTCCTGCTCGCCGTCACCAGCTACGCCAGCGAGCTCGAGCGGGAGCGCGCCCAGCAGCGCACCCATGATGCCCTGCTCCGCAAGGCGCGCGCCGGCCACGTCACCGGCGGGCGCGTCTACGGCTACAACAACGTGGAGGTCTCCGCTCCTGGGCCCGACGGCCGTCCCAAGCGGCAGTACGTCACGCGGCGGATCAATCCGGCGCAGGCCGCCGTCGTGCGCCAGCTCTTCGAGCGCTGTGCCGCGGGCTGGGGCTTCACCCGGATGGCCAAGGCCCTGAATGCCGAGCACGTCGCCCCGCCCCGCCCGGGCGGCACGAGCTGGGCCCCCACGGCCGTCCGGGAGATGCTCCTCCGCGACGACTACCGGGGGGTCGTCCGCTGGAACCGCACCCAGAAGGTCCACCGCGGGGGGACGAGAGGGCAGCGGCAGCGACCGCCGGAAGAGATCGTCACGATCGAGAACCCCGCGCTGCGCATCGTCTCGGACGCCCTCTGGGAGGCGGCCCATGCCCAGCTGGCGCAGCGCCGCCGCGCCTTTGCAGCGCGCCTCGCCCCCGGGACGCCGGGCGCGTCAGCGCCGCGCCTCGATCAGCCCTCCCCCTACCTCCTGAGCGGGCTCGGCCGCTGCACCTGTGGCGGCGCCCTCATCGCCATGAGTCGCCACCACGGGCGCCGCCGGGGATACTTCTACGGCTGCGCCTACAACTCGAAGCGGGGCCCCGCCGTGTGTCGCAACAACCTCCATCTCCCCCAGGCGGTCCTGGACACGGCCGTCCTCGAGGCCGTGGCGGCCCGGCTCGACGCCCATGTGGTCGCCGCCGCCGTTGCGGAGGCACTCCGGCGCCTGGAGGAGACGGACCGGCACCGGGCCGAGCGCCGCTTCGCGCTGGAACACGAGCTCCGCCTCGTCCGCGCCCGTGAGCAGCGGCTCGCCGAGGCGATTGCCCAGGGCCGCGAGCCGGACACCACACCCGACGCGGTGCTCGACGCGCTCCGCACCGAGCAGGCGCGTCGGATCGCCCTCGAGGCGGACATCGCGCACGTGCGCGAGCCGGTCGCCGGCAGCCCGCGGGATCGGCAGCAGCTGGAGCACCAGCTCCGGCACCGCGCGGCGGATGTCCGGAGTCTACTGCTCCGCCAGCTCCCGCAGGGACGCGCAGTGCTCCGTGCCCTCCTCGTCGATCGGATGACCTTCACGCCGGTCATCACGGCCGGGACCCGCGGGTACCGGTTTGCTGGCCAGGGTTCCTACGGCGGCCTGCTCACCGGCGAGACGTGGCCCACTACCATTGGTGGCCCCAACGGGATTCGAACCCGTGTTTGCTGTCCGCCACGCGCTTTCTCAATCCGATCGGCTGGTTGCACGGTGTTGACTCAACACCTCAGCCCCCGGGATTCAAATTCGGCTGGGATTTTAGTCCCCTTCAGCTGCCGCGCGCTCCTTGCGGTAGCTTGAGTCTCAAGGACTGAGACTCTAGCGAGACATTTCGCGAGACATTGGGACTTGGACTCCAGATTGTGCCGTATGAGAAGTAGCGAACTCCTGGATCTCGGTCAGTAGAACCCAGCACGCAGGAGGCTCCTGTGCAAGACGAGGGCCCGCAATACCGAAATCGAACAACCTGACCTTCGCGATTGACCTCGTCGTGCTAGCGAGTTCGATCGACAATGCGCCGACGCTATCTCGTACCGGTCCGTCCCATCGTGTCCTCCTTCGGACCCTTACGCCGACGTCGCAGGGCGCCCAGCTTCGTGGAGCGTTAACACCTGCTCCCCTGCCCGGACGGTGGCGGACCAACTGATGGTGATGGCGTCCTTGACGCTCTGATGAGCCGGGCAGCCCTGCGGATGAGCCTCCAGTGCCCGCTCGGTCGCCTCCCGGGCCTCCGCAGGGACTGTGAGATCGTAGTGCACATGGATCGCCGTGATGCGGATCGTCTTGCCGATCCCCGTGATCCGCCCCTCAACGGTCGCCTTGTAGGAGTCTCGATCGAACTGGATCTTGCGCCCTGCCAGGGCGCCGCGCAGCGTGCCGTACATTCAGCCGGCGACCGCCGCCACAATGTGGTCGAGGGTCGAGGCGATCGGGGGGCCTTCCTTGGCCCCATAGTATTCCCGCAGGGCGCCCTGCACGCCGTACACCACAGGCTCTGGGACTTCTCCCAGGTAGGCCCGGCGATAGCCGTCGCGGTATTCGAGCCGGGCGCGTGAAATGTATTCAAAGTTGTCGGCCATAGATCGTCCTCCCTGTCGAGTGATGAACCTCAGCGCGGCCGGGCGAGCGCCCGCAGCGCCTCGAGCGTGTCCTCCGGCTCGGGTCGGGTGGTGTAGTCGGGGTCGCTCTCGGCCGCCCGAATGATGCCCTGCGGATCGATGAGGAAGCGGGCTGGGATCGGCAGCGTCCACGAGGCGTCCCCGTTGAACCGCTCGAGATCCAGCGGAAACGTGCGGTAGACCTGACGCAGATACTCCGGCAGCGTGAAGCGCACCCCGAATGTCGTGGCGACCTCGTTGCCACGATCACACAGGATCTCAAACGTCAGCTGTCGGGTCCGGCTCAGCTCCCGGTTGTGCTCGGGCAATTGCGGAGAAATCGCCACCAAGGTGCCCTCCAGCCTTGCGAGTTCCGGCAGGATCGCTTGTAGAGCCACCAGCTCTACATTGCAATAGGGTCACCAGCGGCCGCGGTAGAAGGTGACGATGAGCGGCCCCTTGGCGAGGAGGGCGCGGGAGTCAATCAGCTGCTCGGCCGCATTGGGCAACACAAATTCTGGGGCTCTATCTCCCACCTTGAGGACCGGGTCAGCTGCTCCTGAGGCCCGGAGCTCCTCCACCGCCCGATGCATGGTCGCCACCACGTCGGCCGGACGACCGGATTCGAGACGCGTCCGTAGCGCTTTGAGCTGTGCTTTCAGCGACATAGGCCGATCCTCTTCGCGACTGCGTCAAGATACCACGCCATGCTTCAGCCCCAACCCCTCAACACCAACGTGCGAAGGCAGGGCTCCCGATTCGGTTCAGTCCGTCTGGAATTAGATGCATGACCGGCGGCCGGCGATTCGGTGGAGGGCCCAGTCCGGCAGGGCGGGTATCGACAGGCCGGCGACAGTTGCCCGGGCCGGCCCGCAGGCTCTGCCACGGGGAGCGGCGTCACGGCCAGGCGCGCACCCGCGTCGAGGCGTTCCAACCCGCCGGGTCCCTACTCACCAGGTCTCGGCCGATCGAGGTAAATTTACCATCGTTGTGACAACTGTCGAGCGATCAGGGCACAGAGTTTAGAGCATTTCACCTTCCTTGGAGGAGGCCCCCTATGCGGCGGTGGACGATGCTGGTGGTTGCGCTGGGATTTGTGATGGCGTTCGGAACGGGCGGTTACGCTCAGACGCCGAGCGGCAGCGGAGACAAGATGGATAAGGACAAGATGATGGACAAGAAGGACAACAAGATGATGGACAAGAAGCAATAGTTGGGTCCCAGGGGAACCTGACACCCCATGCGAGCGTCGGGGAGTAGAAGCACTTTCGTTGCGTTCGCGGCTTGCAGATTGTGCTGCGGATCGCGAACCGGTTCGGTGGGACCATGCGTCCAACTCCTTAAGCGGATCTCAATCTGCGCCTGCCAGCGCGCAATCGGAGTCCTGGCCCAAAGGCCATGAGGAGGTGTGTCATGAAGACCCTTGTGATGGTCGTAGGCCTGGTGATCTTCACCGGCGCGTCGGTCGCCTGCTTCGGCCTCTTCTCGGACCGCGACAAGGCCGGCGAGCAGTCCTGCCAAGGACTTTCGGGACAGGCCAAAACCGACTGCGAGCAGAACACGAGTTCCAAGCCGCGTTAGGGGTACGCGATGCCTACCCCTACACCCTATGGGATGTTCGCGGCAGCCGGGTGCATCACGGCCGTGCTCTGGCTCAAGGGGCATCGCGAAAAGATGGGCCTCACCGAGAATGCCTTCTGGGCTGGGGTGTGGACGATGCTGCTGGGCGCCACGGTAGGCGCCAAGGTCCTCTTCGTGGCGCTGGGCTGGGAGCACTACGCGCGGGGAGAGCTTCGACTCTGGGCGGACTTCGGCGTCGGAT
>WNFD01002686.1_pt1 | contig 19374 bp, 8 predicted proteins | sample 5400491 | NCBI WGS metagenome assembly WNFD01 (sample SAMN13153343, study PRJNA577476) | soil metagenome | isolation source: 120 cm saprolite under Douglas fir tree site 2 hole 2 replicate 2 | place: USA:California | collected 2015-04-18 | reverse complement strand
CGATCCCGTGAGCATCGTCAACGGTGTTCGCAGCGAAGTTGCTGCGCTGGACAAAGATCTACCCATCTATTCCGTCGAGACCCTTGAGGAATACGTTTCCGCTTCGCTGGCACAGCAGCGCTTCCAAACGCTCTTGCTAACGCTCTTCGCTACGGTCGCTTTGATCCTGACTGCGGTCGGCCTGTACGGCGTTGTGTCTTACTCAGTGGCCCAGCGCACGCGTGAGCTTGGCATCCGCGTCGCTCTCGGAGCGCGAGCAACAGACGTGCTGAAGCTTGTTGCAAAAGGCGGAATGATGCTCGTCCTGATTGGCGTGGCAATCGGATTGGCGGCAGCAGTTGCACTGACGCGATTGCTGAAGACCTTGCTATTTGGGGTGACGCCGACTGATGCGGCGACGTTCGCGACGGTCTCAGCGGGCTTGATCGTCGTAGCGTTGTTGGCCTGTTACATCCCGGCGCGGCGGGCAACGAAAGTCGATCCCCTGGTGGCGCTGCGGTACGAATGAACAGCAGAAGACCTAAGAGCAAGGGTGGAACGAAAGACAAGAATAAAGAACCAGGAATAGAAAACCAGATTAGTTTACAACCGGAGGTGTGATATGGCGACGCTTTGGCAGGACCTTAGCTATGGTTTTCGGATTGCAATCAGAAACCCCATTTTTTCGCTCGTTGTGGTCCTGACGTTGGCCCTTGGCATTGGGGCTAACGCTGCGATCTTTTCCGTAGTCAACGCGGTATTGCTACGTCCGCTTCCTTATCCGCAATCGGATCGGCTGGTCATGCTTTTCTCTGCCTGGCCGTCGCAGGGAATTCCCAGGTCCGGCAGCGCCCTTCCTGACTATCGCGTTTATCGCGATCAGAACCAGACTCTTGAGGGCCTCGCCGGTTTTTTCTACGGCGATGTAAACCTTTCGGTTGCCAATCAGACGCCCGAGCGGGTTCAGGGCGCGCGGATTACCGCGAATCTGTTTCCTGTCTTGCACGTCGCTCCGATTCTGGGCCAGAACTTCCTTCCCGAAGACGAGAAGTGGGGTCAGCATCGCGTCGTGCTGTTGAGCTATGGCTTGTGGCAAAGGCAATTCGGCGGCGACGCAAACATTGTCGGCCGCCAGATCAATATCAGTGGCAGACCGTGCCTCGTTCGGGGCGTCATGCCCGAAGGCATGCCTTTCTTTGACAATCGGCCGCAGGTTGATTTGTGGGCGCCAATCTCGTTTCCGCCTGACGACACCATGGACAGTCGCAACAATCATTTCGTCCAATTGGTCGGACGGCTTAAACCTGGAGTGACGATCGATCAGGCACGCGCCGACATGAATCGACTCGACGCGGCGCTGGAAAGCCAATTCAAGGGAAATCAGGGCCAGCTTGCGCTTACTGTCTTGCTTCAGGAACAACTCGTCGGCGATTCGCGTCGGGCCTTGCTCGTGCTCTTAGCCGGAGTAGGTTTTGTGCTCCTTGTGGCCTGCGCGAACATTGCCAACCTGCTGCTGGCGCGCACGGCGGCGCGCGAAAGAGAGCTGGCGATTCGCGCGAGTCTGGGCGCAGGCCGGATGCGCTTGATTCGTCAATTGATCATGGAAGCCTTGCCGCTTGGTCTGGTCGGCGGCGTGACGGGAATTGCAATTGCGTATTGGATCCTGAGTCTGATTAGACCGCTCTTGCCGCCAACACTGCCAAAACAGAACCCGATCGTGTTGGACTGGCATGTTCTGACCTTCGCTGCCGGAGTTTCGTTGCTGAGTGTTTTGTTCTTCGGCATCCTGCCGGCGCTAGGCGCTCGCGACCTTGAGATGCGCGAACGCTTGACCGAAGGTGGCCGCGGCATGACCGCCGGACGAAGACGGAACAGAGCCCGGAGCGTGCTGGTAACCGCCGAGATCGCCCTGGCCCTGGTGCTGCTCGTGGGCGCCGGCCTGATGATCAGGACGCTTCTCAATCTCAATCGGACGGACGCCGGGTTTGCGCCGGATAATCTCCTGACGATGCGTTTGCCGTTAGCAGGAGCAAAATACCCCAACGATGCGTCGGCCTTAAATTTCTACGAGCGGTTGCTGGAACGCGTTCGCGGCGTGGCCGGCGTGCAAAGCGCCGCAGCCGGTTCGCGCTTGCCGCTTGGATTTGGCACGGGCTGGGGCAAGAACTTCAGCGTCGAAGGCCGGCCGCTCGCGTCTTCGCTATCTCAAGTTCCGAACGTGGATTTCGTGTTGGTTAGTCCTGACTATTTCCGCACGGCCGGTATCAAGTTGATCAGCGGGCGCGAGTTCAATGCGCAGGACACTGAAAGCGCGTTACAGGTGGCGATCATAAGTGAAACGATTGCGCAGCGGTTTTTTGCCAACGAAGATCCCGTCGGCAAACGAATTTGGATGGGGCCGCCTGAGAATCTTCTGCCGGCGCCGCCACCAAATCAGCCGTCACAGCCCTTCAAGCGCCGCATGATCGTGGGCGTCGCCCATGACGTTAAGGATGGACCACTCAATCAGCAGCCGGGTCCTGCTGTGTATGTTCCCTACTATCAATCTGAACGCGAGGGATGGAGTCCCATGGCGCTGATGGTGCGGACGAGCGCGGCGCCATCAGCTTATGTGACCACGATGCGCGAGATCGTTCGCAATCTGGACGCTGATCAGCCGTTGACTCAGGTGGCAACGGGCAACGAACTGCTGGCGCGCAGACTCTCTGAGCCGCGTTTCAATACTTTGCTGCTCGGGTCGTTCGCGGGACTCGGGTTATTACTGGCGGCGATCGGCATCTATGGCGTCGTCTCTTTCCTGGTCACACAACGAACACATGAGTTTGGCATTCGTATGGCGCTTGGCGCGCAGACAGCAAACGTGCTGAGACTGGTCCTTGGCAAGGCTTTGCTGCTGTCGTTGATCGGAGTAGGCCTGGGGTTACTTGCATCGCTCGTGCTGACGCGCTTAATGAAGGATCTGATTTATGGTGTGGGCCCTACTGATCCACTAACGCTGATCGCTGTGGCGGTATTGCTTGCGGTCATCACGATCATAGCCAGTTACATTCCCGCGCGCCGCGCAACGAAAGTCGATCCGCTGGTGGCGCTGCGGTACGAGTGAGGAAGGTGCGCAGGCGGTTGGTGCCACGATCACACGACAAACTGAAGTTCGTTGGCTATAGGATTACTGCTTGCGGCGAGAACTTTTGATGAGGTGACGTTATGCAATCACTCGTTCAAGACATTCGTTACGGCATACGAAGCTTGCTTAAGCAGCCGGGGTTCACGGCCATTGCCGTCCTCACGCTCGCTCTCGGCATCGGAGCCAACACGGCAATCTTCAGCGTCGTCAATGCAGTGTTGCTTCGTTCGCTCCCATATCGCGATGCCGACCGCCTGGTGATCCTGTGGGAGAAGAACCAGCGCACCGAGCAGAATACGATCAGTCCCGCCAACTTCTTTGATTGGCAAGACCAGAACAAAGTCTTTGAAGGCCTCGCTGCGTTTACCGATACTCGCAGCAATCTCACCAGCGATGGCGAGCCGGAAGAGATTCCCTCGCAGACATGCACCGACAATTTGTTTACCGTCCTGGGTGTGAATGCCATGCGGGGCCGCACGTTCACACCGGAAGATGGCCAGCCGGGAAGGAATAACGTAGTCGTCATCAGCGCTGGTTTGTGGCAACGCCGGTTTGGCAGCGACCTGAACATTGTTGGCCGTAAGATAGTTCTCAATGCCACTGAACACACCGTCATCGGTGTCTTACCGCCCGACGTCAAATGGCACGTCGCTAAGAATTCGCAGACCGGTCATGCGGCGGAATTGTGGAGGCCATGGGCCATTAATAACGAATTACGCCAGTTCCGTGGACGCTTTGCCTCGGCCGTCGGGCGGCTCAAACTCGGGGTCACTCTGGAGCAGGCGCGCGGTGAAATGGACGCCATCGGAGGCCGTCTTGCCGAGCAGTACAAAGAATTCAACAGCGGCTATGGTGTCAACGTGGTTCCGTTGCGTCAACAATTCGCCGGCGAGATTCGGCTAGCGTTGCTGGTGTTGATGGGCGCGGTCGGCTTTGTACTGCTGATTGCCTGCGCCAACGTGGCGAATCTCCAGTTGTCTCGCGGCGCGTCGAGGCAAAAAGAGATCGCCGTGCGCGCCGCGCTGGGCGCAGGACGCGGGCGCCTTGCGCGGCAATTGCTGACGGAGAGTTTGTTGCTGGCGGCCACGGGCGGAGCAGCCGGATTGCTGCTGGCGTGGTGGGGCACGAAGATATTGGTCAGTTTCAGACCCGAGGAGTTCGGCGATTTTCAGAGCGTCGAAATTAGTGCCCCGGTGCTTGGTTTCACGTTCGTGGTGTCCGTGGTTACCGGCGTCGTCTTTGGTCTGTTCCCCGCGTTTGAAGCATCGAACATCAGACTCAGCGACACTTTGAAAGCGGCGGGCAGAAGCTTCGCCGGCAACCGGCGCGGCCAGCGACTGCGTAGTGCGCTGGTTGTCACTGAGATCGCTTTGGCGCTTGTCCTGCTGGTTGGGTCCGGCTTGCTGGTTCGCAGCTTCCTGCGATTGCAGTCGGTGAATACGGGCTTCAACGCACAGAACGTGCTGACTATGCGCGTAGCATTGCCGCGGAGTCGCTACGACCAGGACGGGAAGAAGATCAACTTCTTCACCCAAGCCCTCGAACGGTTGCGAACCGTGCCCGGTGTCGAAGCAGCCGGCGCAATCAACTTTACTCCGTTCCTCGGTCTGGGCTCGAGAACCGGGTTTGAAATTCCCGGCCGTCCACCCTCTCTGCCCGGTCAGGGAGGAAACACCACCGACGTTTGCGTCACCGATCAAGACTTTTTCAAGGCGTTGCAGATTCCGCTTCAGCGCGGCCGCTTCTTCACCGAACAGGAAGTCCGCGAGCAGCGCCACGTGGTTATCATTAACGAGACCCTGGCCAGAAAGTACTTCCCGAATGAAGACGCGCTTGGCAAACGCATCACTATTGTGATGAGTGAGACGCCGGCGCCCACGGAAATCATCGGCATCGTCCGCGACGTGAAGCATCTACAACTCGACCAGGAAACCGAGCCGATGTCGTACTGGCCAATCGCTGAGCTGCCGTACACCTCCATGACTTTCGTGTTGCGCGCGCGCGGCGATGCGGCCTCAGTGGCGACGGGCGCCCGTAACGCCATCCAAACGATAGATCCGCAACAGCCGGTTGCCGATGTGCGCACCCTCGAAAGCCTGGTTGCCGGTTCGATTGCCCGGCAGCGCTTCAACACTTTACTGCTTGCGGTGTTCGCGATTATTGCCTTGCTCCTTTCGGTCATCGGCATCTACGGAGTGATATCTTACTCGGTAACGCAGCGCACCCCGGAAATCGGCATTCGTACGGCATTAGGTGCGACTCCGTCAGACATTCTACGATTAGTACTGAAGAGCGGGATGGCGCTGACGTTGCTTGGCATAATGATCGGATTGCCTGCGGCGATCGCATTGACAAGCTTGATAAAAAAGCTCCTGTTCGGCGTCGGCTCAATGGATCCTCTGACCTTTGTTTCAATTCCCGCGTTGTTGGCGGTAGCGGCGCTGGTGGCTTGTTATGTCCCGGCGCGGCGAGCGGCTAAGGTGGATCCGGTGGTGGCATTGCGGAGCGAGTAGCATAGACTTCAGCTTGTCATGTCTGACAAACTCATTTTGTCAAATACCAGGTAAGCGAGCTTCCCATCTGATGCCCAGGATTCTTATTGCCGACGATCAAGTTGACGTCCTCGCGGCGCTGCGTCTTTTGCTCAAGAGTGAACGCTTTCAGATTGAAACTGCTTCGTCGCCCGCGGGCTTGCTGAAGGCAGTTGATGCGCAGGAATTTGACGTCGTCCTGATTGATCTCAACTATGCTCGGGACACGACCTCGGGAAGCGAAGGGCTTGATCTGCTGACGAGAATTCGAGCAGCGGACCCGATGCTGCCAATAGTAGTGATGACGGCCTGGGGCAGCGTCGACCTCGCGGTCGAGGCCATGCGCCGCGGGGCGCGGGATTTTATTCAGAAGCCCTGGGACAACGCGCGGCTGCTTGCGGTCCTGCGTACCCAGGTGGAACTGGCTGAGGCGCTGCGCCACGGGCAACGTCTCGAGGCCGAAAACCTGGCCCTGCGCGACAGTGTGTTGGAGCCGGCGAGCGAACTCCCGCAAATCGTCGCCGAATCACCGGCGATGAAGGCCGTCCTAAAGCTGGTCGAGCGGATCGGGCCGGCCGACGCCAACGTTCTGATCACTGGTGAGAACGGCACCGGCAAGGAAGTGATCACGCGCGCCCTGCACGCCGTTTCGACGCGCAAATCAAAACCACTGATTTCGCTGAATGCCGGAGCGTTAGCCGAAGGTGTTTTCGAGAGTGAATTGTTTGGTCATGTGCGCGGGGCCTTTACCGATGCCCGGACCGACCGCGTTGGGCGATTTGAACTGGCCGATGGCGGCACCTTGTTCCTGGATGAGATCGCGAATGTGCCGCCCAGTCTCCAACCAAAACTATTGCGCGTTTTGGAAACCGGCGAATTCGAACGGGTTGGGTCCTCAAAAACACTGAAGGCAAATGTGCGCATCTTGTCGGCGACGAATGCCGACCTGAAGGCCGAGATGGCCCAGGGACGGTTTCGTCAGGATCTTCTGTTTCGCCTTAATACCGTGGAATTGCATTTGCCGGCGTTGCGCGATCGGCACGAGGACATTCGCGCGCTGGCCGAGCATTTTCTACGGCAACACCGAGAGCGTTACCACCGTTCCACGATGGGATTTACTCCGGAGGCATTCGACGCTTTGCGGGCCCATTCGTGGCCTGGCAACGTGCGCGAGTTGGATCACGTTATTGAACGTGCCGTGCTGATGAGTCCCGGCAATCTCGTGAGCGACTTTGATCTGGCGTTGCAGATTATGCCGGACGAGCGGTTCTCAGCCCGCCTCGAGGAAATGAGCCTCGAAGACGCCGAGCGTCTATTGATCCGCAAAGCCCTCGCCCGCTTTGGTGGAAACACCAATCGTGCCGCCGAAGCGCTCGGCCTCAGCCGCAGCGCCCTGTACCGCCGCTTGCAGAAGTACGAATTGTCATAGACTGAATGTCCAACGAACTTTAGGAAGCGCTCAACCCCTTGGAGTGCGGCGACTTGTCGCCGCTTTGGTCTGCGGCGGCTTGGCGCCGCACTTTGAGGAGCCTCAACTAAGACGTGGTCGCGACAAGTCGCGACCGGCCAAAGCGCTGACAAGTCAGCGCACTCCAAAGGGTTTGTCGAACAATGATTTGGGCTATCATAATTACGTGAGCATGTCTGCCAAGCTGCCAAAGAACTCTTCAGGTTTTTCCAGCCTCGACCCGGCGTTGAAGCGTGGCGGCCGGCTGAAATTCGAAAAACGAATTACGCTTCTGGCTCTCGCTGCTGGTTTCCCTGCGGTTTTTCTGGTTGGGTTTCTCTTGTGGTACGACAGTTACTCTATGCGTTTGCAGTGGACTGTCGATCTGCTGCTCGTACTATTATGGTTGGGCATCGCTTCAAATCTCAAGCAGCGAATTGTTCGTCCGTTGCAAACTCTTTCAAATATTTTGGCGGCCATCAGAGAAGGCGACTATTCCATTCGCGGGCGGCGCGCGGCGACAGGCGACGCGTTGGGTGAGGTCATGCTCGAGGTGAACGACCTGGGACAGACATTGCGCCAGCAAAGACTCGGCGCCCTCGAAGCCACCGCACTTTTGCGCACCGTGATGGGCGAGATTGACGTGGCCGTGTTCGCGTTCGATGGTAATCAGCGCTTGAGGTTGGTGAACCGGGCAGGAGAGAAGTTGCTGGCTCAGCCCGCCAAGCGGCTGCTCGATCGGACCTCCGACGAGCTCGGACTGGCCACGTGCTTGAACCGAGAAGACGGCGCCGGACCGCACACCATGCAAATGGTTTTTCCCGGTGGCGTCGGTCGCTGGGACATCCGGCGCAGCACCTTTCGCGAAGGCGGTGCGCAACATCAGTTGCTCGTGCTAACAGATCTAAGTCAGACGCTGCGCGAAGAAGAGAGAACAGCATGGCAGCGTCTGTTGCGCGTACTAGGCCACGAATTGAATAACTCTTTGGCGCCAATCAAGTCGGTCGCGAGTAGTCTGGCGGACTTGCTCGATCGCCAACCCCGGCCTGCTGACTTGGGTGATGACATGCATCGGGGCCTTGAAGTGATTTCCTCGCGCGCCGATTCGCTAGCGCGGTTTGTCGAGTCATATTCCCAGCTGGCGCGATTACCGCAACCGCGATTCGAGCCGCTAAACCTTGGCGAGCTTTTGCGCCGGGTTGCCAGCCTGGAGACGCGTCTGCCTGTCAGGGTACTTTCTGGTCCCGAAGTGACCATCCAGGGTGATAGCGTGCAACTGGAGCAGTTGCTGATCAACCTGGTACGCAACGCTGTAGATGCTTCGCTCGAAACAAACGGCGCCGTCGAGCTGGGCTGGAGTCAGAACAACGGCCAGCTTGAATTGTGTGTCCGTGACGAAGGACCGGGACTCGCCAGCACTGCGAACTTGTTCGTGCCATTCTTCACGACTAAAGCGGATGGCTCAGGCATCGGACTGGTCCTCTCGCGCCAGATCGCCGAGGCCCACGGCGGTACATTGACCCTCGAGAATCGTTCTCTCCGACGTGGTTGCGAAGCGCGGCTGAGATTGCCGCTGTAATAGCGCGGCTTGATTAGCGTCCGACATGAGGTTGTCGAATTCGCACGAACGTTCCTGCACCCGATCGCTGAATAGGCTGAACCTCACTTAACACAGGCAGTTCATACCCTAAACGATCGCCGCTCGTTTGTGTCCGTGGTATGAGCCTTTAGTGTGCTTACTCCGACTGGCTCAGATTAAAACTAAGGCGCCGTACTGTCTTCAGCGACAAGTAAAGAGTTCTCGCCCTCAGTTTTGCGAGGGATCAAGTCCAACACGCTCCAGCAAACTCGTAAATCTCGGGTCTGCACGTAAGCTATCCAGCATCGGATCGACTTTGAGGACTCCCAGCATCTCATCCCGCTCGTTGTAAGCCCCTTCGAGCCAGGCGAACGCCTGATCTTTTTCTCCCAGGCCTACATAGATGACAGCGATGTAATAGCGTAACTCATAGCCCTGATCTGAGGTTGTTTTTAACTCGTCCAGCAGCTTCTGTGCTTCGCTTCTTCTGCCTGACAGCGCGTAGGCATGGGCCAGATAGGCCATCAACTCCAGGTTTTTCCCCAGGATTGTCTGAGTCTTCCGATAGTGTTTGATGGCTTCGTGGTACATTTCCTTGGCTTCATAAACCATTCCCAGGTTGAAGTGCGCGAAAGGATAGAGTGGGTCCAACTCAAGCGTCGCCCGCAGTTGTTCGAGCGCCTGGTCGTATTCGCGCATAAGGTACAGGAGCGCCCCCACGCTCGTGTTAATATTGAGCGAAACGGGATCAAATTGCTCGGCCATTTTGATCTCCGCCCAGGCCTCATCAAAACGCCCCATCTCTTTCAAATATATGGAATACCAATGATGGGCAGTTATGTAATTCGGATTCAATTCAATAGCTCGGTGAAATTCTTTCTCAGCATCTGACCAATTCCACTCACGCGCTCTAAGATGCGCCAATGACGCGTGAGCTTCGGCCAAAGTATCGTCGAGCTGAAGGGCTTCAAGTAATGCGTTCCTTGCTTTTGGAATAGCTTCACGCGATGGAAGAGCAAAGTAACCACCAAGCAATTGGTAGCAGTCAGCCAACCCCACGTAGGCCAGCGCGTAGTTAGGATCTAAGGCAATTGCATGCTCAAAATACTCGACACCTTTGTTGAAACCTTCTGCGGTTCTCTTATTCCAGAAGTAACGGCCCTTCAAATATGCTTGATATGCTTCGGTGCTCTCAGTGTGGCGTTTGACCAGGTGTTTTCTTTCCTCGCCTGTTAACTTGAGCGAGAGCGCTCTTACAACCTGATCCGAAAGAGAGTCTTCCAGCGAAAAAATGTCAACGAGTTTCTCGTCGAAGTTTTCAGCCCACAACGTTGCGCCGTCACGCGCATCGACCAGTTGGGCGGTCACTCTTACTCGCTTAAGTGCCAGCTGAATGCTTCCATCCAGCAACGCGTCGACCTTTAGCTCTCGAGCCGCCACCGCAATGTCTCGGGCGGCGGTGTAATCGCGCACTGCACTCGTTGGTCGAACTCTGATCTGTCTCAAATTCGTAAGCTTGGTAATTAGGGCATCAGCCAGCCCCAGCCCCAGGTATTCATTGTCTGTTACCGCTCCTATAAGTTTGAAAGGAAGAACAGCGAGGCACGTTACGTCAGCACCTGCCGCGAATCTTTCACTATCTTTGCTGCTCAACCGGGCACGGTTTCCTGCCAACCAGTCAGCACCCCTATCCGGCACCACAATGACATCGGCAACGAAGCGATAGCCGCGTCGCGGCACCGTCTCAATGTATGAATGGTTGTTGTGGCAATCCCCCAGGGCCTTCCTCAGCGCGAAGATACTCACAGTGAGGTTGTTTTCCTCAACAGAGGTGTTGGGCCAAATCCTATCCATCAACTCATTCTTATGAAGTACATGACCGCTGTTTTCGACCAGTAACAGCAGCAGATCAAATAGTTTCGGCTTGAGCGGAATGGGCCGTCCCTCGCGCAGCAGGACTTGCTCTGTAGTGTCGAGAAGGAAAAGGCCGAACTTGTAAAGAAGATTGGTCGGTCTGCTCATACGCCCGTTCGGAATTAATTAATAAAAGATTCAGAGTCTGCTAAGGACTTTCCCGACCCCTCTATAGCACTCTGTCGCGGTCGAAGAAATTGTAAGTCGGGAGAGCTCATCGAAGTCCGAGGGTCTTATCTTAGAACCGGGTTGTCGATTCCGACAACCGCCAAAGCGTCGTGAACGATCTTTTAGAACCTTAAGTCAAGAGCGAACTGCTAGAGGAGTATCAGACAGTATGAGTCAGTCACTTCCCGCTATATCTCTCCCGTTCGTTCGCATGATCTGTCTGGTTGCATGCTGCACGCTGCTTGCAACCTCCAGTTTTTGGGGTAGCTCATCGGCGCCGGGTGGTAATGTGGCCCGACGCACCTCAAATGTCGCAACGAAAACTTCTCCCAATCTTCCTGACCATGACGTCGCGCAAAAGACACAGCCTACAGGGTCGAACGCTCCAGCCCATTTCTCCTCCAAACTCAAAAACAGTTTAAGACGCGGCGCACCAGCATTCGATGCTGCATTCGATTCCTCTTCGATGCTCGCTACGTTTCTCGATACCCGGCGGATGAATCATGCCAACAGGTTTGAAGAAATGGCTGCTACCGGCAGCCATTCGTTGTCTGCTTTTCTGGTCGCCGCCAATCTCGCAGGTACCGGTTTTATCACAGCTAGTCCCAACCCAATTCAGGTCTGCGATGGCTCCGGACTTGGGATCACCACGCTCTCGTGGAGTTCCTCCGGGACAATCAACGTTGAGGTGCGTGTTGGTTCCCCCAGTGGTGTCCTGCTTGCCAGCGGGGCGAGTGGAAAGGCGACTACCAGCAAATCTGTAAGTGACGGGACCATTTTTTACCTTCAAGATCTTTCAGGTAAGTCGCCACTGACGCTCGCCACAGTCACAGTCGGAGTGACGACCGCCGGCTGCGCGACACCAACACCTACTCCGACACCAACACCTACTCCGACGCCAACACCTACTCCGACGCCAACTCCGCCCGCCCCAATCTACGAAGGCTGGCACGATGGCGCTGATTGCTTGACTATTTTCGGCTGGGCGGCTGACCGGAATAGGCTCAACACGTCAATCAATGTCGACATCTATGATGGCGCCACGTTCCTGGCTACCGTGCCGGCTAACCAGAGCCGTCCCGATGTTGGTGCCTATCTTGGCGACAATGGCTTGCATGGGTACAGCTATGCTGTGCCTGCCAGTTTGAAGAATGGGCAGCCCCATTCGATTACAGTGAAGTTCGCAGGCACGGGCACTAATCTGGCGGGCACACCCAAGTCGATTACTTGTTCCAGTTGTACCGTCCCGGTCGCGCCCCTACCCCTGGTGATGTTGTCGGACACCGTATGGGTCGACGATCAAGTTCCGACTGGCGCGACAGCAGCCGGCACGTGGGTGTGGGATACCAATCAGAGGGCGAGCGGCTTGCAGTCTAACACCGAGCCAGCGGCAGCCGGCGCTCATCAGCATTACTTCTATGGCGCTTCGCAGACGCTCGCGATTAATGCTGGCGATAAGCTGGTCAGCTATGTCTTGATCAATCCTTGCAGCCCACCGCAAGAGATCATGCTGCAATGGTACGACTCGGCTGGCAGTTGGGAGCATCGGGCCATCTGGGGCGCCGACCTGATCGGCTGGGGCGTCCCCGGCACTGCGAGCAGGTATGCAGCGGGCTCATTGCCGCCGACAGGCGTCTGGGTCAGATTGGAAGTGCCCGCCTCGGCCGTCGGACTGGAAGGCAAAACAATTAGCGGCATGGCGTTTACGCTCTACGACGGACAGGCGTGGTTCGATCGAGCCGGCAAAGTGAGTGCTGCGGCATTCATCTCGCAATCGGTCCCGACCTCAATGCTCGCGGGCCAAAGCTATAACGTGTCGGTGACTATGATGAATACCGGGACGAACACCTGGACGTCAGCGAATTCTTACCGTCTGGGCTCACAAAATCCACAAGATAATCTCAACTGGGCCCTTGGCCGTGTGGCCCTGCCTTCCTCGGTGGCGCCGGGTTCTCAGGTGACATTCAGCTTCATCGTCACTGCACCCGCGACGTCAGGAACGTACAACTTTCAATGGCGCATGGTCCAGGATGGCGTGATGTGGTTCGGCGACCTTACGCCTAATGTGGTTGTGAACGTGACGGCAGCTCCGACGCCAACGCCTACTCCGACGCCAACCCCAACACCGACTCCAACGCCGACGCCGACTCCAACGCCAACCCCAACACCGACTCCAACGCCGACGCCGACTCCAACTCCGCCTATTCTTCAGCCACCAACAGATGGTATGACGGTTAACCAGATCGGGCGGCTGACGTCAGTCGGCAACGGCTCGATGCGCATCTTCAATTCGTATGATGCTTTGGGCCGCACGACCCAGACAGTTCACAAACTAGACGGAACGAATTACGTGACGCTGACGAGGTATGGCTATCCGCAGAATCCGAGTACGCCAGGTCCCGGAACCGCAGTCTCGTTCCAGAGCCTACCCGACTTCGAGCGGCTCGATTACACCTACGATGCCGGTGGCGCGCAGCAATCGACTAAGACTACTCCACGAAATGGTTCGCAACAGACAATCGTCAGCGCCGTTTTGCGCAACGCGCGCGGGCAGACCATTGCCGCCACCTACGGCAACGGCGCGATAAGCATTCACAAGTACAACGAAACAACCAACCTGCGTCTCAATCAAATTCAGACCGCAGTTGGTGGCACACTCACGCTTATTGGCGGAGAACTGCAAATATCGGGTGGTACGACACTACAGAACTATGGCTACTCGTTCGACAACAACGGGAATGTTACCGGCATGACTGATAACCTCACTTCCACACTGAGTGCAACTTACGAATACGACTCGCTCGACCAACTGACTTCGATGACGCCGGCGGGCCAACTCCGTTTGCCATACAACTACGACAACCTGGGCAACCTGACTAATAAGGAGAACGTTACGCAGACCTACGGAGGTGCGGGCCGCGGCCCGCACGCGCTGGCGACTTCGAATGGAGTCACTTACAACTACGACGCGAATGGCAACTTAATCGAGACGAGAGATAGCAGCAACAGGGTCATTACGGCCATTACCTGGAATGCTGAGAACATGCCGATTAACGTTGTGCAGAGCGGCATCACCATCTACCAGAAGTTTTTCTTAGGCGAGATGCTGTGGAAGAAGGTCGAGCCCAACGTCACGACCTACTATCTGCCCTCAATGCGCGTGGAGAACGGACTGTTTCGGAAGTTCTTTGGGGGCTTTGCTGAGCGCTCACCCGACGGCACTTTGAAGTTCTATCACAACGACCATTTGGGCAGCGCATCGTTGGTCACGAACGCAAGCGGCAACCTCATCAGCCGCCAGGCATATATGCCTTACGGCGAGGATCGTTTCATCGACCCTTCCGGTACCTTCACGCCTAAGTACCAGTTCAACTTCAAGGAGAAGGAGTCCACCGGTTTCTATGACTACGGCGCGAGGTTGTACAACCCGGCGACGGGGAGATGGCTGTCCCCGGACAACGATACCTTTGACGGAGATAATCGCTATACCTACGTAACCAACAACCCATTGAAACTGACCGATCCGAGCGGTCACGGCTCTCAGAAGCCCGATGACCCGATCGTTGTTTACGATGTCGGCGAACTGGCGACAATGGAGGTTAACGCGTCCGTACAGGAAACGCGTGCGCGCTTTGGACTCCGGCCCAACCGGATTTTTGTCACGGTCGCACCTTCCATAGGACCACCGGGCTCGGGTGTTTTTGGGCCCGGGGCTGCACCGGGCAGCATCATCGTTTCGGAACGCGTGCGCGACCCAAATGTTGGATTTTTCAAGCGACTGTGGGCTGACGCAATCGCCGACGAAGAGACCGGCTATCAGACCATTTTCCTCGAAGAAGAGAATAACCCGGAGGCGATTAACAAAATGTCTGAGTCGAGGCAAGGCTGGCGCAAATTAGGCGAGGCGGCTGGCGACTTCATTGTGGAATCGGGCACTCGGGCCGATAAGAAGGCGGCCGAGTACGAAGGTGGTGGAGAGGTTCACGGCTTGAAACGGTACGAACCGCTTGCGCCGGGGAACCATTGGACCGCGCCGATGCCGCCAGGCAATTCTCGGCGGGCTCCAGTAGCGCAACCTAATATAGGCCCATATTTCCGTCGGTATCAGCCACCCAGATATTTCAGGCGCTACAACCCACAGCGTCCTTAGGCATCTAGCACTAAAAGGCGCAAGCCGAACCGGCGTGTCGAACCGCCACCGTTAGCAGGAAGAGATCATAAAAGTGAAGTGGCCGGCTTATCCATATTCAGTGACACAGCGGAAGCGCTATGAAATCTCGAGGTAAATTAATTATCCGCGCAGGAGAATGTCAAGACGCTAATCCCGGGAGACGTAAACGTAAGGATGAGGCACTCCATGTCTTCACCATTGAACTTGGATCGGGCGGCGAGGAATGGGACCGGGGTATCTCACCGGGGTCCGAAGTGATGTCGAATGGTGAAAGAAGCGCTGGGCGGAAGCTTGCTCGTATGTAGACCCAGCCGTTAGGTGACACGTGATAGAAATCAGCAGCGATGAAGGGAGCTGCCTTCATTCCAGAGCAGATGTCGAGCTCCCAAGCGCACTCTTACCTTGGTTAGTAATTCTGTAGCAGAACTCGATTGCGAATGGGAGAAAGAAGATGACGTCTAGAATGAAACGTTCACGTAGGCGAGCTAAGGGTTCTGTGATGAATTTGAGTCGCGCCCGACCAGTGTATTTAGGATTACTGATTCTGTTCGCCCTTGGCTCTATGACTTGGCTGATTAGCAATCGAGTCTATGCCCAGGGAGTTGATTGGGGTCCTGGTGGGTCTGAGGAAGACTATGCTGCTACGTTGGCAAACCAATACTGGGATATTGCACATTACGTTGTTGGTAACGATTGGTACAGTGTAAGTAGGCAGCGCGTTTATAGCCCTTTAAGGGCCTTTAAGTCAGACGCTGATGGCCGATGGTTGGAGGACCACGGCTTCGGTGCTTGGTCAGAGTACCGAATGCCGTTCAAGGTTTCATGCGACGACTTTGGCGACTGCAGAGGGCCATTATTGAAGCAGTTTCCCAACACCACCGCCGACTATTACTCGATTTCGCGGAACACCGTCTATGAGATGGGTAATCAGCCTCCATACGCTGTGCAGATGGGACCAGTGTCTTTCAACTTCCGAGGCGCGATTGTGCGCATGGCAGAGGGCGAAAATGCTACCGGGCAATCGTGCGACGGCCTGTTCAACTATATACACGCATACTCAGGCTGGGCGACGGAGGTAATGGACTCTCCAGGCGCTGATCCGGCAAACGGTGATGTCACTTACCAGCACGCATGGCTTAAAGGATATTTGACCCGCCATGTCGTCGAGGTTAATACCGGCGCGCCCGATAGCTGCGGCCTGCGCACGACAGATTATGTTTACCGCTATCAATATCACTCGCCCGGCGGCGCAGTCATCCACTTCTATCAGCGACCCGGCGAAACTGTTTCTACTTCAACGTGGTCTTTGGGTCCATGCGACAGCCGCTCTGAAATACCGGGACCAGAGCCAACCAGCTACTGGTCTAATGAGGGTTCGGCTTCGCTTGATACTTCAAACGCGTGCAAGCCCGTGATCCGGTGGTCCGACGGATCCGTCGAGGAGTTTCACGCCGCCCAAACCGTCGAGTTTCCCATCGGTTTACTCGGCACGGGAGCGGCCCGCTGGGCTGATCTGGAGGCAAGCTGCGGCGTGCAGCACCCGCGTCACTACACAGATAGGAACGGGAACATCACCACATACACCTTCACGGACACTACCCAGTCGATGATCGATTCACGAGGCCGCGAGACCAAAGTGACTTTCGAGCCGGGAACTGCTCCGGGATTTTTGAAACTGCGCAAAGTAGAACTGCCCTCGCCCGGAGGCGGCGCTCCGCTGACCTATACGATCAACTGGCAGCCTCAACCCATGAATGTGTCCTTTGCTTCCGTCTGGCCGGATGTTCAGTGTCGCAATGGAGTCATTTCCGGTTGTGGTACGAGCACGATCGAGTTGGTTGACTCCATCGTAATTCCCGACGGCAGATCTTACCATTTCGCTTATACGCCGTGGGGAAGTCTTGACACGGTGACAGAACCGAGCGGGGCGGTGCGGACTTACCGGTACGGTGACGCCACCAACACGACCTACGCGCAAAACACTCTTCCCCTAATCAACAGACTTGACGTTGCGCTTCCCTGTGGCGCCTTGTGGACGGGAGAGATGGCCAAGGTGCAGGCCCGCGGTCTGGTCTCGCAGTCAGTGTATCCGCAAGGCACGCAGCTTATAAATAACCAAGCCCCTCCAATCGAGGTTACATCCATCTCGTACGAGAAGGTTGATCTCGGTACCTGCCAGCCTGACGCAATCGGCGCTGCGACTAGTGGGCCAGACGCCTGTGTTCAAGTGTGGAAAGTTATCAATAACCCAGATAATTCCATCAAGAAGATTGGCATGGTAGCGCGAGCCTTGCCGCATTATTTGAACCGACCTCCGTTGGGCTCGGGTCCACCGAACCCGCACGGGTGGGAGATCGGCCAGGAGATTTGGGCGCCTGGCGCTTCAGCACCAATCTCTGCCAGTTATAACGGAGATAAATTATCGGGCCAGCTATTCTATGATTTTGAAACTGCCAATACTTTCCGAATGCCCATAGCGGCGATCGTCGACCTGCGACCCTTAAAGACGCAAACCTTTAAGGAGGGCATCGAAGTCACCACTACATTCACTTATGGGGACAGCATTGATATCGGCAGCGGGGTGCTCCGAAACACAAAGAATTTGACAGCTCAGTGTGTTTGGAATGGAGGCGCCCACAATTGTTTGAACGGAACAGGAACCAAGCTAATCGAAACAGACACGCGCTACTTTCATCAGGACCACCCAGAGTACGTTAGCCAAAATATTCTTCGCTTGCCCGCCATGCAAACGCTCACGGATCCGGCGCGCGCAGTGCTGGCTCGCACTGACTATAACTACGATCAATTTGCACTCGTAGGAAGCGGAGCGCCGAACCTGGACACTACGATTGGACTCCTTCGAGGAAATCTGACAACGACCACGTCTTATCGACTCGCTGAGAAGAAACCCGACCACGTTGACCTATGACTTTGCCGTTTGCTCAAGCGCGCATACGCTCAGCACAAGTTCAGTGACCAACGTGCTGGGACATACAACGACCACAGTTAGTGATTGCTTCACGGGTTTGGTACTTCGCGCAACCGATCCGAACAATCAGAGTTCTTACACGCAGTATGACAACCTGGGCCGCATGGTTGAGACGGCTGGTCCGGGTGATACGCTCACGCCAGTGGCAGGCTTTACCAGGGATCCGAACGCTCCGCTCAACGGCGGTTCCGTCGTCGGCAACAACGGACAAGGTCCAACCACCTGGATCGAGTACCTCTCACTCGGCATCATCAATCAGCAACGGACAGTGACGCATGCCAAGGATGGAACATCGGACGGTCGCTACGTCAAGACGTTTCTCGATGGCCTGGGCCGCACCATTCAGACTCGCGCGGAAATAGACCCAGCTACTTCGGGGGGAAAGGGCGAGAACGTGGCGACGACGGAGTATGACAGCATGGGCCGAGTCAGCAAGTCGCATGTCCCGATTTTTTCCGGTTCAAGCGACAGCTACATTCAACCTGATCCCGCTGCCCTGGTAACAACCACGCAGTACGATGCGCTCCGCCGCGTAACGAGTATTCAACCGCCCGGCTTGCCGGCGAGTACCACCAGCTACGGCGCTTCGGGGGCTTTGTTCAAGACCGTTGCGATTGACGCCAATAGCAATCAGGCGCTGACCCTCACGGATGTGCTAGGCAGAACGGTGCAAATCTCGAGGCAAGTTGGCAAACAGGGAGATCCGCCGTGCTCTGATCCGATTCTAGGTAACTGGTGCGTTACGACCATGTCCTATGATGCTGCGGGTCGTTTATTGCAAACAACCGACCCCGCCAATAATCACGTGACTCTTATTTATGACGGGCTGGGACGGAAGACGAGCATGACCGATCCGGATATGGGAACGTGGACGTACGAATACGATGATAACGGCAATCTGATCACTCAGATCGATGCCAAGGGCCAAGTCATCAAAATGTATTACGACGTACTCAATCGCATCAAGCGCAAGGATCTGCCGCCGAATGATCCATTCACGGCCGGATCAGAGGACACTACCTACTTCTACGATGGCGAGGGGCCGGTTCCGTAGCTAACTTACGGGTGCGCTCCCTCCGTGATCGGGAGGGACGTTAGTCGCTTTTGAAACACTGAAGGCGCGTTTAGGACGCTGATTCGTAAGAAGAGCACGGGTATTTGGTGTCTGTTTGGTGTCTATTCATGCTGATCGTTTCTTCCAAGGCCACCATAATGGGTTTGATTATACCTGACGGACGCGTCTGATCCGAAGGGTAGTGTCCTAATCTGAAGTGTCCAACGTCAAAGGCAGAATCTGAACGGAAAGAATCAAGACAATACACTCTACGGTCGTCACAGTGTACATATACGTCCACGGCCCTAAAGGCGACCCGCTCTGACGGGGCGGGTCATAATGGCCGTGCGGGATTCGAACCCGCGTCACCAGATTAAAAGTCCGGTGTCCTAGACCAGCTAGACGAACGGGTCGTTTG
>WNFD01002262.1_pt1 | contig 19376 bp, 21 predicted proteins | sample 5400491 | NCBI WGS metagenome assembly WNFD01 (sample SAMN13153343, study PRJNA577476) | soil metagenome | isolation source: 120 cm saprolite under Douglas fir tree site 2 hole 2 replicate 2 | place: USA:California | collected 2015-04-18 | reverse complement strand
TTGTCAAATTGACCGGAGTGCCATCGGCGTTGTATCCGGGATTGTAGTTGTTCAGCAGATAGTAGTGTCCGGCTTGGCAGTTGGGCTTGATTGGCGGGGACAGAGACTGCAAATAACTGGTGACTTCAGCGACGCCCGGCTGAGTGGGGGTTCCGCAGTCACTGTAGCTGGCGCCGCCTAATCCACCGGAGCCCCATAGCCGTCGGCGGTGTACCAGTTATTGGTACCGGGCTGCGGGTCCGGGTTTTCAATTTCATGGGACGGCGGGGCCAGTGGATTGCCCTTACCATCGCTATACCAGATGCCATCGGCGAAGCCGAACAAAATGTGATTGAGTCCGGTACCGCCCTGACCAGACTGGTGGAAGTTGTCGCTTAACGTGTACTTGTCCGCCAGGAACTTCAGGTACGGCGCGTCGCCGTGCTGAACGTTGTAGAACTCCATCGCGGTTGAGCCTTCTCCGGTGGAGCTCAAGGTGGTGGGTGGAGAGGTTGACCCGGTCGAGGAGCCGTCACTGCCAGCACCGATGGCGACTTCCACCCAGGGAAATAAGTCGGACAGGCATCCGCTGGGGTTCTGCGCGGTGGCGTGGTTCACGTTGCAGTCTAGCTGCTGCCACATTTGATAGAAGCGGTGTACGGGGCTGTTAGCGTAATCGTCGTATTTGACGCCGGGAGTGAGTTGGAACACGCCGGATCCGAGGTTGTTGACGTTGGGAATGCGAGTGTCTATGTCAACGTAGGCGTTCAAGCCGGTGCCGCCCGTGGTCATGAATTTGTAGTAGCTGTTGGGCAGAGCGAAGGGCTCGAATTGCCGGGCCACATCGATGCTGGGGAAATACGGAGTCTTGGCGCCGCCGGCAATCACGGGCGGAATGTTGGTGTAGAGCTTTTTGTCTCCGGGATGGAGGGAGTATTTCGTAGTGTCCTTGGCGCTGAACTGCGCTGAAAACGAGTAATTGGGACCGGGCGTGCCGTCGGCGTTGACGATGCCTTTGGAGAGAAGATTGGAAACCGTCTGTCCGTTCTTAGGAACGTAGGTTGCGAATATGTGGTCGAAGGTGCGATTTTCGCCGAGAATTATGATCACGTGCTGAATCGGAGACGTGCTGGCTGACTTCCCACCCTCGGCATAGAGAGCGAGCGGTGCGATGGGATTTACGACGAGGGAGAAGAGCGCGACTGCTAAGGCCGCATTCCTGATGCTGGATTGCAGAAATGTTCGAAGATGCATTGAATCCTCCAGGCTGGTTTTTCCCAGTCTTGAGGAAGGTTACGTTGCAGCTTGTGAAGACAGAATGAAACGAAGTTTCAAGGAAGGTTAAATTCTGGTTTACGGCTGCGCAGAATCCATTACTTGAGGAAAACTACGAGCAATCTACCGTCGGAGTGATAGCTGCCGCCGCTGGCGTTCTTAGCGTCCTGTACCGGATTCGGAGGCAGATAGTAAGTCATGGTCTTGGCCTTGCCTGATTTATCGAAGCTCTGGGCAATATTTTCGCGCTCGCCGTCCACAGCTGGGTCAATTTTGTGGGTGAGTTTGCCGGTGCGAATATCTTTTTCAAATCCGATGTCATGAGTTCCCGCGCCTACCCAAACCACGTCGCCATTCCAGGTGAACGGCGCTTTCCACAGCCGGAAGTGATGGCGGGTGGCCGCGACTGCGAATGCCTGGGCCTGTTCGTAGCCGAAATCTTGCATGCGGTCGAAAAGGTATAGATGGCTCATCGGCATCTGCAAGTAGTCCTTCTTCTCATAAGTGTCCATAACCGCCTTAAGGCCGGATTCCTTGCTGTCTAAGTCGGCGAGATGCCAGTCGGAAGCGTCGAGCGCAGCTTGTACGCGTTCCTGACTGCCGAGGACCACAAAATTCACCATGTCGCCGAGGTTGCCGAGATGATCGTGCACCCGGCGCGGAAGTCCGTCGAGGTGCTGGCGCAGATCGGAATCGAGAATCATGGTCGGGGTTTTCAATCCTGCCGAGGCGCTTGCGGAAGTAGCGACAGCGGCGTTTCCGTTTTCACTGATTGCATTCGGTCCAGGTGTGCTGGTAGAAGAGGCAGAGTTGCCAAACTGTCCCGTGAGCCACACTTTCGCAGCCGACGACAGTTGGTCCTTCATGCTGGGCGGTTCCGTGCCGGCTTGAGTGTGAGTGATGGTCAGCTTCACCGCGAAAGCGCAATCGGACTTTGTGGTCTGGTTCAGGCCGAGGAATAAGTGTCCGGCGGCGTCGCTCCGGAGATCACGGCCGCTGCCTACCAACATGGGATCGGCATTTTCGGATAGCTTGGCAATCAACGCTCCCGCAGGAGCAGAAGACAGCGGGAGCTTGTCGGAAGAAGATGTGGATGTCGAGGCGGCGCCTTGGGGCACGCAACTGGCGTCGGCGCCGGGCTTCGCGCCCGCGGTGAACGTGAGCGTGTCGCCAGCGGACAAATCAACACCGGCGTCGGTCCAGGGCTGAGAAGCAGAAATGGTGAAGGAATACTGGGCGGGACTTGCCGGCGAAGTCTGGCCAAAGACGATCAGATTGGTGCACAACAGAACACTGCTGCACAACGCAACAAAGACTGCGACAGAAAGGCGATGGGTCTTCAAGGCACCCCTCCAGGAAGAACTGCGAAAGATGCCCCACATTATCGCAAAAAAGCTATTTGCCCCAAAAATGCCGGGCCTACCTCGCACGCGATTAAGCGATGGCTGCCGAGCTGGCTTAGGGCCAGCGCTTAGCGCTGTCTTCCCATCCCGCAGCGCGAGCGGTTGGCTGGGCGGCGGCAACCTGCGGTTGCGGGATGCGGATGGGCTGCTGCGGAGCGGGCGCGCTGGTCGCCAGCGTCGGCTTCGCGGTTACCGTATCGGAACTGGCTTCATTGCCGTCGGAAAGCAGCGGGGCGGCCACGCGCAATGCCTCGACTTCCTTTTCCAGTCGGGCCAACTCCAATTCTTTCTGCCTCAGAACTTCATAAACATTCTTCATACCGGGGCACCTGTCAGGGAACGCATTTTGAGAACCAATTGATCGCAACTTTATGCAGCTACAAGGAATTTGTCAAGGAGGAAGCATGGAATAGGCCCATTCAAAGGCAATCGGCCGGGATCCGCTTAGTGTACTCTCTTCTAAATGCGACTCCGCTTTACGCTGCCCTTGATTTCATGGTTCTTGGCCGTGCCACTTCTGGTTCTTTGCTCGTCTCAAACCGCTGCCCCTCCCCCGGACGACTACTCGGGGATGTATTCATTTCTGAGAGAGGGCGAATTCGTCCAGATCACGATTGAAGACAAAGGATCGGTCAGCGGCTTCATCTCGCGATTTGGAGATTCGGAGAGTGACCGCGGGACTTTTCTGAATCAGTTTTTCAAGTCGGGTAAGAGTGAAGGAAACAAGCTAAATTTCACTACCGAGAACGTTCACGGCGTCTGGTTCGCGTTTGAGGGCGCTTTTAACCGGGGGTCAGGCAAGAAACTGGATGAGGAGGGCTACTACCTACTCCGAGGCGGCTTGACTCGCTTCTCTACCGACACTGAAAAGAAGGTCACATCACAGGTCACGCAGGTCGAGCTCAAGTCTTTTCCCAGGGACCCTGCTCCGCCGCAATAAGTACGTTATCCGAGGGAGCTCGAGAATCTCATGTAGCGCTGGGTTTGATCTTCCGTGGTGCGCCAGGACGATGCCGGATCAGCGTAAAAGGCTTTATACCACTCGACAGTCCAAGCGATCGCCTCCTCAAGTGGCAGCTCAGGCTTCCAGGCGAGTCGGGTCTGCGCTTTATGGGTGTTCAAGCGAAAAACAGGTTCCGCTGGTGACGCGTTTTCCTCAGGATCAAAAGTCAGATCTCCTGCGCCCCATTGCTTAACGAACCTCTCTGCTAACTGCCGGACTGTAATAACGTCTTCATCGCGCGGCGCAAAATTCCATGCCCCGGAAAACCCATGCCCCTGCTCGTAGAGTTTCTGCGCCAGTAACAGATGGGCGCGGACCGGTTCCAGCACGTGCTGCCATGTTTTAACGACAGAGCTCTGATGAATCGCGATCGGCTTTGCCGAGGCGATGGCGCGCACAATCTCTGGCACCAGTTCGCCTTCGGACCAGTCGCCGCCGCCGATCACATCGCCGGTGCGGGCCGTGGCCACAGCTGGCTTGGTGTGGTGAAAGAATTCGGCGCCGTAGGCAGAGACGGCCAATTCCGCACAGGCCGCGCTTGAGCTGTAAGCATCGCGTCCGCCAAGCGCATCTTCCTCGCGATGGCCCCAGAACCAGTTGCGGTTCTCGTAGCATTGGTGGCTGTTCGCGACCACCACGGCTCGAACTGAGTCTATGTGCCGCGCCTCCTCGAGAATATGAACTGTGCCCATCACATTGGCGGCAAAAGTGTCGACCGGGTCTAGGTGTGTACGCCGCGCGGAGATCTGCGCGGCATAGTGAATGACTATTTCCGGCTGGGCATCGGCGAAGACATTGACGAGCGCCTCACGGTTGCGAGGATCGCCGAAATGGGAAGTCATGCCTCGGTCGAGAAGGGTAGCATCAAAGAAATTCGGCCTGGTAGAGGGAGGCGAGCCATAGCCGGAGACGTTCGCGCCCAATAGCTTCAGCCATGCCGCCAGCCAGCCGCCGCTGAATCCAGTGTGGCCGGAGATCAGAACTCGTTTCCCCCGATAAAAGTCGGCGAAGGGGTGTGACATTAGCGTAGCCAGAAAATAATGGCGGCGGCGAGAGCTGTTACCAGCAGGCTGGCGATGGTGTAGCCGTAAGCGCTGATCCAACTCTCTTCTTTTTCGGTGGCAAACATTTCGACAGGAGGATGCGCGGCCAGCATCGGATCGTTTCTTGGATCATCCCCATGCTTCTCGCAGTCCAGGCAAAGCGTGCGTCTTCCGGAAACCGGGAAGCCGCAACCGGCACAGGTGTGAACGTCTGCCGGTGCCGGTGCTTGGGTACTTGCTGCAGGGGTTGGTTCCGACGCGGCTGCTTCCGGCGCATGCCACAATGTTGGACTTGTTGGCGGCTGAGGCTTTTGGAATCCGGCTTCAGCTATCAGACTCTCGGTGTACTCGGCGGCATCGCGATGAGCAAGCGCCGTGCTGACCAGGGCCGACAGCCGGCTGACGGTCTCAAGGTCGGCGACTTCGAGTGCGTATGCGCCCGGTATCAGTTCGAAGAACCCAACAACCTTGTCATCTCGCAATACCGGAACGGCGAATTGGCTCTCGTGAGATGGAGGGACGGTCCCGCCCGTCGAGCCCGGCGCGGACGTTTGGGGCTCCATGGTCGGCAAGCCGAGCGCATGTTTTGTGACGTCAACCGTTGCCCCAATTTCCGGAACCATGCTTCCCGCTGCCGCGCAATAAACAAACTGCCCGTCCTGATCGAGAGCGATAGCCACGCCGGTTGCTCCCGTCAGGAAACGCGCTCGCTCAGCCAGCAGTTGCACGGAAGCATGAAATTCCAGCGCCGCTAACCGCCTCAGGGACACGAAAACCGGGACGCTGGATTCGGCTCCGGACTGACCAATAAGGTCACTAAGTGCTTCTGTTTGAGCGTCTGTATTCATCGGGAGCTAGGCGGAGTGTCTCAACCGACATCTGGCAGTGTCAAGAACGAACCGCCGCCGGAACTGTCGAAAGTCATGTGGCGTCCCGTCCCAGCCCAACCACCGGCCTTTAACAGAAATCCCGATCCTCAGGGAGCCTGTTTTCCTTTAAACCAGTTCGACCCGAATCGGGATGATTACTAGATCAGCAACTGAAGGTCTTTTGGCTTTGCGGCAACATGCCCACGTAACTAATGTCCGAGTCCTCGACCGAACTGCTATGGCGCACGCCGCCCGTGCAGCGGGATCTGGATAGTCCGCTGGCTCTCGTATAATTGCTTCCCAAGATGGGCTTTTCAGATTCGCGCCGCGATTTAGGCGCTGACCACGAACCGTCTGCATCGCCGTCTTCGGCGACGCCAAGCCTTCGCTGGGTATCGCTGGGCCTCATCTTGCTGTTGTGGACAGCAATTTACTTTGCCGGCATTTTCACACCCCCTCTGCTCGACGGTGTGGACACCATTCACGCCGAAGCCGCCCGAGAGATGGTCCTCCGCCACGATTGGGTCACAATGTATACCGACGGCATCCGCTATCTGGAAAAGGCCCCGCTCATGTACTGGGGAGTGGCCGCCAGCTACAAGGTCTTCGGCGTCCATGACTGGAGCACACGTCTTCCCTTAATGCTCGGAGTGCTTGCCCTCTTGCTGGCGACGTATGTTCTGGGCACGAGGGCCTACGGAGAACGTGGCGGGTTTTATTCGGCGGTGGTCCTAGCGACCTGCCTAGGACCGTACATTTTCACCCGCTTTCAGATTCCCGACATTATTGTCGGCCTCTGGCTCACGCTCAGCGCCTTCTTTTTTCTAGTTTCACTCGAACAGGAGCACCCTTCCCGCTGGGTGTGTTGGGGACTCGCTGCCACCTGTGCTCTTAGTGTGCTGACCAAAAGCCTGATCGGTCTGGTATTTCCGCTGGGCACGATTTTCTTGTATTTATTCATCACCGGAAATCTGCGCCATATTTTGCGCCTGCGGTTGCTTTCCAGCACATTAGTGTTTCTCGTCATCGCTGCGCCCTGGCACATTCTGGCTGCGCTACGCAATCCCAGCCAGGGAGCGGTAAAGGGTTTCCTGTGGTTCTATTTCGTCAACGAGCAATTCCTGCGCTATGTGAACAAGCGCGTTCCTCCGGGCTATGACACCGTGCCGATTCTCATCTTCTGGGGGTTGACAGTGCTTTGGCTTGCACCTTGGATGGTGTTCCTGCCGCAAGGCCTCAAGCAGATTCCTTGGCGATGGCGCGAAATTCGCGCCCAACTTTCTTCCGCGCAGCGCGCCAGTCTTTTTTTTGTGCTTTGGGCATTGGTGATTGTAGGGTTTTTCAGTTTCTCAACTCGCCAGGAGTACTACACGATTCCCGCAGTTCCCGCCCTGGCCCTGCTGATCGGCAGTTGGCTGGCGAAGGAAGCGGCCTCGCCCGAGTCCGAGTCTCGCGCCGGAAGGACTTCCTCATGGGTATTGTTTGTGATCGTCGCCCTAGGTTCGGTAGTTGGCGTCGCGCTGCTTTTTTCTTCCCGGCCGCCCGCACCGGGCGCCGATCTCGCCGACCTGCTGCAAAAGAATCCGCAGCAGTACGATCTTTCTCTGGGACACTTTCTCGACCTCACTCCGGAAGCGCTGGGAATGTTCCGTCCGCAATTGATTGGCGCGGTGGTTTCGCTTTTTGTCGGGGCGGGCACCAGTCTGTGGCTGCGCTATCTGCGCAAGCCGGAATATGGAAACATAATCCTGGCCGCGATGATGGTTGCCCTGCTGGCCTGCGTGCACGCTGCCTTTGTCACTTTCTCGCCGGTGCTTTCGTCTCGGCAACTCGCTGTCGCCATTGAAAAGTTTTACACGCCGGGCGATGTAATAGTGATTGACGGTCAGTATCATGAGGCTTCAACGCTGAATTTTTATCTGCGCGTGCCGGTGCAAGTTCTGCACGTGCCCAGCGGCAATCTGTGGTACGGCTCTCAGTTCCCTGACGCTCCGCATGTCTTTGAGACTCAGGATTCGTTTGTCCACCTGTGGAACAGCGCGGCCACGGTCTTTCTCTGGACTGACCAGGAAAGTCCAAAAGAACTGAACGAGTTGCGACATTACTTTCTGACCCGCCGGGGCGGCAAGTCGGTCTTCACCAACCGGGAGCTTGGCCGATAAGTGGTGTAATGGTATAATTATGGTGTATTGGGTTTTCATATGGCCCTTAACATCAAGAATGAACGCGTGGAGCGTCTGGCCGCCGAAGTAGCTCGAATGGCGCGAGAGACAAAAACCGAAGCCATAGGCCGCGCTCTAGAGGACCGCAAGGCACGGTTGGCATTTAAGACCAGTCCCCAAGACCGTCTCCGGCAATTGAAGGACTACTTGCAAAGAGAAGTTTGGCCGAACATTCCGCCTGCAGTTCGAGGTAGGAAGTTGACCAAGCGTGAGCGTGAAGCAATTCTTGGCCTCGGCCATCGCGGGTATCCGGAGTAAGCATGGTAATGGATTCTTCTGCGCTGATTTCAATTCTGCTTGAGGAACGCGGTCACGGATCACTTCTGGAAAAGGTAGGCCGTGCCGAAGCGATTTTTTTGGGTGCGCCCACCGCTCTGGAGACCGCGATGGTACTATCGACGCGCTTCCGCCAGGATTCCCGGCCCCTGCTCGCGGGCTTTCTCCGACGAATAAATGCGGAGATCATCGAATTCAACGAAGATCATTACGAGGCCGCTCTGTCAGCATTTCTACGCTTCGGAAAGGGGCGTCATCCGGCCGCGCTGAATTTTGGCGACTGCATGTCATACGCTTTGGCGTCGGTGAGCGGCCTGCCGCTCCTCTATGCAGGTATCGAGTTTTCTCGAACGGACATTCAAAGCGCATAGCCGATGACTCTTGCCATGACGGTACTTTGTTGGCACGTGCTTCTCGGACTCGCGGCTTTCGGACTCTTTAGCTCTTCCATTTTTCTGCTGCTGGTGCTTATCGCGACAGTGCGATTCAAAAAGCGGGCCGACTCTGCCCGTCGCTCGGTCCTGAATACTTCCATCAACCCTCCGCCCGTCACCATCCTCAAGCCGGTGCATGGGATGGAAGAACGTCTGGAACAAAACCTGGAGAGCTTTTTTCGCCAGGACTACCCCGATTTTGAAATCATCGTTGGGGCTCGTAGCGCGGATGGTCCGGCGGTCGCGCTCACGGAAAAACTGCGGGTTCGGTATCCGCAGGTGAAAAGCCGAATCGTGATCTCCGGCCCTCCGGCCTGGCCTAATGCCAAGGTGTTCACGCTGAACAAAATGATTCCTCTGTCGCGAAATGATTTCTTCGTTATCAGCGACAGCGACGTCCGTGTGGAGCCGGACTTCCTGCGCAGCGTGATGCCTCCCCTCGTTTGCCAGAAGCTCGGCGAGCAGAAACTAGGTCTGGTCACATGCCTGTACCGCGGCGATCCGGCTGCGGACTTCTGGTCTTTGCTGGAAGCGCTGGGAATGTCCGTGGAAATGCCCTCCGGCGTGGTCGTCGCCGACATGCTCGAAGGGATTCGTTTCGCGCTCGGCCCGGCGGTCGCGTTCCGTCGCGACGCGTTGGAAGCCATTGGAGGAATCGCCGCCACCGCCGATTATTACTCCGACGATTACGTGCTGGGTAACAAGATCTGGGCGGCAGGATACAGAGTCATCTTTTCTCATCACTTCGTGTATCACGTGCTCACTCCACGGCCCTTTCTCAGAACGCTGGGCGACCAGTTACGTTGGATGAAGAGCACGCGCCATTCCCGCCCCTGGGGCCACCTCGGTACTGGACTGACTTTCGCTATGCCGTTCGGAGCGCTCGGATTCATTGCCTCCGCGGCCCTGGGGAATTTACCTCTTGCGATTGCCGTGCTCACGATTGCATTTCTCAACCGCATGATTCAGTCGGTTGCAGTGGGATGGGGACTGCTGCGGGACCGGCGCGCATTGCGGCTTTGCTGGCTCTATCCCCTGCGCGATTTCCAGGGATTCGTGGTTTGGGCAGCCAGCTACTTCAGTCGCGATTTTTACTGGCGTGGAGAGACTTATCGCTTTATTGCTGGCGGGAAGATTATCGTCCGGGACCGCGAGGTAGCGGACCCTGCCCCGCGCTGACTCGCGGGAGTACATGGAATCTCCAGCCGGCCTTCAATCGCTGCGCGTGAGCTTCCCGTTTTTCAAATCAAACGCTTCCCCTCGCCAGACAATCTTGCGTCCCGCCAGTCCTCCCAGCCAAATGACGACTGCAAGAAAATCGCGGAAAGGAAGTAGCCAGAACCATCGCAAGAATCCGCGGTCACACAATACCAGTTGCGACGTGACCAACGCCATCGCCACACGAGCTGCCAGTGCGGCCACGAGCAGTCCCCAAGCCCAACTCGCTCCCCGCGCCAGGATCAAGGTGAGAACCGCCCATGGCAACGTGAAAGTGAAAAGCAGCCCAGCATAGCCGCCCGCACGTGAGGCCCGAATCGTCCGTGCCCACCGTAACTGGTGTGAAAAGAAGCCCGCCATGTTGTAAGCCGGCAGGTAGGTTTCCACCACGGACTCCGAGAGCTTTACTTTCAAGCTTCGCGCCGCGATCCGGCTTCCCAGTTCGTAGTCATCGGCAAGATAATCCACGATTGCCTCGAATCCGCCGATCGCCTGTAGCTCTCGCCTGCGAAATGCCAGCGTCGATCCCAGACCGAAGCGCAGACCGCTTTCGATTTGCCGCGCCGCCAGAACTCCCGCCATGAAATCGGTGCTGATACTCATTGATTCCAGTCCGGACGCTACGGTGTCCGCCGCAACTCCGCGGTAAAGACAGGTGACCAGGCCAACCTCAGGCGCTTGCAACTCGGTCACGACTTGTCGCAGATACCCTGGTTCGACGCGGATGTCACTGTCGTTCACCAGAAAAAAGTCGTGCGTCGCAACCGCTGCCAGTTGCACAAGGCTCCTGACTTTCCCATTTGCCCCAAGCTCTTTGTCGCATCGCACCAGCCGGATTGCGCGATCAGGAAATTCCGCGATCAGTCTCTCGACCACCGGAATTGCCGGATCATCCCAATGAGTGACGCCAAACAGAATTTCGTACTGGGGATAATTCAGCACACAGTGGGATCGCAGGCTGGCATATATCTCGGGATCAGTTCCCTTGAGCGGCTTCAGAATCGAGACTGGTGGCAGTCCGCTCGCCGGCCCATGGGCCCGTCTCCGCTGCGATGCAAAACGGATGCCTGCCCAGATGCAGAGGATGCAGTACATCACGCTCACCGCGGACGCGAGCGTAGAGACTATTCTCGAAATGTTCAGGACCTGGCTGGTCATCGGTGGAGGTCAATTGTGCACTGGCGCTCGGAGCGAGGGCAACCAATGTGATGAATGACGAACCGGGGAGCTAAGGGCCAGGAGCCAACAGCCAAAAGCTGCTCTCACGTCTCCATCCCGATGTAGCACACGCGACCAACTAGACATTCAGAGATGCTCTCCCGGTCGTCCACGGGCAGGACTTCAACCGCATAGGTCTGGTTGTGAGGACGTAGCACGAGACTCTTGCCCGCCAATTCCACGTACCTGAGTTTGGATACGCCCTTTACGTGGACCGCGTACATGTTCAGTTCTCCCTTGCGGTAGGGCTGAAGCGAGTTGTAGTGGCGGTCAATCAACACGGTTGCTCCGGGCAGAAGCCGTGGATACATGCTCATCGCATCGCTGTCGGTCTTGATGGCCACGAAGCGCTCCCAGTCGCCGCGTTTTCCATGCATCTCAGAACGCAGCTTGCGCAGGAAACTCCGCTTGAATTTCTGGATTTCGCGTACGTTCATGCTCATGACCCGTGGTTGCGTCGCGGCAACAGCGCTCTCCACGATAAAGATGTTTTCGAATTCGTCGTCGCTGGGCGGAGGAATGCTAGCGCGCTTATTGACCTCAGCAGGGTCGAGCAAGTCGAGGACGGAAAGGTGCTGCACGTTCAGCACCCGGTCCATGCCTTCCAGACTCAGGCTTCGCTTGCGGTTCAGGAAGTTGGAGATGTGCGCCTGCTTGAAGCCGGTCTGCTCCGCCAGTTTCAGGCCGGTCAGATCGCCTTCATCGATCCTCTCCCAAATCGCCTTGCGCAGATTTTCTTGCAGGCTTTTGAATTTCATGTATGCAGTATAGCAGATGGCTATAGCGAAGCACATTATATTTGCTCATATACTGAGCAGCGGCACTGGTTTCTAGCGGGCGCACTGGGGGGCCTAAAAGAAACGGCGTTTTTCCACAAAAGAAAATGATGGCTTGCCTTCGCAGTAAATGGATAGCGAACGTCCCAAGCCAACAGGAGCAAGGGAAGGCGGTTTACCTTGACTCGTAAAATCTCAGAGCTATAGTATTGGTCACGAGATATAACTGAGTCGCTAGATCTCCAAGGGAAGAAAGCAGGCAGTCGCATGTCGCAGTTGCCAGGAGAAGCGGAAGAGAAGGGGTTTGTTGAATTTCGCCGCAAAGTTCGCGCCGCCGAGGTGCTTTCCGCTGCGATCAAGTATTTATTTGAGATGATCGGCTTGTATCCGGATTCCGCGGACGATGACAGTGTGACCCAGGATTCGCTCGCTAGAACGCCTTTACTTCACCTGGGACTGCCGGAATCCGTCCCGGCAGAGTCGGCGCAGGAGGGACGAGAATTCTCACAACGTCCGATCCCTTAAAATGAAATCTATCTCGTGGCGACCTCCGCAGCTTCATTTCTCGGCGGCTTTGGAACGGCAAACGAGAACTCTAAAGTCCACGCCATTATTCGCCCGGCAGGCGGCCATGGAGCGGACGAGATATGGACACCTTGGGATGGACATGACGTGGGTGACGGAACGAGTTGCGCTGGGCGGCGGCATTTGGTCGATGGACAACATGGCTGCAGTGTCCCGCGCCGGCATTACCCACATCATCGATATGCAGATCGAATTCGACGATACCGCATTGGCCGAACCGTATGGGATTGAGGTGCTGTGGAACCCGACGGACGACGATTTTCAGGCCAAACCGCCAGAACTGTTTCGGCGGGGCGTGGAGTTTGCCCAGCAGGCCCTCGAAAACGACGAGGCGCGTTTGTTCATTCATTGCGCCGCGGGGGTCCACCGGGCTCCCATGATGACACTGGCAGTTCTCTGCGCCCAAGGATGGGACCTAGAAACTGCCGTCGAGACGATTTCGTCGCGCCGCCCGCTGGCGGATTTCGCTGAAGTGTACGTCAAGAGTGTGGAGAAATTCCTGCAGTTGCAGGGGACGCAAGAGATCGGCAAACCGGTCATCGAGTAAAGTCACGTGCCGCAACGGTTTCTCGAACTCGGAGGATTTATGTTGCACGCACGCCGCCCGCAGTAGCGGCTTTTTTGTTTGGCGCTAGGCTGCTCGTTAATGGCGGCGGAGGCGATGGCACAAGGTCCTGCCCTCACCACTGTCAGCGACACGATATTGCTGGGTGGCAACCTGGGTCAGCGGAGTTGATGTACCCACCAAGGTCCTCACTTGCGAAATGGTCTCCGGCGAAGTAGATCCTAACGACCAGTTTTCCGGCTTAACGGTAGCGTCGCTTAACTGGTAGGTCACAAGATAGTAATGCAGCCCGATGTTTAGATCGAACCGTCTCTAAAACCTTCGTTTCTTACACACTCGTCTCCAAGACCCAAAGGAAGTCCTAAATGAACTGCAATTTGAGCCTGGCCGTCTTGGCCCTGCCTCTGCTGACCCTTACCGGCTGTGCGGTTCACAACCCGAATGCTTTTCGAACGGTGCTGGAGCCGAGCTGTTTGGTGGCTCCCATCGTGATTGAGGATTGCGACATTTCTCGCGAACCGATGTATTGCCGCAAAATCAAGCTTCGCTACCGGCACGGCTGCGACAAAATCGAAGTGATCCAGGCGAAGAAATGAGACATCGCGTCATCTGTCCAGATCCCCCGATAGTGTGTCCAAAACCCGATCCACTTCTTCTTCGGTGTTGTAATGAACGAATCCGATTCGCAGGAAGCCGCCGTCCTTTTCCACGCCGAGCCGCTCGGTCAAGTTGATGGCGTAGTAGTTGCCATCCCAGGTGAAGATACCGCGCTCGCCAAGCCTGGTCGCGAGCTCGAGCGGAGTGTGGCCCTCGATGCGGACGGCAAATGTCGGGCAGCGGGATCTTGGACTATTGATCCCGTAAAGCCGAAGCCCGCGAATTTCGCTGAGGCCGCGAAGCATCTTTTTCATCAGAATGTGTTCGTGCATTTGGATCGCGCGATAGGCTGCCTGGATGGCTTGTCGCCGGTCAGAAACTTGCTCGCTTCGCTGGCCAAGCTCGGCGAGATACTCCACGCAGGTCGTAATGCCGGCGATGCACTCGTGATTCAGCGTGCCCCACTCCCAGCGCTGGGGAACGGCTTCGGTGTTGGCGCGGATTTTGTAGGGAGTGAGCCGCGCCAGGTGCTCGCGCTTTCCACAGAGCACGCCCATGTGCGGCCCGAAGAATTTGTAGGTTGAACACGCCAGAAAATCGCAATCCATTTCGCGGACATCGATCGGTCCATGGGGGGCGTAGTGGACGGCATCAATGTAGGTGAGCGCCCCCGCTTCATGTGCCAGCCGGACAATCGTCTTCACGTCGTTGATGGTACCCACGGCGTTTGAGGCATACCCCACAGCCACAAGTTTGGTTCGCGAAGTAATCTTGCTGGTAAGGTCCTCGAGGTCCAGGGAGCAGTCTTCCTGGTGAATGTCGGCGAATTGAATTTTGACGCCGCGTTCTTCGAGCGCCCGCCAGGGAGAAATGTTTGCGTCATGATCGAGATGGGTGAGAAGGATTTCGTCCCCGGGTCCTAATTCCCGTCCGATCGCGCGGCTGATGGCGAAGGTCAGCGAGGTCATGTTGGGCCCGAAGACGACTTCGTCTGCATCGCAACCCAGGAAATCAGCCATCGCGGCGCGCGCGCCGGCAATCACCTGATCGGTTTGGCGGCTAGTGGTGTAGGCGCCGCAAGTATTCGCGTTGCTGGTGCGAAGGTAATCTGAGATGGCGTCAATTACTCGCTGCGGGACCTGCGTGCCACCAGGCCCGTCGAGAAACGCGGCGGGGTGCCCCTTCACGTTCTGGGAGAGCGAGGGAAACTGCGTACGAATCCAATCCAGGTCAAGCGGGTGGGTAGAAGTTTTCAAGGGTGGGGATTCAACTATGCAATTCGACATTTGACCGCCGACCATGTCCAGGCTTCAAAATGGATTCCTCGTACCGGGCAAAGTACGCGCAGCAAGTTTGCCGATCTTCTCACCCCATTGTATTTGTGTGCTCTGGCCGCACCTTGTACATCACACGTACTTCGCTGGCCTGGCGGTACGGATACTTGTCGGCACCCAGATATTTTTTCGCCATCTTATCTATATGTGCGTCTGCGCCTTGCTCGGCGATCTCGACTACTCGCCCGCGAATCTCCAGATAGCGATACGGATTGTCAGGGTCAATAATCGCCATGGCTACCCGCGGATCGCGGCGGATGTTTTTGTCCTTTTGCCGGCCTTTGGCGGAATTCACGATGACGAGGTCTCCCTCCAGGTCGCACCACACAGGCGTCACCTGCGGCTGGCCGTCGGGCATCAGCGTGGCCAGGCTGGCGAAAGCCCGCTTGCTGAATAGATCGCGGTACTTATCAGGAATCGACATGACGTTCTCCTTGCTGAAACTGGATGCCGGAGCATTATAGAACGTCCTCGCCAGACAACAGAAGCCGCGGTCGGAGTGGAATTTGTTGTCATCTACAACCTCACCATTGCTGCGACATCGTAACTCCGATCAAACTCCGCGCCCCGCGCCGATTCTCTCGCGATTTTCACAGGCTGAAATATCGTTCTTCGCGCATTGCACCAATTCGGGAATTTCACAAAATGCGCGGAATCCGCATCTTCTTGACGTCATTGAACAATGCTTGAGCGGCCTCTTGCACCAGTCGCGCTGCATACCCCTGTGAACAGGCTGCACTCGATTGAAATTGCAGCACTTAGAAATTGGTTTTTTCTATTGACCTAAAAAATACAGGGTGTACAACAAGATCGTTCTTTGACAGTTTCTGAAGTTTTTCCGGTTGGTGCGGCGTCCGGGGACCAAGCGAGGTCACTTTCGGCAGACGGCAGGAGCAAGAAGTAAGAACGATTGGGCAACCAAGCGATCTAACATCAAGTTCCAGCAAGATGACCGATGGAGGGCTAGCGAGGCTCTATAGCAAAGTGCTGGTCGAGGAGAACAGGAGACATCGTCAGAGGCAGGATAGAGTCCCGAAGGCGTTGAACTGATTTATCCGGTTGGCGGTAAGCCCGGAGCCCGAGCAACGATCGCTAGGATGCAGTCCGCAAGGATAGCGACCAAAGCAGGTCGGCAAGGGTCTAAAGCGAGCTACTGGCCGAGACGAATGAGATCGACATCACCGACGGGACTCTTATTTTTTATGTTGCACCGATCATGAGCCTCGGAGCATCATAAAAAGCAGCAGCGTCATTCGTCTAATTGGGAACGGCCGGTCTTCGATTTGCTCCTCCCCCTTAAAGAGCGGCCATTTCAAAGCTTCCCCAGGCGGAGGGCGCTGCCCTTTTTTTCTCACGGCCCCTGCATCACCGACTCTTTTCCACTCACTAGCCGCGCGCGAAAGATGCGAGTCGAAATCGGTTCCTCTCCTACGACGTCCACATTGACCCGGTAGTCTCCCTGGGACGGCGTGTCGCCGAAGGGGATTTCGAGATCGCGCGTGTTTTTTTTCAGCGGGAAGTGTTGGTAGCCGATCGCAGTGGCACGGCCAACGTCATTCACCGCCAGCACGATCACGGTGAGATCAAAGTCGCGCCCGGTATGATTGGAAATCTTGATGGATCCTTCGATCCGCTGTCCGTTTACATTTGCCTTGCGGCCCCAGTCAACGACGAGCGGTGTTTCGATCGATAGTGCGTACCTCTTATGGAGCTGTTTTGGCGGATTATCGCGGTCGTTGAGCAGCAGTTCGATTTCGAAGTGGCCGGTTTCCTGCGGTGCGCCTGAGATCTCTCCGTCGTCGGCCAGCTTTAATCCTTGTGGCAGAAGTCCGTTGAACAGATGCCAGTGGTAAAGCCCAACTCCGCCGGCGGCTGATAGCCGAAAGTAATACTGCTGCCATAAGACGGGTGTAGGGAGGTTTTCAACTGGAACGGATAGCACGCTGGAGCCGGTTTGCCCGTAGGCGCACAGCGCCACCAGCAGAACTCCCAGCCCGTTCGCCCTGCGAAGTCTTGCTTTCATCCGGAACTATAGGATCGCTCGTTCCGGCGGGGTTTGCAGCAAAAATATAGATGCAGCGTGCCCCTTAGTGCTGCAATTCAATCGGCCCGGAGGTGTTGGTCAAGCCATCCGCCTGCAAGGCATACGCGTCGGAGGCAGACACGGCATACATCACCAGGGTCAAACCTCCGTTTGAACCCGTCAGAGTTCCGGTGGCCCGGCCGTTGGCGGAGACCGTGTACGTCCCGCTCAGTCCCCCGGGGCTCTGTGCACCGGAGCCGGTGAGCGAATCGTTCGCCAACTCAGCCAGCGTCAATTTTCCGGTTCCATTGAATTGCAGTGCCCCGACGCGCGCAAGCGTGCCTACGGCGCCGTTGAAGGGAAACGACGCGAGATCAAGTCCATCCATCACCATGGCAAATTGCCCCTTCATCGTGGATGCGGAAAATGAATTCACCGTTTGCAGGTCTGCGGTGCCGTCCTCAATTTGCGACGAATTGTTGGTGAGGAAGAAAGCGCGCGATGGGCTGACCATCCAGAAGACTTCCTGAATAGACCCCGAATTGAGAGTGACGGCAACTCGCCCGTTAGCGGTTGCGCTGTAGCTTCCAGAGAGATTGCCGTTGGAGTAAGTGCCGTCCCGCATCAAGTCTTCGACTCCAGATATGGACCCGGAGCTCGCCGTGAACTGTCCTACCGTCGCCAATCCGTCAAAGAAGCTGGAATCGTCACCGCGACTGCCGAAGGCGTAGCTGCCCGAGAGTCCGCCACTCACCGCGCCGGCCTGGGTCTCGGCGCTGCCCGATCCAACCGCGCCGGAATTACTCACTAGAAAAGCGAACTTGCCGCTGTTTACGATGTAATACACAAAGTTGGTGGTGAAATTGGTGCTGTCGGTAAAGCTGCCGGTGCCACGTCCCAAAGCCCCGGGAGCGCCGAGCGTCCAGGTCACAGTGGGAGAGCTGAAAGTCCCGCCCAGGTTCTGATCCATCGAGCCATTCACCCCACTGCCGGGTAGGGTCACCACACCCAAGTGGGAAGCGGAGAACTGGCCCTGTGCGCTGGACGTTTCATGGAGCCGGAACACGAACATTCCGCTGGGAGTGGCGCTAATCGCAGCGGAATCCTGAAACTCTGCCACTCCCGCGCCGTCCGCAAAGGAGTCGGCCTCCATCAGGTAAACCGTAGTCGAACTGGACAAGGTCAGCGCCAGCGTGACTAGGCCAATGGCGGGCGAAAAGGAAGAAGAGAACCCGGAGTTATTCAGCGTGATGAAGCCAGTGCCATCGCTGGCGACCTGATAACTCCCACAGGAAGCATTGCAAGCGAACGACCCGCCGCCTGAGCCTAAGGTGGCATCATCGCTCTGCGCGGTGATGTTGCCTGCTCCATCTGCCGTGAACACGCCATATTGTCGGTAGGGCTGGGCCTGCAGAGTAACAAACTCCGTTCCATGGATCTGGTAAACGTAAGATCCTTTCAGTGTGGCGGCAGAATAGTTTCCGTTATTGGTGGTAATAACGACGCTGCCTCCGCCTCCGCAACCGGCAGCAGCGATAAGCGAAAAAAGTCCCATCGAAAGCGAGAACTTTTGAAAGAGTCGCAAGGCAACAACTCCTCTACAGCCAGGATTATTACCAGATCACAAACGAGGGAGTACCCACGATATTAACCCTGCTTGGTGTAAAAAGTTGTTAGTAGGGAGTAAACGTTTGTAACCAGGACTCCATCTGGGATGCATTTGCGATGGGGGTTGATACCTGGCAGTCACTCCGCAGCCGGTTCGGCCTGGGGTGACGGCAAGGTTTGGCGCCGTTTCTTGAGAATAGGCCCGATCCAAACCACAACTCGGTACAACAGCAGAACGGCTAGAATCGCTCCATCCATCAACGGTTTGCGAATGTCGGCTTTTACCAGCCATAAATAATGGATCACCCCCAAAATGGCGCTGACATAAATCAGCCGATGCAAAGCCTGCCAGCGCTTCCCGCCCAGACGCCGGATCCATCCAGTGGTGGAAGTCAACGCCAGGGGTATCAGCAGAACAAAAGCGGTGAAGCCCACAGTGATGAACTTGCGCTTGGCTATGTCCACTAACATCTCGTGGAGATTGAAGAACTTGTCGAGCCAGATATACGTAGTGAAGTGCAGGCAAGCATAGAAAAACGCAAATAGCCCAAGCATTCGCCGGAACTTGATGAGTGCCGGCACGCTCAGCAATTTTCGTAACGGAGTAATGGACAGGGTGATCAGCAGGAAACGGATCGTCCAGTCGCCAGTCGCGTGGGTGATTTTCTCAATCGGATTGGCACCCAGTCCGACTCCCCAAGTGCTCATGTCTCTTGGAGTTGCGCCGAAGAACCTCCACAGCAGCCAAGCCAGAGGGGCGAGGCAAGCGATGAAGACCACGACTTTGATCCAGCGAATCATCAAAGGCAGTTCTTGGCTTTTGGCTCTTGGCTCTTAACCCAGGCTCGCAGGTAGGCGCACGGCTCCCCAAAGAGCCCGGAACCAAGAGCAGTTCTAGTAATTCTTTTTCAAATCCATTCCCGAATAAAGTCCCGCCACTTGATCATA
>WNFD01008347.1_pt1 | contig 19378 bp, 14 predicted proteins | sample 5400491 | NCBI WGS metagenome assembly WNFD01 (sample SAMN13153343, study PRJNA577476) | soil metagenome | isolation source: 120 cm saprolite under Douglas fir tree site 2 hole 2 replicate 2 | place: USA:California | collected 2015-04-18 | reverse complement strand
TCTGTACGACGCTAACGAAGGCTTCGGCAATCGTCAATGAAGCCGCGCAGGTTTGCGTCGTAAAAAACATGGGTGTGGTGGCGCAAGAGCGGAGGCGAATTCCGCAGTCGGTGGATATTGAAAATTGAAATGACCCGAAAGGAGAGAACGCAACGGCAGTGAAGCTCCGCAGAAATTTCGGCGAGATATGGGCCGAGGACTTCGGTGGCTGTGGGCGCTGGGGTAGGAACCCACGTCCGAAGCTTGGGAAGCTCTAAATAAAAACTCTAAAAGCGCGATTGCATTGGCAGCACTTAGCATATTAAGGATGGCCTTAATTGGAAACAAAACGGAAATCGAAAGCAGTATGGATTGCGGCTCACGACCTTGTTTTGGCCATTTACACCCTCAAGAATCCGCTCAGGAAATCTTGAAGATTAGAGTCGAGAGCGCCCTCCTGAGCGATCACGGCGGGGTCATAAGCTCGAAAGATTGATATGCATTTAGTGGAACCTACGGATTACGAGTTTGTGACGGTCAGAGCGATATAGACCGAGGACATAGAGAATCACCGTTCCCTTGTTGGAGTAAATGACTTGCCGGATGCGCAGCAGTGGTTCGCGCCGTGTCGCGAGATCGATATCGTTCGAACCGAGCTCTATGTCTTGGGAGTTTGTGCAGAGCCCTTCCAGATGCTCTGCCCGGTGACCTTTCTTCCAAGGTTGAAAGGGCGCTGAATCGGGGCAAAAGCCCCGTAGTAGAGTAGAGTTCTTTGCATACTATGGATAGAGAGTGCACGGTCGTTCTGATTGTCTTGACAACTCTGGTCTTCTCTCCTTTAGTGGATGGCCTAAGCGCCCAAGATTCCCATCCCACGGCCCAATCTGGCGATGCCACAAAAGGACAGACAGGCAAAGAGGACTCCGCGCCAGCCCCCCGCATATTCTTCCGGGAGGTTGCGTCTGAGGTTGGCGTCACAACCGTGCCGAATACCAACACCGACCGGCGGTATGTGTTGGAGACAGCGGGTGGGGGCGGAATCGCCCTGTTTGACTGTGACAATGACGGCAAGCTGGACCTGGCGGTAGTCAATGACTCCACAATTGAGCAGTACCGTAAGGGTGGAGATTTGATGATCACGCTGTACCACCAGGACGGCAACGGTTCCGCGCTGCATTTCACCGATGTGACCAAAATGGCGGGCCTGACCACGCGCGGTTGGGGAATGGGGATCGCGGTGGGAGACTACGATAACGATGGGCTTCCCGACTTATACGTGACGGGGTATGGCCACAACGTGCTCTACCACAATCTCGGAAACTGTAAATTCGAGGACGTGACCGCGAAGGCCGGGGTGCAAGGCGGAGGATTCAGCACGGGCGCGGCGTGGGCGGATTATGACCGCGACGGGAAGCTGGATTTATTTGTCGCACGGTACGTGAAGACGGATGTAAATCATCTTCCAGACCCGGCGCGGAGTTTTCGTGGCTATAGAGGAGTAGCGTTCGAATTGCCCGACACGATGGAGGGAGAAACCGACCTGTTATTTCGGAATCGGGGGGATGGCACGTTTGAAGAGGTTTCCGAAAAAGCGGGAGTCAACGATCCCGGCAAACTTCATGGGATGGGGGTGACATGGGGCGATTATGACGGGGATGGATGGCCCGACCTTTATGTAACCAATGATTTTGGGCGGACGTTTCTTTACCACAACCGGCACAACGGCACGTTTGAAGAAGTGGGGAGTGCCTCGGGAACGGGCCTGGGGCCAGACGGACAGGGCTACGGAAACATGGCAGGCGATTTCGGGGATTTTGACCGAGATGGCAAACTCGACCTGTTTGTTACGCGCGCGGATAATCAGCCTGCGAGTCTTTATTGGAATCAGGGCGATTATTTTGTGGACATAGCGCGCAAATCTGGAATTGCGAGCGTGACGAAGGCTCCGGTGAAATGGGGGACCGGCTTTGGGGATTTTGACAATGACGGATGGCTGGACATAGTTGTGGCCAACGGCAACTTTTCGTCGTTGCTGGACACGCTGCCGAAGGAGGGGAAGTTCGCCCAGCCGATTCAACTTTTTCGCAGCCGGGGGAATCTCACCTTTGAGGAAGTAGCCGATGAGGCGGGGCTGAATGCCGGGCGGCTCTATTCGCGAAGGGGGACGGCGTTCGGGGACATCAATAATGATGGAAAGCTGGATGTAGTGATCTTCAATGTTGGCGCTCCGCCGTCTGTGTTTCTAAACGAAACGACGAACGCAAACCATCGCGTGCTCTTTCGGCTGATCGGGACGAAGAGCAACCGTGCCGCCATCGGCGCTCGCGTGAGCGTGACCACTTCTAAAATGACGCAAATCGACGAGGTCCGCGCGGGCAGCAGCTACAATTCGACCAACGACACGCGGCTGCACTTCGGGCTGGGAAGCGAGACGGTGATGAATAAGATAGAAGTTTCTTGGCCGAGTGGTTTGCGGCAGGAGTTTCGGGAGGTTCAGGGGGACGCGATTTACGAGATTAAGGAGGGCGAGGCGATTTGGAAGACCGCACAGTTGGCTGCGCCATGAAAAGCGCTGATACGCCAATTTGATGGGATTTCTCCGGAGCCTCTAGGAGAACCAAGAGTAACCCAAGACGCAAATTCCTACTCCTCAACTGGGGAACTCTCGCCGGAGCAAATCGTGGCGCTGCTGCGGCAGATTAAAAGTAGAAATAGCGAACAAGAAGAGCACAGCTAGCTATGCCAACACAATAACTACCAGTAGCGGGATTCACGACTATGGTGGCAATAGGGAACCTCGACTCTTTACGTAACGCAGACTCCTTTGCAACGCGAGCTATCGATATCTTCGGATTACGAGGTTGTGACGATCGGAACGGTATAGCCCCAAAACGTACAGAATTACCGTTCCTTTGTTGGAGTAAATGACCTGCCGGATGCGCAGAAGCGGTTCGCGCCGGGGGACTTCAAGAAGTTCCGCGGTTCTAGGATCCGCGGCGGTAGCGTCGACCTCCTCATCGGCGTATCCCAATTCCACTTTGTAGTGTTGCTTCAGAATGGCAAACAAAGACTCACCATTCAAAGGAGCATCCAGAAACCCTGGGAATTGCGCGGCCGAAAGATGGCAGATCTCCAGTGCAAACGGTTCTCCCGCGGCGTGCCGCAGCCGTTCGAGTTTGATGGTGCGGCTCTTTGGCGGTAGGGAAAGGCGCGCAGTAGCTTCCTGCTCGTCGTCGACAATTCTTGCTAAGAGCACTTGCGAACCGGCGGTCAGATTGCGACTGGCCATTTGCTCGGTGTAGCTCATCAACTTGTTGAAATGAATTTTTGGAGCAGAGACGAAGGTGCCGACACCGCGGCGGCGCTCGACTACACCTTCGCGCTCCATCGAGGCCAGCGCATGGCGCGCGGTCATCAGGCTGACCTGATGGAGCTTCGCAAGTTCCCGTTCTGAAGGAACTACATCGCCGGGCCGCAGGCCTCCGGACTCAATTTTCTGCAGGATGGTGCCCTGGATCCTTTGGTACGCGGGCTCGCCATTCCGAGTCTTTACAGCCATGCAATTTTCCTCGACGTAAAGCCAACAATGCTAAAAGCTTTTTAATTCAAATACTTACCGGACGTTGTCGAATGGCACGAGCCATGTTGTGCGTTCCAAGGTCACGCGCAAATTGAGCTCTTTTCCATCGTTCATCGGACCAGACCCAAGCACCCGGCGGAAGAACAGCACCCCTTCCGCAACTTCCCGCGATATAGAGCGCAGCGGATAGTGCTATACTGCGCCTGACGTAATGCCCTTATAAAGTAAGATTTTCTTCTTGACAAGCATTATTTAGTGCTATAGAGCTATACCTCATTAATTCAGTTGGTTCACCGGGGTGCTGTGAGCAGTACTGCAGATTTCAATGAGAGAAGAGATTTCCTGAACGACAGGGGTCTCGAATCGGAGGCATGGACATGAAGAAATGGCTTGTTTGGGGGTTGGGGTTGGTATGTATCGCGCTGGCCGTATTGTTGTGCAGCGCGAATGTAACGATGGGGCAGGAAGTAACGGCGACAATTACAGGAACGGCAACGGACCCGAGCGGCGCGGCAATCGCCGGAGCCAAGGTTACCGCGAAGTCGGTGGAGCGCGGCATCACATACACGGCCGAGACCAATGAATCCGGTCTCTATCGCATCTCGCAGCTCCCGGTCGGTAGTTATGAACTCAAAGTGGAGAAGACGGGGTTCGCTTCGCTCGCGTATCCGGCATTTGTCGTCACGTTGAATCAAGTGGCACGCATCGACGTAACCCTGAAAGTCGGCCAGGTTAGCCAGACCATTGAAGTGACCAGTGCTGTGCCAGTTTTGAAGACGGAAAGCACGCAAGTCGATACGATTATCGACGCGGCTACCAACGATAACCTGCCCCTGGCGTCACGAAATTACGTCCAATTGACTCTGCTTGCACCGGGGTCTGTGTCGACCGACCCCAGCAGCTTCAGCAGCGGCAACAACACCGGCGGTTATGGAGCGCGTCCGCTGATCAACGGCAACCGCGAGCAAGCCAACAATTTCCTGCTCGACGGCATGGATAACAACCAGGTGTCGGATAACCTGTTGGGTTATACGCCGTCTCCTGATGCAATCGAGGAGTTCAACCTCATCACCAACAACGCCCCAGCCGAGTTCGGTAATTTCATGGGCGGGATTGTCAGCGCGGCCATCAAGTCGGGGACCAACAGCTTTCACGGCGACGTTTGGGAATTTTTCCGCAACGACAAATTGAATGCGAACAGCTGGTCAAATAATTTTCACACGACAAATGGAGTCTGGGATCCGCTTCCCAAAGCCAAATTGCGCTGGAATATGTTTGGCGCCACCTTGGGTGGTCCTATCTTAAAGAACAAACTGTTCTTCTTCGCAGACTACCAGGGCCAGCGTTTCGATATTCCAAGCTCAACCAGCGCATTTACCGTTTACACGGCCGCCGAGCAGCACGGTGACTTCAGCGCACTGTGCGCCGGTGGATTCAACGGGAGCGGAGTCTGCAATTCAACCACCGGTGCAAACGTCCAGCTCTACAATCCCTGTGCGGCCAATACCGGATTCAATGGCGTGAACTGCACCCCCGCCGCGAGTCGTCAACCGTTCGCTTTTAACCAGATCTGCGGCATTGCGGTGGCCGTAGGTACACCGTGTCCCGCGGCAAATAGTATGATCAGCCCGGTGGCAGCCGCTCTGTTTGCCTCTGCGCTGTATCCAAAAGCTATCGGCACCAGCCTGCAAAACAACGCGCTTAACACCAGTGTCTCTGCCTTCAACGTAGACCAGGGCGATCTTAAGGTCGACTACAAGGCCACTGATAAGGACAGCATTTCGGGCCGGTATACCCGAGCCTATCAGAATAACCCGTCCACAAGTTCTCAGCCGTTGCTGGGTAACGGCTTTTCAACGACGCCCATTTATAACATCGTCGGCGATTGGGCCCGAGTGATCAGGCCGAACCTGCTGAATGATGCGCGCTTTGGCTGGAGCCATGTCACTCTGAATAGCGGCAATAGCTTTGATTCGAGTGTCGGCGCATTCGGCAATACTATTGGCATCGGGAATGGTAACCCCTCGGGCGTCAATGGACTCTTAGCGCTCAACTTCAGCAATTCGGCCCTGACGAATCTGGGACAAGCGGAGCAAACCCAGAGCTTCGATGACCACGTCTGGCAGGCGGAAGACTCCGTGACCTGGACGCGCGGAGTGCACAACTTCAAATTCGGCGGCCAATACTTCCGCCAGATCATCAAAACATTTTATGCAGGCAATAATGGTGAGCTTGGCCTGATGGATTTTGACGGCCGGTTTACCAGCAACGTCATCGGCAGTGGCGGCAGCGGCGCCGGAGATGGTGGTGCGGACTTCTTCCTCGGGTTCCCCTTTCAATATGGCCGTGGTATCAGCACCGGCCAAACCTGGCAGCAGTGGAGTAATATCTTCGCCTTCTACGGCCAAGATACCTGGCGCGTCTCGGCGCACCTTACCTTGAATCTTGGGTTGCGGTATGAGGCGCACAGTCCCTGGGAGGAAACCAACAACCACCAGGCTAATTACAATTTCGCCACCGGCAATATTGACCTCGCCGGCCAGGGCCGAGCCAGCAGAGCTCTCTATAACGGCTTCTACGGCGGAAAGGACTTCCAGCCGCGTGTCGGTTTTGCGTACACGCCCGGAGGACGGTTTGCCCACACCGTTGTGCGCGGCGCGTTTACAGTCTCTTCTTACCTGGAAGGGACAGGCACCAACTTGCGTTTGCCCCTCAACGCGCCTTTTTCCCCAAGCGAAATCAACGCCATCTATAACAACACGGCGTTGCCTGCTACGACCACCAAGGACGGCATTGCGACCACAGCAGCCGGGCAGTCCTGCGCAGCGCCAGCGTTTGCGTGCTATGCCGGAGCCTTTCTCCGCGTGTGGGATCCGAAGGTGCAGCCGGCCATCGACGATCAGTGGAATCTGACGATCCAACACCAATTCTGGGGGGATACTACCTTCCAGATTGGATACGTCGGTCAGCGCGCCGTTCACTTGATGGTGCCGTTCGACTACGCGCAGCGCGTCTTGCTTCCCAATTCATCTTGCGGGACACCTCCGTGCACAGCTCCCAGCCCGTTCTTTGCCCAGAATCCGACGCTCTATAACGTATTGGGAAATGGCGGCCCCGGTGCAACGGTTTCCGGGACGCAGTCCAACGGAACCATGGGGTACAACTCGTTGCAGGCGGTCCTGCAAAAACAAATGACGCACGGCTTGCAATACCAGGTCTCGTACACCTTCTCCAAGTGCATGTCCGATAGCACCGGTTACTATGGCGCTTGGAATAACGCCTCCAGCGCATCGGCGTACTGGCAGAACGTCTACGATTCAAAGGCGGAGTGGGCGCCATGCTATTATGACGCCACCCACGTCATATCAGCCTATGCGATTTATGAGTTACCGTTTGGCAAAGGCAAGAAATTCGGCGGCGAAAACAAAGTAATCAACGCAGTCATCGGAGGATGGCAGGTTAGCCCGATCATCAGTTGGCGCACCGGCTGGCCGCTGCCTATTTTCGGAGCGGATGAATCCGGGACGTTCGGGCGCGGTCCGCGCGCTGATTGCATTAGTCTCCCCTCAACTGGAAATACGCCGATCAACCAGACGAATTTTCCAGACACTGGCGGCATCCAGTGGTTTACAAACAACAACAACTTTGTTAACCCAAGCGTTGGAACTTTCGGCAATTGCGCTCCGCAGTTAGCAGGGCTGCGAACGCCGCATTTCTCCGACATAGACCTGGGTTTGCAGAAGAACTTCCAAATGACAGAGCGGTTCAGGTTGCAATTCCGAACGGACTTCGTCAATGCGTTTAACCACGTACAGCTGAACGTGCCCGGCACGGGTATTGGCGCTAACATGGGGCAGATTAACGGTGCCCAGCCTTCAAGGAATATCCAGCTTGCGCTGAAGCTCTACTACTAAAAATAAAACGCGTATAATGAGGCAGGCGCACACCCCCGCCTGCCTCATTTTGTTTTTGGGCGACTTATTCGGAGAAGCGGTTCAATAGCGCGTCCCATGCGAAAGTTCAGCCAATCAAGAATGTACGCGGCTTTCTTGTTCTCTCTAAGCCTTGTGTGTTCGGGTTTTCCCCTTGCGGCTCAGCAAGAGAAATCGTCCTCCCCAGCAGCCACTGAATCCCCTTTATCCATAGAAAAAGCACTCACTTTTGCTCAACAGGGCCGTTGCCGGGAAGCCATTCCCACACTCAAACGGGCAATGAGCAGCCAAGCGCAAGCGTCAACGAGAAAAACGGTCGGGATTGCCGGGCTACGTTGTTCTCTGGATCTGAATGATCGAGACTCCGCCCTCGACTTTATCCGGCTGCTCAGCAGACAGTTTGCCCGGGATCCTGAAGTGCTTTTTGTCCTGGTCCATGCGTACTCCGATCTCTCGACTGGAACGGCCCAGGAGCTCGGCCGTACAGCGCCGCAGTCGATAGCCGCCCATAAGCTGAACGCTGAAGCGCTTGAGATGCAAGGGAATTGGGACGCGGCCCAGCTCGAATATGAAGGTATTATCGAAAAAAATCCCGGCATCCCCGGCATTCATTTTCTCCTGGGCAGGCTATTGCTCTCGCGACCCGATGCCCGCGATAAATCCACCGAACGTGCCAAACAGGAATTCCAGAAAGAGTTGGAAATCGATCCAAAGAATGCTGGTGCGGTCTACGTCCTTGGGGAGCTCGCGCGTCGAGACGAAGACTGGGATGAGGCGATCGCAAGATTTTCGCAAGCTGCAAAGCTCGATACGACTCTTGCTGAGGCGTATCTGGAATGGGGGTCGTGCTTGGTGACCGTGAAGAAATACACAGAGGCGATTGACCCGCTACGCGTGGCGGAGAAACTGACACCCGGAAATCCAGCGGTGCACTTCAACCTGGCAACGGCGCTGAGCCGCTCGGGGCAGAAAGACGAGGCGGAGAGAGAGTTTGCCATTCACCGAAGTCTCGTTGCGACTGCTCCCACCGCGCCGACCGACGAAAAGCCGCGATAGCCCATTCGTACAAAAGGAAAATTTCAGCGTGAAGGGGATTCGCTCAAAGTTGGAGAGGTATGCGAAATAGCTGGTGCCCTCGGGGGCTGACGCGGCGCGGGTTTCTGGCCGGAATGAGTGCGGGAGCTTTCTTGCTTCCCGGTTGGCGCAATGCGGGCTTTCGAGACGCAGACCGCCATCCGTTCGAAGAGATTTCCGCCGAAAGAAGCGGCATCCGCTGGAGACACGCCAACGGGAAATCCTTCGAAAAGTACCTCCCGGAATCCACGGGTGCCGGCTGCGCTTTCCTGGACTACGACAACGACGGGTGGATGGACATTTATCTTGTCAACAGCGGCGCGTGCGACTTCTGGACTCCCGAGAAGCCGCTGCGCAATGCTCTCTACCGGAACAATCGTGACGGGACGTTTACCGACGTCACCGAAAGGGCCGACGTGCCGGGAAACGCGTATGGGATGGGAGTCGCGGTGGGAGATTACGATGGGGATGGGTGGCCCGATCTATACGTCACGCAGTATCCGCACAGCATCTTGTACCACAACAACGGTGACGGGACGTTTTCGGACGTTACTGCGAAGGCTGGCCTGAGCGCTCCGGGTTGGGGAACTAGCGCGGTGTGGTTTGACTACGACAATGACGGTCGTCTGGACTTGTTCGTCTGCCACTTCGTGGAGTTCAGCAAGGAACTGAACAAACCCTGCGGTGTCCACGAGGACGGCCGCCGCCACTACTGCATCCCCAAAGTTTATTCGCCGAAAGCCAGTTGGCTCTTCCACAACAACGGCGACGGAACTTTTACTGACGTGAGCAGAGATTCCGGTATCGCTGGCCACCTGGGCAAGGCTTGGGGAGTCGTCGCCACAGACGTAAATAATGACGGGCTGATGGACCTTTGGGTAGCGAACGATACCGTCGCCAATTTCCTGTTCATCAATCGAGGGAACGGAAAGTTCGATGAGATCGCCACAGCCGCCGGGGTCGCCTACAGTGCGGACGGCAAAGCGCGTTCCGGCATGGGCGTCGATTCCGCCGACTTTGACCAAGATGGCTGGATGGATCTGTTCGTCAGCAACCTGGACCGCGAACTGTTCGCCCTATACAAAAATAATCATGACGAAACATTTGACGACTTAGCACTTCCTAGCGGTATCGGCAAGGCCACAAGATTCATGAGCGGCTGGGGTTTGAAATTTTTTGATTATGACAATGACGGAGATCTAGATCTCTTTCTCGCCAACGGCAATCCGGATGACCTTATCAGCTCTCTGCACGGCGAGGTCACTTACGAAGAGCCGCTCATGTTGTTTCACAACACTGGGAAATCCTTCCAAGACGTCAGCGGACAGAGCGGACCGGTCTTTGCTACGAATATGTCGTACCGCGGATTGGCGCTCGGCGACTTCAATAATGACGGCGCCGTGGACGTTCTAATTTCCGTCAACGACGGCGCGCCGGTACTGCTTCGAAATAATGGGAATTCGACTGGTCGGGAAAAAGTCGAATCCCGACGCCATCGGCGCGCGTGTCACCTATCAATCGGGAGATTTGAGGCGCAGCCGGATGAAAGTCGGCGGCGGGAGTTACCTGTCTTCGCATGATCCGCGCATGGTGCTGGGATTGGGGAAACGGACGGCAATCGAGTTCCTGGATGTGCAGTGGCCGCAGCCGGGGCGCGGAACCCAGCGCTTCAGCGATCTTCCGATCGACCGCTATATCACAATTGTGGAGGGTGAACAGAAATGGAAATAGTTGGACGCTCGATCCCACGTTTCGCCATTCTCTCAGCGGCGATATTTTGCCTTGCGGTGCGATTGCGTTCGCAGGAACCGCCTGGTGCGCACCCGACATTTACCAAGGATGTCGCGCCGATTCTGCAGAAGCATTGCCAGACCTGCCATCGGCCAGGCGAAGCGGCTCCCTTCTCGATGCTCACCTACGAAGATACGCTGCCTTGGGCCGCCGTGATGAAGATGGTGGTGACAAGGAAGATCATGCCGCCCTGGTTTGCCGATCCGCGGTACGGGCATTTCGCAAACGAACGATCGTTGTCTGCGGATGAAATTCGAACTCTGGCGACGTGGGTCAATGGAGGAGCGCAGAAAGGCGCCCCGCAGGACATGCCGCCTCCCGTGAAGAATTTTGTACAGGGTTGGGGCATCCCAACGCCAGACGTCATATTTCAGCTTCCCAAACCTTTCGCGGTCCCCGCCGCTGGAGTCATGGACTATCAGTACGTGATCGTTCCAACTGGTTTTACGGAAGACAAATGGGTGCAGGCACTCGAGGTACGCCCAACCGATCGCGCGGTGGTCCATCACATCATCGCGTATCTTCGCGAGCCAGGCTCCGATTATTTCAAGGACCAGAAGCCCGGCGTATTCTTCATCGCGCCTCCGAAAACCGAAGGCAATACGGATACCAGCGCGTTGCCGAGCGATTTCCTCGTGGGATACGCGCCGGGACAGCCTGCCGAAATTCTGCATGCCGGTGAAGGCAAGCTCATCAGGGCAGGTTCTGACATCGTCTTTGAGGTTCACTACACGCCAAACGGAAAGCCCACGACGGATCAGACCAAGCTCGGGCTCGTCCTTTCGAAATCTCCGCCCAAAGATCGCATCTTGACTCTCTCCGCCGCAAACGGAACATTCAAGATTCCGCCGGGCGATCCGGATTACAAGGTAGACGCGTCGTTCGAGGTACAAAAGTCCGTAAAGCTAGTCGGACTGCACCCGCACATGCACTCGCGCGGCAAATCGTTTGAATATCGGCTGACATTTCCGGATGGCAAAACGGAAACCATTCTGAGCGTTCCTGCCTATAACTGGCATTGGCAGCTTTGGTACAACCTTGCCGATCCGATTGATCTGCCGCAGGGCACAAGAATTGAGTGCACCGCGCATTTCGACAATTCGCCAAACAATCCGGAAAACCCGGATCCGACCAAGGCAGTAATTTGGGGACAGCAAAGCTGGGATGAAATGATGGTCGGCTTTTTCAATTTAAGATTTGACGCGGCGATGCCTGCGAAGGAAATCTCTTCGCCAGGAGCGGTGCACGTTCACTGATATGGCCCGACTCGGCGGAAACTCGCATGCCAGGATGCTTTGGCAATTCCTCGCGCTCGCTCTGGCGTCCTGCTTCGTGGGGAGCCCGACGGCCGCGCAGGATAAGACCGTCCGATTCCATGTGGTCGCACTTGCCGAACACGTAGGTATCCACAAACCGTTCGTGGATGCGGCAAAGGCCTGGCTCGATAAGCTGTCGAGCGAAAACCATTTCACCGTGGACTACATCGAAGATACTCAAAAAATCGACGACACTTTTCTCGCAAAATATAACCTGTTCATCCAGTTGAATTATCCTCCGTACAATTGGACCGATAAGGCGCAAACCGCCTTCATCAAATACATCGAACAAGGCAAAGGTGGTTGGATCGGATTTCATCACGCCACTCTGCTGGGAGAGTTTGACGGTTTCCAGATGTGGCCCTGGTTTCACCAGTTCATGGGAGGCATCCGCTTCAAGGATTACATCGCAAGCTTCGTCACGGGCGCGGTCACTGTCGAGGACAGAAATCATCCCGTGATGAAGGGCGTTGCATCGCCTTTCGTGATCGAAAACGAAGAGTGGTACACCTACGACACCACGCCGCGGCCGAATGTTCACGTTCTCGCCAGCGTCGATGAAAAGACTTATACGCCGGCCACCGATAAGAAGATGGGCGACCACCCGGTGATCTGGACAAACGGACACATGAAAGCAAGGAACGTTTACATTTTCATGGGTCATCGCCCTGAACACTTCAACAATCCATCGTTCACGCGGATTTTCAGCAATGCCATTTTTTGGGCTGCCGGCGAGCAGGAGACTCGCGAGAAATGAGCCAGGTTCGTGTCCAAACGAAAGTTCGTCGTAGAAGATTTCTATCTTCCGTAATTCAGGCGGTGATGGCGACCTGTCTTGCCCTGATTTTCTCGAGCGGGTTCGCCCGCGCAGGGGGGCCAGCCTTCAAAGTCCTGGCGTTCTATTCAACCGACGTCGAGCCGGATCACGTCAAGACCGCCAAAGACGCCCTCGCTTTTTACAGCGACCTGGCGGCAAAACATAACTTTATATTGGATACCACCACCGACTGGAACAAGCTCAACGAAAACGATTTGAAACCGTATCGCCTGATCCTGTGGCTCAACAACTTCCCCCAGACTCCCGAGCAGCGAGCCGCATTCGAATGGTACATGGAACACGGCGGCGCATGGATTGGCTTCCACGTCGCTGCATACAATGACAAAGACACGCATTGGCCGTGGTTCGTACAGTTTCTCGGCGGCGCCGTGTTTTATTCGAACAATTGGCCCGTCTTGCCGGCGAAACTGGCCATCGATGATCGAACGCATCCTGTGACCAAGGGATTGCCCGCAACTTATGAGTCCCCGGCAAATGAATGGTATCTCTGGAACCCCAGTCCCCGGCTTAATAAAGACGTCCGCGTTCTCTTGACGCTCGATCCTTCGAACTATCCGATTGGGAAAAAGGACATCATCACCGAAGGCGATCTTCCGGTCGTGTGGACCAATACAAAATACCGGATGCTTTACATCAACATGGGACACGGACCCGCGGTTTATGCCGACCCTATCCAAAACGAACTTTTCGAAAATGCGATTCTCTGGCTTGGAAATGGAAAGTAGATGCGTTGGCGGCCGGCATTGTGGAGGCTCCGGGTGACGAGAATTCGAATGTTTGCGATCGTTCTTTGCTTGGCGTTTAGCGGGCGATGCCAGGCTCAAGCACAGGCCGGCGCTCAACCGATGAAGCATCTCCTTGTGCTCGGCGAAGAAAAAGGCTACCGGCATGAAGCTGTGTCACACGCCATGGCTACGATTGAACGCTTGGGCCGTGAGTCCGGTCTATGGACGACGACGATTCGAACCGACACTGAGGTACTCACAAAGAAAAAGCTCGAATACAACGCCAAGAATTTGAATGATTTTGATGCGGTACTCTTCTACACCGGCGGCGAGCTCGAGATGAATCCAGAACAGAAGGCGGCGTTGCTCTCCTTTGTGCACGACGACGGAAAGGGCTTTATCGGAGTGCACAGCGCGACCATCACGTTCACCTCCTGGCCCGAATATGGAGAAATGATCGGCGGATATTTCGACGAGCATCCTTGGGTCACTTTTGATGCACCCATTATTGTCGAGGATCCAGACTTCCCTGGCATGCAGCCGTGGCCGAAGTCGTTTGTCCTCAAGGACGAGATTTATCAGATGAAAGACTTCTCGCGAGACAAGGTTCGCGTCTTGATGCGGCTCGACGCGAGTAAACTCGATTTGAATAATCCACGCGTTCACCGGAAAGACCGCGATTTCGCCGTTACCTGGGCCAAGATATATGGAAAAGGGCGCGTCTACTACTCCACGCTTGGTCACGTCGAGGAAAATTGGGACGATCCTCGGCTCCAGAAAATGTACTTGGAAGCCATCAAGTGGGCGGTGGGTCTCGCGAATGCAGATGTAACGCCACGACCGCTCCCAATTCAATCCGGAAGGGCCGGGAATGAGCGGCCCGATTTTCGATCCGGCGCGGTCGAACCCGCATCGGATTCGCGAAAATAAGAAAGCGACGCGATCCACGAGAGATTGAATTCAGGATTGTCGAAACGGAGGCTGAGGCTTTATGTGGCGACTGCTCTTCGCGCTTTTGTTGGCGCTTCCCAACGCACGCGCCGCTCAAGACATTTTCACGGCGCCGTCAGCGACTCCGACCGGTCATCCCATTCTGGCACTGGGCTCCTCGGCTCCTGACTTTTCTCTGCCCGGCGTAGATGGAAGGACTCACACGCTCGAGGACTACGCGGCCGCTCCGATTTTGGTCATCGTCTTCACGTGCAATCACTGCCCGATAGCTCAAATGTATGAGCAGCGGATTCAGCAGCTAGAGACCGACTACCGTGATCGCGGCGTCGCCGTGGTAGCGATTGAACCGAATGACCCAAAAGCGCTTCGAATCGATGAGTTGGACTCGTCCGACATCAGCGACAGCCTCGACGAGATGAAAATTCGATTCGAATATAAACATCTCCATTACCCGTATCTCTATGATGGCGAAACGCAGGCGCTTACCCGTGCGTATGGTCCGCAGGCCACTCCTCATGTCTTCGTTTTTGATAAAGACCGCAAGCTGCGCTACGAAGGTCGTATGGATAACAGCTATCGCAAGGAACTGGTGAAGACTCAGGATGCGCGCAACGCCATCGATGCTCTGCTGGCGAACCTCGAAGTAGCGGTCAAGCACACCGGAGTTTTCGGGTGCTCGACCAAATGGAAGGAGAAATCCGCCTCCAGCGAAGCGGCCCTGCGAAAGATCGCGGCGGAGCCGGTAAGGCTGGAAATGGCTACGGCGGAAGATTTGAAGCATCTACGTGAAAATCCATCTAAACATATGACCTTAATTAGTTTCTGGGCGACCTGGTGTGGTTCGTGTATCGACGAGTTTGCCGATTTTCAGGAAACGTTTCAGATGTATAAGGTTCGCGATTTCGATTTGATCACGGTTTCCGCCAACATGCCCGACGAAAAGGACGGCGTCATGAGGATGCTCGAGAAAAAACATGCCACCAGCCGCAACCTCTTGTTTGCTTCGAATGATACTGCGGCCATGCAGGCGGCGTTCGATCCGGCGTGGGAGTCGGCGGTTCCTTACACCGTCCTCCTCAGTCCTGACGGTAAAATTCTCTACAAAAATCTGGGAAGCGTAGACATTCTCGAATTGCGGCGAACGATTCTAGCGAACCTTCCTTCGGATTATATTGGCTTCAACCAGTACTGGAAGACCGATTCCGCAAAAGAAGCTTCGGAGACGACTGGCGGCCAGTAAAATCTTGGCCGCCCGATGCAACCGTGCCGTTTTCTCCTTTGCGGCACTGCTCCACTCCTTGGTTTTGGTAATCCGTGACTTGCAAGACCGGGATGCCATCAAAAGGGCTCCCATCTCTCTGTGTCCACGATTTCGGAGGCCTGATGAAGAAACATTTGCTCCTGCTACTGGCTGCGACGTCCACGTTTTGTACAGCGCTGCCTCGGACCCGCGCGGACGACGAAATTCCGAAAATCGCGTGGCGGCGGCCCATCGGGCAACCTCTTGAAGATCCAGGAGTCCGGAAAAACAAAACAGACATCGATGATGGCTACTGGCAGGGCGCACCGGTTGGAGGATTCGGCGCTGGAACTTTTTCGAGAACATATCGTGGCGATTTTGCGCGATGGCATATAAAAACCGCCGTCCACAAATACGCTCCGGTATCCGCAAACCAATTTGCCATGTTCCAACAAGTCGCCGGAGAAAACGCGGGAATAGCCCGCGTACTCACGGCCGATCACCCAAAGAACGGTGAACTATCCGCTTGGGAGTGGGATTATCCCGTGGGTGCCGGCGAGTATGCAGCACTTTTCCCGAAGTCCTGGTATAGCTACAAGTGGGACAAATTCCCAGCCAACGTCGTCTTGGAGCAGTTCTCACCGATCCTTCCCGAGAACTACAAGGAGAGCAGCTATCCGGTAGCGGTTTACCGATGGCACGCAGAAAACCCGACAAACAAACCAGTCACCGTTTCGGTTATGTTGTCGTGGACGAATATGGGGGGATGGTTTCGAACGTACACGCACGATTTTAAAGCTGTCTTGAATCAGGGCAATCAAAACCATTTTCGTAAAGAGACGGTGCCGGCAAACGCAGCCATGAAAGGTGTTGTGTTTGGCCGGAGCCGTGCGGACGATGTCGTAAACGAATGGGATGGCGAATTTACCATCGCTGCTCTCGAGTCGACAGGCGTAGAAGTTTTCCACCATACAGAATTTCTCGCCGACGGTGACGGCAAATCGGTATGGACTCCCTTCTCCAAAGATGGAACGCTTGCGAACACCGATACTTCCTGGGTTAGTGCTAGCGAAAAGGTAGGTGGCGCAATCGCCATCAAATTCACGTTGCAACCCGGCGAAAAGAAAATCATTCCCATGGTGATCGCGTGGGATTTTCCTGTTGTGGAATTCGGGCAGGGTCGCAAGTGGAGTCGCCGTTACACTGATTTTTATGGCACCAGCGGCCGTAGTTCGTGGGCGATTGCTCGCGACGGCTTGCTTCACGCCTCGGAGTGGAGCAATGCCATTGATGCTTGGCAAAAACCTTACATCCAGGATGAAAGCAAGCCCGCATGGTATCGCGGCATGCTGTTCAACGAGCTGTATACGCTCACAGATGGCGGAACGTTTTGGGGGCGTCAGCTAAATTCTGACCGCAATGCTCCTGCCACGTTTGCTCTGCTTGAATGTTTTGACTATGCATACTACGGAACACTCGACGTCCGCTTTTACGCCTCCGTGGCGCTTCTGAAGTTTTGGCCAACCATCGATAAGCAGGTGCTACGCGAATTTGCGCAAACCGTGCCCCGCGAGTATCCGGAGTTGGGCTTATGGGTCGCAAAAACGCAAGAAACCGGCAGCCCAGTGTTGCACAAACGAAAGAAAGTAGGCGCCGTGCCGCATGATTTGGGCGTTCCGGAAGGCGATCCGTTCCTGTCCGTGAATGAACCAGGCTGGCAGGATACGAATGACTGGAAGGATCTGAATTCGAAATTCGTTCTGATGGTGTATCGCGATTATGTGCTGACCGGTAAAAACGATAAGGAATTTCTTCGTGAGATGTGGCCAGCGGTTCAGGCCGCAATGACCTATCTCAAGCAATTCGACCACGGTGGCGGCATACCAGAAAACAGTGGCTATCCCGATCAGACCTATGACTCGTGGATCGTGCGCGGAGTGAGCGCGTATTGCGGAGGACTGTGGCTAGCGGCACTGCGCGCGTCGGAAGAAACCGCGCGTGTTCTTGGCGAGAGCAAGTCGGCTGAGGATTATCACACATTGTTCCTGAAGGCGCAGAAAACCTATATCGACAAGCTATGGAACGGCGAATACTTCCGCTACGACGCGCAGAGCGAATACCGCGATAGCATTCAGGCAGATCAGCTCGCCGGACAATGGTATGCAAATATGACGGGACTAGGCGATCTCGTGCCGAAAGAAATGCAAATTTCGGCGCTCAAGAAAATCTTTGCGAACAATGTCATGAAGTTCGGCAAAGGCGAAATGGGCGCCGCAAACGGTATGGCCTCCGATGGCAGCATCATTCGCGACAACGAACAGGCCCAAGAGGTTTGGGCGGGTACAAGCTTCGCGCTAGCAGCTCTTCTCCTTAGCGAAGGACTAAAAGAAGAGGCCTACCACACAGCGTGGGGCATTCATCACGTAATTTACGAGAGCAAAGGCTACTGGTTTCGCACGCCGGAAGCCTGGAACGACTCGGGGAATTTCCGTGCTTCGATGTATATGCGTCCCGCCGCGGTATGGGCAATGGAGACGATCAGTCCTCCTTCGCACTAGGCCACGGCGGAGTTCTCTCTCCTCGTCAAAGCGTAGTTGCCATCGAACGCGAATGCATGGGCTCCTTCGAACCGAGTTGAACATAATTGTTCAACTACACTAGGACTCGGCACGAAGGAGCCGGAGAAATACACGGAAGGTTAGTGGCTCGGCACGAGCGAAAACCCGCTGGCACCAGCCGAAGGCTGTTGACCTTGGGACGAAAAGGCGGTTAGCAGAGAAGTGGCCTCGTCGATTTGCTTGCGCGTCATCAGGTGCGAGATTTGTCTTCGGCGGTCAGCGCCAGAGGCATCGCCCCCGACGACCGCGCGGGAATACCAAGTGTAGGCAGCGACGTAATCGAGCGGCAGGCCAACGCCCTGCTCGTACAGGTAAGCTAGATTAGTTTCCGCGCTGGGCAGACCTTGTCGCGCGGCAAGTCTCACCCACCGCGCAGCTTCACCGTAATCCAGTTTGACGCCCAAACCTTTATAGTAAGAAACCCCCAGACTGTTTTGAGCCTCGGCAGATCCTGAATCGGCTGCCGCGCGAAACCACCTTGCGGCTTCCTTGTAGTCGCGGGGTATTCCGGCGCCCTGGTAGTAAAGCGTCGCCAGATTGCACTGGCCGACCGGATTCCCGTGTCGGGCGGAAGCGAGATACCATTCGAACGCTTTGTCCATGCTCTTCGGGACGCCTTGGCCATGCTGATAGAGAGAGGCCAGATTGTTTTCGGCGGTCGAGTGGCCCTGAAGTGCTGCGGCACCGTAGTTCTCCGCGGCCTTGGCATAATCCCGCGCTAGGCCTTGGCCATGTTCGTATAAGTAGCCGAGGAGGAATTCCGCATCAGCGTTACCCTGAGCCTTGGAAGCTCGAAGCCACTTGAGGGCGGATTGGTAGTCCTGATTGCTGGGATTGTTTCGTAAATAAGACTGCGCGAGGTTGTATTGAGCAACAGCGTCGCCCTGCTCCGCCTGCGACTGTAGTGTGGAAAAGGACGTGCCAGCACTCTGCTGAGCAATCTGCTCAGCCCCCCTTTGTTGAGCCCTTTGCTGAAAGTGTGGCGCGGCGTAACCAGACTGAACCTTCACAAACACTGCGGCGAGAAGTAACAACCGTGTAACAAACGAGTATGACTGGCGCAGTTGCAAGCCCATAATGGTCTCCCTTGGTAACGCGGAACTTGATTTCGGTGCGCCAGACTACGGTCTGGTAAAAAAGGCTATAGAGCCAGCAAGCACCGCGAGCACACCACGGCAATGGCGCAAACGGGCCAGCAACGCCGCGCCAGGAAAAAGGTGACGCGGCACGCGCATTCCCCGCTCACGCCGAACGCGTGACGAGCTCTCAGAACCACTCGGCGGAACTGCATTGCTACCGTTATTGACGAGAGAACCTATGGAAAAGTTCGGTCT
>WNFD01003355.1_pt1 | contig 19393 bp, 16 predicted proteins | sample 5400491 | NCBI WGS metagenome assembly WNFD01 (sample SAMN13153343, study PRJNA577476) | soil metagenome | isolation source: 120 cm saprolite under Douglas fir tree site 2 hole 2 replicate 2 | place: USA:California | collected 2015-04-18 | reverse complement strand
TCTGCAGCCGGCATTCGAGATACGCCAGCGCCCCATGCAGCATCGGAGTGCCGTGCGCCGTGCGGTCGAACCTTGCTCCCGCCTCCGGTTCGGCCCGTGCCGGATCGCGGTCCGGACGCGCATAGTGCTCCGAAATTGCGCGTTGCTGCTCGGATAGCACGTTAATCCCAAATCGTTTGCGCGTTTGCAGATGCGAGTGCGTCCGCGCCTGATGGTCCACACACACAAGCACCAGCAGCGGATCGAGCGATACAGAAGTGAACGCATTCGCAGTCATCCCTTGCACAGCGCCTTCGTAGTCCACCGTGATGACCGTCACGCCGGTAGCGAAGCATCCCACGGCGCGGCGAAATTGTTCCTGCTTGTCGTTCATGAGCGTAAGCCAGCGTTCACAACGCCTGACCAGAGTTTTACCACGAGCGCCCGCATTTCCGCCGCTCCCTACGTTCCGTTATCATTCCTGGAGATGGGGACAGCCGTCTCCATCTGTCCGCGGAGCACAGCTCCGCAGCATTGCATGAGGAACTCAGACTTGCTGACGGAAACCTCAAATCGAACTCTCGATTCTGGACGCGTACTGCATGAAGAGTTGGAGATCCCACTCACGCCCGGGACCGCGCGCCGCTGGATCCGCGCGAACGACGAAGAACTGCCGGAGCTTCTTTCCGCCGCCCGAGGCGCTCGCGACCGCTTCAAGGTCGGCGTAATCACCTATTCCCGAAAAGTTTTCATTCCACTCACCAACCTCTGCCGCGACTATTGCGGATATTGCACCTTCCGCCGCGATCCCGGCCAGTCCGGAGCCCACACCATGACTCCGGATGAAGTCCTGGCAGTAGCGCGCGCGGGTGAAAAACTTGGCTGCACCGAGGCCCTGTTCTCTCTCGGCGACAAGCCAGAGCGCAACTTCTCAGAAATGCGCGAAACTCTCCGTAGGCTGGGGTTCCGCTCGACACTGCACTACCTCGAAGCCATGTGCGAACTGGTTCTTCGCGAAACCAGTCTGCTGCCACATCCCAATCCCGGGCTGATGAGCGCGGAATGGATTTCTCGCCTGGCCGCAGTTTCTCCCAGCATGGGCCTGATGCTCGAAACTACGAATAACGCGCTGCTGGCCGCCGGCGCCGCTCACGATAACGCACCCGACAAAATTCCCGCCCGGCGTTTGCGCACTATCGAAGAAGCAGGGAAGCAGGGCGTACCTTTCACCACCGGTATCCTGATCGGCATCGGTGAGTCGCCAGATGATCGAGTCGATGCGCTGCTGGCGATTCGCGATCTTCATCTCCGCTACGGACACATCCAGGAGGTCATCATCCAGAACTTCCGCGTGAAGCCCGAAATTCCCATGTACAACTGGCCGGAGCCGACGCGCGGCGAGATGCTGCGCACCATCGCCGTCGCACGCATGCTGCTGCCGGAAGTGAATATTCAAGCTCCGCCAAATCTTTCTGATCCGGATTACGAGAATCTTCTAGACGCCGGCATCAACGACTGGGGCGGAGTTTCTCCGCTGACCCCGGACTTCATCAATCCCGAGCGCCCCTGGCCGCATCTCGAACAACTCAAACAGCGCACCCAGGCCAAAGGCTTCGAGCTGCGCCAACGCCTGCCGGTCTATCCGGAATTCGTTCAGCCAGCGATGGGCAAATCCACATTGCTAGACTCCAAGCTAAACGCAGTCCTAGGCCGCGAAGGCTACGCCCGGAGCGCCGCATGATCGTCGTTCTCACTGGCGGCTCGGGCGGCGCCAAATTTGTGGATGGACTCCGCCGCGTAATCCCTCCCGAAGAACTCACCATCATCGTCAATACCGGCGACGACCACGATTGGTGGGGACTGCACGTCTCCCCCGACCTAGATTCCATCACTTATGTGCTCGCGGGCATGCTGAGCGCGGAGCGTGGCTGGGGAGTGCGCGGCGACACCTTCTATTGCCTGCAGGCAATGAAGGAACTGGGCGAGCCGGCCTGGTTCAGCGTCGGCGATCGCGACCTCGCAACCCATGTGCTCCGCACCAAACTTCTCTCATCCGGTCGTACCCTCACCCAGGCCACGCAAGAAATTGCGCAGCGTCTGAATCTGACTTCACGCATTCTGCCCATGAGCAACATGCGTGTCGAAACCAGGGTTGACACCCCCTCGGGAGAGTTCAGCTTCGAAGAATATTTCGTGCAGCGTTGGTATCAGGACCCGGTGAACGCGGTGCGCTTCTCCGGAGCCTCATCGTCGAAACCCGCGCCCGGAGTGCTGGACGCGCTTGCCTGCGCGCAAGCGGTCTTGCTCGCGCCGAGCAATCCGGTGACCAGCATCGGCCCTATCCTTGCGATCCCCGGTATTCACGACGCGCTTGCCAACACCTCAGCGCCGGTGGTTGCGGTGAGTCCAATCATCGGTCACGCACCTGTGTCCGGGCCTGCCGCAAACCTGATGGCCGCCCAGCATTTGGAAGTTTCGATCGCGGGTATAGCTCAGGCATACAGCGGCTTCCTCGACGCTCTGATCGCGCACGATTCCGACGCCGCTGATGCACAAGTGCTCAGCAACGACCACCTGCAAGTCCGTTGCACGAATATCCTGCTGCGCAGCAGCGAAGACAAAGCCCGCGTAGCGCGGTTCGCTCTGGACCTCGCTTTACCTAAACACTCGGCGTTCACCGTAGAGGTCGAATGATTCTGGTCCCAGTCAAGAATCTTGCGAACGCCAAGCAGCGCCTGGCCCCTGTGCTAGAGCAACCCTCGCGGACCGAACTCGCCCAAGCCATGCTTGCGGACGTTTTACAGGCGCTTGCCGAATCCGCTTCCGACGAAGTTTCTCTGGTCACCAGTGATCCTTTTGCCATCCAGCTTGCGGACCACCACCGCTTCGCCGTCATCCATGACGACTCCAACCTCAGCGAGACCAGCGCCATTGAAATGGCCACTCGCGCCTGCGAATCTCGCGGAATTCAAAGCACCCTGGTGATTCCCGCAGACATTCCGCTCATTCAAGCCGCCGACATCCGCGCTATTTATCAGAGCGCGCCGGCGAACGGCACAGTGCTGGTGCCTTCTACCGATCAGCGAGGGACCAATGCCGTCCTCCGCCGCCCGGCCGCCCTGTTTCCGCTGCGTTTCGGCAACGACAGCTTCATGCCCCATCTGGTGGCGGCGATCGCAACTCATGCCACTTGCGTCGTGCTGTCGCTGCGACGAATGGCTCTCGACATTGATACTCCTGAGGACTTGCAGCAACTGGTGAATGCAGGAGGCGAAAAACGATCACAGTGTCTGGCACGCAAACTTGGATTTTCTGAAGCACTGGCAGTCAACCCATTTGGCGGAGAAACTTCAAGTGGCGCTGCGGCATCGGAAGCTATCGTTACAGACTGGCGATATTCTCGTGATCAAGCACAAGATTGTTTCCAAAGCCGAAGGACAGATTGTGCAACTCAGCGAAGTGAGACCATCGCGCCCCGCAAAAGACTGGGCGCAAAAGTGCAATACCGATGCCCGCCTGGTCGAACTCGCCCTTCGCGAGAGCAGGCGAGTCGTCCGTAAAAAGATCCGCGGCAAGAAGAGAGGCGTGTTGATCACCGAGACTCGTCACGGCCTGGTCTGCGCCAACAGCGGCGTAGACGCCTCAAATGTTGACGGCGGCAACTGCGCAGTGCTTCTGCCCAAGGATCCTGACCGCTCCGCAGCCCGCCTGCGCTCACAGATCAAGAAGATGCTGGGGGTTTCGGTTGTAGTCATCATTTCAGATTCCTTCGGCCGGCCTTGGCGCGAAGGCCTCACCGAGGTAGCTATCGGAGTCTCCGGGATGAAGCCCTTGCTGGACTACCGCGGCAAGCGTGATCCTCACGGATACCAGCTTCGCGCCAGCTACGAAGCTGTCGCCGACGAACTGGCTTGCGCTGCAGGCCTGGTCTGCGGCAAGCTTAATCGCACGCCAGTCTGTATCGTGCGGGGATTTACGTATCAGCGTGGCAAGGGAAGTGCGCGCGATCTGATACGCGCGAGAGAAAGCGATCTGTTCCGATGAGCTCGCCAATGCGTACTTGCACACAAACCGAACTCGAAACCTTTCCGCAACTCGATTGGTCCGATGTCGCTTCGCACATGCAGTCCGGCGTGCGCAGCGCCATCGAAGGCGTGTTGGAAACGCAAAACGGCGCGGTTCTCAGTCGCGATGAATGCCTGCTTCTCGCGAATGCCGAAGGCGATGACCTGCTCGGACTTCTCGTCGCCGCCGATCTCCTGCGATGTGAACTCGCGGGCAACCTCGTCACCTACGTGGTCAATCGCAACATCAATTTCACCAACGTCTGTTTCGTCGGATGCAAATTCTGCGCCTTTAGCCGCGGTCCGCGCGAATCCGACACCTACTTCTTCGATCCGCAGCAGGTCGCTGAAAAGGCTATCCAGGCCTGGGATCTTGGCGCCACGGAAGTTTGCATCCAAGGCGGCTTGCCCCGTGGTCTGCCTCCTCTTTATTACCGTGATATGTTGCGCGCGGTGAAGTCTGCTGTTCCCGGCATGCACATTCATGCCTTCTCGCCAATGGAAATCGTTTACGGCATCGAACTCAGCGGCATGACGCTCCGCGACTACCTGACCATGTTGCGCGACAACGGCCTCGGGACTCTGCCCGGCACCGCCGCCGAAATTCTCGATGATGAAGTCCGCCACATCCTCTCCCGCAACAAGCTCTCAACCGCGCAGTGGCAGGAGGTCATCCGCACCGCTCACTCCTGCGGCATTCGCAGCACTTCAACTCTCATGTACGGTCACGTTGAAACACCCGAGCACTGGGTGAATCAGTTGCTGCTGTTGCGCGATATCCAAAGCCAGACTGGCGGCTTCACCGAATTTGTGCCGCTAGGATTCGTCCACCAGAACACCATCCTCTTTCATCAAGGCCTGTCGCGTCCGGGCCCAACTCTCGCCGAACACCTCAAGATTCACGCGCTGGCCCGCCTGATGCTCGCCGGATCCATCAACAACATCCAGGTTTCCTGGGTGAAGCTAAATCGGAAGCTATCGCAGCTTTGCTTGCACGCCGGAGCCAACGATTACGGCGGTACCCTGATGGAAGAGAACATTTCCCGCGAAGCCGGCGCCACCGCGGGCCAATACACGCGACCAGAGGAATTTCAGGCGCTAATTCACGAAATCGGACGCATTCCCGCCGAACGCAACACTACCTACTCGCGTATTCAAATCAAGACTCCATTCGACAGCTTTCCCGCCGAATCGATACTCGAGCCGGAGTTTGCGTGATCATCGCCATCATTGGCGGCACCGGCCCCGAAGGTTCGGGACTGGCACTGCGTTGGGCGCAGGCCGGAGAGACGATCATCATCGGCTCGCGCGATCCGCAACGTGCCTCCGATGCCGCGGCGAGATTGCGCAAGAAAGCTTATGGAGTCACGGGCGCGCCCGCCCGCGCGCTGCCAGTTTCCGGTGCCGAAAACACGTCCGCGTGCGAAGCCGCGGAAATAGTCGTTCTCACTGTCCCTTTCGAGGTCCAGGCAGAAATGCTAAAGCATATCAAGCCCGTGTTGCGTCCCGGACAAATCCTGGTTGACACGACCGTGCCTCTGGCCGCCAGCGTCGGCGGACGCCCCACACGCGCTCTCGGAGTCTGGCAAGGCTCAGCCGCGCAGCAAGCCGCGGAACTGGCGCCTGAGGGCATCCCCGTCGTAGCTGCATTTCACAATGTCTCAGCCGATCTTTTGCACCAAGACGGCCCCGTCGATTGCGATGTGATCGTCTGCAGCGATGACAAGCAAGCCGCGCAGCGCATCCGCAGTCTAGCTCGTAAAATTCCCGGCGTGCGCTCGGTTGATGGCGGCAAACTGGAGAACGCCCGCATCGTAGAACAGATTACAGCCCTGTTGATCGGCTTCAACATCCGGACGAAAGGCCGTTCCGGTTTACGCGTCACTGGACTGCCGCCCGAAGCATACGATGTGTGATTCGGAATTTCTGACCACTGGCCACCGCCCACTGGTCACTTCGTTATGGCTGAACCGGTCATTGAATTCCGTGACGTCTCCTACCATCTCCTCGATGGACGCGCCATCCTCCGCAACCTGAATCTTGAAGTCCATCGCGGCGAAATCCTCGTCCTTCTCGGCCGCAGCGGATCGGGGAAAACCACGGCGCTCAAGCTGGTCAACCGGCTTCTGGAAAATCCGGCCGGTGAAATTCGCGTCGAAGGCCACCCTTCGCGCGAATGGGATGTCATCAAACTGCGCCGTCACATCGGATACGCCATCCAGGACGTCGGCCTTTTCCCTCACTTCACCATCGAACGCAATATTGGCTTGGTGCCCGCAATCGAGAACTGGCCCAATGAACGAATCGCACAACGCGTTGAGCAATTGATCAAGTTAGTCGGCCTGAACGGCGACGTTGCGTCTCGCTACCCCCACCAGCTCTCCGGAGGCCAGCGTCAGCGCGTCGGCGTGGCCCGGGCACTGGCTGCCGACCCGCCGATTCTCTTAATGGACGAGCCTTTCGGCGCCCTCGATCCGCTCACTCGTACTGACCTTCAGCGCGAGTTCTTGTCCCTGCAGCAAAAGCTGGGAAAGACAGTAGTTTTCGTCACCCACGATCTTCGCGAGGCGATGCTCCTCGGCTCTCGAATCGCCCTGCTCGAAGAGGGCAGGCTGGTGTCACTAAGTTCCCGCGAGGAATTTCTGGCGTCGCCGGATCCTCTGGTCAAGAAGTATGTAGAAGCCTTCGGAACCCCACTCGAATCTTCCGGACAAGCGAGGTAACTCATGAACTTCTGGCATTTCGTCGCCCAGAACAAACTCGAAATCGCCGACCTCACGCTTGAGCACTTGACGATGGTCGGTATTGCTACTCTGTTTGCGATTGCAATCGGAATTCCTCTCGGCATTCTGATCACCCGCCGGCCCTCGCTCCAGAAGCCGATCATCGCAGCCGCAAACATTATTCAGACTATTCCCAGCCTCGCCTTGTTCGGATTCCTTCTGCCCGCGCCCTGGATCGGCGATCGCGCCGGACGCCTCGCCGTTCTCGCACTCACCCTCTACGCGCTTCTCCCGCTCATTCGCAATACCTATACGGGGATCAAAGGCGTGGACCGCGCGGTGGTCGAGGCCGCGCGCGGCATGGGTCTCACCGACTGGCAGCTTCTGTACAAGGTCGAACTCCCGCTTGCCGCCAGCGTAATTCTCGCCGGAGTCCGCGTAGCCATCGTGATCTCTATCGGCCTCGCCACCATCGCTGCCGCCATCGGCGCCGGAGGCCTGGGTGAACTGATCTTCCGCGGCCTAGCCATGGTGAATAACAATGTGATCCTCGCCGGAGCCATCCCCGCCGCGCTGATGGCGTTGGCCGCCGACACCCTGCTAGGCTGGCTGGAAAAACGGCTGTCGTCGCCACGGGCCGCGTGATTAGCGATAGACCGCGTAATAAGCGTCGGGCCACAGATTTCGGGAAGGGCACGAATTGCACTCGTGCCGACAGAGACCTGTGGGGTCCCGGCTTTAGCCTCTGGGGTTCACTTTCATGTTGATTGGATGTATTGCAGTTCGTCGCTTCCACGCAGATCGCAACTGTTTCCCATCCTGGTTTATCCGTTCCTTCAAGAGACGGGGTGGGGCCTTTGCGCAGCTGGCAGTCATTCTCACTCTCCTCTCAGCCTGCACTCGCCAACCACGCATAGTCGTCGGATGCAAGAACTTCACCGAGCAAATCATCCTCGGAGAACTCATTGCCCAGCAGATCGAAAACAAAACTCATCTCGCCGTCGAACGCCGTTTCTATCTCGGCGGCACTTACATTGCCCATCAAAGCATTCTTGCCGGACGCATCGACACTTATCCCGAATACACCGGCACCGCGCTGACCGCGGTCCTCAAACAATCGCCCGGCTCCGATCGCAAAGCAGTCTATGATCGGGTCAAGTCAGAATACGAAAAGCAATTCCATCTGACGCTCGGCCCGCCACTCGGCTTCAACGACACCTTCGCCATCGAGGTCCGAGGCGACGACGCCCGCCGTCTACATCTCGCAACTCTTTCTCAGTCCGCCGCGTTCACTCCGCAATGGCGCGCCGGCTTCGGCTACGAATTCATGGAGCGTCCTGACGGCTACAAAGGATTGGTCGCAACCTACGGCCTGCGTTTCGCGGCGGCGCCCCGCATTATGGACCTCGGCCTTCTCACCCGCGCCCTCAAAGACCATCAGGTTGACTTGATCGCCGGCAACATGACCGATGGCCTCATTCCCGCCCTCGATCTATTCACACTCGATGACGACAAGCACTACTTCCCACCGTATGAGGCCGTGCCGGTAGTTCGTGAGGAGACGCTGGCAGAGCATCCCGAGGTGAAGCAGGCGTTGGATGAACTCGCAGGCAAGATATCAGACGCCGAGATGCGCCAGCTTAACTACGCTGTGGATGGTGAGAAGCGGGATGTGAAGGACGTGGTCAGAGAGTTTCTAAGTAGCAAGCGGTTGTAGCTCACACGTGACCGTTTGATAGCATTCCCGAAGCCAACTCCGAGATGCTGACTATCCTCGCAATTTCGAACTATCGATCTCTGCGCAATCTCATCGTCCCGCTGCGGCAGTTGAACGTGATCACCGGCCCCAATGGAAGTGGAAAGTCGAGTCTCTATCGGGCGTTACGGCTTCTTGCCGATACAGCACAAGGCCGCGTCGTCCCCTCGCTGGCACGGGAGGGTGGATTGCAGTCCACGCTGTGGGCTGGACCGGAGACTATTTCGCGTGCAGTGCGACGGGGTGACTACCCAGTTCAGGGCACGAGGCGAAAACACCCCGTAAGCCTTCGTCTCGGGTTTGCCGGTGACGAATTCGGGTACCTGATCGACATGGGTTTGCCAAAGCACCCTAGCACCTCGGCGTTCAGCTTAGATCCCGAGATTAAGCTCGAGAGCATCTGGCATGGACCAGCCCTTCGTCCATCAACCATGTTGGTGGACAGGCACGGACCGCTCGTGCGCATTCGGAACAATAATGATGAATGGAGCATCGTCGCGGACAATCTGTCCACTTTCGACACCATGATGACGCAGATAGCCGATCCGCGAAACGCGCCGGAGATGCTTCGCCTACGGGAATCCATTCGCGCCTGGCGATTCTATGATCACTTCAGAACAGACGCGGACTCACCGGCACGACTCCCGCAGATCGGCACTCGAACTCCAGTCCTTGGCAACGACGGGTCAGACCTAGCGGCAGCGGTCCAGACGATTTATGAAATAGGCGATGGCAAAGCGCTCGATGCCGCGGTGTCCGATGCGTTCCCCGGCAGCCGGGTATCGATCGCGTCTGAGTCAGGACGCTTCGCACTAACTATGGAACAACACGGCATGTTGCGTCCTTTGGGCGCAGCCGAACTCTCGGATGGGACTCTCCGATACTTGCTTTGGATCGCGGCGCTCCTGACTCCCCGACCGCCCGAATTAATTGTGCTGAATGAACCAGAGACAAGCCTTCATCCTGACCTGCTCGCGCCTCTCGCACGACTGATCGCGAAAGCTGCCGAACGCTCTCAGGTCATCGTGGTAACCCACGCAGCCAAGCTAATTTCTGCGCTTTGGGAGCAGCAGGGCTGCCACTCGGTGGTGCTAGAGAAGACATTCGGCGAAACATCCATCGTCGGTATGAAAGAGTTGGGCGCCCCTGCGTGGCATTGGCCATCCCGTTGAGACGCGGTCGCTAAGCCGAGGCTGTGGTTCTGCTTTTGAACGCCTTCTGTATCAGCGTGTACCTCGCTGCCCCGATAATCCCCGAATCGTCATTCACCACAATCTTCACCGGAATATCCGCGAGCAGAGTCGCCATCCTGCCCTTGTCCAGAAATGCCTTCATGAAGATCGGATCCTGCATGCGGGCCACATTCTTGGCGGCGATACTGCCGCCGATGAAGACGCCGCCCGTGGCGAGGAAATTCAAAGCGCAGTTTCCCGTCTCCGATCCATAGACACCGACGAAAATGTTCAGCGCCTGATCGCAAATCGCCGCCTTCTTTTCAAGCGCAAGCTGCGAGATCAGGGCAGGAGCATCTGGCGCTTCACTCATCTGCTTCTGCAACCACGCGGGCTCTTCCGCCTTTCCTGCGTCGCGAAGAAAATCGTAGATATTTTTAATGCCGGGGCCAGAAAGAATTCTCTCGCAACTCACGTGGTCATACTTCTTGCGCAGATATTGCGCCAGCTCAGCTTCAAGATGGTTCTTGGCAGCGAAATCAGCATGACCGCCTTCACAGGGGAAAGGATGGTGACGGAATCCGTCCCAGTAGAGTCCGGCCACTCCTAACCCAGTGCGCGCGGCAATCACAACCCGATTGCCTTCGGCGTCCTCGACTCCTTTGCTCAGTGTAACGAAGTCTTTCGATTCGAGCGCGTCGATTCCGTAGGCATAAGCTTCAAGGTCATTGATCAATCCGACCGAACCTAGTTTGAGTTGAGCAGCTAGATCGCGCGAATCAATCGTCCACGGAAGATTGGAGATTTTGCTTCGGCCTTCGCGCACCGGGCCGGCAACACCGAAGCAGGCACTGTGGACGGGAATGCCCTCGGTCTTCACGAACGTGCTGATGATCTCCTGTAGGCCGCCATGCTCCTGGCTCTTGTAGGTTTTCTCCACCACCAGTTCCAACTTGCTGCCTTCAGTTTGAAAGGCGGCCAGCCGGGTGCGTGTTGCTCCGATATCGCCCGCCAGAATCATTCGATTGTCCTCCACTCCCGTTCATCGCGTTTCAGAAGATCGTCGGACTCCTTCGGCCCCCAGGTCCCGGCGGCATAGTTAGGGAACCGGCGCGGCGGAAGCGCTTTCCAGACGTCCAACACCGGATCGACTACCTTCCACCCGGCTTCGACCATATCGGCACGCTGGAATAGCGTCGCGTCTCCAATCATGCAGTCGTAAAGCAAGACTTCGTAGCCGATGTACGCGTCTGCGCCAAAATATTTGGAATACTCAAAACTCATGTCCACTGAGCCGACGCGCAGAATAGGCCCGGGAATTTTCGCGCCGAAACTAAGAGAGATCCCCTCGACTGGCTGAATCTGGATGACTAGTTGATTGGAATGCTTGTGCACCGGCGCATTGCGGAAGAGCACAAATGGAGTTTTCTTGAATTGAATTGTGATCTCCGTATGCCGCATAGCCAGGCGCTTCCCTGTCCGTAGATAAAACGGCACGCCCACCCATCGCCAATTGTCTATATTGAGTTTGAGCGCGACAAACGTTTCCGTGCGCGATTCCGGCGAGACCCCCGGCTCAGTGCGATAACCCGGGACGCGCTCATCGCCAATCAGCCCTTCTCCATATTGTCCACGAACGCTGTATTGCAGGACATCCTCCGACACCAGCGGCTGCATAGCATTCAGGACTTTAGCTTGTTCGCTGCGGACAGCGTCAGCGTGAAACGAGACCGGGGATTCCATTGCAGTCAGGGTGAGAAGCTGCATCACGTGATTGGGGACCATGTCGCGCAGAGTGCCAGCAGTGTCGAAGTATCCGCCACGCTGTTCGACTCCCACGGTTTCCGCATTCGTGATTTGCACATGGTCAATGTAGCGGCGGTTCCAGATGGGTTCAAAGATGGCGTTGTCAAAACGAAAAACCAAAATATTCTGCACCGTCTCTTTACCGAGGTAGTGGTCAATGCGATAAATCTGATTTTCAGCGAGCACAGCCTTGATCTGACGGTTCAAGGCGCGCGCGGAATCGTAGTCGTTGCCGAACGGCTTCTCAATAATGACTCGGCGCCAGCTGCCATTTGCTTGCTTGGACAGACCGATCTGATCCAACTTCTCGACGATCGAAGCAAAGAATTTCGGCGAGGTCGCCAGATAGAAGAGATAGTTGCCCTCGGTATTGTGCTGCTGATCGATCTGACCGAGCCGGGCGCTAACCGTAGAGAACGTCGCCGCATCCCCGAAATCACCACATTGATAGTAGAGTCGCTCCTGAAACCAGTTCCAGGCGTCAGTGCCGCGATCTCCGGCCGGCAAGAAGGAAGTCACCTGGCTGCGAAATTGTTCCTCGTTGAGCTGATCAACAGCAACTCCCAGGATGGCAAAGTTTTTGGGAAGCAGCGAAGCCTTGATCAGATTGAAGATTGCCGGAACAAGCTTTCTCTTCGTAAGATCGCCCGACGCGCCAAAAAGCACCATCGCGCATGGCCCCGCCGCCTGGCCGAAGTGGGCCGATTGCTGGTCCTGATTGGTGATTACGGCCGTTGCCATTGACCGCCTCGGAGTACCGCAGTCGCATATTCTACTCGGGCTGATGAACAGCAGCCAGCAGATGATTCACATCAACCACAACGCATCCACATCCACAATCACATTGGTCCGCGGAATTTTTTCCTTCTCTGCCTCAACCAGCATTGTCCTTAGCACCCCATTCAGCTTCTGCCGGCTCGGGGACTTGAGGATGAAGTGGTAACGATAATCACGCTTCAATCGCTCGATCGGGGCGGCGGCGGGGCCGAGCACGCGCACTCCTTCATGTCGACTCTTTTCGAACCATCGGCCGAGCGCGCCCGACCAGCGGAGCGTGTCGTCGAGATTCGCGCTGCGGACCATCACGTTGGCGAGCGAACTGTAAGGCGGATAGTGCATCCAGCTGCGGAAGCGAAGTTCTTTCTCGTAGAATCCCGCAAAGTCGTGTTGCGCCGCATACTGCACCGCATAGTGCTCCGGAAAATAGGTTTGCAGTACGACTTTTCCCGGGACTTCTCCTCGCCCTGCGCGTCCTGCAACTTGAGTGAGCAACTGAAACGTGCGCTCCGCGGCGCGGAAGTCCGGCATACCCAGGGCCATGTCCGCGCCCACTACGCCCACCAGCGTCACGCCATGAATGTCATGACCTTTGGCGATCATCTGGGTGCCAACCAGCAAATCCAGTTCGCCCGCGTCCAGCGCGTTCAGCGCGCGCTCAAAATCAGCGTGGCTGCGAACGGTATCGCGATCAAGGCGCGCAATCCGTGCCTGGGGAAACACTCCATGCAGCAACTCTTCCAATTTCTCAGAACCAGTCCCAAGAAAAAAGACATACTCGCTTCCGCATGCCGCGCAGGTTTTCGGCACCGGGGCCATGAATCCGCAGTAGTGGCATTCCATGCGGCGCTTGATTTTGTGCAGCGTGAGCGCGATGGCGCAGTTATTACACTCGAGTTTCTTGCCGCAGGTCCGGCACAAGACCACGGGAGAATATCCACGGCGGTTCAGCAGCACCATGGCTTGTTCTTTCCGCTCCAGCCGCAGCCGGATTTCTTCAATCAGCTTGCGCGAGATTACCGGTTCCTTCCCGGTCTCCTGAAACTCCTGCCGCATGTCCACTAATTCAACTTCCGGCAGAGGACGCTTCTCTACCCGGTCCGGCATTTCGACCAACTCATAACGTCCCTTTTTCGCATTGGCGTACGACTCCAGCGAAGGAGTCGCCGACCCCAGCACCACCGTCGCATCCGAAAATTTCGCCCGCATCACCGCAACATCGCGCGCATGGTAGCGCGGAGTCTCTTCCTGCTTATAAGAAGAATCCTGCTCTTCGTCCGCGATCATGAGCGCCAAATCCAAGACCGGAGCAAATACTGCGGACCGCGTCCCCACCACCGCCCGCGCCTCTCCGCGACGAATCCGCCTCCAGTGTTCGGCGCGCTCCTTGTCGGAAAGCGCCGAATGCAGAATGGCGACCTGGTTTCCGAACACATGGTGAACGTCCGCCGCAATCGCCGGCGTGAGCCCAATCTCGGGCACCAGCAGAATGGCTGAGCGGCCGGCGTCCAGCACCGATTTCATCGCCGCAAGATAGACGGCAGTCTTGCCCGACCCCGTCACCCCATGCAACAGAATTCCCGAAAACTTTTTCCCTGCTATTGCGGAGTGAATGCGATCAAGCGCTCCCTGCTGGGCCGAGTTGAATTGAAACTCCGCCGGAAGTCCGCGTGTGCTGGCCCCCGGTTTCGGAAGCTCAATCGGTTCTTCCACTAATTCGATCAGCCCACGCGTCACCAGAGTTTTTAAGGTGCTTCGCGGCACTTCGAGTTCCCGCAAGTCCTCAACTGCGAGCCGCCCGCCTGCTGCGGCAAGGGTTTCCACTAGCAATCGCTGATTTGCGTTCAGCTTTCCCTCGCAATGTTTCAATGCCGCAACTTGCCTCGTGTGCGCCGCGTCCGTGGTATGGGAAACATCCTCTCGCACAACCCACTGCTTGCGGGCCATGCCGTCAAGCAGTGGACGCGAGACTCGCGTCGCCGTGCGCAGCGTTCCATCGCGTGCCTGATCGCGGCTCGCAAGATAATCCAGCGCGCGGAATTCCGCGTACTGGTCTTCCGGATCGCGTTTCGAACGCGAAGGCGAGCCCGTGCTGCCCGCGAGATGCAGCGCCAATCGTCCCGGTTCCGTGATGCGATACACCACCGCCCGCCGGAAGTCCGCGCTAAGCGGCAGCATGGTACGGAACACTTCGCCGAGCGGCGCCAGATAGTACTCGCTGATCCACTTTCCCAGACGCAGCAGCTCTTCGGTCAGCGCCGGCGTGTCAGCTTCGTCTAGCCCCTCAATAACATTTTTGGCGGTGATCTTTGGAGGCCGGTCGTGGAGTTCCGTGACGATTCCCACCAGACGTTGCTGGCGAAAAGGAACCAGCACGCGGCCGCCGGCCGGAGGCTGAATCCCATCCGGCAATCGGTAAGTGAACACCGCATCCAGCGGCACCGGCACGGCCACGTCGCAATATTCAGGCATGAGGAAGGGTTGAAACAGGAATCCTAACATTTGCCGCACCAAAGGCCTTAAGAACCCCTAAGGGAATGCGAAAAATTGACGTTCTGTCTATGGCACCGAAGTGTAATTAGTTCCAGAACATACACTACACAAAGCAAATTTGACCTAAGGTGTTTTCCCTAAGGGCGGCTAAAGCCGGACAGGAAATGCAGCCTTCGGGATGGAGCCCTTATTTTTCCACGACTATTGGTCGACAGAAGAACGATTTACTAATGCCAGGATTTCAATACCTCAAGGCGAACCTCTTAGCGTTCATTTTGTTGGAGTTTGACCGTGGAAAACTCTCTGCCATGAAGCACTTCCGAACTGCATTCGCGCCCAGATAAGGGCACCCTATCGCAGTCCTGTGGAAGTTTTTGCTCCGCTTTTTTCTCATCTTGGGACGACTTGGCAGACCATGTGCAACGGTCTTCACTTCGCATGGAATTCTTTCGTCTTGGAGCAAAAGAGCATTGTGGCGAAGTCTATCAATCAGAGGGAGTTGTTATGGAGGAGAAATCCTTACGCCCACGGGAGCGGCAGGTCGTAGAACTGCTCTTACAAGGCTGCGATAACGATGAAATTTCCAAACAGTTAAACATGGCGCGGCGAACGGTGAAGGCCCACTTCAACCGGTTGTTCGTGCGTTTTGGTATTGACAGCGGAGTCAAACGGGTAAAGTTGGCAACACTTTTATATCGGAGGCAGCTATGTTCAGAGGAAAAGATCGCCGCGGATGTCCCAACGAGCGCGAGCAACGCGTCATCGAACTCGTCGCTCAGGGACTCAAAAACAAAGAAGTCGCAACCGAAATCGGTACCACCGAACACGTCATCAAAAACTATCTCCGGACCATCTACGACAAACTGGGGCTCTGGAACCGCGTAGAACTAGCGCTCTGGTATGAAGCTCGCCGGCATGAAGGTATGTTGCTGGCCCAAACCAACTAATCGCGGATAATCGCCCGCCGAGAGAAGTAGGGAATCCATGCATCTCTCGGCGGCGGTATTTATTTTTCGATTCGCGCTTCGCGATTATTCGCACACCGTGCCGGTTGCAGGCTCAAATTGATCTTGCTGAGCGCTGCGTTGACTCTCGAACTGCCCTCCTGGAGTCTTGCCGTAGAGATCTGATCCTGGGCAATAGTAGAGCGCGGTATGCACGTCCACCCAGACACGGACCCGTGGATTGCCTATAGGGGCGGCAGGGGTTCGTGGCGGGACCTGCGCCAATCCCAACTCAACCAGTACCGATTCAAACCAGGTCAGATTCGGAGAAGCCGGCGCCGGCCATGCCGACCAGACTACCAACAACAAGAGCAGCGAAATCGCTACCACTGCGCCTCTGCGGCCCGATCGCCGGCGAACCATCTTCGCCCCGCGTTTCCAAGCTGCGCGGATCATGTCATCCCATGAGGGTGGCGCGATTGCGCCGTAATCCAACGACATTGTGTTGGCTGGCTCGTGGTTCTTGGGCGCCGAATCAACCACTGGCTCCGGATGCCGCCACACTGACTCCTGCTGCTGCTCGTCTCTCTGCTCTTGCCAGGAAATACTCTCGCGCGCTTGCGGTTCGAGATGACTGGCTTCTGCAGGCTGCGATTGCGCGGATTCCCCTCGCTCATCTAAGACTTCCTGCGCTTGTTGCATATACCAGAGCGAGGCCCACTTGCTTTGCAAGTCTTCCGAAGGCGCGGCGGCTACGCGCGGCATGCTGCAGTTCCCGCAAAACGCTTCGTGGGCGAGGAACGGACGCCCACACACCCGGCATTGCGCAGCCAGAACTCCGGCAGGTCGCGCCGATTCCGAAGTGGAGTCGGACAGAGCCTCGGGTGGAACGCTCCGCAATGGCGGCCCTACTTCAGTCTCAGCAGTAGGAGCGTCAGCTTCCGGAATCTTGACCGGTTCATCGTCCGCCGCCGATTCTGAAACCAATCGCTCGTGCTCTAGTGCCTGAGCTGCGGCCGCCCCGACTGAGGAATTGCCTTCTCGCTCCAGAACCTCCGTTACCAGCCCGGCCATCAGTTGGCTGGTGTGCACGTCACATTCGTGGACCGCATCAGGCTTGCTCCAACGCACTTCAACCAGGCCGGCGACTTCTCCCAATTGCTGGATCGGAGCTGCCAGCAAACCCCGCACTCCCCATTCCCGGCAGGCAGCAACATCCAGTCGAATATCCTTTTGCGCATCCGCAGACTGGAAGACTCTTCCGGTCTTCAGCCGTTCTGTGGCCACCAGAGAGTGCGACGCAAGAGAGCTTCCCGGGACCTTCGCCGCAGTTCCCGACTCCGCAATGCATTTCAGAATGCCGTTGGTAGTAAGGCTGATGCTCACCCCAGCAGAGTCCGTCATGGCCCGCAGGCGATCCGCGATCAGTTTAGTAGCGGCTTTCGGTTCCAAGCCTCCGGCGCGCAGCAGCGATTGGGTCTCGGCGACCTGAGTGAGGATCCATCCGGAATCCAGCCGTGGATCTTGGGCGCGCAAGCTGTCATTGTGCTGCTGCAGAACGTAGGCTGCCGCCAGTACTTGCTCGAGACTGGCTTCGTCCAACGCAGGCTTACGCTTCGCTCCCGGGTCGAGAGGCGTCACAGACTGGTACTCCCTTGGCTGGTATTGTAAAGCAGTTTCCCAGAGATAGATCCCTGAGTACCGGGTCAATGAACACTGGTTCTAAATCGTTAGTTCACAGGAGTTTCTTCGCGGGCAGGGCGGACTGCGCTATCTTCATGACTCAAGTAGAAATGGACTGCCGGCGTGATGATCAGCGACAGAGCCATGGAAATCAGTATTCCGCCGATAACCGCAATGGCCAGCGGCTGTAGCATCTGCGACCCCGCACCCAGGGCGAAGGCCAGCGGCAGCATCCCCGCCATGGTGGCCAATGCAGTCATGACGATAGGCCGCAGCCGGCGCCGGCTGGCTTGCAACATGGCTTCTTCCGCTGATGCTCCCGTCGCTCGTATCCTCTGATCAGCGTCCAGCAGCAGGATTCCGTTCTTGGCCACAATCCCGACCACCATAATCAGTCCCATAAAAGAAGACACATTGAAAGTTGTTCGAGTGACGATCAACGCCAGGAATACTCCACAGGTCGAAAGCAGCGCTGAAGCCAGTATGGCTAGCGGAGCCGCGAAGGTGCGGAACTCAAACAACAGAACAATGAAGACCAGAACGATGGCCAGCACCAGGACAAAAACCAAATCGCGAAACGATTTTTGTTGTTGCTGATAAGTCCCGCCGTATTCCACTCGAATCCCCGGAGGCAGATGCAGTCCGGTCACCGCTTTTTGCACCCCGTCAATTGCACTGCCCAGATCCGTTCCCTCGGTTCGAGCGGTCACTGAGACATCGCGTAGCAGATTTTCGCGGCGGATTTCGGTTTGTGGCGGGAGCTCAATGATTTTCGCCAGCGCTCCCAAAGTCGCGGTGTGGCCGCTGGCGCTCGTCAGCACCGTGTCGCCAATCGCTTCTAACGATGCCCGTTTTTCTCCCGCGAACCGCACCCGCACGGTGTACACCCGGTCATTCAAGATCACGGGCGCAGCGGCTGGCTCTCCTTCAACGATGGCTGCCGCGTCTACTGCGACTTCTTCGGGCGTGAATCCCGCCCGCGCCGCCACCGAGGGATCAATCTGAAATGTCACGGCTGGACCGCTGACCGTGTTTTCAAGACCGTCCAGTACATCAACCACTCCCTCGACTCCCTTATGCGTCTTCTCGTCGAAGCGAATCGCGTCCGCGACCTTCGGCGCCCAAGTCTCGAGCAGCGCCGGGTCCTGGGCAAACAGCTTGATGGTGATAGGTTCCGGTTCTCCAGTGAGGTCGCCAATCATGTCTTGCAACACTTGCACAAACTCCACCCGGACCGCGGGTTCCTGACTCGCTACTTTCTCGCGGATGTCTTCCATGACTTCATCAATGTCGCGCTTTCTGTGCTGCTTGAGCTTCACTAGGACATCGCCGCGATTGGCTTCCGTCACCGCAGCCAGCCCCAGTTCCGAGCCGGTGCGCCGGGAAGTGCTTTCTACTTCAGGGACTCGGTTGATGATCTGCTCGATGTGCAGAATCATGCGATTGGTTTCGGACAGGGAAGCTCCCGCCGGGGTCCAGTAATCCAGTGTGAATCCGCCTTCATCCATCTCCGGCATCAGGTCCGAGCCAGAGTAGTGGTAGCAGACATAGGAAACCGCAACCAGTAAAACGCTGAGTCCCGCCAGCCACAACGGCTTCTCCAAAGCACGCCTGAGCCACCGTTGATGAAACTCAATCACCCTGCGAAAGAGGTTGCCGAGCGAAGCCTCTTCCGCGGCCAGCAACTGGGTCAGCGATTCTTCGTCGCTGGCTGAATCATTATCCGAATCATTGGCCGACGCGTCTTTGTGCCGCTTGATGAAGTAGCTGCTCAACGTAGGCGTCCACGATAACGCCAGCCCCAGCGAAGTCAGCAGAGATACGCCCAGAGTCACCGCCAGAGCGCGAAAGAAAGTGCCAGTCACTCCGGTAATCGAAATCAGCGGCAGAAAAACTACGATCGGAGTAATGGTGGAACCGATGAGCGGGACGGTAATCTCATGCAATGCGTTATGGATGGCTTGGAGCCTGCCCTGTCCGGCATCGCGATGCAGCA